>PVBE012780512.1_pt1 | contig 42747 bp, 44 predicted proteins | sample 1631181 | NCBI WGS metagenome assembly PVBE01 (sample SAMN08397723, study PRJNA350692) | Marine metagenome, whole genome shotgun sequencing project. | isolation source: water | place: Pacific Ocean | collected 2012-04
CGGGCTCGCCTGACACTCGACGGCGTCATCGACGTGTCATTGAGCAGGACGCAAGGTCTATTCACACTTTCTACAGATTGGTCGATACCTCGCCACCTTCGCCCCGGAGTTCCCGTGCGCACCCAACTACTTCTAAAACTTGTCCCCCTCCCCGGCCTCTGTCTGCTCCCGCTAGCACTCGTCATTCTGCGATCCTTTTCATCCATTACGCGGGATTTTTTCTGGCGGCCCCAGAGAACTTTATCCCGGGATTCTTCAAGGTCCTCCTGTGAAATTCCTTCGCGCTTTTTCATTGTCGCTCGAATCGCGGCTTCATTAATCAGGTTCGCAAGATCGGCCCCGGAAAATCCAGGCGTTGCGCGCGCAACCTTTTTCAAATCCACTTCGCGATCTAATTTCACTTTTTTTACATGCACGCGGAGAATTTCTTCCCGCCCCACAACATCAGGAAGATCGATCATGATTTCGCGGTCGAACCGACCGGGACGCAAGAGGGCTGGATCGAGAACATCCTTCCGATTTGTCCCGGCAACAACAATCACACCCTCATCCGTGTCAAATCCATCCATTTCGACCAGAATCTGGTTGAGAGTCTGTTCCCGTTCGTCATGACCTCCGCCCACGCCGGTTCCCCGGCGTCGACCCACCGCATCAATCTCGTCCAGGAAGATAATACAGGGAGAGTTTTCTTTCGCCTGCTTAAACAGGTCACGGACCCGGGAGGCTCCCACCCCGACGAACATCTCCACAAAATCAGATCCAGAGATGGAGAGAAAGGGAACACCCGCTTCCCCAGAGATCGCCTTCGCAAGAAGCGTTTTCCCGGTTCCTGGCAACCCCACAAGCAGGACACCACGAGGAATCCGCCCCCCTAATCGGGAAAACTTTGCCGGATCTTTCAGGAATTCAATAATCTCCTGGACTTCTTCTTTTGCTTCTTCAATTCCCGCCACATCAGAGAATGTTGTCTTCACTTTTTCTGCCGATATGAAGCGCGCACGGGACTTCCCAAAACTGAGAACATTTCCCGGTCCTCCGGAAGAACGGATCTGCCGGAAGAAGAAATACCAGGCCAAAACAATCAGAATCACCCACGGAATAAAGGGAAGAACCACCTGATAAAAGAAAACGTTGGGAGGGTTGTAGTGGAACTTTGAGGGGGCAACTCCGTCTGCCAACAATTGAAACCCATCAGGATGATCCAGGTGAGCGGGAAGGACCGTAGCTCGAATCTTTTCGTACTCCTTGTTATCCTTCTTGTACCGGTTGGTCATTTTCCCGGTAATCTCATCCCCTTCCAGCCACACTTCACTGACATTTCCATTCTTTTTCTGATCCAAGAACTCTTGAATCGAGACCTCTAAAACCAGGTTCGTTCCGGTTAATGTCTTCCCGTAGTAAAGAAGAAGAATTCCCGTAACCAAAAGAAATAGAAGAAAAAAGAAACTTCTCGGCCGTCGGCGGCGAGAATCCTCATTCTGCTTATCCTTGTTTTCGTTCAATTCCATCCAAGCTGATTCCTACCAATACGATGACTATCATCTTCCCATATTCTGGCCAGCAAATGAAGCGGGCCCTACTTTACCAATCTTTTTCCAATTTCGTAACCGCCCAGCGAGCTAACCGGGCAAAAACCTCTTGTTTTGCCGTATCTCTCGATTCCTCCCGGGCAGTGGAGAAAAGGGCTGACTCGGTTCGAACATCCTTCCAAATCACCCCATTGTCTCGCGTATTCAGCAAAGAAAGTTCTAACCGAACCGCTACGGATCCAACCAAAACATCATCCTGCCCCGTTTCAACAACCCCGGGTTGATCAAAATTTACAATCTCGCCCACCAATTTAACAGGAGCTTCGGGAGCATTGACCACAATTCCCGCCCCTATCATTTCCCGTGCCAGCAGGGCCGAAAGATCAAATTCATGTCCCCGTCTCTCGGTACGATTGTCCAGGATCTCTAACCTAACTTCCGGATGAGAAACTAACCCACCCATCCTGTAACTACAAGAGAGAAGGAAAAAGGGGACCAAAGTGAGCGCTACCTTCACGGAGATAACTCGCTCAATTTCGTTTCCGCTTTTTTCGCCCAAGAAGTATTCGGATACTCATTCTGAACCGCTTCGAAATAAATCCGAGCGGATCGAATCAAACCTTTCCTCCGATAATATTCCCCAACGCGATACTCTTTTTCGGCCTCTTTATTATTGATGTAAGAAATTTTCTCTTTGGCATACGGAAGGGATTGTTGAATGAAATCAGCCGCATCTGAAGAAATAGCAGACAAAATTGGGGCTTCTTCCATGAACCTTTCGAAGTGCCTTCTCGCCTCTTTCAAGCCATGGATGTCATAATCGATCGAATCAAACTTGTTCAGCCCAATCTTTCCGAGAAGCAAAATAGCTTTCGGTACTTCCACCGTTTTGGGGTATTCCGCGAGAATAAATTTCAATTCATGATGAGCGGTATCGAATTCTCCATCCTGAAAGAGGAGTTCCGCCATTTTATAGTAATAGAGGCTCGAAAAGGGTTCCCGGGGATACCTCTGAAGGGACATCCTCAACATATCGAGCCCTTCCCGGGAAGACCGCGCAAGCCATTTCAAAAGAGGAACTCCTGCCCAGAAACCACTGGTCTCCTTCTTTTGGGCGACTCGGAAGGCCGAATCCATTTCCAATTTCTTTGCTTCTTCCGCTTTCTTCGACACGGGGAAACGTCGAAGAAAATCATCCAAAGCGAGATACGCGTTTTGAAAACGACTCCCCGTCCAGAGAATTTTCCCTCGAATAAACCGGGCCTTTTCCTGAAGTTTCGAATCGGACACATTCGCAAGAAGAAGGTGTAAAACAAACAGGGCGTCATCGGTTCTTCGCTCGGTAGCAAGCCCAACGCCGAAAGTATAAAACTCCAGCGGGGTCTTCTGCTCCTGCGTCTCGGTATTGACAAATCCAACGCCCGGCGTCCATTGCCAGTCGTCCACGTCATACCCAAAAACAAGGAGGGATACGGTGATTAATAAAACAGACATGAGCGGAGCATTTTAACCAGGAGAGGGGGGAAAAGTAAAGTGAGCACAACGCCCCAAAAGGCGCAATTTGACAAAGTTTATCCCAAAAGAGGCTTTCCGGTCATTTCCTGAGGAGCCTCTATTTCAGCCATGTCCAGGAAGGTGGGAGCCACATCCGAGAATGAGCCTCCCGACCGGACTTTTGAGCCCACCCACTCCTCTCCGACAACAACAAGAGGAACAGGGTTCGTCGTATGATACGTGTGTGGTTCCCCGGTCTCTTCGGCAACCATCTGCTCACAATTCCCATGATCCCCGGTGATGAGAACAGTCCAGCCTTTTTTCTCGGCAACACGAACAATCCGTTCAAGACAAGTATCGATCACTTCGCACGCGCGAATCGTCGGGGCGAGTTTCCCCGTGTGACCAACCATATCTGGATTTGCGTAGTTCTGGATAATCGCATCAAATCGTTCCGCTTCCATCGCTTCCACGACCTTTTTCGTAATCTCAGGGGCACTCATCTCCGGCTGAAGATCGTAGGTTGCCACCCGCGGGGAAGAAACGAGAATCCGTTCTTCTCCTGGATAGACCGCATCACTTCCTGCGTTAAAGAAGAACGTGACATGGGCATACTTTTCCGTTTCTGCAATCCGTAGTTGGCGCGCCCCATTCTGGGCGAGAACGGACCCCAGGATATTTGAATGGGTCTGTGGGGCAAAGGCGGTCGGAATCGTCCAATCCTCCCGGTAAGAAGTCATCGTGGCCACATGAATGGAGGGAAAGACTTTTCTTTCAAAATCATCAAACTCGGGAAAAGCGAGAGCGCTGGTAATCTGCCTCATCCGGTCGGCGCGAAAATCGAAACAAAAAAGGGCATCCCCTTTTTTGATCTGCCCTCCTGAAAAGATGATCGGCTCAATGAATTCGTCCGTCTCCCCTCTTTCATAAGCCTGCTCTACAGCCCCAATTGGATCAACTTCTATACGCCCTTCCATTGCGGTAATCGCTTGATAAGCACGTGCTGTCCGCTCCCACCGGTTGTCCCGATCCATTCCCCAATACCGCCCCATAATCGACCCGATTCGACCGACCCCCTTCTCTTTCATCTGAGAAGAGATCTGGCGTAAAAATCCGAGCCCGGAGGTGGGTGGCGTGTCCCGGCCATCCATCTGCGCATGGAAACAAACCGGGATATTATTTCGTTTGGCCAATTCCAAAAGAGCAAAGTAGTGTTTTTGAGCGCTATGAACTCCCCCATCGGAAGCAAGCCCGTACAGATGCAAATCCCCCCCACTCTGACGAACCGCATCGACACAACCTTGAATCGCAGGGAGGGAAAAAAAAGATTCATCCTCGATCGACTTATCAATCCGAGTGATATCTTGCCAGATCACACGCCCGGACCCGAGTGTCATATGCCCGACTTCCGAGTTTCCCATGAGACCAGGGCGCAAGCCCACACAATCTCCGGAAGCGTGTAGAGGACCGTAGGGATACCGTTCCAGGAGCCGATCCCATACAGGAGTACGGGCCAACTCGATGGCATTCGCTTCTCTGCGCGGATTGATCCCCCATCCATCCAGGACCAGAAGCATGATGCGCCGTTTCACGAACCGCACCATACCAAAGCAAATCCCCGCCGTCTCGAATCCCCTCCTTTTTCAGAAAAATCGAGACCTCTTTCCGTAAAAACGGATAAAATTATTAGGAACCAAGGCGTAAAAATAAGGTTATATATATCAGGGACCACGTCCCTCTATTTTTTTCACCGGATAAAGAGGAGATACCATATGAAATGGATTTTCACGGCCGGATCCGCCCTGATCCTGGTAATGGCGATATCTGGATGCCGAACTCACGTTACCGTTCGAGGCCCCAAGATTAAGCATCCCGTGGTTGTGGTTAAAAAAGGGCACCATCATTCCCACAAATGTGGCCATTACCACCACGGAGGGAAATGGTATATCCATAAAGGACATATTCATCGAAAAGGATGCGGCCACGTCTTAAAAGGAAAAGTCTGGATCTGGAAACCCTAATTTTTCTCAAAAAAAAGGCCCGGAGATCGTTCTCGATCACCGGGCCTTTTTCAATATATATGAGGTTTCCCTACTTCTTTTCGAAACCAACCAAAGTCATAAGAGTCCTCTTTTCTCCCAAAATAGAGAGCGACTTTACCAAACGAAAAGGAATCTCGTTGTTCACCCAAACCTCGCCCTTGTCGTTTCGGATCGATTCACAGAGAAATTCTCCCGCGGCCACTTTCACCAGCATCCGCTCTGGCTTTAGCTCTCCCTCGGTCCCTTCTCTTGGAGAAAGAGAGAGTTCAATCCGAACGGGTTCCCCCTCTATCCACCCTTCGGAAACACGAATATCCGTTCGCATTCGATAGAACCCCTTCCCGGACTCTAAAAGAACGTACCGCGCTCCCATCCTTTCGCGAACCTCACCTTCCTCCGTGACCGTAAGGTACTCGGCCCAACTTCCCGCTTTACATCCTTGCCAGGGATGGGAGGGTTCAGGATTTTGCTTCAGACTCACTTTCTTTTCGATACCCGCTTTTGTCGGAAAAATGAAACTATTGAAAAGAGAAATCAAAGAAGGTTCGTAAAGAGTCCAGTGCTCTTCCGCCATCCAGAAAGCAAGGTAGTAGTTTTTCCCGGCAGAAGAATGGAAGAAAAGCGAATAACGAATCAAGGTCTGCTCCCGCTTTCCCCGACATTGACGAAGAATCCCTCCCGTTTTGGTGAGCGTGGTGCCGAGGTCCTCAAACAATTTGTTCGACTCTTTCACCCCGGTAACAAAAGCTTCTGCATAATCTTTTAAGAGAATATCTCCCTCATGAAACCCCAGGGCTCCCGCCATCTGCTCACCCTTTTCAAATTCAAGGAGAGACCCATCCAATTCAAATTCAAATTCAGCATTTCGAACATCCCACGAGGGAGGAACCAGAAGTCTAAATCCATGTTCCCGATTCAGATAGAGTTCTGGCTTTTCGGAGGAAACCCCCTCCGGCTGGGGAATTGTTTCCTTTTGAGGAAGAGGTTCTTTCTCTACGGGGGATGCTTCAGGAAGAGTTCGATACTCCACACTTTTTAGAATCCCGTACAAGACCTCCTTGTATTCCGCCCAAATCGTATCGGAAACCCAGAGAACAAGTTCAAAGTTGTGCCGCTTATGAGCAAGATAAAGCGTGAGATAGTGGTAATCGTAATCTTCATACTCCATCACATGCTCTACGATGATCCAATAACCGATCTCTTTCTTCCATTCCGTCTCCGCCACCCGGTCAAACGTTTTCACGCTCGGACTCGCTTTCCAGCTCTTTTCTCTCCACTGAACATACTTTTGCGCTTTCATCGCTGCCGGAAAATGGAGAAGAACGCCGCCCACCATGGAATCTTTACTCGACACCTCACAAAGAGCTCCTTTCCATCCAAAGGCAAACGAGGCAGGATCGGAACGAAGTTCATATTCTTCAGGGGAAACAGAAAGCTGGATCTGTAGATCCTCATTGCGATACAGACTCTCCTCTTGTGCATAAAGAGTCGTCAGGGAAGTGAAGCCGAACAGAAGCAAAAATATGGTGAGCCGGACCATGGGAACGCCCCTCTCTTCTCTCTCTACAGCAAAACAAACGGTTGCCTTGTCGGTCTTTGGACCGATCAACCGCCTGAATTCTACCAAGGGATCTGAAGCGGAACCAGTATAACGACGCTACCGTTGAAGGGGCAATTCCACCGTAAATGTCGTTCCTTCTCCCGGTTTACTGCGAACCAGAATCGACCCTTCATGCGCTTCCACAAAAGATTTGCTGATCGCCAGACCCAAACCTGCCCCACCGCTACTCCGGGTTCGTGCTTGATCCACCCGATAAAACCGTTGGAAAAGCCTGTCCAGATGTTCGGATGGGATCCCGTTCCCCGTATCCGAAACCTCTATTCGAATCACTTCCCTATTTCGACGAAGGGACATATTTACCTGCCCTTCAGAACGATTGTACTTGATCGCATTCTCCACGAGATTCATCAAAACACGCCGTAAAGCAACTCCGTCCCCCTGCACACAAATCTCTTCCTCATCGACAAAGCACGTTAATGCAACCTTCCCTTCCCGGGCAACAGGCTCCCAAATTTCTCGAACCTCTTCCACAAGGGTAGTAAGAGAGACTTTTTCTCTTTGCAACGCATACTGCCGAAGATCGAGCTTCGCAAGGGTGAGAAGGTCGGTAATAATTCTCGTCATCCGATCGATCTCTTCGGCAAAACTATGAAGAAGTTGGTCCGACGGAGGCTCGTCCCCCTGAATCGCCGTTTCGAGTGTGGCACGAAGATTTGCCAAAGGGGTCCGCAATTCATGGGCAACGTCGGAGGCAAAATTCTGCATATCATCGAAAGCCCGCTCGAGTCGCTCCAACATATCATTGAACGTTCGTGCCAAATCTTCAAATTCTCCGGGAACATCAAAAAGGGGAATTCTTTCATTCAGATGAGAACGGCTGATCGTTTCGGCCCTGCGACGAAGTTCCTCCACAGGAGAAAGAGCCCTCCCCAGGACAAAATAACCGGAAATTCCAGCGACCAGGAGAAAGAGGGGTAGAAAGAGAAAAAAGGAAGTGCGCAAATCAGAAAGCTCTCTATTGACGCCTTCCTGACCGAGAGCCACCGCCACCAGCCAATCGCCCTCTTCCGTTCGTACGAGTGCCGTTCTCATACGATCTCCAGAATCGAGGGTGATTATCTGAGCTCCAGGCCGATTCGGAAGAGCTTTTTCGGAAGAAGAGAAAACGGACTCCCCTTGGGGATCATAAATCGTACAACGAATCTCTCCCTCCACCTGGATACTCTCGGGACCCTTCCCCTGCTGATAAGCTTCCGCAAAATCTTTCTGAATATTTCGAAGATGAAGCGTGAGGTGATAATCGACCGTTTCCAGAAGGGATTGCTTAAACCAGAAATAGGCGCTCCCGGAGAAAATGGCCAGAAGGAGTGCCATAAGCGTCATAAAAAGAACCGTCAAGCGGCTGCGAACACTATGAAGCATCTACTGTTCGCAAGGAATATCCCACGCCCCGCACAGTCTGAATCAAACGAGCCTCTCCTTCTGATTCCAGTTTCTTCCGAAGCGCATTGATGTAGACATCCACTACATTGGAATTCCACTCAAAGTTAAAATCCCATACATGTTCTGCAATGGCACTGCGGGTAACAACTCGATCCGCATTTCTGAGAAGATACTCCAGAAGGGAAAACTCCCGGGGCGTCAATTCGATCTTTCGACTCTCCCGAACAACGGTGCGACTGACCAGGTCCACGACCAGATTGCCATAGGAAAGATCCGTAACCGCGTTACTGGAAGATCCCCTTCTCAAAAGAGCTCTGATCCTGGCCAATAACTCACTCAGAGAAAATGGCTTCGTAAGGTAATCATCCGCTCCTTCGTCCAGGCCAAGCACTCGATCCTGAACCGTATCTCGGGCGGTAAGAATGAGAACGGGCGTCGATAAATCCGCTTTTCTCATCTCCCTTAGAATAGATATGCCATCACGATTAGGAAGATTCAGGTCGAGAAGAACCACATCATGATCTCCGGAAAGAGCCAGCATTTCGCCCTCCGCTCCATCATGAGAGACCTCAACCACATGCCCCCCTTCTTTGAGGGCTTGTTCCACAAAACCGGAGAGTTTTTTCTCGTCTTCGACAACAAGTATTTTCACAATATTTTCCCCTGTAGACCCTCATTGTAGCCGCCTGGAGGCGATGGGGGAACCTTCCTTCAAAAATGAGGAATTTTTCATCCCCCTCTCATCAAATCTTAATCGATTCCGGGGTACCATACACTCATCAAAAGACAAGTTCCCCGTACAGGGCGGAGATTGCATCTCACTGCAGGTGGCGTGTGGGTCTCCGCCCTTTAATATTGCCTTCTCCATGTCTTTTTCGTCCAAATCCTTGTACTTTGGTTAAATATTCCTAATATATGGGCGGGAGAAGAAAATGGCCGACCTTTCGAAGGTATATCGTTATTGGCTCGCCCGACGTCTTTTCATGCTGATTCCTGCATGGACAGGTGCGGGACTGCTCGCAATCCATCAGCTTATACAGATGGTTGACCAATACTCCATGCTTTGGATTCATTTTGCATGCCTTTGCCTGGCGCTCTTCCTTTTCTCTCTCACAACCTGGTTAATAGCACGCTGCTTTTCCTGCTATTTCTCTTACCCGAAAGTCAACCTGGCCCAAAGAAAACGGGCACGAAGGGAACTGGCACCTGCAGGGCTGATGGGAATGGTATGCTTTGCGGTCCTTCCCGCCTTGTCGCTCCTCCCTACTACGTTCCAGGATATATCCACCTCCCTTCCCAACCAACTTCTCGAAGTCTCCCGACTCTTCAAAAAACCATCGGAAACAGCCCCAGAAGAAAAAATCAAATCTTCTCCGCCAGTCGAGGTGGCTTCCCGGTCGGGTAGAATGAAGGCGCATCCCGCGCCTCCGGTTCCCGTCGATATTCCGATAAAGGCGGAGTCCCTTCCGGTAAAAACTCTCGCCATAGAGACACAACCCGCCTACATCTATGATTTCCAGGAAGAGGAAAAGAAGGCGGACCCTTGGACATTTTCCGACGCACCCAACCTCTCTCGTCTTGGCGTCCCCGACAAATTCAAACCATTCGAATGGATGCTTCCACAGATCCAGGCAGAGTTTTTTCTCCTCGAAAGAACAACAGGAACGATCACAAACAAAGAAAAGGTGACCCAGTCCCTGGAAGGGGACCTTTCTATGGAAAGTGCCGGGCTGCGGATAAACTTTGACCTTCCCGTAAACCGGGACAACTCTCTCTTCTTTCTCTACAGGCCTGTTGGATTTTCAGCCAGTCAAACCCTGAGCGAAGGTTCTGATAACGATCTGGACAGCTTTCTTCTCTGGCAAAGATTTGGGGTCTTGTTCTCGCATCGACTCCTCGGGTATACCTCCGAATCCAAATTTGACTTGGCCCTAACAGGAGGAATTGTAGGAGATAGCCTTCTGACTTCCGCCAGTGGGGACGTCGTCAGCGAATTGATCCGCTTCTCCCCTTATCTGGGAATTGAATTAGGCCTCTGGCAGCATGGTCCTGCCGGGATTCTCCTGAATATAAGCCAGAGCTTTCCTACAAATGCTTCTGGAGCTTCCGCCCGAGTAACCGAGATCTCGGCGCTCCTGAGAATCGATTTCACACAAAGATTCTCCCTCCAATTTGGATTTATCGGCATTTATGGACAGTTTAGGGCCTATTCTGGGAAAATAACTCAGTCGGGATCCCGGGAAGAAATGGAAGTCATCCTGCAGGGCCCCACCTTCGGCCTCGATTTCCGTTTCTAACCTCCTCGGCTTCAAACACTTTTCCCCTTGACCCCCCTTTATACATCTATATACTGTCACGTTCTCATGCGCCTCCCTCTCTTCGCCGGAAATTGGAAAATGCACGGAAACGTGCAGGAATCCCGTGATCTAGCTAACGGGATCCGACGCCAATTGGAAGATCTGGAAGGACGGGAAGTGGTTCTCTGCCCACCCCATCCCTATTTGCATACAGTGCAGTCCGCTCTTGCCGACTCGAAGATTCGGATGGGGGCACAAAACTGTGCCTGGGAAGCCAAGGGGGCGTATACCGGGGAAATCTCACCCCTGATGGTGAAAGAGGCTGGATGTCAATATGTCATCCTTGGCCACAGTGAACGAAGACATGTTATAGGAGAGTCGAACGAACAAATTAATAAAAAGGTACGTGCCTGTTTCGAACACGGTCTAATCCCGATTCTCTGCGTTGGAGAACTCCTCGAAGAACGCTCCATGGGAGATGCCCTGGCGGTCGTCGAGCGCCAACTCGTCAAGGGATTGGAAAATGTGGAGGCGGGGGATGCCTCCGGTATGGTCCTCGCCTATGAACCTGTTTGGGCCATCGGTACCGGAAAAACAGCAACACCCTACCAGGCAGCGGAGATGCACCTTTTTATTCGAAAATTTCTTCGACAGCGATATGGAGAAGCGATCGCAAATAATATCCGGATCCTCTACGGAGGAAGTGTAAAGCCAGACAATATAGAAACGTTGATGCTTCAAGAAAATATTGATGGGGCCTTGGTAGGGGGAGCAAGCCTACAGGTCCATTCTTTCGTTCAGATAGCAAAGGTCGCCCTATGATCACATTTCTCACCGTACTCTTCGTCATCATCACCCTACTCTTGATCTTCATGGTCGTCATCACCCCCTCAAGCGAAGGAGGAATCGCGGCCGCCTTCGGAGGAATGGGAAGTGACACATTCTTTGGAACGAAGGCACATCGCCATATCAACAAGTTCACTCTCTTCCTGGCCGTCAGCTTCCTCGTCCTTGCCTTCAGCATTAACCTGCTGACTTCGGCACAAGGGAGAGAAGACGACGCCCCGACAACGGAAGAAGCCAAATAAATATGAACGAAAACGAGATCACCGAAATCTTTGAGCGAACGGGAGCTATTCTGAAAGGTCACTTTCAGCTCGCATCTGGTCTCCATACAAATACCTATATCCAATGTTCTCGCGTGACGGAATGGCCGGCGGAAATGGAAAAGCTTTGCCGGGAACTGGCGCAGAAATGGAATGGCCGGGAAATCGATGTCGTCGTAGGCCCTGCCTATGGTGGCATTCTCCCTGCTTATGAACTGGCACGACACCTGCAAGCCCGTTCCGTTTTCTGTGAGCGGGGAAAAGAAGGTTCCTTCGAACTACGACGAGGGTTTCAAGTCCAGGAGAACAATGTTCTCGTCACAGAAGACGTCATTACGACGGGGGGATCGGCAAAAGAAGCGGTCGATCTGGTAAAAGCCTCCGGGGGAACCGTTGTGGGTGTGGCAAGCTTTGTAGACCGGGGAGTGGACAAAAAGTTTTCAGAAGATCACCGATTCCTTCTTTCCATTACCCCCCCCACGTGGACACCGGAAGAATGTCCTGCATGCAAAGCAGGGGAAATCGCAATAAAACCAGGGACAAAACCATGCAAAGTATGACCGGATACGGAAGTGCCCAGAAGAGAAACGGAAACTTTCATATTGAAATCGAAGTTCGCTCTGTAAACCATCGATTTATCAACCTGAAACAGAGTCTTCCGGATGGTCTCGTCCGACACGAAAACGAGATCGACAAACTTCTCCGGCAGAAAGTCCATCGCGGAAGTGTTACCGTTCTGGTCACTTTGAAACCGATTCACCATCGGACTCAGAATCTTCCCGATGCGAAGACCATCAAAACTTTCGTACAACATCTTCGAAAGATCCAAAAAGAAGCGGGAATAGAGGGCGAAATCAAGATGAACGCCCTGCTCACTTTTCCCCATCTCTGGAACAATTCCGGACACGAAGAAAAAGAAGCCGCCTCTTGGCCTGCGACAAGGCAACTTATTATGGAGGCTTTCGAAAACCTCGCAAAAATGAGAGGGAAAGAAGGCTCTGGAATCAAAAAAGATCTCGAAGGGCGATTAAAGCGCATTGAAAAACTGGCGAATCTTATTGGGAAACGAACCGGAGGGGTTCTTACCCGATATGAAAATCGTCTCGAGTCCCGCATCCAAAACCTCTTAAAGAATAAAGGCTTCGACATTGCCAAACCGGACATCCTGCGGGAGGTTGCGGTTCATGCCGATAAGTGTGATATCAGCGAAGAACTCCAGAGACTTCAATCCCATATCAAACAGTTCCGATCCATCATGAAAACCGGGGGACAAATGGGACGAAAACTGGACTTCCTGAATCAGGAAATGGTCCGGGAGACGACCACCATGACGGCAAAGGGGAATGATGCAAAGATTTCCAGCTCCGCAGTCAATATCAAAGCCGAATTGGAAAAAATCAAAGAGCAGGTGGAAAATATCGAATAACGGAATATTGATCGTAATCTCGGGTCCCTCGGGCGTGGGAAAAACGACGGTGGTGCGAAAACTCTGCGAGGAAAACCGTTTTGAACGGGTGATCACCGCAACAACCCGCCCGCCTCGTTCTCATGAGGTAGATGGGAAGGATTACCACTTTTTGTCCCGAAATAAATTTGAAAAGGGAATAGAAGAAAACCGGTTCCTGGAAACAGCGACGATTTTCGGAAACCTGTACGGAACTCCAAAAAGCTCGATCCTCGACCCGGTTTTAGAAGGAAAAACAGTTGTCGCCGATATCGACACGCAGGGAGCTCGAAGCGTTCGAAATCTGGATGTAGAAGCGATCTTCTTTTTGATCGCGCCTCCGAGCCAGGAAGAATTGGAGCGACGACTCAAAGGAAGGGACACAGAGTCCCCGGAAAGCCTGACTCGCCGCCTGGATGCGGCCAGACATGAATTGGAACAGACGGATCTGTACGACGTAGTCGTTGTAAACGAAACGGTGGACCGAACGGTAAACCGAATCGGGGAAGAATTGAAGATACGCGGTATTCTTTGAAGGATGGTGTACCATGCAAAGTTTCGTGGAGAATGAAGTTAGAATGAACAAATCAGAAATTGACGAACTCGCGGAAAAGGTTGGGGGTCGGTACCGGTTCACGGTTCTTCTCCAGAAGAGAGTGAAAGAACTCACCCGCGGAGCGGTTCGCCTCATCGAAAGCGACGCAAAGAATCTCATCCATGTAGCCATGGAAGAGATTAAACAGGGAAAAGTGGGTATCGAAAACGGACCCGAAATGGTCACCAAGAAAAAACCCAAAAAGAAGAAGTCCTAGGAGAGGAGAAGACCCTTGAAGAAAAGGGAATCTTTATCCGGAAAAAATATCATCCTCGGAGTGACAGGATCGATTTCGGCCTTTAAAAGCGCCGAACTTTCCTCACAACTTGTTCAGCGGGGCGCCGAGGTCACCGTAGTGATGACCTCCGGCGCTACGAAGTTCGTAGGACCTCTTACGTTTCAGGCGATTACACGAAACCGGGTCCTTATCGACCAATACGATGTGGAAAGTGTCACCGACGCGACTCATATCTCGGAAACGGAAAATGCCGATCTCGTGATCATCGCCCCGGCCACAGCAAACTTCATTGGAAAGGTGGCCAACGGCATTGCGGACGACCTCCTGACCTCTCTCATGCTCGCCATCCGTTGTCCCGTTCTGATCGCCCCTGCGATGAACAATCGCATGTGGGAAAACCCTCTCGTTCAGGAAAATTCAAAGAAACTGGAAACCATTCTGGGATATCAAATGGTCCCTCCTGGCGAAGGCTTTCTTGCCTGCGGAACCTACGCGGTCGGGCGACTGGCCGAACCGATGCAGATCGTCCAGGAAATCGAACAGTGCATCTGCTCGTAACCGCCGGACCAACCCGGGAACACATCGACGACATTCGCTTTCTTTCAAACGGTTCTACCGGGAAAATGGGATTCGAAGTCGCCAAAGCGGCTGCACGAAGAGGGTACAAAGTCACTTTGATCAGTGGACCTACAAACCTGCCCGACCCCAAAAATGTCCGTGTCATCCGGATTACCACGGCACGAGAAATGCTTCAGGAAGCTCTTACTGTCTATCCAAAAATATCCGCGGTGGTCGCTACGGCCGCCGTTTCCGATTACCGACCGTCAAAGAGAATCCGGGGAAAAAAGAAGAAAGGAGAAAAGTCTCTTCCGCTTTCCCTCACCCTCAACCCGGACATCCTCAAAACACTCGGAAAAAAGAAAGGATCCCGAATACTCGTTGGATTCGCTCTTGAGGTTCAAAATGCCCGTATCAACGCTCTGAAGAAATGTCGCGAGAAAAACCTCGATCTGATTGTTCTCAACGACCCCTCCTCCCTCGGAGCAGAGCGAATGAAGGCAACGATCTACCGGGGAGAAAAGGTGGAAAAGGCCTTTACGGACGCGACGAAGCGTCAGGTGGCGGACTGGTTAGTACGCGCTCTTTAATCTGCTCGTACACCTTCACACTCTCTTCTTTTAACCGATCCGCAGAAGAACGCCATTGGTCCATCGGAATCGTCGCCAGAGAGGTTCCACAGAAGACGAGAACCGTAATTCCCCACGAAAAAGAAGCACGCATCACCCGGCGAATCCCATTCCAGAGGGCCCGACCAAACTTTTTTCCTTTCGGGCGAATCAGATAACCGACCGCCTGAAAGAAAAGGAGCAGATCGATCAAAAGCCCCATAAACAGAAGAGAGACCGAAATTCCGGCAAAGACAACAAGGGGAAAAGGAAGCTCTACATTATAGTTGGGAAACAGCTGGAGAAGAGCCTCTCCCCCAAAACTGAGCAAAAGAATCAACAACTGACCGACCCATAGCCCCAGAACAAACCCTTTCCGTTTCTTTTTCTTCTTATTTTCTTCCATCAGCCAAAGTCGTTCCTTTGCCGACAAATCATGCACGGTAGGTGGTTGCATTTTTCCATGAAGCGGCAACCGTTTGTTGGCCGGAATTCCATACTCATTTTTTGGCTTGGGCAGTTTTTGGTCTTTGTCCGGTTTTGGTTCGGGCGTCTGTTGCATCGCGGCGAATTATAGCCGATATTAAGAGAAGACTCCGCACTTTTCTTGAGGGGGAAAGCGTGGCTATCTGGGAAATATTGCTCCTGGCTGTGATCCAGGGAATTACAGAATTCTTGCCGATTTCGAGCAAGACCCACCTTCTCTTCACCCAGATTCTCCTCGATTGGAAAGATCCGGCACAGAATCTCACCATCACCATCATGCTCCATGCAGGATCGCTCCTGGCCATTCTCGTTTATTACTGGAAAACATGGCTTTCCCTGTTCCAGGAGCGACGATCGGAATGGATTCCCCTTCTCCTGGCGACCCTTCCGGCAGGATTGATCGGGTTTCTTCTTCAAAAACAGATCGAATCCCTCTTTGACTCGCCTGCACTGGCGGGAGGGATGTTGATCGGTACGGGAATTTGGATTTTCCTTTCGGAAAAATTCGGAAAAGGAAAATATCAAAATGTATCCGATGTTCCCTACTGGAAAATTCTGCTCATCGGCCTGGCGCAAGGAGCGGCTCTTTTTCCCGGAATTTCCCGGTCGGGCTCCACCATAGGAGCCGCCTACCTTGCTGGATTCCGAAGAGAGGATGCGGTCCGCTTCTCCTTTTTCATGGGGGCGATCATTATTTCGGGCGCACTCCTGTTCAGACTGCGATCTCTTCTGGCGAATCAAGGAACCATAGCCCCTGTGCCGATAATACTGGGGATCCTTGTGACGTTCGTGGTGAGTCTCTTCGCCATTCGCGTCGTGGAGATCCTGTCGAAGAAGGGCCGGATGTTCTTCTTCGCGGCTTATTGTGTGGGGGCAGGCCTTATTGCTTTCCTCTACTTTACGCTGGGAAAGGGTTGACGTGGCTTCAAAAAAGACAGAAACGAAACCGACCGAAGGGCAGACAAGCGAAAAACGAAAAGAGTTGGCCGGGCTCTTTTTTATTCTCTGTACCTTCTTCCTCTTTATCTCTTTGGCGACCTTTGAAGCCGGAGATATTGCGGATGCAAAATTCCCGTCAAATGATCCTGTGGAAAATAAAGGAGGGAAGGTGGGAGCCTCGATCGGCTACTTCCTTTTCTCTAACTTTGGGTGGGCGGCTTACCTTGTCCTCTTCTTTTCAGCCTTCTGGTCATTCAAGGTTTTCTTTCGCCGAAACCTGTCTGGACTTCCTGTAAAACTGTTTTCTGTCGTCATCAGCGTCCTGGCTCTTTCCACCCTGTTCTCTCTCGTTCCGATCATCGGGGGACTACAGAGTATCGCCCCTTCCCCGGGGGGTGTTTACGGAAAAGCCTTTGAACTTCTCTTGACCGAACATCTCGGGGTCGCCGGAGCGGGGCTCGCGGTCATCCTCGCCCTCACCTTCTCTCTGGTTCTATCAACCGACTGGCTTCTATACAAAACCATCGCGGCCGCAGGCCAGTGGTCCTGGAATCGGGCAAAGAATATTCACATCCCCTCTGTGCGTGAGGTTGCGATCCAGGCGATCGAATCCCAAAAAATAAAATTAGCGGCCGTTCGGGAGAAATTGGCAACCCCGCTGCCAAACCCAATACCCTCATCCACGCCCGTCCCGGCTGTGGCGGCCCCCGGCCCCCGGATCTCGGTACCCGCCTCTCTCATGCCCACATCTTCCAAAAATCATCGAGCTCCGGACCCCTTCAAAGCGGCCGCGAGCGATTACAAAAAGATTGGGGATTACGAACAACCTCCGATCGATATTTTTGAGAAGAGAGTCGAACCGATCCACGCAATCAAAGAAAAAGATATCAAAGACCGGATGAAGATCATTGAGAATACTCTCAAAGAGTTCCATCTCAATGCAAAGGTGGTTAACTATGAAATCGGACCCGCCGTTACCACCTATGAACTGACCCTCGGGGAAGGACAGCAAATTCCCGCCCTCATGGCACGCCAGGATGAAATCTCGATGCGCCTGGCTGTCCCTCCGGTTCGAATCGTGGGCCCCATCCCCGGAAAAGGAACGGTCGGGATCGAAGTCCCCAATCCCTTCCCCGATACCGTTCGGATGCGCGAATTCTTCGATAAGAATTACAAAGACCTGCGAAAAATTGATCTTCCGATCGTGCTGGGAAAAACAAACTCCGGCGATCCGATCGTCAAAAGCCTCGCCGATATGCCCCACATGTTGATTGCCGGGGCGACCGGATCGGGGAAAAGTGTCTGCTTAAAATCGATTATCACCAGTCTTATCGTTTCGATGTCATGGGATGAAATGAAACTTCTTCTCATCGACCCTAAAATGGTCGAACTGACCGCTTTCGAAGATATCCCCCACCTCTGGGCGCCTGTCGTGACCGACAACAAGAAAGCGGCGCTCGTGCTCGACTGGTTGGTAAAAGAGATGGACGAGCGATACATGCTCTTGAACAAGGTCGGTGTCGGAAATATCTCCAAGTTCAACAAACTCGGAAAAACGAAGATTGCCGAGCGCCTTAAAGAAAAAGAATTCAGCGAAGAGGAAATCGAACAGTTCCCGACGCATCTCCCCTATATCGTGACAGTGATCGACGAACTCGCCGACCTTATGATGACCGCACGAAAAGAAGTGGAACACTCGATTATCCGTCTTTCACAAAAAGCGCGGGCGATCGGAATTCATCTGGTGGTCGCCACACAGAGACCTTCTACAGATGTTATCACCGGACTCATTCGCTCGAATATGCCGGCCCGAATCGGCTTCAAGGTCGCCAGTCAGATCGAGAGCCGGATTATTCTCGATCGAAAAGGCGCCGAACGGCTTCTGGGGAAAGGGGACATGCTTCTCGTCCTTCCCGGATCGTTCGACCCGGTTCGTGCGCAATGCATCTTCACAAGCGATGACGAGTTGCGCGGCGTAAACCAATTCCTCAAATCGAAGGGGAAACCGGAATACCACCAGCAACTTCTGGAGATCGAATCGGTCGCCGACCTCGAGGGAACCGACCGGGACGAACTCTTCGACGACGCGGTCCAGATTATCATCCAGGAACAGAGAGGAAGCACATCGCTTCTGCAACGGAGGATGAAGATCGGATACTCCCGCGCAGCGCGTCTCATGGATGCGATGGCGAAGTTCAGTATCGTCGGAGGCTTCAACGGATCGAGTGCCCGGGAGGTGCTGATCACGCAGGAACAGTGGGACGCACGGAAGGCTTCGCCTCAGGGCACCGGAAGGTAGAAACGAGTCCGAAGTTCTTTTCTGATACGTCTGCCGGACTTACGATAAAGGACGATCATGAGACAAAGAACGCTTCTCCTCCTGGCTTGTGCGACTCTGTACAGCTGTTGCCCCAGCCCATCTGATCCGCAGCCCACCCTCCCGGAAGATCCAGAGAACGTGCAGATCGAATATTCATTTCGCACAGGCTATCATCCTGCGGGGATTAAACGGTTTTTCTGGAGAGCATAGCTTTAAGCTGATGCTGTCGGGGAAAGGGGGAAGCCTCGTCGAGAATACATTCGATATTCAGATCGATGAGAAAACGAAGAAGATCACTTTCTTCCTGGAAGATGGAAAATTGGGGTTTCGAAAAGAATCCCATTAACCTCGGAGTTCTTCCAGGGTTCCCTTTACGTAGTGCTTCACCATCTCTTTACGCCAGTGGAAGGCGTAGTCGGTATTGTCCATCGGCTTGGCCGGCTTAAAGGCGGCCTGTGCCGCTTCGGCGATCACCTCGTCGGTCAGTTTCTTCCCGATGATCGCGTTCTGTGAATCGACCGCTTCGAGGGGAGAAGAGGCGACCGCGCCGAGGTAGATTTTGGCATCTTTGACGGTGTCCCCATCCATCCAAAGAGCGCTCGCGACCCCCATAACCGGGAAGTCGAACGCACCGCGGCGGCGAAGTTTCCAGTAGGTCGCTTTCCAGCCGTTGACCGTAGGGAGTTCAATATCGGTCAGAAGTTCATTTGGCTGCTTCTTGATATAATCGATTCCATCCTTCTGATAGAGATCCTTCGCCTCCACCACCCGATCCCCCTCGGCCGATTCAAATTTCAGTTTCGCGCCGAGAGCACAGAGAACCGGAGCCGAATCACTCGAATTGACCGCGAGGCAGATCTTGCTTGAGGTCGCAACCCAACAGGTATCCCCGTCACACTTCAGGCAGAAGTTGATCCCGCGGCGCCATTCGTAATTCTGGTTGTAGTACGTGCATCGGGTATCGAGAAGAACGTTCCCCCCGATCGTCCCCATGTTTCGCAAGACCGGCGTCGAGATCGAGTGCACCGCTTTCCAGAGAGCGGAATAGTTTTTCTCTATATCGGGAGTCTCTTCAATCTCGGTCAGGGTCGTGTTCGGTCCGAGATGCGTTCCGTTGATGCCGCGCAACTCTTTCACGCCACGCAGACCGATCAGGGTCTTGGGAGTCTGATGGCGGCGCTTCATATTCGGATAGAGATCGGTTCCCCCTGCGACCACCATCGCTTCGGGACCCTCTTCCGCGAGCATCTTCACCGCCTCGGCCGTCGATTTCGGCGCGAGATACCGGAACTTCGGCAGACGCATCATGACTTCCAGGACCTCACGTAATCTCCCTTGTCCGCTTTCCCGTCCCCGCCTTCAATGGGAGGCTTCACCCGGGTGGTGTCTTCAATCTGTATCGATGGGAATGATTTCGGACCGAACCGTTTGTCGGCCGCTTTGTACGCCTTGAGAACCTTGTCAGGGGTCACCGGGATCTCATCGACCCGCGCTCCGATCGCATCGTACACCGCATTCGCCACCGCCGGCATGATCGGAAGAAGAGGACCCTGCCCCACTTCCTTCGCACCAAAAGGTCCGTTCGGATCGGGATCTTCGATAATATAACTCGTTACCTTCGGCATCTCCTTCGTCGTCGGACTCTTGTACTCCAACATCGAAGGAATCTTGTGAACCCCAAAACGATTTTCCCGAACGACCTGTTCTTCCATCATCGCTTCGCCGAGCCCCATGTAGACGCCCCCCTCGATCTGTCCCATCACGAGGACCGGGTTGATCGAACGGCCGACGTCATGCGCGACCCAGATATGTTCCACTTTGTAAATACCGGTATCCGAATCCGCCGTCACTTCGACCACCGCTGCGGAATAGCTGTACGCGGGAGAAGGCCCGACCCCGGCACCCTTATACCGTCCGGGCGACGCAGGAGGGGTATAAGACCCGACCGTTCCGAGAGTTCCATATTTTGCTTCCGCATGAACCACCGCTTCGCGGAACGTCATTCCGTTTTCGGGATCCTGCACATCGAAAACACGACGGTCGGCCAACTCAATCCGGTTTCCCGGAATTTCGAGTTTCTCGGCGACCGCCTTGGTGATCATTTCGCGCGCGCGCTCGGCCGCCTGGATCGCGGCGTTGCCCATCATAAGGGTCACCCGGCTGGAGTAACTCCCCAGATCCACAGGCGTTAAATCGGTATCGCCGTAGGTGACACGAATGTCATACGTATCAATTCCGAGAACTTCCGCGACACTCATCGCAAGAACCGTGTCGGACCCCTGGCCGATATCGATCTCGCCGCAGAAGACAGCGACACCCCCACCCCGGTCAATTTTCAACTGAACGGCCGAATGAGGCAGACTATTCCAGTAAATGGGAAGGCCCGCGCCACAGATGTAACTGGAACAGGCGATCCCGACCCCCCGGCCATGGGGAAGTTTTCCGTGTTTCTTTTTCCAGTCTGATCCTGCGACCACCTTGTCGATACACGGTCCGAGCCCCATCGAACCGACCTTGAGGAAGTTCGCGGTCACGGTGTCGGCCGGGTGAAGGTGATCTTTTCTCATCTCTGCCGGGTCGAGGTCGAGTTTATGCGCAATCTTGTCGAGTTGGACCTCGAGGGCGAATCGGGGTTGCGGCGTTCCATGCCCCCTCTTCGGTCCACAAGGAGGCTTGTTGGTGAAACAACGAACCCCCTCAAACTTATAGCGGGGAACCTTGTAGGTCACCGTCTGAAGCGCGCCCGTATAATAGGTGGAAGCAACGCCGTACGAACCGTAGCCACCCCCATCGAGAAAGCTTTTGAAATCCATGGCGGTAATGGAGCCATCCTTCTTCACCCCGGTCTTGATCTTCATCAGGACGGGATGACGACCCCGGTGGCAATAAAAGACTTCTTCCCGTGTGAGGCTGATCTTCACGGGTCGACCTGTTTTTTGAGCAAGCTTCGCGACCACGATCTCGTGATTGAAAGGATCACTCTTTCCGCCGAACCCTCCCCCGTTGTGACAGGCGATCACACGGACATGGGCGGGTGACATCTCAAGCACCTTGGAAAGAGCACGATGCAAATAGTGCGGCGTCTGCGTACTTGAATGAACCGTCACCTTCCCATCCGGATCGACCACACCGACCGAAGCATGCTGTTCCATCGGGAGATGGGTGTTCCCCTCGAAGAACATCGTATCTTCGAAAATTTCATCCGCTTCCTCGAATCCGGCTCTCATATCTCCAAATTCAAGGCCGACCTTCTTATGAATATTTCCTTCGTCCCCGTAATCGTGAATCCGTGGTTCCGGGTTATTCAAAGCGTCCTTGATCGAAAGGATCGGTTTCAGTTTTTCGTATTCCACCTCGATCGCGTTCATCGCATCGAAAGCGGTCGCTTCGTCCACCGCGGCGACCGCGGCGACCGGATCCCCGATGAAACGAACCTTGTCGAAACAGAGCGCATGTTCGTCCTGGCTGATCGGAAGAATCCCGAAAGGAATCGGCATCTCTTTTCCGGTCAGGACCGCGAAGACGCCCGGCATCGCTTCGGCCTTGGAGGTATCGACCGACTTGATGAGGGCATGCGCGACAGGAGACCGGTGAATCTTCGCGTAGATCATCCGGGGGAGAAAGATGTCATCGGCATATTGATCAACCCCGAGGCACTTCGACATACCGTCAATTTTTCGGACCGGGGTTCCAATAACTTTATATTTCGCTGCCATAGATGGCCTCCCTCGGAGGTTGCGCGTCCGGATTGTCCACCCGTTCCGCCGCCAGCTCGACCGCTTCGTAGATCTTGATATAGCCCGTACAGCGACAGAGGTTCCCCGAAAGGGCCTCTTCGATCTCTTCGCGCGAGGGCTTTTTCTTCTCCTGGAGAAGCGCCTTCGCAGCACAGAGAATTCCGGGGGTACAGTAACCGCACTGCGCCGCGTTCAATTCCGCAAAGGCGACCTGAAGGGGGTGCGGAGTCGGTCCGTCTGCGAGCCCTTCGACCGACTCGATTTTTCGCCCCGGACATTCCAATCCAAGCACCAGACAGGAGAGTTCCGGCTTGCCATCAATGAGAACCGTACAGGTCCCGCACTCGCCCAGTTCGCATCCGTGCTTGGTTCCGGTCAGACCCATGTCCTCCCGGAGCACCTCCAGGAGGGTCTTATAAGGGTCGAAGGCAACCTCGTGTTCTTCGCCGTTTACATCGAGCGTCAGATGGACCTTGTTCTTCACAAAAATAACCCCAATCGAAATTGTTCACTGCTTTACGAAGGATACCCTGATCGGGGCGGTTTCGGCGACAGTTTTTGCCGAGGGGGAGTGTCAAAATTTGTGGGGGTCCTGGAGCGATTATGGACGCTTCCATTTAAGACGGGCTTCGACTTTTTTTCCGTCCCGTAAGACGATCACTTTTATGGATCGACCATAGGGAACTTTCTGCATCCACTGCCGTAAATTGAGAAGAGACTCTCCCTGCTGGAACTTTTTCCCATCAAAGTCGATCAGGATATCCTCTTTTTGCAGATCCCCACTCGCCGCTGCGCTCCCGGGGTTGACGGAGTTGATCCGGATTCCGGAGCACCCGTCCTCAAAACCGAGTTTCTTCGCTTCTTCCACCTCAATCTCGGCACACTGAACACCAAGAAATTTCCCCGCATCGAGTTCCTGAACATACTTCTTCCAGCGCGCTTCCAATTCATAAAGGGTGAGGCCTTTAAAGGCGATTTTCCACGCCTCATCGTGGCTGATCCCTCCATCCCTCATCAGTTCGTAATAAGTGGCGAGTTTTTTCCGGTATTTGCCGTTGGGAATCTGCTTCCCCCGGTCTTCCTGCTTGGGATAGGTCATCAGAAAGTGGCAGAAAGACCAGGATTGGGCATAACAGAGCCCCGCGTTGCTCATGAATTTCCGCCGGTTGAGTCGAAGAAGGTTGCGCAAAGAATACGCTTTCCGATCTTTGATCGCTTTCTGTATCAGGGGAAGTCGCATTCGAGCGATATCTCCTGATTTGACACACATATAGAGTTTTCCCTTCCGAACTTCACTATTTCCGATGCAATCCGCAATCCCTTCGGTAAACCACATCGGGAAATTGTCCATATTCTTCGAGGTGATATCGGTGAATTGGTGCATCCCCTCATGGGCGAAGAAGGGTTTCATGTTGGAGGGGTCGTAATACCCGACCAACTCCTTTCCATTATAATAGGCCCCCGAACCCTTGGGAGCTCCGGCGTCCATGTACTCTTTGTTGTCCTTATGAAGAATGAGTGTGAATTCCCGGCTCTCCACCGCTTTTTTGTTCTTCGGTTTCAGAAGCGCCATATAGGTTTTATGAACGATTTCCATGAAATCGAGCAACTCCTGCGACTGAGTTTCTGTCGCGGTCGATTTGAGGAAATAGTGATCACTCCAGAGCTTGACCGGGAAATCGAGTTTCTTTTCCTTCTCCTGCGCTGAAACCGGAAGGGAGAGAAGGAGGATCAAAGATAGCGATTTTAGCACGAAAAAAGCCCTTTCAAGAGACCCGATCGTAAGACTGCAAATTATACAACTGAGAGAAGGGAGAAGGGTCGCAAAATATTCGGTGATTCTTGCTCTCGCCGGAGGCGAGGGATATACTCCCCCTCTTACTACATTCACAAGAAAAGAGGGAAAAATGGCTGCACTACAGGAAGTCACCGATACCGACTTTGCAACCGAAGTTCTGGAGGGAGGCCCCGCCGCGGTTAAGCTCTGGGCGGAATGGTGAGGCGGTTGTAAAACTGTTGCTCCCGTGATGGAGGAACTCGCAGAAGAATACCAGGGGAAAGTCAAAGTGGTCGGACTAAACGTCGACCATGCGCCGGATACAGCCGGAACTCTCGGCGTCACGGGAATTCCGGTGATCATCTTCTTTAAAGATGGCAACGAAACGGGACGGTATATAGGTGGGAAAAAGGACAAGATCATGGAAGAGATGGACCGACTTCTCTAAATAAACTCTCCCTTTAGAAACAGATGACAAAAAAAAGAAAGAAAAGTTTCTATCAGATCACGCAGGAACGGTACGCGATGGCGGCCGAGATCATGGACCTCAGAGAGGAGGTTCGTGAAATCCTCTCCGAACCGAAAAACGTGATCCAGGTCCACTTTCCGGTCCGCCGCGACAACGGAAAACTGGAACTCTTCCGGGGATATCGAGTTCAACACAACAATATTCTGGGCCCTTACAAGGGGGGAATCCGGTACCACCCCCAGATCTCCATGGACGAGGTCGCCGCGCTGGCCGCGATGATGACCTTCAAATGTGGACTGGTCGCCCTTCCCCTCGGAGGGGCCAAGGGAGGTGTACAGGTCAATCCGCACGATTTGTCTCCCACCGAACATATGCGTCTGACCCGAAGATTCACCCACGCACTCGCCACCAATATTGGAGCGACCTACGACATCCCGGCGCCCGATCTGGGAACGAACGCCCAGACGATGAACTGGATCATGGATACCTATTCGAATACGGTAGGTTTCTCGGGACGGGATCTTCATTACGGCGTTGTTACGGGAAAAAGTATTTCCTGTGGAGGAAGCCTCGGAAGAGAAAAGGCGACCGGCCAGGGACTCGTCTACCTCGTGGAAGAGTGGGCACGATTAGAAAAATTCGATCTTTCTCATGCGACTTATATTCTTCAGGGATTCGGGAACGTGGGTTCGAATGCGGCGCGCCTTCTCAACCAGTTCGGAGCTCAATGTATTGCCGTCATGGATCACCGGGGGGCCATTGCCAATCCGAAAGGGATCCCGATTCACGACCTGATCCGGTTCACTACGGAAAAGGGAACGGTCGTCGGATTTGAAAATACGGAAAAGATCTCGACCGAAGATTTCTGGAGCATGAAGGCCGACATCGCCATTCCGGCCGCTATTGAAAACCAGATCGACGAAAAGGTGGCGTCTACCATGAACGTCCGACTCGTTGCAGAAGGCGCCAACGGACCGGTCACGATCGAGGGCAACCAGATTCTTGTCGACAAGGGGGTCGATATCCTGCCCGACCTTCTCGCCAACGCCGGCGGGGTCATCGTCTCTTATTTCGAATGGACCCAGAACAAGACCAATGACCGGTGGGATCTCGAAGAGGTCGATGCGAAGCTGAAAAAGCGGATTCTGCGAAGCTACCAGGCCGCCCGCGCCGCACAAGCGCGCCATAAAACGAGCATCCGAATCGCCTGTTATATCGTCGCCTGCGAACGACTGCAGGCCGCCTACGATGACCGCGGGATATTTCCATAGATCACGACTTCCTGCCTTCGTGATACAATTCCCGTAAGACAAGATGAAGAATCCCACACTCCAATTCCTGGGCGCCGCGCAATCCGTAACGGGATCGAAATACCTGTTGCGGGCAAACGGCCATGAAGTGCTGATCGACTGCGGACTTTTCCAGGGAAAAAAGAAACTCCGCAAACGTAATTGGAATGATCTTCCGATCGACCCCGCCAAAGTGGACGCGGTTCTTTTGACCCACGCGCATATCGATCATACCGGATCCCTTCCCCGCCTGGTCCGGCAGGGGTACAAGGGCAGGGTAATCTGTACACCCGCCTCTCATGAACTCCTGGAGGTCATGCTTCCGGACTCCGGCAGAATCCAGGAACATGATGCGGAGTACGCCAATCGCAAGGGCTACTCAAAACATCGGCCGGCTCTCCCCCTCTACACCGAAGAGGATGCGCGAAGGGCATTGCGCCTCATCAAGGCGGTCGATTACCGGAAAGAGATCGAGGTCGCCCCCGGAATCCATGCGACGTTTCACCCAAGTGGCCATATCCTCGGCGCCGCGTTCATTGAACTCGCATTTGAAGGGCGAAGGGTGGTCTTTTCCGGGGACATCGGGAGTTACGACCGGATTGTCATGGACGCCCCTGATGACATCCCCCCGAACATTGATTACGTTTTGACCGAATCAACCTACGGAGGAAGAAGCCAGTCGGCCCCCCCCGTCCAGGACCAGTTGCGGGACGAAATCAAACCAATTCTCGAAAAGAAAGGGATCGTAATCATTCCCGCTTTCGCGGTTGGACGGACGACACTCCTGCTCTACCACTTGAGACAACTTCAGATACGGGGGGAAATCGCGGATGTCCCGGTATACGTTGACAGCCCGATGGCGACCGATGCGACGACCATTTACTGCAAGTACGGCGACGAGCATAACCTGAAAGTCGATCTACTCCGAAGTTCCGAAGATTGCCCGATCCGGGCACGCACCACCCACCTCATTCGAAAGAGCCATGAATCACGGGAACTCAACCGCCACCCCGGTCCGGCGATCATCATTTCTTCGAGCGGGATGATCACCGGGGGACGGGTTGTTCACCACGTAAAGCATCACGCCCCGAACGAAAAGAATCTGATTCTGCTCGTCGGATACCAGGCGTACGGAACGCGGGGACGAAGACTCCTGGAAGGTGAAAAATCGATCCGGATGTTCGGCCGCGACATTCCCGTAAAGGCAAAGGTCGCCTCCATCCGGGGGCTCTCCGCCCACGGGGATTGTGATGACATGATTGCGTGGCTAAAAAGCGCACCCCAACCACCGAAGAAAACGTTTCTCGTGCACGGAGAGATGGATGCGTTGCGGGAGATGGGATCCCGTGTCACGGAAGAACTCGGCTACCCGCACCACACGCCCGATTACATGGACACGGTGGAACTCTAAGCGGTTCGCCCGAAGATCCAGGGGAAACTGACAGGAGTACCCCTTGAAACAATCCGCGTCTGGGTTCGTTCCGCAATCCGGGCGTACCGGGGCGCCAGTTTGCAGACATATTCCTGAGCATCCCGCCCCTTGGCGGAAAGACCGGAAACATTCGGGATATCCCAGAACTCGACGAGATGCCGGGTAATGTCCGCATAGTCCATCGCGGTATAGACATTCAATCTCTGCGCCACGACAGAAAAGACGTCATATAGGTTTTCGGTCTTCCCGTCCTCCATGTACAGGGAGGGCATGGCGATCTTTCCTTCGAGCATCTCCCGGAAGGCAATCATCGCGCCATCCGGGTCATGCTTGAGGCACTCGCCGAAAAAGAGTTTGTACGCGCTTTCGTGTTTCGCCTCGTCCGCCGCGATTGTGGTGGAGATCTTGGCAAGCATGGAGTCCCCTTCCTTTTCCGCAATTCGGCCGACGTTTCCGTGGGAAATCTTCGTCGCCCGTTCCTGGAAGGAGGTGTAGATAAAGAGCTTGTACGGATCGCGTGAAACTTGCGGATCAAAGCCGTTTCGGATCAGGAACTGGACGGTCTCCTCGACCGATCGCATGTTGACCCGTCCGGTCAGGTAGAGGTAGCGGTTGAGGAGGTCGCCGTGGCGATTCTCCTCGGCGGTCCATCCCCGGGCCCACTGCCCCCAGGGACTCATATGCGTACCGAGACCTTCGAGGAATCCGTCGGTCGCAGTCAGCATGGTCTGGTAGCTCGGCAGGGCTTCTTCGGTGATCATGTCGCCGATGAGGACCACGAGAAGCTCATCGGAAAGGGATTCTGACTTCTTTTGGAGGGCCTTCACCTCGTCGTGCCAGTTTTCCGAGGTTGAGTCCGGAAGGAAATCGGTCGGCTGCCAGCACTTGTCGGGAGCCTTTAGAAGAACCAACTTCTCTTCCGCGAAAGGTTCCATCTGTTTCATGATATCGAGCCGCTGAGCGCTGATAGCCAGACTGTCTTCGGGTAGACCGACCGCCATGAATGCCTCCGTTATTATTCTCGCAAACCTGCTTCCGCTGACACGAAGGGGGGTGCGGGGGGATTGACAATCAAGGGAGATCGACCCGCCCCGGGAAGGACTTCCCGGGGCGGAAACGGGCATGTTCCTTATTCGCAACCGGTTCCATTGAAACGGTTTCTTCCCCAAATTACCTCGTCTGATAACCGTTCTGCGGCCTTTTTTTATCGATAAAATCACCCAATAAACCATTTTTCCGCAACAAAATTCTGCTGATTACGAAGAAGAGAGTATGAAGAGAAAATAACAGTGAAATCGGGGCGAAATATTCTCATCACCTGCCCTGTAACGGCCTCAGGAGCATTCCTGAGGCCGTTTTTTTATTCCCCGGAGCTTATTTCTCGGTCAACTTGTCCCCTTTGAATAGAGTCCCTATAATCGGCGCCTTTGCACCACCACCAGAAAGGATAAAATGGGGATGTCAAAGGAGAAGGGAATTTTCGCCCTCTCCACCCCTCTGGTGATTTCTTTCTGGCTGCGGGCGGCCTTCCAGTGGATCGATCCCGCTTTTGCCACCACACTAAAAGATGCCGCAGGAAACTCACTCGGGGACGCCTCTCTCGCCGCGATCGGACTGACGCTCCCTTTCGAATTCCTGATGACCGCGGTCTGGGTCGGCGCGAGTAACGGCCTCACATCACGACTCGCCGCCGCAATGGGCTCCGGAAACAATGATCAGGTGGAAAAACTAAAGGGAGCCGCTCGCCGGATCATCTGGGTCTTAAATGGTGCCTTCCTCCTCCTCGCATTCGGCATCGCTTTCCTTGCCGAAAAGGTAGGACTCGATCCGGTTGTGGCGAGCCAGTTTCGTATTTACGCTACCGTTCTTATCGGCGGAAGCGCCTTCACCTCCTTCTGGTCGATTCTTCCCGATTCTCTGGTCAAGGCGCACCACGACACCCGCACCACTATGTGGGCGGGGATTCTCTCCACAGGGCTCAACGTTCTGCTCAACACCATCTTCACCTTTGCGCTCGGATGGGGAATCTTCGGAATCGCCTTTTCTACCGTCTTGGGGCGGGTCGCCGGCCTGGGCTACGCAATCTATCGTGCCGCACTTCATGAACAGAGAAGGATCGCAGAAACGAATCCGGAGGGCCCCACTACAGAGAGCACGCCCTTCCGGCCGATCCACGCGATACTTGGCATCGCATTCCCCAGCGGGATGGCGTACGTTCTCATGGCTCTCGAATCGCAAATCATCAACTTTTTTCTGGCACGGCTTCCGGATGCCACAAGTCAGCTCGCCGCATGGACCCTTTTCGAAAGAGGGGTGCGCTTTCTTGCGATCCCGCTCATCGCCACAAGTGTCGCCATGCTCCCGCTCGTCGCCCGTCGCTTTGGACAGAAAGACAGATCGGGGATCCGAAAAGAGATCCGGCTCGCGCAACTCGGTTCCGTGGGATACACCATCCTTTTCGTTCTCCCCATCACGCTTCTCCTCGGGCCGTGGGTGGCGGGAAAGCTTTCCGGATCCCCGGAAACAGAATCGGCTGTAGTGGCCACCCTCTGGATTATTCCCTTATCGGTACTCGTCATGATTCCCGTAATGCTTCTTCGCGCCGTTTTTGACGGGATCCAGAAACCGCGTGCCGGACTGATTGTGGCTCTTCTTCGCGCCTTCCTTCTTGTGGGACCCCTCGTATGGCTCGGCATCGAATGGGCAACAAGAAACGGACATCACCCCACGGTCGGGGCCGCTTGGGGATTCTCCATCGGTGTGGGGGCCGCTTCGATTCTTCTCTGGTTCTGGCTGCAGAGAGAGTTGAAAAAAGAAACTTAACTTCGAAGAAAAGCGACGATCGCTTTTTGGGAAACGGGACCGAAGTTGTGACTGTCCTCGCTCGCGGTCGGATCGGGATTGTCGCCGGTAAGAAAATATCGTCCCGGTTCGACAATCCGGAATATTCGCTTCACCACGGTAACACCCGGCTTCAAAGGATGGATGGCAACAACCAGATCGCCAACCTTCAACTTTTCTTCACCGGGCGGGGAAAAGAGAATCTCATCCCCATCGCGAAACGTGGGCCACATGCTGTCCCCGTGGATGATGACGCGCAAGGGCCCGTTCGTCATGGAAGTCGGACCGAACCTAGCTGGCCCGAACCCACTCCACTTTACGATCTTTCGATTCCCAGAATAGGTTGTGGATCGCTTCGATCGCGTCCATCAGTTCCTGGGCATGGTCGGCGGAAACTTCGACCTTCACGGCGCTGCAGAGCTTCGCCGCTTTCCAAAAGGTATCGTGAAGTTCCGGATATTTTTCAAGATGTGGAGGCTTGAAGTAGTCGGTCCAGAGAACGAGAAGCTCTTGCTTACATTTGTGAGCTTCTTCTTCTTTGATGGAAGCGTACCGGCTCATCGTGTTGAGATAGGCTGCCATCGCCGCGCCATCCGAATTATTCGGGCACTCCAATGCGAGCATCTTTTTGGTCATCGACTGTACCGCTTCCCCGGCAATTCGTGCACTTGCCGGATCGTACACGCCACAAGGCCCATCACAGTGCGCCTCCGCAACAATAACCGTCTGGTCTTTCATAAATCCTCCACTAGAAATTTGAATATCAGAGTAAATCAGTCTTATTTCGGTAAGAAATATACCGGGAATCGAACGGGAGGTGTAGTAATTTCTAGTCTCCTGGAAATTCTCGGATCTATAATTGGCTTCGATGAAGATCCGTGACATCCTGTTCGGACTGGGCATCCGCCCCAAACCTCGGCGGTACGGCCATGTAGAGAGAAATTTCTCCCTCCCGAAGGAAGGGGAGATCCGCTACGCCGAATGGCAGGAACCCCGTTTGCTGCGAAAGGGAACCTATTCATGCGAATTCACTCAGGGCGCCCTTGATGAAGCCCGCCGATGGATCGAGCCGGGACAGGCGGTTATCGATATAGGGGCACATGTCGGAGACACCACCCTTCCCCTTGCCATCGCGGCCGGCCCTGAAGGGCTCACCCTGGCGGTCGAACCGAACCCCTATATTTATCCCGTTCTTGAGGCGAACGCCCAACTCAACAACGGAAGTCGCACCAACATCGTTCCGATTCCCCATGCCATAAGTGACCGGGATGGGACGGCCATGTTCACGTATGGGGCACCGAGCTTCGTAAACGGTGGCCTACCCCTGCACGCCAACTGGTTGCGACGCCGATTTTCCGCGACCTTTGACATAGAGATCACCACCTGTGCTCTCCTTCCCTTAATCGAAAAAGACCATCCACGGGTAATGGAAAATCTGGCTCTGATCAAAATCGATACGGAAGGTCATGATCACACCATTCTACAAACCATTGAATCGCTCATAACCGCCACCCACCCCGCCATTCGATCAGAAATCTTTGTGCGCACGAGCGAGAAGGCTCGTCATGCCTACTACGATTGGCTCACCGGCCTTGGATATCAGATCCACCTATACGGAGGGGATGACCAATTCGAAGGACCCTCTCTCTCCCGTGAAGATATGACGCAAAAACACCACTTCGACATCTTCGCGAAGAAAGCCGGAGCATGAAATTATACGGCCAAAACGCGCGACAATGTCATGTAACAAAACCAGGATCGGACCGCGTGGAAAAACGATTCCCCAATTACCGTCGACCGCTTGTTCGCGGGATTTTCCACACTTATAATCGCTGTTTAACGATATGAGCAAAGTAAAGACCCGGAACAGAACCTATAAGCTTCATTACTACCTAACCCACCTCCTCAGGATTTACGTAACCCCCAACTATTTCCATCGGAGATACAAAAGGAAATGTCTCTCTCTGTTAAGGGAGGAAAAATTGTCGAAAGAGATTTTCGATCGGGTGAACTACTGCAACAAGCTGTCCGCACCCTTTGAGCTGAAAGGAAAAACCTACACCAACAACGGAATCCACAAAACCTATACCGCAAATAACGCGCATGTAAAGAAATCAGATATCAATTCATCCTATCGATACGATTTTTGCGATATTCTCCGATTTTTCGACCCGGAATTCAGCATCGCATTTACGATGGGGGACGTTACGTTTAACCCCGAAATCCCATCTGTACTGAAAAGCCGCCCCATAGCTGAAAAATCAAACGCAAATTCTGTCCTCCTGAAACTCGACAAAATCAGGCACTTCAACTTTATCGAAGATCACATTCCCTACGAAAAGAAGGGCAACAAGCTCATGTGGCGCGGGGCCGCACCTCAACCTCATCGGAAAAAGTTTCTACGCGATTTTTTTGATCATCCTTCATGTGATGCCGCCCAAGTGAAAGCACCCGATGAATACGGGTATGGACACTATTTGTCGATCGAGGAACAACTGCACTCCAAATTTATTTTGTGTATCGAAGGGTACGACGTCGCCACCAATTTGAAATGGGCCATGTCGTCCAACTCCCTCTGTTTCATGCAAAAACCGAAATATGAAACCTGGTTCATGGAAGGAAGGCTTGTTCCCGGAACCCACTATGTCGAGCTAAACGAAGACTATTCCAATCTCGAAGAAATGATCGATTATTATCAAACGAACATGGAAGAGGCAAAGTTCATCATCCACAATGCAAACAACTACCTTTTACAGTTCAATCAAAAGATAATCGAGGATCTCGTCGCCATATTGGTACTCGAGAAATATTTTCATTTGGCTGGTGAGATTCATTCCTCCTACGCCGATCATTTTCAACCAACCACTCCTCCTGAGTAACCTCAACAAGACTCTTTTCCGCAGATAGACCTATTCAGATCTTCCTTGAGGATGGTTATAAATCTGGAAAGAGGCCGGGAGGATAACGAACATCGAATGCAAAATAAAACGCACCTCTTTCCTGCGGGTTACTGAGAAGCTCGCTCCAGAGAAACAACCTTCACCCGGATCGACTTCCGATTGTCTCCCCAGGTTCGATCATTCGGGAAGAGCGTCAGGGGTCCCGAAACCTCGATCAGGGGGACACGATAGACAGCCTGTAAACGTTCCGGTGCATATTCACGCGACCAACAGAGTGACATGAGAGGAAGTCCACGAAGGGTCCGGAATTTCTGCCCCTGGTATCCAACCCAGGGGGCCTCCATCGACTTTCCGCCCTTCCCATGCCACACATCATCCGGACAGGGAAGAAGGAGAATATAGGCCTTTCGATTCCTGGGAAAATCGAGAACGAGTTTTCCCCGCGACCAGGCAGAATGTGTCGGGGCCGACCATCGCTCCCAGTCATTGGAGGTCATCACACCGAGCCGAATCTTTCTGATCAGCGGGGAAGCGTCAAATCTCATCCGAATAGGGTCATATTCAGGAACGGTATCCGAAGGAGGGACCTCCTTACTGAGGTATCCTGCCGGTTCCGGTATCCGAACCTTTTTTCTTTTCGCCAGAGGGGGGGAGGAGGGTGCGGGGGAACCGTTAAAGAGGGTAATGAAAAAAATCATCACAATAAAAAGACCCGCTCCGAACAAAAGAGGCTTGATGAAATTCTTCTCTTCCGCGCGAGGTCGTCCGACGCGGGACATTTCCACCGCCCGTTTCGGGATCCGTCTCCTTTTGGCACATACCGGGCAGCGTGTTTTTCTCCCCGCATATTGAGAAAGACAGGAATATGAATTTCGACATCGCCGGCAGGTAACCCAAACCTCTTTGGGAAGCGAGTTGGTTTCCATCCGGGGACGAACCCGTCCTTTCTCCCGGGGAACTGAAACCTCAGAAAGACAACCGGAACAGAGCACCACACCGCTGTCGGGGGCATGGATCAACTGCATTTGGCGGCCACAGGTACAGGTAATCTGAAGCATCAACCCTCCGAACCCCATTCTATCACGAAAAAGGTCGCCATGAGGATGAGACAACTCTGCTCGGAAGAAACGTACTCAAAAAGAAACCCGCCCGGCCACCGTTACCGCGCTTTCCATCGGATCCTTCTCGCTCAGCCGTTTCAGGCTTCCGCTCGACCCGTTTAAATCCGAAAAGTGATAAGGGGAAACGGACATTAAAACACCAACCTATTGATTACCAACGTATTACATTTCCCATATTTTCTGCATTATTTCCCTCTTTTATCTAATCCATTCCATATGGGCTGCACACATAAGGGAGAATCGAACAGAATTTTACATTCAAGGAGGATTATCATGAAAACCAATGCCTGTCATATACTTAAAATCATCCTGGTCGTGGCTGTTGCGTTAACGGTCGCCTTTGGAACGGTCGCCTGCGGAGGTGCGGGCGGCTCAGGCGGCGGATCTTCCTCGCTGGAGTCTGAAGATCCCATTGTGGTACCCGGACAACAAAAGATCGTTTTCAACTCAGATCGAAGTGGGAACGGTGATATCTACACCATGAATGCTGACGGAACTGGGCTGACCCGGCTCACCGATAGTCTGGGATTGGACTGGAGCCCTTGCTTTTCCCCTGATGGCACTCGGATCACCTTCTCCGCAAGATCGGGTGCTATAGCGGGAGCCGATAATATCTACATCATGAATGCCGATGGGACAGGGAAAACCAACCTCACCAACAATTACACGTCCATGGATCAGAAACCCAATTTTTCCCCTGATGGCACTCGGATCGTCTTTAACTCAAATCGAGATGGGAATTGGGAGATCTACGTCATGAATGCCGATGGAACAGGGCAGACCAACCTCACCAACTATCCCGCAGCATCTGAAGGGTCGCCCGAATTTTCTCCTGATGGCACTCAGATCGTTTTCACCTCTTATCGAAATGGAAACAGTGAGATCTACGTCATGAATGCCGATGGAACAGGGCAAACCAGGCTCACCAATAATCTAGTGGGGAACCTCACTCCTTCCTTTTCTCCTGATGGCACTCAGATCGTCTTTTCCTCTTATCGGAATGGTCCCTTGGAGATCTACGTCATGAATGCCGATGGAACAAGGCAAACCAGGCTCACTAATAATACGGCCTCTGATTATAATCCCAGCTTTTCCCCTGATGGCACTCAGATTGTCTTCCGCTCATCCCGGGATGGGAACCGTGAGATCTACGTCATGTATATAGATGGATCATGGGCCACAAACCTCACCAACTATCCTTCAGCATCTGATTGTCATCCTTCGTTTGGGCCCTAGGCCTTTATTTGAGGGGTACGTAATGCCTCATTTCCCACTCTTGCCTGGAGCAAGAACACATTTCCTGGCCGGCGCCCCTGCAACGGGGCGCCGACTCAATTTTCACCCCAGTCACCTTCTAGAAAGGATATAAAAAATGTGCCTGCAAACCGAAAGACAGGAGGACAATTGCTCTCTCCCTCCCCCAACCGGGTATAATCCTCAATAGCATGGAAGAGGAAAAACAAGCCGATGACAGACTTCAGGAAGATCTGCTTGGCGATTTTCAGAAAGGTCTCCAAGACAAGGTCTTCGGAGAACTCCTGGTCGAACACGGCCTGGTAAATCCCTAATACATCCGGGAATGTCTCGCCCTGCAGGAGGAACTCCGCACCCGCAACGTATTCCCCATCCCCACCCTGGGGAAACTTCTCCTGAAGAAAGGGTACATCACCACCGAAACGTATCAACGGACGGTTTCGCTCCACCTCAATGATAAATCCGTACCAACCAATGACTTGGAAAAAATTTCGGTTCCTCCCGAAGTAATCGAAGCTCTCGCAACAAAAGAAAACCACTTTGGAAAATATGTTCGTGTTCTCCCCCTGGGCTCCGGAGGGATGGGAGAGGTCTGGAAAGCGTGGGATACCGACCTAGGCAGATGGGTCGCGTTGAAATTCCTCAAAACGGAACGATCGGAAGACTTCCTTCGCTTCCGCCGCGAGGCACAGACCGCCGGAAAGGTGGACCACCCCCACATCGCGGCAATATATGATGTAAGTGAAAAATCCGGAACACCCTACATCGTGATGCAATATATCGAAGGGGAGACCCTCACCGTCTTTCCCCGCGATGACATCCGAGAACTGGTCCGCTTGATGCGGGACGTAACCTGGGCGGTTCAGGCCGCCCACGAAATGGGAATCATTCACCGGGATCTCAAACCCTCCAACGTCATGGTGACACAAAAGGAAACCACGAACGCCTACGTTTTGGACTTCGGTCTGGCGAAGGAGTTATCCGTCGACACGTCGATATCCCAGAGTGGACTGATACTCGGAACACCTGCATACATGTCCCCCGAGCAGGCGCGGGGCAGGGTCGCCGACCTGGATGCCCGAAGCGATGTCTACTCCTTAGGCGCGACCTTCTACGAACTCTTCACGGGTCAACCCCCTTTTCAAGATGCCGAATTGTTAACTCTTCTCCGCAAGGTGACAGAGACCGCCCCTGTGCCGGTCCGGAAGAAAAACCCCGCAATCGAACCGGACCTTGAAACGATTGTGATGAAATGCCTCCGGAAGAAACCGGAAAACAGGTACCCGACGGCGGAAGCGCTTGCGGAGGATCTGGGGAACTACCTGGAAGGGAAATCGATCACAGCCCGGCCCGTTGGGCGTGTGGAAAAAATATCCAGATGGGTCAATCGCAATAGGGCATTAACGACGATTCTTTCGGCATTGGTCCTGGTCCTGATCGGGGGAGGAGTCTTTTACCGCCTTGATCTGGAAACAAAAAGGGTGCAAGCGCTTACCGAACTTCGAGCGGATGTGAATGGGGTACTCGATCAGGTCCGTTCGGGGAACCTCCTTGCAGACCCTTTGGAAAAAGAAAAAGTCATAAACAGGCTCCTGAATCATCGGGATCCCGGGACCGTAAAAATATTGGCCGGAGAACATAATACCATAACGGAATTTCTCGGAAAAACGGGGAACCTTGATGAGGGGCAGACGAAATACCTTCATTTCCTGTGTGAGACACTTGGATTGCTCGGAATTCGGGAAAGGGCGGTGACATCGTTGGGCCACTACTTGAAAACAGAAAAGAACGAAACGCAACGCCGCGCGGTTCCCGCGGGGGAAGCCTTGTGTCTGTTGGGCGGCCCGGAGGCGGCGCGCCTCTTGATCTGGACAAGAGATGAATTTAAACTCAACATGATTTTCTGGCGACATATACGGCGGGTGTATCATCGAATCGGGGTCGAACCCGAACTCGAAGCGAAGACCATGGAAGGGTACTTCGATCGGGGTACCTTGCGGGTTGAATTTGGAGACCTGGACGGGGCGATCGAAGATTTCCTGCGCGCTTTGGAGTTCAATCCGGAAGCAGCCAACATCTGGCACAACCTTGCGTGGGCACGAAGTCACAAGAAAGATTGGGAGGGAGCGATAAGAGACTACTCCCGGTCGATCCGCCTGAACCCAATGGCAACCACCTTTAACAATCGGGGAACGGTAAAAAAAGAAACTGGCGATCTAGACGGGGCGATCGACGATTACACCAAAGCCCTCGAAATGGATCCGAAATATATTTATGCCTGGAACAACCGCGGGATCGTTCGCAATGAGAAGGGAGACTTGGAAGGGGCCTTGGCCGATCACACTCGGGCCATCGAGTTGGATCAGGAGTTTTACAATGTATTTTGGAACAATCGCGGAACCGTCCGAAAGAATATGGGCGACCTGGATGGCGCAATTGCGGATTATACGCGGGCGATCGAACTCGATCCGAACTATGTTCATGCGTGGACCAATCGTGGAAACGCACGAAAGGATATGGGCGACCTGGACCGGGCGATTGCGGATTACACCCAGGCGCTCAAGCTCGATCCGAAAGTGGTGCAAGCGTGGACCAACCGTGGAAACGCACGAAAAGCAAAAGGCGATTTGAATGGGGCCATGGCCGATCTCAATCGCGCCCTTGAACTCGATTCCAAATATAGTCCTGCCTGGAATGGCCGCGGAAACGCACGGGGAACGAAAGGCGACTTCGACGGGGCCATTTCCGATTACAACCAGGCCCTTGAACTCGATCCAAAATATACCTCCGCCTGGACTGGCCGCGGCATGGCTCGGCTGAAAAAGAAGGACCGGGACGGGGCTCTTGCCGATTTCAACCGGGCACTCAAGATCGATCCGGATTACGCTCCCGCCATGACCAACATCGGATGGGAAAAACAAACGAAAGGCGATCTGGATGGGGCGATTGAGGATTACACCCGGGCCATCGAGATGGATCCGAAGTTTAGCAGGGCGTGGGCCGGCCGGGGATTGGCCTTTATTCAGAAGGGGAACTTGAAAAAGGCCATCGAGGATATGGAAGAGTCTCTGAAATTTCCTGCGGATAAAAAGGAGGCCGCCGCCGTTTCTTCTAAAATCAAGATGGCACGCCGGTTGTTGAAACAATTTTTGGGAAAATGAGAACCTCTTCTTGGTTACGAAAGTTTCCAGAGTATAAAATGAAAGAATAGACGGATGAAGACTTCCCTACCGGTGATATTTTTGGGAACAGGGATCCTCCTCGCCTTGGTTAGTGGCTGCGGGGATAGCGATTCATCCACTCCGGTCGCGGGTCTCCCGGACATCTCTACCTTTGAAACCAATCCCACAGATGTATTCCTGGTAGACATTTCTGTCATTGCCGATGGTCATCCCTATAAGGGAGCCACCGCGAACGAACCGCATGAGGGAGCTCATCTGCACCTAAACTCCGATCCTCCCGAGTGATCCAGAAGACTACCCGGCGATTTATGCTGTCGCCGATGGAATCATCACCAAAGTAACGACCTACTTTGAAGTCACCAATGCCACGGAAACGAACTATCGATATGGCCTCAGTCTTGCTTTCGCTCAAAAAGAGGGAAACGATGTGACTTTGGACTACAGCATAGAGCCGATGATCAATCCCGGAGACAGTTCCTTCTACCTCCCCTACATACTTGTGACCCAAGGCCAGGAAGTCTCCAAAGGCGAAACGATCGCCACCTTCTACACCGCACCCGGAAATTACGATAACCCTCACATACATTTCCATCTCCGCGTTGCGGGAGATTCCAATTTCTATGCCCCGGAAATCTTCACGCAGGCCGTGGTCGATGAATTCTGTGCAAAGTGGGGCGACAGGGGAGAGGATCCTGGCGGGAGTGGAAACACCATGCCCGCCTCGATGGGATACCTGTTGGAATCCAACCAGACGCTCTTTCCATAAAAGCGATTCCCTATCAACACGAGGAAAAACATGCTCAAAGTCCCTTGCGGAAATTGCGATGTCACGCTGTCAGAGTGTGTCGGGGGCATTTCGATTCTGGTCATGGGGGACGAATACATCTTTTCCTATTTTCTCTGCCCCTCCTGTGATGAATATACCGCCGAGTCTTATCGGGACCAATTCCTTGGAGATTCTTCCACCGGAACCGTAGCCAGAATCTCTCGGGAAGAGGGAGATAATATTATCGAGGCGATCAAAGCGTGTCCGGATCGTCGAGACAAGTTCTGTGAATGCGCCAGTCACCGAGCACTCTACACAGGTCGTTATTCGCCAAGCGGGGATTGAATTTCAAAAGAAAGGAACAATCAGCAGTGGGAAGAAAGAAATGGGGTGACCGACGGGATTCGAACCCGCGACCTCCTGAGCCACAGTCAGGAGCTCTAACCAGCTGAGCTACGGCCACCATGTGACGACGTGAATCGTGACGCCGGATATTATAGAAGACACACCCCGGTGCGCAACCGGAATTGAATCATATCGTGAGGGAAGGTTCCGCCGCGAGTTCCGGATGATACGTCGCAACCGTAATATTTCCCTGCCTGAGAAGAACGGGATCCCCCTCCCATTCCTTCAAGACTTCAACCCCTTCCCCAACCCGTGTGATGCGCGGAGCCCGGATAAAAGGCCCCAAAGGGGTATCAAAACTCTCGACCTGACGACCATAGGAATTGCGTTCAATCGTAATATCGATCAGATCCAAGGATCGTTGTCCCGCCGGATGAACCTCTTTCGCGAGAAGAATCGCTCCTGCACACGTCCCGAGAATTTTTCCACCCCGCATGGCAAGAGACTGAATCGCCTCTTCCATCCGGGTCCCCTCCATCAACTTCAACATCGTCGTCGACTCTCCGCCGGGAAGAATGAGGGTATCACATCGATCGATCTCATCGGGGAGACGCACTTCGACCGCACCGAACGCTTTTGTGTGGGCGACAAAATCGCCCTGAAGCGCCAGGACGCCGATCACTTCGAGATTTCCATGTGAAGGGCGTTATTAAAGCAGTTGAAATAGTTGAAGATGCCGATCACCGCGCAGAGCTCAACCACTTCGCCATCATCGAAATGGCTCTTCACCGCGGCAAAGCACTCATCCGAAACGTTCGTCGAATCGGTCGTCATCTCGCCGGCAAACCGGATCGCCGCCGCCGTTCGATCATCGAACCCGTCGAGCTTTCCGTCTTTCGCCGCCTGAATCTCTTCGTCAGAAGCACCAGCCGCACCGGCCAGTTGGGTATGTGACGCGAGTCAGTAGTGACACTCTTTGAGCGTCGAAACGCGAAGGGTGAGATACTCTTTCAAGAGAACCGAAACGGTCGTTCCTTCCATGACCGCCTTGAAGTGCGCCACCATCGTCTGAAGAAGTTTTGGTCGAAGCGCAAACGTCTTGATCATATTGGGCACGTTGCCCCGCACCTTGAAAAAGCCGTCGTAGATTCCTGCGATCTCAGGGGGAACGTCCCCCGGCTCGCGCCGTGTGACCCGCCCCATCTACCAGCCCCTCGTCGCCAATTCCACTTCCGGCTTCTGAATCCCAAACATCGGCTCCCCGAGATCGGCACTGATTTCGACAAGCGTCTCAGGAGATTTATAGTGAGTGACCGCTTTGACCATCGCACGAGCGCGCGCTTCGGGATCTTCGGATTTGAAGACTCCGGATCCGACAAAGACCGATTCCGCTCCGAGCTGCATCATGAGTGCCGCATCGGCGGGAGTGGCTACCCCGCCCGCTGAGAAGTTCGGGACAGGAAGCTTTCCATTTTCGGCAACCCACTGAACCAGTTCAAAAGGAGCACCCAGGTTCTTCGCCTCGGCCATCAATTCATCCGAACGAAGCGTTGTTAGTTTCCGGATTCCTGACATGAGCGCCCGCATGTGACGGACCGCCTCGACGATATTTCCGGTCCCCGCTTCCCCCTTGGTGCGAATCATCGCGGCGCCTTCCCCAATACGGCGAAGCGCTTCTCCAAGGTCCCGACATCCACAGACGAAGGGAACCGTGAACCCGAACTTATCGACATGATGAGCCTCATCGGCAGGAGTGAGAACCTCACTCTCATCAATAAAGTCTACCTTGAGCGCCTCGAGCATCTGCGCTTCCACGAAATGCCCGATCCGGCACTTGGCCATGACAGGAATGGAAACCTCAGCCTGGATCTCTTTGATCTTGGAAACAGGGGACATCCGGGCAACCCCTCCCTGGGCACGAATATCAGACGGAACACGTTCGAGGGCCATGACCGCAACGGCACCTGCATCGGCCGCGATCTTCGCCTGTTCCGCGGTCGTGACATCCATGATCACGCCACCCTTTAACATTTCCGCCAGTCCGGTTTTGACTTTCATTTTTCCTCCGAGAATTGAGCCAGATCACCCCCACCCACCGATTTGCGATCCCGGATTGTAAGGAAATGAGCCGCCAGGATCAAAGGCTACTGAAGGAGAAATATAAGGTTAGGAACCTTTTTTCTCGAGCGTCAATCCCTTCACATACTTCTTCCACGCCTTCTCGAGAGAGCCTGTTTTCCCCCGGAAGACCTCATCGAACGCCTCTTGCCGATGTTTTCCGGAGTGAAGAAGAAGGAAATATCGGATGATCATCGGCCGGTATTTTCCTCCCTCCGCATGGTGGAAGAAGTGGCACATGCTCCACGCCTGGGAATATTTGAAACCGACGGGCCCGCTATAAAACTCCGCAGGACTTTGCGTCATGATCTTCTCAAACGGCAGATAAAAACCCTGCGTCAAAGCTTGCTGAATCACACGACACTCGTTGGTAAGAACCCTCGCTTTACGGAGAATCTGACCGTCTTCGATCGTCATCCCCCCCATGTAGTCCGCCATCCCCTCGTTAAACCAATACGGCATCGTGTGCTTGGAGGAGAGGCTCATAAAATGGTGGAATGCTTCGTGGTAGAGGGTTGTCAGGGAATTGTCGATCTCGGCATCTTCAAAGAGAACGAGTTCGTTGTACCACTGACGAAAAATACCGAGTGTATTTTCATTCCGCGTTGTCGAGATCAGTTCGTTGTACGTGTAGTACGCTTCCCGGGTATTGAAGACCGCCACCCGTGGCTTGCGGTCCGGTTCGCCCGGATACACCTTCTTCAGATACTCCCGGTACCATCCGAAAGCCGCTTCCAACCTGTTGGCATACTCCTCGGCCGCTACTTCACTGATATCGGTCACCACCCGGTAGTGCTTTGATTCGTAAGAATATATACAGCCGAGATAACGGGGCCCTTTCGACTCTGTTTCGATC
>PVBE012846132.1_pt1 | contig 42733 bp, 41 predicted proteins | sample 1631181 | NCBI WGS metagenome assembly PVBE01 (sample SAMN08397723, study PRJNA350692) | Marine metagenome, whole genome shotgun sequencing project. | isolation source: water | place: Pacific Ocean | collected 2012-04
ACTGGATCGGTAACTAGCTGGTAACTGGTTACGGGCTTCACTTTAAACCAAAGAATATAGAATAAGAAATGGGGCGATTTGACCATACAATCAAATCAAGGAAATGCGCTACGCGCACTCTTTATTAAAGGCGTTATGTGCGCTAACTAATCAGAGTTCGTTTAGATTATGACTGAAGCAGAATTACTTTCACAATTCGGATATGCATCTTCTGCATTATGGGATGTAGTTCAGTGGTTGGTGAGCATCAGTTTCGCTGTCATGATTGCTGCTTATTTAGGATCAAAGAGGCTAACTCTTCCGCTAATATCAATCATTATCATCATGTACACATTTACTTGGTACTTTGCCGGCGAGTCACTGGGAAGATACGTTGATATTATGGACGCCTCTGTCCAAGAATTACGGTTTCTACTTGAATCCGGGCAATTGAGCCTAATAGGGATTGCAATTCTAGAAAGATCAGAAGCAGGATCTTTAGGTGGCATATTCTACTTTTTAACATTATTTTTTACATACGGATTCATTATTTATTGCTACATCAATGTGAAGAATTCTGGCCAGAAGCAGACTCTAAAATAATCAGAATAATTAACTTAAGAGAAAGTGAATGAATTTAGAACAAGCGGCATTTATTGCCGAAGTAATCGGTGGCTTAGGTGTTGTTTTGTCATTGGTCTTTCTGGCTTCGGAGTTACGTAATAGCACAAGACAGTCACAGCGGGACGCAATGACGTTATTAACGTCGAAGCGAAACGAAATGATGTATGTGTTAATGGATAACCCTGAGCTGACTTCTATAGTCTGGAGGTGTTGGTCGGCGCAGCGAGTCCCCGCGCATGAATGGTCTCGGTTTAGTGTTTACCTCTATACCACCATGGTGACTATAGAGTTGGGATTTAAAAAAATATGGGCTAATGAAGTTGACTCAATAACCGCGGAAATTTAGGTAGAGGGATCGGATTGGTGGCTTAGATACCCTAGCATGAGAACTTGGTGGAAAACCGGACAGATAGGATTTTCAAATAGGTTTAAGGACTACCTTGATCAACGCTTAAACATCATTGAAGTAGACGGTAGCGACGCTGATAAAATTGTTGCTTCATTAGCCTCTACTAGCTAAATGTTGCCCGCATTCAACTATAGGGCTGAAAAATGAGAAATGGACGCTAATTAATAGTGATTTCATGTCCACTTGTGGCCGGAAGCAGCCGCCATGTTCATAATGTTCTGCATAACAAATACTCCCTGTTTGTATAGCGTAAATTAATTTCCGGTATAACCGGGACCATAGATGATCTTGCCCGGCCGCCTACCCGTGTGCTGACCATCTGCCACGACAATCTGCCCGTTCACCAGCACGTACTTCATGCCCTCTGCATATTGGTGAGGATCTTCGAAGGTAGCCTTGTCGATAATTTCATCCGCATCGAATACGGCGATGTCGGCGTAGTAGCCTTCAGTGAGCAGACCGCGGTCGTGAATTCCCAGGCGGCGCGCAGTCTGACTGCTCATCTTGCGTACTGCATCTTCCAGACTGAGGATGCCGTGTTCGCGAACAAAGTGTCCCAACACACGGGCGAAAGTGCCGTACTGGCGAGGGTGAGGAGCACCTTCACCAAAGATGCCGATCGGACCATCAGAGCCGATTGCAGTGGCTGGATGCTGCATGATGCGATCAACATCCTCCGGGCCGATTGCGTGATAGACCGCAGTTGCACCGCCACCCTGCAGAATTTCAAAGACAATATCTGCGGCATTTTCCGGCGTCGGTTCCATGCCGGCTTCAATAGAAAGCTCGGCGAGGTTTTTGCCGGCCATAGAAGGATCCCAGGAATTGCGGGAAATAAAGACATTCTTGGGGTCGCCCCCTCCCCGGTCGTAAAGAATCTTCTGTACGACTTCATTCTTGATTGTGGCGCGGGTTTCGGGACTGTCGATGCGTTCCAGCATGCGCTCACGACCGCCCTCCTGTGCCCATTGCGGAATCAACGCGTTGATACCGGTTTGCGAAGCCGTGTAGGGATACTGATCGATGGTGATGTCGATGCCCCGAGCACGGGCCTCATCAACCAGGCGCAAGCTATCAATCGAGGCGCCCCAGTTTTCTACACCGATGACTTTGTGATGGGTCATCTGCACAGGAATGCCGGCTTCCTCGCCGATGCGAATCGTCTCGTTGACCGAATCGATCAGCTGAGCCGCTTCCTCGCGCATATGGGAAATGTAGATTCCACCAAATTCAGCCGCGACCCGGGATAACTCAATGACTTCCTCGGTAGGGGTAAAACTGCCTGGCACATAGAACAGCCCGGTGGAGATGCCCAATGCTCCCTGCTGCATGGCTTGCCGTACCATGTCCTTCATCTGGTCAAGCTCGGCTGCAGAGGGATCCCGATCTTCGGCACCGATTACCCGCGAACGCACCGTGCCCTGCCCGATGAAGATTCCCCAGTTGGGACTGATCTGCTTGTCGAGTATGGCCTGAAAATGTTCGTCCACCGGAAAGGGGGAACTGCCGTCATTGCCTTCGGTAAGTGTCGTCACTCCCTGCAGCAGCGCGCTCTCGGCATTAGGCACATCGAAGATGCCCCGCAGTGCATGGGTATGGGGATCGATAAAGCCCGGAGCCACCACCAGCCCTGCGGCATCGATGATCCTGTCGGCACTCGCTGCAGAGAGATCGCCGATGCGAACGATCTGCTCGCCGTCGATCGCGACATCTGCCTCATACCAGGGATTGCCGGACCCATCGACTATTTTCCCATTACGGATGAGTATGTCGTAAGACTCCTGGGAATAAGCAGTACCTGTTCCCAATACGAATAGCAGCAGTAAACCGATGCATTTTTTCATGACAGCGCTTACCAGATCCTTATGCGCTCTGCAGGTGGCAGGTACATGTCATCCTCCGGCGTCACATCGAAGGCTTCATACCACTCTGCGAAATTGCGTACTACGCCGTTCACCCGGAACTCCGAAGGTGAGTGCGGATCGGAAGTCAGGCGCTGAATCAGTGCATCATCCCGATATTTCCGCTGCCATACCTGAGCCCAGGCCAGGAAGAATCGCTGGTCACCGGTGTATCCGTCGATGACAGGGGCTTCTTGCCCATTTAATGACATCTGGTACGCACGGTAGCCCAGTGACAAGCCTCCCACGTCTCCGATATTTTCTCCAAGCGTGAAATTACCATCGATGAAATACCCTGGTACTGGCTCGAACTGATCGTATTGCGCCGCCAGTGCTGTTGTCAGCACGTCGAAGTTGGCACGGTCTTCATCCGACCACCAGTTACGCTGCACACCGGCGAAGTCAGACTTGGAGCCCTGGTCGTCGAAGCCGTGTCCCATTTCATGCCCGATAACCGCCCCGATCCCGCCATAATTTACCGCTGCGTCGGCCCCTGGATCGAAGAATGGGGGTTGTAGAATGCCTGCCGGGAAAACGATCTCATTAAACGATGAGTTGTAATAGGCATTCACCGTCTGCGGTGTCATACCCCACTCTTCCCGATTGGTGGGTTGGCCGAGGCGACTGATCTCATCTTCGTAGTTAAATTCGCGCACGTTCTGTGCGTTGGCAAACAAATTGTCTCGCGTGATCTCGATGGATGACAGATCCTTCCATTCATCGGGATAGGCAATCTTGGGTCGAAAGGCTTCCAGTTTCTTAATCGCGGCTTCCTTGGTGGCGGACCCCATCCAGTCGATCGCCGCAATACTCTCAGCCAGAGCAGATCGCAGGTTTTCTACAAGATCATCCATCTGTTGTTTGGCGGACTCCGGGAAATGCCGCTCCACGTAAACCTGGCCCACTGCTTCTCCGAGGCTGTTTAAGGAGCCGACACGCATTACTCCCCGTTCCCAACGTTGGCGTTGTTCTGGCACACCGCGCAGCACGGTGGAGCTGAAATAGAATGCTTCCTGATCAATTTCCTCGGAGAGCACACTGGCACTGTCTACGATAAAGCGATAAGTCATGTAACTCTTCCAGTTTTCGACCGGCAGTGTATTGACCAGTTCTATAATGGGAGACATGGCACTTGGATAAGTTATGTTCAGATCCTGCAGATTTTCAATTCCTGCTGCAGCAAAATAGGCATCCCAATCGATACCCGGATACTGTTCGGCAAACTCGGTATAGCTCATGGGATTGTAAGTCAGATCACGATTGCGCCTCTGGTCCCGTGGCCAGGTGTGCTGAGCAATCTGTGTTTCAAGAGAGAGAATAGCCTCCGCTTTCTCCGCAGAGTTTGCGATATTCGCAAAATCCAGTATGCGGGCAATGTGAGTAACATACTCACTACGTACGTTCTCATACTCCTCTGTGTCCAACAGATAATAGTCTCGATCCGGGAGTCCCAGTCCGCCCACAGATAACACCAATTGGTGTTGATCGGGATTACTGCGATCGGCACCTACGTAGAAATTGAAGGGGGTCGCCGTGTTGTCGATCATGGCACGCCCGAAGCCTGCAATCAGCTCCTCCCGGTTAGAGATTGCCTTCAATGCCGCCAGACCGGGAAGCAGTGGACTTATACCCAGTTCATTAAGTGTTTCTGTGTCCAGGTAACTCAGATAATAATCACTGATTTTCTGTTCCATGGATCCCGCAGCCGGCTCGATGGATGTGAGGTCATCGATAATAGTGCGCACGCGCTGATCGGAACGATCACCCAGCACCGAAAATGAGCCGTAGCTGCTGCGATCGGCAGGTAGCTCATAGCTATCCAACCATTTGCCGTTGGCAAATCTAAAAAAGTCGTCACCCGGCCGCACACTGGAGTCTTGATAACTCAAATCCACACCAAAACTACCCAGCTCGGGACCCGCAGTTGCTACTGATTCCGTGGTCGTTGCTGCGACCTCCTGTGTTTCCGGTACCGCGACTGGGGCACTCGATTCTTCCGATCCACAAGCAACCAGCAAAGCACAGGCTGCGAGCACAATAAATTTACGCGACCTCAACATTTTCCTACCTCCAAGCGTCAATAAATCACACAGATCGCAGAGTATACCCGAATTGCTTTGGTGGATATGAAGTCCAGAAAAAGGCCGGCCCTTATAATTGCCAGAAGTTGGCTGTAGTATGCACTCAGAATAATCAGCCCAGCCAGGCGGCAGGAGGTCTAACACCATGGTGAGCCCAACCAGAAAATTCGTTCCTACTGCTTGTACAGCGTTACTGATTTCAGCGGCCATTTCATCAGGCTCTTCATCTGTACTAGCGCAGGAAAATTCAACCCCCAATGGAATCGCCGATGATCGCGCCGGCGCCTACGCCTTAACCAACGCCAATATTTATCAGGCAGATGGCTCCATTATCGATGCAGGGACCTTGCTGATTCGCCAGGGCCGAGTAGTCGCAATCGAAGATAATGTCTCCGTGCCTGTGGGCTATTTCGAGATCGATTTGTCGGGTCGTTACATCTATCCAGGATTGATCGACATCTACACCGACTACGGTATCCCGGAATTACAACGCCAGGATAACAACGGCGCAGCTGAAAATCTCTACCCTAGCGAACAGGCTTTCAATGCCAATGATGCGATTCGCTCGAATTTTCGCGCCAGCACCGCCTTCGCACCTGATGAAGAAGAACGTAAAAGCTATCGTGAGTTGGGATTTTCCTCAGTATTGAGTCTGCGCCCTGACGGCATTGCCCGCGGCACATCGGCACTAATTACTCTGGGCGATAAGAATGCCAACGAAGTGGTCATCGTACCCGATGCTGCCGCACACTATTCGCTGGATAAGGGAACATCTTCCCAATCCATGCCATCTTCCCTGATGGGTGCATTTGCCTTGCTTAGACAAACCTATCTTGACGCCGAGTGGTTCGGCAGCCAGCAACCTCGCCCGTTCACCGATGATACCCTGGAAGCCTGGAGCCGGTACCAATCTCTGCCTCAGATCATGGAAGTCGATGACTGGCAACAAACACTTACCGTAGACAGGATTGGCGATGAATTCGATACCCAGTATGTGATCAAGACCACCGGTGACAGTTACCGGCATGCCGAGTTGATCAAAGACACAGGCGCCGCGTTGATCGTACCGGTAAATTTTCCTGAAGCGCCAGAGGTTGAGGACTCATTAACTGCCGACGATATTTCACTGGAAGATCTGAAGCACTGGGAACTGGCACCTTTTAATTTGCGCGTTCTTGCCGAACAGGAAATTCCATTTTCTGTTACTTCAAGCGGAGCTGATGAGGAATTCTGGGCTAATCTGCGTACCGCAGTTGATAATGGCTTACCTGCCCGGCAAGCTATCGATGCATTGACTCAAATACCAGCGCAGATGCTAGGTTTATCAGATTTAGTGGGACAGCTGGCCCCTTCTTCGCTGGCAAATTTCATCATTACATCGGATGAGCTGTTCGCGGATGATTCTCTGATTCTTGAAAACTGGATTCAGGGTGAACGATTTGTTCTTAACGAGGGTACCGACAACCGTGAAGGTGTATATGACTTGGCTGTGGCCGATCAGAATTTCGCATTGGAACTGACTTTTGATGAAGGCAGTGGGTCGGCGAAGCTGGTATTGCCTGGCGATGAAACACGTAAAGTTAACCTGGATCTTACGGAAGACCTGATCTCACTCAGCTTCGTGATCGACAGCGAAGGCAATCGAGCACGTCTCAGTGGCTGGCCGGAGGGCAGTGGGTGGCGTGGCAATGGCCGCACACCAGATGGTGCTCTGGTAGATTGGCAGCTGACCCGCAGTGGCAGTCTGGATGCAGATACTGATGAAGGCAGCGAGGATGGGGTCGCAGCATTACCCGGCACGCTTCTTTACCCCTTCTCAGCTTACGGGCGGGTAGCGTTGCCGCAACAGCAGGACATGCTCATTCGGGGTGCCACGGTGTGGACTAACGAGGACGCGGGCGTAGTAGTTACCGATGTATTAGTACGCGATGGTCGGATTGCCGAGGTGGGGAATGATCTGTCGGCCAACGCTGTAACCATCATCGATGGTACCGGCAAACACTTAACTCCGGGGATCATCGATGAGCATTCTCATATTGCACTTTTCAATATAAACGAAGGGCAGACGAATTCCAGCATGGTACGAATGAAGGATGTCGTCGACTCTGAGAATATCAATATCTATCGCAACCTGGCAGGTGGTGTAGTTGCAGCACAATTGTTACATGGTTCAGCCAACCCAATTGGAGGCCAGTCAGCCATCATCAAGATGCGCTGGGGAACGCCTTCCCAGGACTTGCTTATAGAAGGAGCAGACGAATATATCAAGTTCGCCCTTGGTGAAAATGTCAAGCGATCACGCAGTCCCACATCGATTCGTTATCCACAAACCCGCATGGGCGTCGAGCAGGTGTTTGTGAATGCGTTCTCCCAGGCACAGGAATACGGCAAGGCCTGGGATGAATATAATGGTCTGTCCCGCAACCAGCAGCGCAATACGGTGCCGCCACGCCGTGACCTGGTGAAGGAAACCATGCTGGAGATTCTTAACGGCGAACGCTTCGTTACCAGTCACTCCTATGTGCAGTCTGAAATCAACATGCTGATGCATGTGGCAGACAGTTTCGATTTCAACATCAATACTTTCACTCACATCCTGGAAGGCTACAAGGTGGCTGACAAGATGGCGCAGCACGGTGTTGGCGGTTCCACCTTCTCGGACTGGTGGGGATATAAATGGGAAGTGCGTTATGCCATTCCCTACAATGCCGCGCTCATGCAGCAGGCCGGGGTTGTCGTGGCATTGAATTCAGATGATGCCGAGATGTCGCGGCGTCTGAACCAGGAGGCAGCCAAGGTGGTTAAGTATGGCAATGTAAGCGAGATAGATGCATTGAAGATGGTAACGCTTAATCCGGCCATCTTGTTGCACCTGGATGATCGCATGGGCAGTATTCGAGAAGGTAAAGATGCAGACCTCGTACTATGGAGTGACCATCCGCTATCTGTATATGCGGTTGCAGAAACAACCTGGGTTGAAGGTGTTCCCTATTACGATCGTCAGGAAGACATAGTGTTGCGGCGCCAGATTGCCGAAGAGCGGACTCGCATAATCGCGTCGATAACCAGAGATCAGAGCAGCGCTAACGACGCAAATGACGAAAGTGCCGACAGCACCGCGAGCCAACAGGGAGTGCGCAGATGAACAGATTAATTACGCATTTCTTGTTACTTCTTACTCTCAGCCTGCTGCCGGTCGTACACGCGATAGTGCCGGTACCAGCGCAAGACCAGAGCGAGCCAATAGCAATCACCGGTGCAGTCATCCACGTCGGTGATGGCTCGGTAATTAGCGATGGAATTATTACTTTCGAAGCAGGCCTGATTACTGCAATCGGTACGGCCGGTGACGGAATCGATCTGACCAATCATCTGCTTATCGATGTGCAAGGCCGTCATGTGTATCCCGGCTTTATATTACCGAACAGCACACTGGGACTGATCGAGGTGAGCAGCGTACGTGCGACCAATGATGTATTCGAAGAGGGCGACATCAATGCCAGCGTGAGATCGGCGATCGCCTACAATACCGATTCGGAGATCATCCCCGCTAACCGGTTTAACGGCATACTTACAGTTCAGGCTACCCCTCAGGGTGGGCTCATTTCCGGTTCATCTAGCGTGTTTAAGCTGGATGGCTGGAACTGGGAAGACGCCATGCTTGTCGAAGACGTGGGACTTCATCTGCACTGGCCTAGCTATACGCAGCGGCGACGTAATCCTGAAATAGGATTGTTTGAAACGGCAGATAATGAAAACTATGAGGGGCAGACCCAGTTATTGCACTCCCTTTTTCAGGATGCTCAGGCCTATACCGGACAGCCGCTGAATCTGAATCTGCTTGCCATGCGGCCACTGTTTAACGGCGTCGCAAAGTTATTTATTCATGCCGATGAGGCGAAAGAAATCATTAGCTCAATCCGTTTTGCGCGCCGCTATGGTGTACAGAACATTGTCCTGGTAGGTGGTGCCGATGCGCTGACAGTGAAGGATTTTCTACTCGCTCAGGATGTTCCGGTTATCTATGAACGCATTCATGAACTCCCATTGCGGGATTGGCAGGACGTCGATACACCGTTCAAGACACCCTTCATGCTGCACGATGCAGGCATAAAAGTCGGCATAGGAGGCGGAGCTACCTCTGTCGATCGACAGCGAAACCTGCCCTTCTTTGCCGGCACGGCGGCAGCGTACGGATTGGACCGGGAAACTGCCCTGTCCATGGTGACAAGTATCAATGCCGAAATTCTCGGCGTCGCCGACCGGGTTGGCACACTGGAAGTGGGTAAGGATGCCACCCTGTTTATCTCCGAAGGGGATGCTCTCGATATGCGTACCAGCCAGGTGTTAGGTGCCTATATCCAGGGACGCGATATCGATCTGTTCGGCACTCAGCAGGAACTCTATGAACGCTTCCGTGACAAGTACGCTAATCAATTGGAGCGGTAGGAAGCGCTGATTTATTAATGGAAAACCAGCACGGAGCAAATCGAGGGTCGGATTTCAACCCGACCTGGTTAGGCGTGGTAGCGGTCCTGTTCGGTGTACTGCTGTTCGCCAGCCAGGGGACCGAACTCCTCAAACAGCTTGTTATAGTACCTGGTACGGCGGCTGAACTCGGCATCGCTGCTGATTGCCGGCCGGATGAACTCGAAGAAGAAGGCCTTTCGCTGCAAGAGTGTCAGTTGCTTCTTAGCAGTGTACAGATCTCTCTGGCATCCAGCCCCGGCTGGTTTCGACCAGTGCAGATATTCCTTTCTCTAAGCAGCAGCCTGGCGGCCATACTGTCAGTTGCTGTCGGTATGGCTCTCGTGGCTGACAGGCGTGGGCCAGCTACGCTCGCGGTACCGGTATTTGGTTTATTGATACTGCTGGATTGTGCTGGCTTCGTCGCGGTGCTGAATACCGGCCCCCTACTCCGCGCGCAGTACCTGTGGCCTGCCTTGCTCTGGTTCTTTATCCATGCCTGCCTGTTTACAGCAGCGCTGGTACGACGACAGCAACAGTTGGCTAGCGATGACTGAAGAAAAATTATCCAGCACCGCAATCATCTTGCATTGGAGCGTCGCGGTCTCGGTGTTTTTCCTGTTCCTATCCAGTTGGTGGATGTTGGGATTGCCGCTGCCATCGGATAATTTTACCTACCGTGAATTGCCCTTTCAGCTACATAAGAATATTGGGATCACCCTGATCTTTCTGGTAGTTGTAATGATCGGAGTAAGAATTAACCACAAGAGGCGGCAGACCGCCGTTACTCGCACACAGCTCGAAAAGCTGGCGGAACTGGATCACCTGCTCACTTATGTTTTGCTAATTGCCTGTTGTGTGAGTGGCTATCTGTCATCATCCTACAGCGGTTGGACCACCACCGTTTGGTGGCTAATTGATTTCCCGAACTGGGCTGAAGAGAATGATGCGTTGAATATTCTTTTTTCGGATATTCACTTGTGGACTTGCTGGGCGTTACTGGCGGTTATTGCCATGCATATTGCAGCGGCGTTATTCCATGCCTTTAATGATGATGATGTCATCAAGAAAATGTTTCGCCTATAGGATCCCTGGCAGCTGCACCAATCAAATCGAGCGAGTTAAACATGCAAGAGTTTCAAACATTCGTTACCCATCTGGAATGCAGTTATACCGGGAAGACCTACCCTGCTGATCAACTGCATGGTTTGTCAGAAGCAGGTAAACCCTTACTGGTTCGCTACGATCTGGACGCTCTCGGCAAAGCCATTACTAAAGACGATCTGAATTCGCGGCTTCCCGAGTTCTGGCGCTATCGAGAATTTCTACCCGTGCGCAGGTCTGAGAATGTGGTACGGCTCGGCGAACTCATGACGCCAATATTGCCTGCTACCAGGATTCAGCAGGAACTGGGTTGTGGTGAAATACTCATCAAGGACGAAGGTCGTTTGCCTACTGGCTCTTTTAAGGCACGTGGTCTGGCACTGGCGGTGGCCATGGCCAAGGAACTGGGTGTTAGACGAATGGCGATGCCAACCAACGGTAACGCCGGAGCGGCGCTAGCCGCCTATTGCTCCAGGGCAGATATCGAGACTTTTGTTTTTTGCCCGGAAGATACACCACCAGTAAATGTCGAAGAAATCGCCTTTCAAGGAGCAAAGACTTTCCTGATCAACGGCTTAATCAACGATTGCGGCAAGATAGTGGGTGAAGGTAAAGAAGCAATGGGTTGGTTTGATACTTCGACGCTCAAGGAGCCGTACCGAATCGAAGGAAAGAAGACCATGGGATTGGAGTTGGCAGAACAGTTAGACTGGAACGTGCCGGACGTCATTCTTTATCCTACCGGCGGTGGTACCGGCCTTATCGGCATGTGGAAGGCCTTTAATGAACTGGAATCGATCAGGTGGATTGGCTCGAAGCGGCCACGCATGGTAGCAGTCCAGGCAGAGGGATGTGCACCAATCGTCAAGGCATTTGAAGAAGGCACCCGCCATGCCGAGCCCTGGCCGGATGCCAGCACCATTGCCTCGGGAATTAGAGTTCCTGCGGCCATAGGTGATTTCCTGATTCTCGATGCAGTGAGAGAAAGCGACGGTTTTGCAGTGGCAGTGAGCGATGCGTCGATCAACGAGGCACATCGAGAATGTGCCGTAAGTGAGGGAATTCTACTCTGTCCTGAAGGGGCGGCTACTCTGGCTGCACTAAAGCAGGAATTACAGACCGGCCGTATCAAATCCGACGAACAGGTAGTTTTGTTTAACTGTGCCACCGGACTGAAATATCCAATGCAGTCATCACATCACACTATCGACCTGACAAAACCCATCGATTACGACTTCATCAGAGAATCCTGAAAACTCGAAACTGCCGGGCTCAGTTTAGCGCTCGGCGTAGCTGCTCGCGGTGAAATTCCGACGTTTCCTGAACGTCTTTTACCAGGCGACAAACTCTCTTGGGTATATTGCTTCCGACCGGTATTTCCCGATGGCAGACAATTCTGTCATCAGGATCCACCGAGGCATTGTATTGCTCCACTTCTGCATCGGTGGGCAGGCGTTGTAGCCCAGACCCTGCTACCGGTTGATTTTCGTCGGACGGAACTACACATGCCGTTAGTAAGCTAAGCAGAGTCAGGATTATAAAGTGTTTGATGCTAGGCATTGTGAAAGCTCAATTGTTACCGATAATCATGGCGTGTTCTTCTGGCGTGAAGAAATATTCTAACTCAATGTTGTCGTGGGTATCCAGCGCACCCGAATCCAGGTGCGGCCTCAGAATCAGTTGTCCGATAGCATTATGAGCGAGTTCTCTGACGAATTCGCTGTCGGGTATTGCCTGCTGAATCAATAACTGCTGTGGCGAAAAATAGGCATCTGAAATTTTGGCAGTTGCTCCAGTGCTATTAACAGCTAACAAACTGAAGTTCGCTAACACTTTAAACTCAGGTGCTAATGACCCACTAGGTGGATTGTGAAATACAGGTATAGCTGCGTCGGGATAGTTTGTTGACCAGGCAATAAATCTGACGGTGGTATCCAATGCTTGTTCTTTCTCTGGTTGCCAATCGATTGCAAGCTCACCTGCCGGCAATACGATAGATTGACTAAAGAAAAGATTGATCTCGCTTTTGACTACTCCAGATCTATCTAACGCCGCATAGGCATTTCGATAATGGGACGTAGCCATTCGAGTATTATCGAACAGCAATTCCCAGTCGTCCAGATAGACCTGCATCAACGCATCGGTGACGGCTGAAGCATTTTCACGGCCGGTATAGAGTGAGCAAATGCGTAGGAGCAATTCATTGCCGATGGAATAGCTGAGCTGAATTGATTCATTTTTACCAAGCGCCCAACCGGCAACAATTTCACCATCATCAGATTTAAATTCGTAGCTGGTCATGCCTTTGCGTTTTTCCAGGCTGGCCTGATAGAAATGGATCAGCACAATGTCATAAAGCCATGGGGTAAGAAGTGGATGATCTGTGCCGAGCGTTGCTTCGATGGAGCTGACGGCGCGCCAGTTCAGGTTTTTGGCTGAGATGAGATACCGGGCACTCCGAGGATTAGTGTAATACGCAGATGCTTGTAGATACAGCCGACTGAGTTCTCTGCTTCCTTCGAGGTAATCGAAGATGTTCTGGGAATAGCTGCGCTTATTCAACCATTCGAAATAGGCCAGCTGCTGGTCGGCAGCCTCCCATCTGCCCTGTGCGAGCAGCGACTCAATCAAATGCGATAATGCCGGTCCCTGCAGCGCGGAATGCAGGCCGTTATTGACTTTGACGACCTGAATTGCCTTAGAAAAATCTTGTTCGGCTGATTGAAACTCGCCCTGCTGCATCGCAAGGATTCCCTGCTCCACTAATTGTTCGGCGTAAAACCGTTGATAGTTGTTCAGCCAGGCTTGCTGGCTAATAACAGCTTCCTGTCCATGCGCACTGGTGACCAGCGCTACCAGGGAGATTAGTGCAGCCATAGCTGAGAATGAACGACTCATACCAGCAAAGCTCCAGGGAGGAGGGTTTTTCAGGATACGCTCTAATCCGATTATGGGCAATTGTCTCCGGCCTGTGCCTGCCAAGGATTAGGGCGATAGTCGACCGGCTCGGTGCAGTCATTGATAGGATCCCTAGTTCCTGGCCGAGCATGAGATCAAAGAGTGAAATATGGCTATACTTCAGAGCAGACATTGAGCAGTCCCTAAGCAGGGAATGAACAGACTTCATGAAGCATTGACGTGACGAGACTTTAATCTCAGTTGCGACTGCTACCAGAAAAAATACGACGAGGAACAATGTGAGTAAACAAGACAACACAACTGGAATCGATCTGTATACCTGGGCTACTCCGAATGGACGCAAGGTATCTATTATGCTGGAAGAACTTGAACTACCCTATCGAGTATTCTCTATCGACATTACCAAAGGAGAGCAACACGCAGAGGAATTTGTCGCGTTCAGCCCTAACAACAAGATTCCAGCCATCGTTGATCACGATGCAGGCGTCAGCATGATAGAGTCAGGTGCCATTCTTATGTACCTGGCACAGAAGACTGGAAAGCTGATGAGTCCTGTTGGTGAGAAGTTCTGGACAGAGATGGAATGGCTAATGTTTCAAATGGGGCATATAGGACCGATGCTGGGACAGACCCATCACTTCGTTAAATTTAATCCGGGGGAATCTCCCTATGCCGAAGCGCGCTATAGCAAGGAAAATTCCCGGCTTTATCAAGTATTGGAGAACCGCCTGCAAGGCAGGAAGTTTATAGTCGACGATTACTCTATTGTCGATATTGCGACCTGGCCGTGGATATCACGGTATGAATTTCAGCAAATGGATCTTAATGAGTATCCGCGATTGAAAGACTGGTATCTACGTATTGCTGAGCGGCCGGCAGTGCAACGCGGCTATGCAGTGCCGATTGACCTGGAAGTGCCGATTCCGAATTAAATACGATCGCCCAAAAAAGAAGTCGGTTACATGAACCGGCTTCTAAAGGTTGGGACTGAAAACTAATTTGCGAGACTGTCATAAATAATATCGCGAGCAACGTTACCCATGTTGGCAGCTCCAGGCCGGCGTTGACCCTGTGCCTGGATCATGCCAAGCCAGAACATGTCCTGAGTAGGGTCGATCCAAAACCAGGTTCCAGCCGCTCCACTCCAGTAGTAGGTGCCCGCACCTTGTGGGGAATTGGCGGCAACCGGGTCAGAGATAACCGCAAAATCTACACCGAAGCCAACGCCACGCTGTCCTGGCCGTTCGGCATTGCCGCCTAGGTAGAGTTCATCACGCAGGCTGTTGGTGCGCATGATTCGAACCGACTCAGGAGTCAGTAGGCGAGCGTCATCCAGTTCACCTTCGTTCACCAGCATCTGCAGGAAGCGCGCATAATCATGAGTCGACGAAACTAGGCCGCCGCCCCCGGATTCAATTCGCTGCGGATCGAGGTAGCTGGGTCGGTCTGGCCGATGCGGGCGCTGCACGAGGCGATTACGCTCGGAATCCCAATTATGGACTTCGGCGAAACGATCCCGGTCATTCGCCTGTACATAGAAACGCGTGTCACTCATGCCCAGTGGTTGAAATACACGCTGCTCTAGAAAATCACCGAACTTCAGTCCTGACAATTGCTGCACGATGTAACCCTGGATGTCGACTGCCACCGAATATGACCAGGCTTCACCGGGTTGAAACAGCAGGGCAATATCTGCAACTTTGTCGATCAATTGGTCAAGATCATCAGAGGCCAGCACGCCATTATCGCGGAATGCATTATTAACCGGGTCATTTCCGCCGAGGCCGTAACCGAATCCAGCGGAATGATTGAGCAGCTCACGCATGGTGGGCTGACGCTCAAGCGGAACCAGCTCCATGTTGCCGTCTGCATCGTAGCTGGTCATGACCTTGAGGTTGGTGAATTCCGGCACGTACTTGCTGATGGGGTCATCAAATTTCCACAATCCTTCCTCGTACAACATCATTAACGCGACACCGGTCACCGGTTTGGTCATGGAATAGATGCGAAATAGCGAGTCTATCGTCATGGGCGCCTGATCGTCGACGCGAGCCAGACCCGCCGTTTCAAAAGTGGCGACTTCGCCGTCTTTAGCCAGCATCCAGATCATTCCTGCGACGTCCTGATCGGCGACGATTTTCTTCATAGCGTCGTCGAGTGCATCAATGCCGCTTTCGGTAAATCCGGCTGTGCTAGCGCCTGCTTCCTCCGCTGGCCAGGCGTTATCTGCCTGGACGTTTGAGGCAAATAGAATCAGGCTTGCCAGGGCAATTAGCCAGGGGCCGACTCTGTTGTTATGGAATGCAGTGTTCATAGGGATGTCTCCACGTATTTCCTGTTTGTTAATTATTTTGGCTTCTCGTAAACAAGGGGGGGGTCGATAGTAACTCGCCGCAGGGGCTGTAGGCCAGAGTAGTCATAGGATTGTTCGGCAGGTCAGTAAGTAAATGAGGGCTCGCCAGCATCTTCCACCGATGCTGATTTATCACCACTGTATTGCCCAAAACCAGAGATTCAAGTCTCACAATCAAGTTCTGCCTCTTTATGGTGCGCAGCAACTTTGCGCCTACTTTATTGCACCAATTTGCGGCGCATCTTCGCCAGGCAATCCACGCAAAAGCACTAAACGTCAATGAATACGTGGATTCAAGCATGTTGGCTCGTTCCTTGCTAAATCAGGGCAGGAAGTAAAAAACACTTTCAACGGCAAGTGATACTTGCCATCTCAAATGCTATTTTTTTGGAGGAAGACATGAAGAGATTAACCCACCTGGCTGCTGGCTTAGTATTGGCATCAAGCGGACTGCTTGCCACAACCGCTTCTGCTGAGGTGTCCTACAATATCGGATGGGCTTCAGAGTATTACTATCGTGGCATCATGCAAAAAAGTTCGTCTGCAAGCGCAGGTATCGATTGGACCGAGGGCGGCTTTTACGCGGGCTCCTGGGCTGCCGATGTTGGTGATGGTACAGAAATCGATGGTTACTTCGGATATGGCATCGAACTGGCAGGCGGATTCACGGTAGGAGTTGGTTTCACCGGTTACTACTATACCGGCGAGTTCGATGATACCTATGAAGAGGCTAACTTGAATCTTGGCTGGGGTATGTTCAGCCTGGAGTACTCTGTCGGTGAATGGGATGGGTTTGGCGCTGATGCAGACTACGATTTCGTGGCGCTGACTATTACCGATGAGAGCGGCATTTATGGAACTTTAGCCTCTTTCGGGGATGATTTCGATGGTGAATACCTCGAGATCGGTTGGGGTACTACGGTTTCCGACTTCGATATCGGTATTGCCGGCATTTTCAGCAGTGACGAGTTATCTGACGAGGTCAACTCATCCGGTGACCCTTCCGAGAGCGAAGCAATAATATTTACTATTGGTATGACCTTCTAGCCTGAATCTGTAAACAGAGTAATGCACATCGAGAAAGGCTCCCCAGGGAGCCTTTCTCTTTTGCCTCGACCGTGTGACTTACCCTCTCTCACAGTTGATTCTCTAGCTGGAAATCACTCCGGCTTTTTTATTGGGCGCTTGTATCGCTGAAGCTTTAGTAGCACTGAAAACCTACAATCTGGCACCAGGCTCCGGAGCTTGGTGCCAGATTGTAGTGTTGCCTCCTTTCGCAGTTGACATTCAGGCTTTATAAAAATACTGTGTATACATACAGTACATTAGACCAATGTCATCATGGCCGAAAAGCCCCCCGCGGAAACCGGGTCCGCCAAGCAGGCGGAGCCTGGTACAGCCTCGCTGCCTCTCTATGCAGAGCTGCACTGCATTTCTAATTTCAGTTTTCTGCGCGGTGCTTCGTTTCCCGAAGAATTGGTAGAGCGAGCCGACGAGTTGGGTTATCGGGCTATCGCCATCACCGACGAATGCTCCCTGTCTGGCGTAGTGCGTGCCCATACGGCGGCTAAACAGCGACACATCAAGCTGATTATTGGCAGCGAATTTGTGCTGGCCGAAGGCTGCCGGTTGATACTGCTTGCCTGCAATCGCCAGGGGTATGGTGCGCTGAGTCATCTCATCAGCTGTGCCCGTAGGGATGCTCAGAAGGGCAGCTACCGCATCGATCGCAAGATGGTGGAGGCAAATCTGCCGCGCGACTGCCTGGCGCTGTGGAATCCGGACCTGAGGCAGTCGCCGGAGTTGATTGCCTGCCAGGCAGTCTGGTTAAGCCGCCAGTTTCAGAATCGGCTGTGGATCGCCGCCGAGTTGCTGTTGCGGGGCGACGATCGCCTGAAGCTGCAACGCCTCGGCAAGCTTGGCGCGCAATATGATATTCCTCTGTGCGCCGCCGGTGGCGTGTACATGCATGACGCAGGTAGACGCATCCTGCAGGATACCCTTACCGCGATCCGGCTAATCCGGCCTATCAGTGAACTGGGCCTCGATGCCGAAAGCAATGGCCAGCGTCATCTGCGTTTGCCGCAACGGCTGGCTAAGTTGTTTCCAGCCGAGCTGCTCGAAGCCACTGTTCAGATCGCCGAGCGATGTAATTTCTCACTGGATGAACTGCGCTATGAATATCCCCGCGAGCTGGTCCCGGATGGGTACACCCCCCACGGCTGGTTGCGGGAACTGACCGAGGCAGGAGTCCGCGAACGCTGGCCGGCTGGCGCCACGCCGAAAGTGCGCAACATCATCGAGCACGAGTTGGCGCTGATCAAGGAGCTGGCTTACGAGCACTACTTCCTGACCGTGCATGACATGGTGGCGTTTGCCCGTAGCCAACACATCCTCTGCCAGGGTCGTGGCTCGGCGGCCAACTCTGCCGTGTGCTATTGCCTGGGCATTACCGAGGTAGATCCGGCGCGGGTGGAGGTATTGTTCGAGCGTTTCATCTCCAAGGAACGTAGCGAGCCACCGGATATCGATGTGGATTTTGAGAATGCCCGCCGCGAAGAAGTCATCCAGTACATCTATAACAAGTACGGCCGTGGCCGCGCTGCCATTACGGCCACAGTGATTACCTACCGCTCCCGCAGTGCCATACGGGATGTGGGCAAGGTATTGGGGTTGGATGAAGCATTGTTGGATCACCTGGCCAAGTCGATTTATTGGTGGGGAGCGAATCTGAAAGAACAATTGAGCGATTCGGATATCGACTATTCCGACCCGGTGATACAAAAGCTGGTGTTCCTGGCTCAGTCTCTCATCGGCTTTCCCAGACACTTGTCCCAACATGTCGGCGGTTTCGTGATCAGCCAGGGCCCCCTCACCCACCTGGTGCCGATCGAGAATGCCTCGATGGTGGATCGTACCGTGATCCAATGGGAGAAGGATGACCTGGAGTCGTTGGGGCTTTTGAAGATCGACGTGCTGGCTCTGGGCATGTTGACTGCGGTGCAGAAATGCCTGGACCTGATCAGTAACTACAGCATCACACCACTGACTATGCAGAAGATTCCTGCTGAAGATCCCAAGGTCTACGACATGATGGGCGAGGCGGATACGGTGGGAGTGTTCCAGATCGAATCTCGTGCGCAGATGAGCATGCTGCCGCGTCTTCGGCCGAGAAACTATTATGACCTGGTAATTCAGATCGCAATTGTGAGACCTGGCCCTATTCAAGGTGACATGGTGCATCCCTATCTGAACCGGCGTAGTGGCAAGGAGGCGGTCACCTACCCCAGCGATGCTGTTAGAGATACCCTGGAGCGAACCCTGGGAGTGCCGATTTTCCAGGAACAGGTAATGCAGTTGGCCATGGTGGCGGCGGGATTTAGCGGTGGCGAAGCCGATCAACTACGCCGGGCAATGGCAGCCTGGAAACGTAAGGGTGGCATGGAGCCGTATCATAACAAGCTGGTGCAGGGCATGCTGGAGCGGGGTTATGAACAGGAATTTGCCGAGCAGTTATTCAGACAGATAAAGGGGTTTGGCGATTACGGCTTTCCCGAGTCTCATTCCGCCAGCTTTGCGCTGATTGCCTATGTGTCATCCTGGCTGAAGCTTTATCATCCCGCAGCCTTCTGCTGTGGACTGCTTAACAGTCAGCCTATGGGTTTTTATCCCCCTGCACAACTTATCCAGGATGCCGAGCGGCATGGCGTAAAGGTATTACCGGCAGAGATAAACAGCAGCCTTTACGATTGCACGCTGGAGTTCCCCAAGGGCTGCCGGAAACAGAACGACCATAGCCGGTTATGCCTGGACCCCAAACTACGCATTGGTTTTCGCCTGATCAAGGGCATGTCGGAAACCGGAGCTAATGCGATTACCGAAGTCCGGCAGGCAGGAGAATTCGCCAGCATTCAGGATTTGGTGTTCCGTAGCGGCATTAACAAGAAAGACCTGGAGTCACTGGCTGCCTCCGATGCGCTGAAGGGCTTGAGTGGCGACCGTCATCGCGCCTTCTGGCAGGCCAGCGGCGTGGAAAAGGAAGAGCGCGAGAACGAGAGCCAGTCTTTCAGTTTCTTTGCCGACCAGAATTTTGCTGACAGTGATTTCGGAATCGATGTGCTGTTGCCGGTGGCGAGCGAAGGACAGAACATTGTCGGTGACTATACCTCCACAGGCTTCACCCTGCGCCGTCATCCGCTGGCGTTGTTCCGCGAGCACTTGAATAACTACCAGGTATCCACCGCCAGTGACCTGGCAACTATTGAAATTGAAGCCAGCGCCAAGGTAACCGGGTTGGTTACCTGCAGGCAACGTCCTATGACGGCGGCAGGTGTCACATTTTTAACCCTGGAAGACGAGAGCGGCTTCATCAATGTGGTGGTGTGGCCGAATCTCGGTGAGAAGTTTCGCCCGGTGGTACGTCAGGCCATGCTGTTGGGTGTTGTCGGGCACGTGCAGAAAAGCGAAGGCGTAATCCACCTCATTGCCCGCGAGTTGGTGGACTTGAGTCATTGGCTTGGCACCATGGAATTGTCGTCCAGAGATTTCACTTAGGGCAATAAATAGCCCCTATTCTTGCGATAAACGAATAACCATCTATTCTAGATAAGGATGTGAGTAGGAAGTATTGACTACTACGTAAATACAATGTACATATAACAGCAAGGAAAAAGCTAAGGATTGAGGCAGGAACGCCTCATTGCAAAGCGCAGGGACATGATCAGGTTTGAATGGAATCAAACTAAAGGCGAGAACAATTTACGAAAGCACGGCATTTCGTATGAAAAGGCGGTATCAGCATTTTGATACTGAAAACTCGCTCATTGAAGACCGATACCTGTTACTGGGTTGCAGTGTCATGTTTAGAATAGTATTGGTAAGTTACAGTGATTTGGCAGAACTCGAAGTGATTAGAATTATTTCTGCTCGTAAAGCCTCGGCTAAAGAAAAACGACATTATCCAAATTGACGATATGAAATCTGAATACGATTTATCAAAGCTTGAATCGCGGCGAAATCCTTATGCATCCCGGCTGAAAAAACCAGTTACGATTCGCATGGGAAATGAGGTAATTGAATATTTCAAGGGAATGGCAGAAAAGTCGGGAATCCCGTACCAGACGTTGATCAATATGTATTTACAAGATTGTGTTATTCAGAAAAGGCAATTGGAAATAAATTGGCCGGCATCCCAGGGCACAAATTCCTAACTAATTTCCTCAACCTCCGTACGCCGTTTTCCTGCCCTGCAATATCAAACTTTATCATCGCATTCATGGTGGCCAGCACGCCTGCAGGACTACGGGTAACCTGGGTCACTTCTGAATCGGGAAAGATGCCAGTGTGAAGCAACCGCCTCTTCCGCATTATCCTTAAACCATAGAAAAGATGTGATGCCTTTCATGACAAGCTCCTTTCTCCAATCAGTTGTTGGAGTGCAATCCAATCATATTGCCATCAGGATCCTTCACCAGCGCAACGAAACCATACTCGCCGATGGACATCTTCTCTCGTTCGAGATTGCCACCGGCAGCGTTGACTCGCCTTGCCTCCACCTCACAATCCTCACAGGCGAAATAAACCAGCGTGCTGTTGCCTCCGGATGGCATGCCGGGAACTTGCAGCAGTGCACCTGTGGTCCCTGATGCTTCAGGATTCTGTGGGAAGGCCAGCATGGCCAGGTCCGGGCCGGGCAATTGTTCCAGGGTTGTGTCGAGTACGGTTTCGTAAAATGCCTTGGCTCGATCCATATCTTGTACATATATTTCGAACCATCTTACTGGATTCATATCCATCATCTTTTCTCCGCTATTTTCTTTGCAGTCAGTTGCTATTGTTATCACGAAACCAGGGGTCAGAGTAAAAATCCTGAAGAGCACCGGGTTCTATCGTCTACACAGGAGATGGATTTTTACTCTGCCCCCCCGTCTGTGTAGTCTGGATTCAGGCGAAATAACCGTGCAGGTACCAGTTTCTATCACCGCTGCGCTCGCGATAAACCCATAGCCTGCTGCCATTGGCTTCCCTGGCTACATAGTAGTCGCGACGCACATCGGTGCCGGACCACCAGAAAGTCTCGATACGTTCGGGGCCACTGACCAGTGAGACAGGCTTGCGGTGATAGAGTCTCCCATTCCTGAGGGCCAGCCGCTGTGGATCCTGTAATAGCCAGAGCGGGCGGGGAATCGGCGTCACCCCTTTTTCCTCCCTGTTAGCCTTGTTGCAACGACTCGCGCTGATGGATTCGCCATAGTCCAGTTGCTGACTGGCGTATTCGGGACAATGCTCTGCCACGCTGTCGATGCATTTCAAGTAATGATCGCCCAGCCTCGCCTGCAATTGTTCCGTGAACTGGTCGAGGCTGCCGTGGTTGTCGTGTTGCGGATTCGGTCTGTCTTCGGCTAACAGGGAATCGCTGTGACTCATGAACGCATCGAATTTCTTCACATCGAGTTTTACTGCGATCACCGGAGCCGGGATGGTCAGCTTGCCGAAGTGGGTTTCCAGCAACATTATCAGGTGTTGCCGTGAGCGGCTGGCCTGACGCAGAGCCATGTCGATTTCGGTGCCGCCGCGTTTTTCATGTTGTAGAAAGATGCGCAGGTGACTGGTACTCAGGTCGCGGCGGCGCAGGAATTCACAGAGTTGGGCCAGCATCTCATCTGCTACCGGCAGCAATCGGTGCAGATTTTCCAGTCCATAGGGAAGCTCGTAACTGGTAGAGAATGCCGGCGGCGGGATGTAATTGCGGGTGGGTTCGGGCGCCTTGCCCAATGCCTTGTTGAGTTCTTTGACAAAGTCACTGCCGAAACGGTTGCGCAGCCCATCGGCCGGCAGCCGCCAGATGTCTCTCAGGCAACGCACGCCCATGTTGTACAGGCGCCGGTTCTGTTCCTTGTCCAGCCGTAAGACGTCAATGGGCAATTGGCCGAGGGCCGAACGCAGATTGTCTTGCTGGTAAACCAGGGCATTGTGACCGTATCTGGCCAGTAACAGGCTGCCGGTGACAGTAGGGCTGGCGGCAGAGAGGAAATGCTCGGGTAATTCCTGCTGGTGTAAGCGGGCGATGAGCTGGGGTTTTAACTTGTTATGTACCGCTTCCAGGCCACCGAAGTACTTCAGACTACTGCGGATTTCGCAGATCAATGCCTGGGGATGAAAACTCACCGTGGCACTGACATGCTGAACCTCACCCGCCAGTTCGTTAAGGGCTTTTGCCTGTCTCGATTCCGGGAGATCCTGTAACTGGGGGAAGTAGAGGGCATACCAGAGGCTGCGGCGTGGTTTCTTTTTCGAGCGCCGGGCCTTGTCAATCTCGGATTCCCTGGCGTTGGCTGACTTCGGCAGTTCAATAATCTGCGCCGTGTCGGGCTTCGATGAGGAGAGCAGGGGGAGTTGGTCTGTGCTGTCGGGATCTTCCAAGGCGCCTCCAGACGGCTAATTATGTGGGTAGAGATTGACTTGCGTAGTCAGCGGTCGGAAGTTGCCGCGGGCTTTGATGACGGTTACCTCAGCCGTGGAAAAATCATCGCCTTTAGATGGGCAATCCTTTATTTGTAGGCGTATTGGTAATGGTGAGTGCTTACTATCACTGTGCTTGAAGAGTACTCCCAGGGTGCTGCCGGTTTCCGCTGCCAGCTGTAATCGGCGCAATACCTTGCCCGGCAGCCAGTTCTGCCAGGCCAGCACCAGCCCGCAATTGCTGGTCTGCAGCGCCTTTTCCATGCTCCACAGCGCGTCTTTGCAAGAAGTCTCCCTTTTCACCACCAGCACCTGGTCAGTATCGATGCCAGCCTGCACCAGGGCAGGGGCGTACAACAGGTAGGGCGGAGCGATCCACAGAATCCACTTACCCCGTTCAATCACTGAACGCATGAGCGGAATCAATAATTGCAATTCGCCCATGCCCCAGCAGGGAGTGATGATTTCGATTAAGCCACTTTGGGGCCAGCCACGCCCGGGAAGAATATCATCCAGTTGGGGAAAGCCGGTGCTGCGACCATGAAAGCCCTGGCCGGCCATGTCGCAACCTCGCCACAAATTTGGATTGCCGTGCAGCAGCTTCTCAATACCCTGAATATTGGTCGGATGGCTATAGCCCTTGTCAGTCGTGGGCTCTGGCGTGTTCGAGGGGGTTCTGGTTATTGTCATTTCGAAAATAGATCTGGCTAATACTGTATTTTTATACAGTATTATAGAGAGCAATTTTTGGAAAGCAATAGTTAATCCACATTAAGTGCACATTAACTATGCTCATTAATGTGTTGTTTTTCCATGAGAATAATTACTAAAGCTTTGAAAAACGGAGCCGTTAAGCCCCTTGAACATTAGATCTGTTGTAATTTGGATCTGCACCGGAGAGTGACATGAACAAAAAGAAACCGGACATGGTTATGGTAGTTATCATGCTATTTGTCGTGAGTGTATTGGCCAGCAGCGTCGCTCAAAGCGCCTTGATGTAAGCAGGCGTCAGAATTGAGGAACCCGAGAGGATAGAGGGGGGGTTCTGGAGATAACCACAAAGGAAAGCTTAGCCAGGGATAGGTAGTGCAGTAGCTCAGTATTCCGCCCTATGCAGCATCGGGGCGGTATATTTTTTCGGCGGTAATCACCGCATCCAGCCGTACATCCCAACTCGCTGTTGGAAAAGAATCCGTTAGCTGACACTCATGGGCCAGGCCAATCAGCATCGGGCGGCTGTGCCGGTTGAAAATCTTGAAGCTGAAAGTACGGTCGTAAAAGCCCTTCCCCATGCCCAGGCGAAAGCAGTGCGCATCGAAACCCACCAACGGCACGAAAACCACATCGAAATCAGTCGGAGAGACCGTACCCTCGGCCGGGGGTTCGTCGATACCCCACTGGTTCTCATTCAATTCCGTGTCAGCATCGAAGGGGGCGAAGGAGACCAGCTCGGGATTGTCTTCGGTAATGGTCGGCAGGAAACAAGCCTTGCCCTCACTCAGCGCCTGATCCAGCAGGGGCCTGGGATCGATCTCCCCATCCACGCCATGGTAAAACGCGACCTGCGAGGCATTGGCAAAAAAATCCTGGTTGGAAACCAGGCTACGCAACTCTTCCGCCGCATCGGTCTGTTGATCGCCCGTCAGATCTCTTCGGGCTTGCCGGAGTGAGTAACGGAGGTCATGGCGTTTTTCTTTGTTCATATTGAAAATAAGGCAGAAACCACAGGATATGAGTCAAGTCCCCCGGAACACCGCTACCAAATTTGCCCTGAACCCAAAGGTTCAGGTGGTGGCTCCCGTGATGCATAAGGCTTTCCGACATGCGGACACGCACAACAACATCTATCGAGTTGCCTCCGGATAACAAGATATCGGCTCAAGAACACTTTTGATTGGCAAATGTCCTAGGGAACTCTGTGACAAGTATATCTCGCGCATGGATATCAGGAAAGGCAAATGGGTGTAGGAAAACTACCTGTGATGGCGTACCAACAGAAGCGAAAGCAGGCAGGGCCCATATCAGGGGCCGGCAATGCGAATTACTACTTGCCGGTGGCTATAGTCTTGTTCAGAGGGTTCCTAGATTTCGAGCTGACGACTGGCGGCAATCGCTGAGTCTAACTTATCCTCAATGCCCTTTACCTGCTGGGCTGTGACGTGACGAGTCTCGTTGATCATGCGGTTCTTGCGCAGCATATCGTGGGTGATATTCAGTGCTGCCATAACGGCAATCTTTTCGGCACCATGAATATTGCCGCGGCCCTTGATCTTGCGCATGTTCTCATCGAGGTATTTGGCCGATTTCATCAGAGCTTCCTGATCGGATGGGGGGCAATTCACCTGGTATTCTTTGTCCAGGATTTTGACTTGTACGGCGCTGCTCTGTTCACTCATGGTGTGTTATCCGGGGCTGTAAGGGTGCAAAGAGGTAGTCAGGATTGATCCATTGCCTTCAATCTGACGAGAATCGACTCCAGTTTGGATTTCGCCTCTTTATTCTTGTCCATCAACTTTTTGCGCTCAGACTGCCAGGAATTTGAACCAGCCTTAAGCAGTTGATTTTCACGCTTCATTTCAGCACAAAGGTCAATTAAATCATCGACTTTGTCGTTTAGGGTATCGAATCGTTCTTCAGTCATTTTTGGCTATTTTTAATTAGTTTAGGAATTGTTTATTTACTAATAGGCCCAACGGACTATTGGCCTAAGTTTAGGATTTACATTAACAATGCCGTAACTATAGAGCCGTGTTCAAAATGGGTCAATATTGGAATTGGAAAAATTGCTACTTGGTTCCACTTTAAGACCGCTATATGCTGGTTCGCTTGATTCAAATGAGCTTCTCAGAGGGCACTATGGACAGTAATTATCGGGAAATGCGCAAGCGCCGCAAGGAACTGATGCTGCAGATGGAGCCGAACAGCATCGCGCTGTTAGCGGCTGCACCAGCACATGCCCGAAACAGTGACACAGAATATCCATACCGACAAAACAGTGACTTCTATTACCTCACCGGATTTGCTGAGAAAAACGCACTTCTAGCATTGATACCAGGCAGGAAAGAGGGAGAGGTGGTGTTGTTTTGCCAGGAAAATGACAAGCTAAAAGAGCTATGGGAAGGCAAGCTGCTGGGGCCAGAGGCTGTCTGTGATGAATTGGGTGTAGACGATGCCTATCCCATCGCCGATATCGATGACATATTACCGGGCATGATGGAAGGGCGCGCCCGAGTCTACTACGCGATGGGCAAGGACGATCAGTTCGACAGCAAAGTTATGGATTGGGTGAAGGTCATTCGCGGCAAGGCCAAGATGGGAGATCATCCGCCCAGTGAGTTTCTGGTTCTAGATCATCTATTGCATGAGCTGCGCCTGCTGAAGAGTCCCGAGGAAATCAAACTGATGGAGCAGGCCGCCAGGATCTCAGCCGAAGGGCACAGGAGAGCTATGGCCAATTGCAGACCTGGCATTAAGGAGTATGAACTGGAGGCGGAACTGCTTTATACCTTTACGCGTGGCGGCAGCCGTGCTCCAGCCTATAGGACGATTGTAGGTGCTGGCGACAATGCCTGTACTTTGCACTACGATGCTAACAACTGCGATATAAAAGAGGGAGACCTGGTACTTATCGACGCGGGTTGTGAATACAATTACTATGCATCTGATATAACTCGAACCTTTCCGGCCAATGGAAAATTTTCAACCGAACAAAAAGCCATCTACGAAATCGTTCTGAAAGCACAGGATGCGGCAATCGATGCAGTCCAACCTGGCGCTCCCTGGGATGCGCCTCACAATGCCTCGGTAAAAGTGATAACCCGGGGACTGGTAAAGCTAGGCATACTCAAGGGTCGCCCGGCGCAACTTATCAAGAGCGAAGCATACAAGGATTTTTACATGCACAGGGTTGGCCATTGGTTAGGCATGGACGTGCACGATGTAGGTGACTATAAGATCGATGATGATTGGCGACTGTTAGAGCCTGGTATGGTAACCACGATTGAGCCAGGAATTTACATTGCGCCTGACAATACCAAAGTTCCCAAAAAATGGCGCGGTATCGGCGTGCGCATCGAAGACGATGTACTGATAACCAAAGCCGGCCACAAAGTGCTGAGCAAGGGGATTCCCAGGACGGTGCAGGAAATCGAATCGTTCATGGCAGAATCCACTCAATAGGAATTGGCTGATCATGCGTATTGAGACACCCGAGCAGCATTATGACCTGGTCGTAGTCGGCGGCGGCATGGTGGGTGCCAGTTTCGCGTGCGCTCTTAGTGCTGCAATCGAGAAGGAGAATCTTTCCATTTTAATTGTTGAAGCCATTCAACAATCTACCAATGTACCCCAGCAACCAAGTTTTGATTCCCGCTCGACTGCCTTGTCTTACGGCTCGCGTTGCATCTATCAGGAGATGGGCCTGTGGACACAGCTCGCCAGCCGCGTTACAGCCATCAAGGAGATTCATGTTTCTGATAAGGGTCGTTTCGGCTCCGCGCAACTCAACCATGCTGAATATGAAGTCGAAGCGCTCGGCTATGTCGTCGAGAATCGCCAACTCGGTGAAGTATTAAAAAAGGAGATGGAAAATTCTTCGCAGATCAAACTCTTGTCACCGGCAAAAATTGACAAGGTCAGCCCCACCAGCAAGGGGATGCAGCTGCAGATCGAGAAGGGCGAATCGACTCACACTGTGGAGACTTCACTGGTAGTACTGGCAGATGGCGGTAAGTCACCGATCTGTAGTCAGCTAGGCATCGAACAATCTGTCGATGACTACCAACAACATGCACTTATTACGAATATTGCGTTTGAAAAACCGCATCACAATGTAGCCTATGAACGATTTACCGATACCGGCCCGTTGGCGGTGTTGCCTCTGGATTCCTATGAGTCGGAAAACCGGGGGTCTCTGGTGTGGACAGTAGCGGCGGATCAGAGTGGCGAACTGCTGGACATGGATTCTTCCAAACTCCTCCACTTATTGATGGACAGGTTTGGAAATCGGTTAGGACAGATCACTCTCATTGGCAAAAGGTTTTGTTATCCACTCACTCTCAGAGTTGCCAAAGAACAGATCAGGCCAGGGTTGGTATTGTTGGGAAACGTGGCGCACACGCTGCACCCGGTTGCCGGTCAGGGACTCAACCTGGCGTTGCGCGACACGATGGTGTTGGTGGAAAGGCTGAAGAGGGCTGCGGAAAACTCAGAATCACCTGGCTCCATGGCAGTGCTGCAGGACTATCTTGACAGTCAGGATTTTGATCAACAGAAGACAATTACCTTTACCAATCAACTCACTCGGCTTTTTTCGACGAACAATTCCGGAAAGGTACTGGCAAGAAAGCTCGGTCTGTTGTCGATTGACCTGATGCCTTCACTGAAGCGGGGTTTCGCTGAACAAGCCATGGGTCTCGGCGGGAAATAGCAGCGCAGTTTTATTGCACGCTACTGCGGATATTCTCGATTCGATTTCTGTTTGCACCCAGGTCGCTGTAACCCAATCGGGAGGCTGAACGCACCTGTGTCATGCCACTGGTCTGGTCATACAGGAATTCAACATCATCGACATAGCCCATGATGCGACTGGTGAATTCCGCATAAAGATAGTTCTCAGCCACATTGACAATGTTGGCCTCATCCAGGCCTATCAGGACTTGTTCAATCTGTTCAAGGCTTGCGGCGATGGGTTCGATGCGGTGAGCTTCATCCGTTGCAAAACTCGATACACAATTCGGTGACTCGGGGCAGGGTGCGAGTCTGCCATTCTGAATGCCAATATTCGGCGGCGGCTCACCCGCGCATGCAGCCAGAAAGGGTAATAAGGAGAATAGAGATCTTTTCATGACCTAACTCACCACACTCATGCCCAACCACTCAGCAATTAGCGCCGGTTTTTCCTCGCCGTCTATTTCAACGGTGACGCTGTGCTTTAGCAGCCATTGATTTGGATTTTTCTCTTCGGCGCTAAGCAGTACGAAACGGCCACGTATTTTGCTGTCAACTTTGACAGGATTGATAAAACGCAGCCTGTCAAATCCGTAATTTATTCCCATCACACTGTTTTGCAACTTGGTGCTTGCTTCATAACCCATCAGTACCATCAACGACATGGTGAGAAAACCGTGGGCAATAGTAGTTCCAAAAGGAGTTTGTGCAGCGCGTTCCGGATCGACATGAATATATTGGTGGTCACCTGTCGCATCGGCGAACTGATTAATCCTATCCTGGTCAACCAGCAACCAGTCTGAAACACCGACTTCCTTACCGATATAATCATCGAGTTGATCTACACTCAGTGTTAACGCCATGTCACTCTCCTGTTACTGCAGATTGAATTCGCCAGGCAAGCGTACCCTTCATTGCCGCTTATCGCAAAGCAGTCTATCAATGAGCCTCCTATGGAAACAAGAGCGAGTTAGGGAATCGATTCGAGTCAGCCTATAATAGTCAACAATGAATGCGGAACCTGAAACAGAATTCGATATAGTTATCGTGGGCGGCGGCATGGTTGGAGCCACCATGGCATGCCTGCTCGGAAGACTTCCCCTGCGCGTTGCGCTGGTTGACCAAGCAGAGCAGGATTCTTCTGCCATTCCATTTTCCAGCGACTCACTCAAGTTTGACTCACGAGTGAGCGCTCTTACCAGAGCATCCACGCGACTATTTGACGAAATAGGTGCATGGGAGCGCATCTGTAGTATGCGCTGTTATGCGTATCAGGGTATGGAAGTCTGGGATGCCGACGGCACCGGGCACATTCACTTTTCAGCTGACGAAATCAATCAGCCATCACTCGGCACCATCGTTGAGAATTCGATCATCAATACCGCGCTCTATGCGACGTTAAAGGAAACAGAAAATCTGAGTCTTTTGGCGCCGATGACCGTTCAAGACCTGACTGTCAGCGGCAGTGCGGGGAAACAGATAGCCCGGCTGCAAACTGAGCACGGGCGACAGATTACAACTGACCTAGTCATCGCAGCAGATGGTGCCAATTCCAAAATTCGGCAGCTCGCTGAATTCAGAACCCGGGAATGGGATTACGATCACCAGGCGTTAGTGACTACAGTGCGCACTGAACTACCCCACAATGACACTGCACTGCAACGTTTTATCGAAACGGGGCCACTTGCATTTCTACCACTATCGCCATCGGCTCAATCCAGTGATCAGCGTTATTGTTCGATTGTTTGGTCGGCTGTACCGGAGCGAGCCGAAGCATTAATGGCAATGCCCGATGAAGAGTTTCAACTCGAACTCGCCGTCAGCATCGAACATCGACTCGGTAAGATTCTGGAGATTGATAAGCGCCTGACATTTCCACTGAGGCAGCGCCATGCCATTGCTTACACAAAAGACAATATTGTGTTGATCGGGGATGCAGCCCATACAATTCACCCGTTGGCGGGCCAGGGAGTCAACCTGGGATTGCTGGACGCGGCCGCCCTGGCACAAGAGCTTGGCAGAGCACTGGAAGCCGGTCGAAGCCTGACCGATGCAACCGTGCTGCGGCGCTATCAGCGAAAACGCATCGGTCACAATCTCGGCATGATGTGGGTGATGGAGGGATTCAAACATCTGTTTGCTGAACAAGCCTTACCGATACGTTGGCTCAGGAATATAGGCATGAGCGGTGTGGATAATATTTCTGTGATTAAGAACTTGCTGGCACGAAGGGCCATGGGGTTGGACTGGCACAATTAGCACGAGCCCATATAGCCAGAATTAGGAAGATTGTTGTGGGTGATACGCTTTTGTTCGAGGTCATCATCAACGAAAATACGAGATTCTACAATCAACTCCCTAAGCTAATCAGTGAGCAGTCAAATGCAAAACGTTTGCCATAACCACTACCTGTCTTTTCAATTCGAACTACTCCCATAATTGAATTTCCTGCTCTCCCCGGGGTGAGATTTTGTACACTCCCCGAGACTCTCTATCAAACCAGCCGTACACATTTCTATACAAGATATCCCTGCTGTTTGGCTCATTGATTGCCAGCGCAATATCCGATGCTTTGGTGGCTCCCACCTTCTGCAGGTAGTGGGCGACTGTCAGGGCTCGCTGGCGGTAAGCGGTCATCAATCCCTTTTTCATGGCCGTACCACCCAGATTTGGATCGCCAACTCGCTTTGCAAATTCACCCAACAGGCGCTGCTGGCGCTGCTTCGATGTGCGCGGCTGATAAGGGCCGGGATCGAGTAATATTTGTACACTGACCTTTCTCGAGTCTGCCTCAATAAGCACTAGCCCTAACCCCAGCATTCTTAATAACTTGAGCGTCTGCTTCTTGCGCCGCCGTAAAGGCTTACATTGCTTAGGGACGCCAATGTACACTCGCGGCGTTAACGAAAGCCTTGCCACTGCCTGAAGAATCAAATCCAGGTTTAGAGATAGCTTCAGTTCCACGACCAATGGGTCTTCATCCGCGCGCACCGCTAAGACGTCGCAATTATTAACTTCTCCCTTTACCTCATAATTCCGAGATTCCAGAAATTCCTTCAAAGGCAGATAGAGATCAGATTCTTTCATTCCAATTCAACCCGGTGCAAATTGCTTAATTGGAAAGATAGCTGTATTGAGATTGGCATGGGGTTAGCTATTCATCTTTTTGTTTCTCAACATTCTGCCCAACAACAACTAGTTTGCTTTAGGCCTATCATAATCTGAAAGAAACGATTTACAACAAAGTATTATGACGCCCTGGACAGCGCAGGGGCCGTTACGCTGCAATCACTAATCAGCAAGTGCGGTATTCAACCAACACTGGAAGCATGGCCAATTAGAAACTTTAAAACCCGTGCTGTCACTTCAGAACTAAGGGATTACTCTTGCTTGTCTATCTTAACTAGCAGACAACTTTTCGAATCTCCGACTAATCGTTCCGATTTCGATCGAGGGGATTGCAAATAAATGGCTCGGTTTTCTACCTAAACACACCCACTTTCTAATCTACCAAAAGTCCATTACAAGGAAATTCAATCAGTTAGAATTTAGTCATTCCGGATATCGAGAAGCACCTATTTGAATAGTGAGACCCCCTCATAATATTAGATATGAGGACCCCCCTCAGTAACTATCTAGCGCAATTTTTGGGATTAATGGAAAATATGTTCCATTTCAAAAGGCTAGGGATTAGACTTCAAATTGACCCTAGTGAGAAACCGAGGGGGTCGCTATATACACATGTTATGTTCCTTGAAACTATCGATTTAGGCACAATTTGAAAACTCACTTGAAATAATGAACTTAGAAAAACTGAATCAGTGGCTAACTTTGTTCGCCAATTTTGGAGTATTGGCGGGAATCATATTTCTTGGATTCGAGATTAGTCAGAATACTCGCACGATGCAGGCAGCCGCTATTCAAGAATCAACAAACATTGCGCGCGAACAGTTATACTTTCTTGCGGGCAACAGTGACATAGCCAGAATAGAAAGTCTTGGAGACGAAGATATATCTCAACTAAACCCTGAAGAGTTACAACGTTATTTTTATTAAGAACGAGCATTTTGGCTTGGAATGCAAGGCCAGTTTAGGCAGTGGGAATTGGGCATTTTGCCTGACGAAGAATGGGGTATGTGGTCGCGTATAATTTGCGGCGGCAGCAATTACGGTAGCGCTGGAGATCAGGCGTTCTGGGAAGATACAAAACGAGACCTAATTCCAACGTTCACAACTTGGGTAGAATCAAACTGCGGGCTAGACTAATGGTTAGGGAATTTATGGTCGAGTTGGGTCGGAACATAACAATCAGATCAAGGAGATGCGCTTCGCGCACTCTTTATCAAAAGCGTTATGTTCTTCAACATAAGCAATTACTAAGCATAATTGGAAAAATGGCTTCTTAAAAAGAAAAATGAATTGGGAAATAGTTGGTTCAATTGGAGAACTTTTTGGCGCAGTTGCAGTTGTGGTTTCGTTGGTATACCTAGCCAAACAGATAAATCAAAATACCAAGCAAGTAGAAAAGCAATCTCGAACTCAAAGACTAAGTGTACTAGGCCACCTCGGGGATCAATGGAGGGGCTTTAGAAGCAATATCACGAGTAATCCCGAAGTGGCCACGATCTGGCGACGTGGCAATGAAAACCTCGAACAGCTTGATGCCGACGAAAGAACCCTGTTCGATTTGCTCCTAGTCGAGTTTTTCTGGGGGATCACGTACAACTGGATGATGGGAGTCGAAGAAGGATTGGGCGAGTACCTTCGAGATGAAATTGAGGATAATTTGCTTATTTATGATAGTCCCGGCCTAAGAGCATGGTGGGAATCTAGTCCGCACAGGAACGAATACCCAAGCGACCTGATCGCTACAGTTGATGGGCTTTTTAAGAAAAATAGTTAACTTTTGAGGACGGCCAGAACATTACAATCAAATCAAGGAGATGCGCTACACGCACTCTCTACTAAAAGCGTTAGGTGACTAGAACATGCAAAAGTCAATCCGAATAGGATTTCTATTACTTATCGGGAGCCAAACGCTGCACTCTATCGAGGAGTATTCTAACTCGCTCTGGGAAGTGTTACCGCAAGCTCGCGTAATTAGCGGATTGATTAGTAACGATTTGAGTTTTGGATTTGCGATAGTCAACGCGACACTTGTAGCATTTGGATTTTGGTGTTTTATTGGCCCTATCCAACATGGTTGGTGTGGCGCATCAGCCCTTATGTGGTTTTGGGTTGTTCTTGAGCTTGGAAACAGCATAGGGCACACTTACTTAGCAATAGACTAGGGAGGTTACTTTCCTGGTCTCTATAGCATGCCATTGCTTACAATATTTTCAATCTATATAGCATTCGAATTGGTCACATCAAATGGCGATACTAATGTCACTTAACAATCAGTTCAAAGCGGGACAAGCCACTACGTGGCTTGTCCCTTGACAAGAGCTTTATGCGTCTCGATTTTTCTAACAACGCATAATTCCATGTAGTAAAGAGATAATTAGCACATGAAGGAAATACCAGCATCAGCTACATCGTATAAGAAAACGCCCGACTTTACGGAAGAAACAGTACCTGCTGGGTTATTGAAAGCTCATCAAACAAAGGAAGGAATCTGGGCTAAGATTAATATTAGTGAAGGTCAGCTACGTTATCGAATTCTTGAGCCGGAATATGAAGAAGTTATGTTATCTACCGAGAGGTATGGTGTCGTTGAACCAACCATACTTCATGACGTAGCGCCAGAAGGGAAAGTTCGATTTCATCTTGAGTTTTTTCGTGAGTAATCCAATATGGCCTACCGACACATAATCAATTCAACAAGGACACGCCAAGGCGTGCCTATTATTAAAGGCGTTATGTCCAGAAAGGCGGACAATCTATGCAGCGCATCCAAGGATTCCGTATTGAAGATGTTCGAAATGTGTGGAGCGGCCTCGAGCCCCACGATCAGATATTCATTGTCACCGAATACTTCCAGCAGCTGATCATATTCCAGCAGGGTAGGATCACCGGCAATGAAATAGCGCTCGGTGCTGTTATCGAAGGGAATAGAGCCGCCAGTAAAAAAGGCCAAAAGGAGCAGCAAAAGAGAAACGCCGATGACAATAGCTCGCTTGGCTATGACAAAATTTGCCCAGGCATTAATCAGGCTTGTCATCCTTAGACTCCTGCTTTGCGGCGGGACATACCTGTCCCACAGAGTATTTCTTATGATTTTGGTTTAGTTCGCATCCGAGCAGCGCTGAATTACCGTCGATTTCATGGGACAGGTAATACGCAATGTGAACCGCGTAAAGTTAACGATGTTCATATTTTTTGATGCTTACTAAAAACATAAAAAATCCTTATTTTAGAATTGCTTATTAAGATTTCTTAATGTCAGTCGATACTATGCTTGTGCAAATTTTGACTCCCCGAAACAAAGGCAATAGGGCAGCAAGGAGCGCTGGCATGGCAAAGGAATCGAAATTTCCATTCGATCTGGATCTCAGTTCGCTGGATACGGGAAGTATCACCAATATCCTTAATGATATTGAACAGCACCTTCCCCTGATGGAGAGTGAGGGGGATCTCAGCCAGTTGCTGCAGGTAAAGGCATACTTTGAAGACGAACTGAAAATCGCTAAACGACTGCACTAGTTATCCAAGCACATTCCGATCAAGTAAATGGCTCCACCGGTCGCGAGCTCACACCACAACAAAGCACGAGCTTGAAAGTTTGACATATCACGACGCCAGTGCGCCTTGATAGCAAGATTGGCTGTAGGTCAGAGCAGTCTCACTGTAAGCAAGAGTGATCATCTATTTGTCAGAAGCTCCTGGTTTCCATTCTTTTGGACATAATCGGCGTGCTATTCACCCCTGTCGATTTCTCTATACTCGCTACCATGCTTGGTTTATTCTGCACTGCCCTGTCATTCTAGGCAGGCTGCTTGAATGACTAAAATTCGTTTTGAATTTACACCATGCAATATTAAGGCAATAGAAAAGGATTACTATTTATGAAATCAGTTCTATCTTTGCTCGCAGTTTTTTTCCTGTGCAGTACCGCCTCAGCTCAACTGAACACCTCCGCGCTGGAGCGAGCCATGGCCAATCCGGGTCGACCGGCTGCAGATAAAGAGAGAGATGCATCCCGAAAGGCTCCGCAAGTGCTTGCTTTTGTGGGCCTCGAACCAGGCATGACTGTAATCGACCTGATCGCGATAGGCGGTTGGTATTCAGAGGTTCTGGCTCTGGCGGTAGGAGATAATGGCAAGGTTTACATGCAAAACAATCCAAGTCCGTTTGTTGAGCGTAATATGGATGCCATCAATGACAAGTTGGGCAGGCTGTCCAATCTGGAACACCTGCTCGGTCCGGTTTCCGACGTGGCCGCGGGATCAGTCGATTTTGTCATGACGGCACTGAATTTTCACGACGTACACAATGAAAATGCTGCCGCAGCCCAGGGCTTATTTACGCAGGTATTGACTGTGTTGAAGCCGGGTGGAATTCTAGCTGTCATCGATCATGAGGGTACGCTGGGAGCTGACAACGCGAGCTTACACAGAGTACCTTACGAGGAGACTGTAAAGGCGATTGTCGGCGTCGGCTTTGCGTTGGTAGGCAGCAGTGAAATGCTGGATAATCCTGCCGATGATCATACGCTCTCGCCGTCTGATGCCAGCCTGGGTCGTAACACCGACCGCTTCGTGTTGAAATTCGTTAAAATGTAGAATGCATGTTGCTCTAAGGAGTAACGAACCATCTTTAAGAATGGGGACGCTGTTTAACAGAGTCCCCATTTTTTGCAGAGGAAAAACCAGCTATGAGTTTACCCCAGATGTTTGACTCTGGTCGATATAGCTGGCGCCTGGAAATTTTTCGAGAGTAGCTTGGACGATAATAATTCACAGACAGCGATCCGCAAGTTCGTATCAGTCTTCCAATATAGCCGGGTCGCACTTGAGATCGTCTGGAGTACCAGCGTGGCACTTACTGTTGTCATGGCAACGACCACTCTTTTTTCGGGCGTTTTACCAGCGGCTATTGCCTCGATTGGAGGGCTCTTTGTAGACGCCGTATCAACGGCTTTCCAACAATCCGGGGATGTAGCTGAACAAGCACGGGCGGATGTGTTGTTCTATGTATTCGTCGAAGCCGGATTGGTCGTGCTCATGACCGGCGCACAACGCATCAATGCAGTGTGCCAATCCATCTTACGGGTTCTGCTCGGTAACAAGATCAACATCATGATTCTTGAAAAGGCATTAACCCTGGAGCTGGCACATTTTGAAGATGCCGATTATTACGACAAATTAAATCGAGCTCGTCGTGAAGCATCCAGCAGACCCTTAAGTCTGGTAATCAAGACCTTCGATCTATCCCGCGACATAATCATGCTTGTAACAATTGGCATCTGGTTATTTCAATTTTCTCCCTATGCAGTTTTGTTACTCGGCCTGGCTGGAATTCCCGCGTTTATCGCAGAGGCAAAATTTTCAGGTGAGGCGTTTCGCATATTTCGGCGCAGATCTGCGGAGCGGCGCATGCAATTCTATCTAGAGATGGTTCTGACTCGTGAGGACGGTGTAAAGGAGGTGAAATTGCTGCAGCTTGGCAAGCTCTTCCTGCAGCGCTACACAGACATTTTCAAAAATATATATAGAGAAGATAGAAACCTGGTTATACGGCGGGGATTCTGGGGCTATGTGTTGGGACTGCTCGCCAGTGCGGCTTTTTATTTCGCCTACGGGTGGGTTGGCTTTGCCGCCATAGCCGGTACTATCACCATTGGCCAGATGACTATGTATATCGCGCAGTTCCGCCTCGGTCAGAACGCGGTCACCAATAGCCTGACTGCGGTGAACGGAATGTACGAGGACAATCTCTATCTGTCCAATCTTACCGAATACCTGGATCACAAGGTGCCAGAACACTCCGGCGATCAGTGCGTGGGGCCAGACCCGGCTGACGGCATTCGATTCGAAAATGTAAGCTTTTACTACCCAGGCAGCGAAACCCCGGCACTGCACAACGTCACGTTGCACATAAAACCGGGCGAGAGTATGGCTATCGTGGGCGAGAACGGGAGTGGCAAGACGACCCTGATAAAACTCCTGACCCGCTTGTACAGTCCGACCGAGGGACAAATCTTTCTGGAGGGGCTGGAACTAAGGGAATGGGATATAGAAACACTACGGCAAAAAATTGGCGTTATCTTTCAGGATTTTGCACGCTATCAATTAATCGTCGGTGAAAATATCGGTATTGGGGATGTAGAAGAAATCCATGAAACAGCCCGCATCGAAGAGGCGGCGCAAAAGGGCATGGCGGATGCATTTATTAAAGATTTACCAAACGCCTATGACACGCAAATAGGCACCTGGTTTAAGGATGGCAAGGGTTTATCCGGCGGCCAATGGCAGAAGATCGCCCTCTCACGCGCGTTCATGCGCAGCAAGGCAGACATTCTCATCCTCGATGAACCCACGGCTTCTATCGATGCCCGTGCTGAGGCTGAAATATTTGGCCACTTCCGTGATTTAACGGGCAAAAAGATTTCCATCATAATTTCTCATCGCTTCTCCACCGTGAGAATGGCAGATCACATCATTGTGCTGGAGAAAGGCGAGGTACTGGAGGAAGGGAGTCACCAGCAGTTGCTGCAAGCCGATGGTCAGTACGCAACACTGTTTAAACTACAGGCGAAGGGATATCAGTAACAGTGGAAAATCTTCCACTGTATTTTCTGGTAGCGCTTCTGGCGTGCTTCCTGGGTACAATTCCCTTCGGCCCGATTAATCTCAGCGTCGTCAAAGCCACGGTCGATCACGATAAACGCTGTGGCGCCGAAGTTGCACTCGCCGCTGCCCTGATTGAGATTGGCGAAGCACTAGTGGCGATATTTTTCGGTATGCTCATCAGTTCCTACCTGGAATCGAGCCTCGTAGTCCGCTTCACAATCGCCACCGCTTTCATTGCACTGGCAGTAATTGTTTTTACTCGAAAATCTAATCCTACACTTTCTGAAAGTCAGGTAGAGCAAGGATCATTCTTCAAAAAGGGTTTGCTTATTGCTGCCCTCAATCCGCAGGCGATTCCGTTCTGGATTTTTGCCCTGGCTGCAATAAGTCAGTATTTCAATTTCGAGTACACTGGTATTTACCTGGCTGCCTTCCTAGCGGGGGTGTTTCTCGGTAAATTGCTGGCGTTGTATGGATTCGTCGTTGCCAGTGGCTACCTGAAAACCCATTTGGCAGAAAGCAGCCAGTTGGTGAACAAAGTTCTGGCGGCAGTGCTGTTGTTTATCGGAATCAGCCAATTATGGAATGCATTCACTCTTTAGAGAGCGTGGCTTCACAGAATCCACGTACGCTGTTGGAGACGAACAGCCGTGTGGCTTGATCAAGATCCTCCCTGGTCAGTACTGCCTGTCTGACTTTTCCTGAATCCAGCAGCTGCTGGCGATAGGTGCCTTTGAGCACCCCACTGCTGGAGTCGGGGGTCAGTAGCTCTCCCCCTAATTCCAGATAGAGATTGCAAATTGTCGTTTCGGTCAGCTCTCCGCGTTCGTTCCAGAGGATGACATCATCACAGCCATTGAGTTGTTCCCGGGGCATCTCATACACTTGCCTGTTAGTAGTCTTATGCCTGAGAAAAACATCTTCGCTTTGTACGGCTCGTTGCGCGACGCGCAGTCGCATGGGCTCTCCTTCCACACCCACATCATGATTTTCCAACACGAAGCTTCCATCCCTGGAGACTAGCAGGCGTAGTTTTCGATCAGTAACAGCAATGAAACTAGTCAGCGCAGATCGAATCGCCGTTGTATCGATGCTGAATCCAAAGAACTCAGCCGATTCCTGGACTCTGTGCATATGATGATGCAGCCGCAGTACGCCATTAGCGGGATCGAACCGCATTGTCTCCAATAAGCAAAACTCTGCTGGCGCATCTGTTACTACTTTTGCCTTGACCATTGTTTCCTGCCATTCGCTTTCGACATCCGAGTCCCAGATGATGCCGCTACCAACGGCATATTCGGCAATGTGGGTTTTTGTATCAAGCAGCAAGCTGCGAATCGCCACCTGGAAGCGTATTTTCCGATCTGGTCGTATCACACCGACAGCACCGGTGTAGATACCTCTAGGTGCCGACTCGAGGCTTTCGATAATCGCCATAGTGCGAGCCTTGGGAGCACTGGTTTGTGCAGATACAGTGGATGTCTTTTGCCAGACGGTTGGTAGATCCACTATCTGAAACAACTCATCCACTGCAACCGAACCTGAGTGCGCTATTCTGCTTAAATCATTGCGGATCATGTCGACAATCATCAGATTTTCAGCGCGTTCTTTTTCTGAAGTTTGCAGGTCCGAATAGAGCCGTTGATCTTCTTCGCCGGTTGTTCCTCTCGGACGAGTCCCCATCATCGGCTGCATGCGGATTTGGCTGCCATCCAGGCTGAAGAAGAGTTCCGGTGAGACACTGCATAAAGCATGGGAGCCCCAGTTCATGAACATCGAACCAGCCCCAGGTTGATTTCGGTACATTGAAGCGAATACAGTTTCCCCATCATGCTCGCATTCCCCAGTGAGTTGATGGGTGAGGTTGACCTGATAGCTATCGTCGCTTTGTAGTAATTGTTTTATCTTGCCAAGCTTTGCAGCGTAGGATGTCTTCGTCAGCTGGGGAGACAGTTCGAGAGCCAGGTTTTTTGCCGGTGCAAGTTCACAGGGCACTGCCGTAGCGTAAATTCCGAAGAGCAGCAGAGGTAGCTGGCTGCACTTACAAGACAACGAAGCATCGAAGGCGGGTGCAGCCTCATAGGCAATCCATCCGATAGCCGTCAGTCCATCGGCACAGGCAGCTTCGATTTCATCCAGCGCAGGAATGACTTCAGAAAGCGCATGAGCCACGACGACCCGAACAGGATCGCTGAAGCGAAGCCAACCGTTGTCGGTTTCGTTTCGAATTATGACTTCAGGATTTAAGGATTCTCTGATCAACTACATGGCCGCTTTGTTGCTAGCTTATTGCGTCTGGAGAAACACATATACATAAATTCCCATCTTAGCTACAGTGAGGCCTGTTGAAAACTGCCTGGCAGCAAATCAGACGGTCCCCAGATGGAAGATGATTCGGAGCGTAAGAAAAACCCCTCCAGTTCGCGAAGCGATGCGGCAGACTCGAAGACTAATACCTATCTCCAGGCTTTGAGAAAGATCAGCCGGGCACGTACTCGCATGATCGTATGTGTGTTAACCCTACCGGTTTACATTTTTGTTGTATGGGAGCTACTGGCGAATCAACGCAATATAGGTTCAATAATGGTTATTTACATGGCAATCTGGACTGGCTTTGCGATACACATGGCGAGCCGGCGCTGTCCCGCCTGTGGCAAGCAGTTCTTTGTTAAAGTCATTATGTTGAATCTACTATCCCGTCGTTGCAGGCACTGTGACCTCGAACTCGATGGCATTGAGGCTTCGCAAGAGGATAGAAACGATTAGTAGCGGTGCTTGTCAAGATCTTGCCCGCATCAAGCGTAGTAGCTCCAGCAGCTTGGGTGGTTGACCGGTGCGCAGCACACCCAGCTTAAACACTTTTCCCGATGCCCATAGCACCAACAAGATGCTGGCTATCAGTAATAAGGTAGTGCCGACGATATCTATCATCGGGGGGTTAGCAGAAGCGCGGTTCATCATCAGGTAGGGTGTGAAGAGGGGGAACCAGGATAGGGCACGGACGATACTGTTATTCGGGTCCATGACAACAAATACCATCATGGCCAGGGGAATTACTTGAATCAGGATCATCGGCATCATCAATGCCTGAGCTTCCTTCAATGTATCGCACAGACTGCCTATGGCGAGAAAAATTCCTGAATACAGCGCATAGCCGGCAAAGTAGTAGAAGACGAACCAGGGAATCAGTTCTGAACTGAGGATTACCTCCAGCACCTGACTGATGAGTTCGGTCTGAGTGCTGTCATACAGCGTAATAAATAAATAGAAGGACAGCAGCCACACACCGATGGTGGTTAGACCCGCCATACCGATACCCACCAGTTTACCCATCATCAATTCATCGGCGGTGACCGAGGCCAACAGCACTTCGATGATACGGTTGGATTTTTCCTCGATGGTATTGTTCAGCAACGCCTGTACGTTTTGCATCAGGGAAATAAACATAAGATAGACAAATCCAATTGGGGCAAACTGTCGGAAGGTATCTGCCATGCTGACTGCCTCTTCACCCGCTGCGGCAGCCGGATCGAGCTGACTGACCGGCATTCGCGTGCGCTGCACGCTTCTTACCAGCGAGGTGTTTACACCCAAATTTGCATATTCGCGGTCGCGGATCTCAGCATTGATGCTATTGCCGATAGCGTCCGGCAAGCGAGAATCGGTGAGATTGCGCGCCCAGTATTGGATGCCGCGCGTGGTGTCGGCTGTCTGGGGTAGCGTGCCTGGCCTGCTGATGTCCGTATCCACTGCTTCCGGAATCAGGATCAGTGCAAACAGCGTGTCACTGTCACCATTGGCAGTAACCTCACGATCTCCGGTCAGGTAGGGCCGCAAAGCCGCAACGATTTCTTGCGGTGTGCCAGTCACATCGATTTCAGAAGGAATGTCGGCTTCAACAAATTGATAATCCGGTTGTTCGAAAGCAGGGGCGTCCGCCTCCAGGTACGGGCTTGCCATTAGCAGAGCGAAATCGAGACCACCACTGTCCAACCATTCGTCGAGGGCGGCTACTTCGTCAGCATCCACATCATCCGTATTAAGCGCTTCGATTTCGTTGATTCCAGACAGTGAATTCAATGGTTCGATAGCATCCGCTGTCTCTAGCATGACGCGTCTGGGCATTGTCGACTTTGCTTCAGCAAGTGTTCCATCAAAAATCTTCCTGCCTTTGGCGATAAGCAGGATGTGATCACAAAGCCGTTCGGCATGTTGCATGACATGGGTGGAGAAGATCACGGTCTGCCCATTCT
>PVBE011010041.1_pt1 | contig 42716 bp, 45 predicted proteins | sample 1631181 | NCBI WGS metagenome assembly PVBE01 (sample SAMN08397723, study PRJNA350692) | Marine metagenome, whole genome shotgun sequencing project. | isolation source: water | place: Pacific Ocean | collected 2012-04
AATCGGACTGGAGGGCCTCGGCTACGAAGTGAAGGTCGCGCTTGAAGCGGAAATCCCGAAGATGCACCTGGCCGTGGCCGAGGGCGATGCAGACTACATGCCGGTTCATTGGGATCCGTTGAATCTTGTTTACTACGAGAGATCAGGTGGCGCCGCGAAGCTCCAGAAAGTCGGCCGACTCATCAAGGGAGTGGGCGAGGGTTACCTTATTGATAAGGCGACCGCGGATGAGTACGGAATCGACAATCTCGGGCAATTCGCGGATCCGAAGATCGCGCGTTTGTTTGACGTGGATGGCGATGGCACCGCCGATCTTATGGGCTGTAATCGCGGATGGAGTTGTGCGCGGGCTATCGATCATCACATCGACGCCTACGAGCTTCGCGAGACAGTAGCGCAAAACCAGGGCGTCTATTTCAACCTGATTGCCGACACGATAGCCAGATTCAAACAGAAGAAACCGATTTTCTATTACACCTGGACGCCCATGTGGGTGAGCGGGGTTTTGGTCGCGGGCAAGGATGTCAAATATCTCAATGTGCCCTTCTCATCGGTGCTAGACGAAGAAGGTGCGGATACTGCCTTGCCGGATGGACGCAATCGAGGGTTCGCCGCCAACGATATTCGCGTGTTGGCGAACAACCAGTTTCTAAGAAAAAATCCCGCTGCCGAGAAGCTGTTCGAGCTTATGAAAATCGAACTCGATGCCATAAACGCGCGCAGTCTTCTGGTTCACGACGGACAGGATAAACTAAGTGATATCCGGCTTCACGCGGAGAGTTGGGCGGCCGAACATCGGGCGACACTCGATCAATGGATCGCGGAGGTGGCCGCGGCAGCCGACTAATTCGCTGCTCGCGACTAGAGCACACTCCGACCGGATTATACCGTTTGACCGGAGCAAAGTTGCGCCGTGGCTAGGCGCGCTTTGCATGTTGATGCGCGATGTGCGATGTGGGGCATCGGCAAAGACGCGTGGGCGACGCCACGGAGCAATTGGACCCGGCCTTCGGTGGGGCCAATCGCCTCGCCGGATTCGTTGCGGCAATCGCGCGATGGCCCCGCTTCGCGCTTCGCCTGCCCGGGCAAGCCGATATGTCACCATCAAATTGATCCAATCTGGTCGGAGTGTGCGCTAGATAGCTATCCACTCACGTGGAACCGCAGCGGCCGACGAAGCCGATAAAGCGCTAGCTCAGGTGTTCGGCGAGGAAGGCGAGCGTGCGCTCGCGCGCCAGCGCCGCGCTCTCGGCGTGGTAGCTTCCGCGCTTATCACAGTTGAAGCCGTGGCCGGCGGGGTAGATGTGGACCGGAAGGTCCGGCTGGGCGGCCCGGATCTCGTCCACCTCCGACATGGGGATCGAGGTGTCCTGATCGCCGAAGTGCAGCATGGTCGCACACCCAGGCGTCTCGTCCTTGGTCTCGGTGATCGCGCCGCCGTAGTACCCCACGGCGCAGTCGAAGTTGAGCCGGCAGGCCGAGAGCCACACCAGGCGCCCGCCCCAGCAATAGCCGACGACGCCGACCTTGCCCGCCGAGCGCACCACGCCAGCGGCGGCGTCGATATCGCGGAGCACCGCATCTAAGTCGGCGACCGCCCGGAGCTCGCGCCCGCGCGCCATTCCCGGCTCGTCGTAGCCGAGTTCGACGCCACGCTCGGTGCGATCGAAGATGGCGGGCGCGACGACGGCATAACCGGCGGCCGCGAAGCCGTCCGAGATCCCGCGCATGTGGTCGTTGACGCCGAAAATCTCCTGGACGACCACCAGTCCGGCCTTGGGCGCGGCGCGCGGGTCGACCCGGTAGGCGTCGAAGTCGTGGCCGTCGGATGCCGTGAGTTTAATGTTCTCCCCCATCTCTTTACCTCCTGGTTGGCGAACCCGCACTATCGCAATTGCGCCCGCGCGCAGCCAAGCGGCCGTGCCGGGATCAGACGTTGAAGCGGAATTGGATGACGTCGCCGTCGGCGACGACGTAGTCGCGTCCGTGTTCTCTCATCCGCCCGGCTTCGCGGGCGGCGTGCTCGCCGCCGTACGCGACGAGGTCCTCGAACGACACCGTCTCGGCCGCGATGAAGCCGCGCCGGAAGTCCGTGTGAACGGCGCCCGCCGCCTCAAAGGCAGGCGTGCCGCGCCTGATCGTCCAGGCGTGCGCCTCGTTCGCGTTGGCGGTGAAAAAGGTGATCAGGTCGAGCAACGCGTAGCCGGCCCGGATTACCCGCTCAAGCCCCGATTCGGGCACGCCGAGCGCGTCGAGAAACTGGCGGCGTTCGTCCGCGTCCTCGAGCTCCGCCAGCTCCGCCTCCACCTTGGCGCAGACGATGACGGCGCCCGCGTTCTCGCGCGCCGCCCGTTCGGCGACCGCTTCGGTCATCGCGTTCCCGCTTTTCGCATCCTCTTCGCCCACGTTGCAGACGTACAGCACCGGCTTCGCCGTCAAAAGCGGGACCGCGTCCTCACCCGCCGCCGCCTCGCCCCCTCTCGCGATCGCGCGGGCCGGCTTTCCCTGGTTCAGCGCGTCTGCGACCGTCTCCAGGCGCGCCAGCTCGACCTTGGCGCCGGCCTCGCCGCTTCGCGCCTTGCGCGCAACGACGTCTACACGGCGCTCGAGGCTCTCGAGATCGGCGAGCATCAACTCTGTCTCCACCACTTCGGCGTCGCGCACCGGATCCACGGATCCGTCGACATGGGCGATGTCGTCGTCGAGGAAGCACCGCAGCACGTGGGCGATGGCGTCGACCTCGCGGATTCCAGCGAGGAAGCGGTTGCCCAGTCCTTCTCCCCGGCTGGCGCCACGCACGAGACCCGCGATGTCGACGAACTCGAGCCGCGTCGCCACCGCCTGCGCCGAGGATGCGAGCTCGGCGATCGCGCCCAGGCGCCGGTCGGGTACGGCCACCCGGCCGACGTTGGGCTCGATCGTGGTAAACGGGTAGTTGGCGATCGCGGCCGCGGCGGACGTGGTGAGGGCGTTGAAGAGCGTCGACTTCCCCACATTGGGAAGGCCGATGATCCCGCAGTTAAACCCCATCGTCGCCCTTTCGGTTCGGCGGACCGTCCTCGTCCGCATCCCCCTTCTTCGACGCCCGTTTCGGCAACGCCGCCCGCATGTCGTGGGCAACCTTGCTCATGAAAGCCGAATCGTCGCCTTCGACGAGCAGGGCGAAGTGCTCGGCCACGGCGTCGAGAATGCCATTCTTCCACGCCTCGTCCGCCTTGACGAAATTGCGGAGCACGTGACCGGCGACACGGTGCTTGTGCCCGGGGTGGCCGACGCCGAGCCGGACCCGGCAGTAATCGGGGCCGATGTGGGCATGAATGCTTCTGAGGCCGTTGTGGCCGGCGTGGCCGCCCCCGCGTTTGACGCGCAACCGGCCCGGCGCCAGGTCGATCTCGTCGTGCAGCACGACGATGTGGGCAGGCGGAACGCGAAAGAATTTCGCCGCTGCCGCGACCGAGCGGCCAGAATCGTTCATATACACCAGCGGCTTGAGGGCCACGACCCGGAGTCCGGCGATCCGTCCTTCGGCGACGGAGCCAGAGAACTTGCCGCGCGACGGGCCGAACCGGTAGTGCTCGACGATGGCATCGACGGCCATGAAGCCGATGTTGTGACGATTCTTGGCGTGACGGGCGCCGGGGTTGCCGAGACCGACCGCGAGAAGCACGCCTGCGCCCTCGCCTGGGTCGCCTTATTCCTCGTCGGGCTTCTCTTCCTCGCCTGCCGCGGCCGCCTCGTCCTCGGCGCCTTCCTCGAGCGCGTCCTCTGCGCCCTCCTCCACCTCTTCTTCCTCGACCGGCAGCAAGGTCGGTGCGGCGATCGTGGCGATGGTGAAGTCGCGGTCGGTAACAGTGGGGCTGACGCCCTGCGGCAAAGCGACGGCGCTGATGTGAACGCTGTCGCCGATCTCGAGTCCGGTCAGGTCCATGGAGATGAACTCCGGGATATTGTCGGCGAGACACGAAAGCTCGACCGTGTGGCGGACCACGTTGAGTACGCCGCCGCGACGGATTCCCGGACACTCGTGCTCGTTCTCGAACACGACCTCGACCTCGACGTTGAGCCGCGTGTCGGCGCCGAAGCGCATGAAATCAACGTGAATCGGCCGGTCCGTCAGGGGGTCCAACTGCAGATCGCGGGCGAGCACGCGGTGCTTCTCGCCGCCGACGTCGACCTCGAACACGCGGGAGAAGAATCCGGTCTGGCGAATCTGCTTCGAGAGCACGGTCGGATCCATCGCGATCGGGACGGGGTCTTTGTTGTCGCCGTAAATGATGCCGGGCACCTGACCGTCGCGCCGGGCCGCGCGGGACGCGCCCTTGCCCAAGTGCTCGCGCCTGGCGGCCGAGATTACCGTTGCTTGCGCCATCGTCTTGATCTCCCTATCTCGTCATCGGGCTCGGCCGGACCCAACGGGGCCCCGCGCCGTTCGACCGGTCGTCAGTCGAACAGGCTCGAGACCGAGGATTCGTCGCTGATCCGGCGGATCCCCTCGGCCATCAACGGCGCGATGGTCAACTGTTCCATGTTATGCGCTACCCGGAGCGCCTCGGTGGCGAGAATGCTGTCCGTGGTGATCAGCCCCTCGATGGGCGAAGACGTCACCCGCGCCGCCGCGCCGCCCGAGAGCACGCCGTGGGTCGCATAGGCCGACACCGACGTTGCCCCCGATTCCATCAGCGCGGCGGCGGCGTTGCAAAGCGTGCCCGCGGAATCGACGATGTCGTCGATCAGCACGCAAGGGCGGCCGTCGACGTCGCCGATGACGTTCATCACCTCCGAGACGCCCGCACGCTCGCGCCGCTTGTCGATGATGGCGAGGTCGGCGCCGAGGCGCTTGGCAATAGCGCGCGCCCGATACACGCCGCCCACGTCGGGGGACACGACGACCAAATCGGCGCCGTCGAACCGCTTCTGGATGTCATTGGCGAAGACCGGCTGGGCGTACAGGTTGTCGAGCGGAATATCGAAGAAGCCTTGGATCTGACCGGCGTGCAGGTCGATGGTGAGGACCCGGTCGGCGCCGGCGACGGTGATTAGGTTGGCCACCAGTTTGGCCGAGATCGGCGTCCTCGGACCTGACTTGCGGTCCTGGCGCGCGTAGCCGAAATAGGGAATCACGGCTGTAATGCGCCGCGCCGAGCCCCGTTTGAGGGCGTCCAGCATGACCAGGAGCTCCATCAGGTGGTCGTTCGCCGGATATGACGTGGACTGGATGACGAACGTATCCTCACCGCGTACGTTCTCCTGAATCTCGACGAACACCTCCATATCCGAGAACCGCCGGATACTCGCCTTCGTCAACGGCAGGTTGAGGTACGCGGATATGGCCTCGGCCAGCGGCGGATTGCTATTGCCGGCGAGAATTTTCATCTCGTGTTTCGCTTCTACCTTTGACGCTTGCGCCAATTTTCCGGAAGTGCCCGCCCTCGTCCCGCTCGCCCGGCCACCAAGACGCGTTCGCCGTCAAGGGCGCCGCGGAATGTATCAGCGCCCCCCGATCCTGTAAACGGCCTTGCCCGCGAGAATCAACGGGTGCGGATCGCCGCGTCCACCGCGTGTTCGATACCTTCGACCGCGGCCGCGCCGATCACCGCCGCCATTGGACCCCAGGAGCCGTCGAGGCTTCCGGCGACCACCGTGTTCCCTTGGCGCACCGTTCCGATCTCGGTTCCGTCCGCGTGGGAAACGATCCAGATCACTTCCACGGGTTGGCGGCCTTCATGCGCCGGTCCGACGGCGACCGCGCCTTCGAGCCGGTAGCTCGCAGACGCGACGTCCTCGGTCACGATCAAGGCGCTTCGGCGCAAGGCTTGCTTGACGGCCAGCGCCAGCGAATCGTTGCCGTCCCCCGGGGCACCGTGGATCGGCACGACGAGAATACGGCGAACCAACGGCGCGGCGCTCACCGGGGGCGTTACCTCTCCCTCCAAGAGGCGGACGATGGCCGCGGCCGCGTCCCGGCCCGTCTGCCGAACGACGCGCGGGTCGCCGAAGTCCCATTGTTCGCGTGTCGCCTCGACACCCTGGGAGTGAATGGCGACGATGTCGCCGCCCGATTCGCGGAGCGACCATTCGATGACGACGGCGTGGGTCTCGGGGCCGTCGCCCTCGGGCGTCCGGGCCTGACCGCTCATCGTGTAGCGGCTCGATCCCTTTTCGCGCGCCACCGCCGTCAGCTGCAACGCCGCAAGCTCTTCGGCGACGGAGCGCGCGAGAAGACGCGCGAGCGGCTGGGACGTCCCCTCGACGGCCTCGACGCGGATATCGACGCTGGCGTCCGGGGCGGCCAACGCATTGGGCGGCGCATCGGCGGGCGCGTGGAACGGCCTCGGGACGGCGCCGCAGGCCGCCAAGACGAACAGCGCGGCCAGGACCAGGAAGCGTGTCGCCACGACGCGCCCCCGGTTTAGGCCAGTATCAAGGCGCACGAGACGAGGAGCGCGAGAAGGGCCACGATCACGAGAATGATGAGGTGAGGCACGGTTCGGCCGACCCTCAACCGCCAAGCACGATGGCGGACAGGTTGCGCCCATAATCGGCGATGCCCTGCTTCGCATTTCGTCGGTAGCTGAAGAACCGCGCTTCGTCTGCGAAGGTATCCCCTGGAAGGCATTGGACGGTTCCGCAGCCGGCGTCTTTCAGGCGGCGGACGGCATAACCCGCAAGATCGAACCGCAATCGCCCGCTCGCGCCGTCGGCGACGAAGAAATCGCCGTTGCCTGCGTCGTCCGCGAGGAATTCAGCGTGGAACTCCGGTCCCACTTCGTACGAGTCCCGCTGGATGCAGGGACCGACGGCGGCGGCGATCTCGCGGGCGTCGGCGCCGAGACCGATCATCGCTTGAAGCGTGGCTTCGAGGACTCCCGCTCGCAACCCCCGCCAGCCTCCGTGGGCGGCGCCAACGACGCCCGCGTTCGCGTCCGCGAGCAGTACCGGCGCGCAATCGGCCGAAAGCACGCCGAGCACGATTCCGGGGGTCCGGGTCGTCATGGCGTCGGCGACGGGCGCCTTCCCCGGAGCCCACGGGATCTGCACGGTGAGGGTCGTCGCCGAATGGACTTGGTGCGCGGTCACCAGATCGTCACCCGGACGCCCCAGGCTGCGCATCGCCCGGCGGCGGTTCTCGGCGACACGCTCGTGCTCGTCGCCGGAGCCGAAACCGCAGTTGAGGCTGGCGAAATGGCCCTCGCTAACGCCGCCGTCGCGGGTGAAGAACGCGTGCCGGACGCCGTTCATCGATTCGATGTCGCTTGCCGTGATCATGGGCCGATTATCCGTCGATCGCGGCCTGGCGGCCAAGGGCAAAGTTGCGCAGCCTCGCGCAGGGGCCGGGCACCTGGGGTCATTCGAAGCCGGGCGGCGGCGGCGCGCCGGGGGCGACGATGGCAACGGCCTTGAAAAGCGTGCCCATGGCCTGGGGGTCGACGAGGCGGCGCAGGCTGTTCTCGACCTCGGCCGCGACTTCGGGCGTGGCGTTCGCGATCAGCGCCCGCGCGCGTTCCTCGGCCCCGAGGCGCTCGAGAAACGCGCTCTGCGCGATGGGGCCGAAGACGCGCGCGCCAGCCTCATTCGCGGCTTGCGCGAGGGCTGCGAAATCGACGTGGGCGCTGATGTCGGCCGTGCCAGGCTCTTCGAGCACGGGGTGGAAAGCGTGCCTGCGCACCGCGCGCAAGGTGTCGCCGGTTCCGCTTTCGCACGCGCCGTAATCGACGATCAGCGCGGCGCCGCCAAAACGTGCGACGCGTTCGCCGATCTGGGATGCAAGCGTGATTCGGGCCGGAGACACCTCGATGACGCTTCCTTCCGCCGCACTCGCCAAGCGCGCGGGAATCAAGGCGGTCGCGCCCGAAGGCGCGGATAACACGAACCGGAATTCGCCACCGTTCGCGGCCGCGTCGATGCGCCGCTCGCGCCAGCCCGAGACTGTCATTTGGAACTGGCGCACCGGCAGCGCGTCGAAGAACTCGTTGGCGATGAGCAACAGGGGGCCATCAGGAACCTGGGCGAAAGTGTCGCACCATGATGGCGGCGCAATCATCTCGGCCGCGCGCAAGGATCGGCGCTGCGAAGCGCGCATCGTCGGGCTCGCTTCCACCAGCCACAGGCGAAGCGCGCGATGGAATTCGGCGTCGGTCCTGGACACGCGCAGAAAATCCGCCATCAACGCGCCGCGCCCCGGACCGAGCTCGACGACGAGAATCGGATCGGGCGCGCCGATCGCGCGCCAGAGCACCCGGCACCAAGCGCACACGAGCTCGCCGAACACTTGGCTCACCTCGGGCGCGGTGATGAAGTCGCCATCCGCGCCGATCGGGTCGCGTGCCGTGTAGACTCCGAAACGGGGGTGGACCAGCACCGCGGCCATGTACTCGGCGACGCTGAGCGGCCCGTGGTGGGTGATCAGCCGCCTCAAGTCTCGGTCGAGGTCCGCCACGCGTGCTCCCTTCACGGCTCCGGTTGGCCCTGCGACGGCCTTCGGGGTCTTCGAAGAGGTCGATGTCGGCAATTTGCGATGCGCCCCCGACCGCGGCGCGTTCCGATTATCCGAGGCGGTCCATCCTTCCGGGCTTGTCGGGGCGCGCGCACGACCGCTTTGTCGTTCGTCGCGGGCGAATCTAAATGATGCAATCCGCGAAGGCAAAAGCGGGCTTGGAACCATTTTCTGGGCGTGGCGGCAGGGAAATCGTGACGCGTTCGACCGGGTGGAGTGGGCGAGATGGAACCGCCGAAGATCAAACGGAAACTGGCCGCAATATTGTATGGCGACGTTGCCGGTTACAGCCGAATGACGGAGGAGGACGAGGAGGGAACGCACCGAACGCTCGTGGCCTTTCTCGACGGATTTTGGGCCGCGATCGAAGGCAATTCGGGGCGGGTCGTTCACGTTGCCGGCGATGCCATACTGGCGGACTTCGCCAGTGTCTTCGATGCTTTGAGTTGCGCGGTGGACGTACAGCGTGACTTCAAGGCGCGAAACGAGCACTTGTCGGAGGATCGCAGACTCCGGTTTCGGATCGGCGTCAACCTTGGCGACGTCATGGTCGACCGGGACGAAATCTACGGCGACGGGGTAAACGTGGCCGCCCGATTGCAGAGCGTAGCGGACCCCGGCGGAATCTGCATTTCCGCCTCGGTTCACGATCAGATCAAGAACAAACTCGGGTTCGGTTTCGAATACCTGGGCGAACAGAAGGTCAAGAACATCGCCGAGCCCGTGCGCATGTACCGGGTGCAATTGGACCCAGGTGCCGTGAGTGGCGAATCCCGATTCCAAGATGTCTCGCCGCCCCCAGAATCTGCGCCCGCGCACGGGGATCGATCCCAGGCGAAGGCGGCGCAGATGCGACGCTTCTATAGCCGCGCCGTGCAGCTCGGCCTGATCGTCGCATTTCTTTTCGTCGTCAATCTGATCACGTCCCGGGGCGATTGGTGGGTCCAATGGCCGGCGATCGTCGTCGCCTTGGCGCTGGCCCTTCGCGCGCTCAAGGTGTTCGGACCGGGAACCTGGGACGGGGGCTCGGTCAAAGGCGACGTCGCGGGCGACATGCGATTTGCCACGGATTCGAGCTTTCGCGGCGGGATCGGCGGCGATGTTACGGTCGCGCGCGCAATGTCGGTCGAGGTGAGGGGAACCATCGGTAGAAACGTGACCGTGGAGTCGGGGGCCATCCTTGAGGTCCGCGGAAATATCGGCGGCGATGTTACCATCCGCCCGGACGCCGTCATCGATATCCGCGGAAATATCGGCGGCGACGTGATCAACGAAGGCGGCACGTTGCGACTTCTGGGCAAACTCGGCGGATCCGAGAAGCATGTCGGCGCCGAGGCCGCCGGTGACACGGAGAAGGCCGGCCCTGATTCCGCTCAAACGGCGAGAGCATCCGAATCGTCGCCGGGGTCGTGAAAGTCGGCGCGGGAAACGAACTGTCCGCCTCGGGTCATCCGCCCCAATTCGATATCTCCGACGTGGCCGGCGGGTCGCCGAGGGAAGCCCGACGGCGGGTTCAGCAATGGTCGCCAACCGGTTGACCGCTTAGCCGGGCGAACCGGGGAGACGGTCGCGCGGTGCGCGGGATCGCGGCCGCGATCCGCTCTAGCGATGCGATCAGTCGCGTGCCGGGCCGGACGGGTGCTGGCGTGCGGGGTGAAGAATCAGGAACAGGCCCACTAGAAGCATCGGCAGCGACAGCCACTGTCCCATGGTTGTGCCGAATACGAGGAAGCCGATATACGCGTCGGGTGCGCGAAAGAGCTCGGCGATAGAGCGGGCAATGGCGTAGCCGACGAGGAATGCGCCCGTAACCGCGCCGCTTTGCATTCGCACGCGCGGGTGCCGCCACAGAAGGTTGAGGACGACGAATAAGACCACGCCTTCGAGCGCGGCCTCGTACAGCTGGCTCGGGTGCCGGGGTTGCGGCCCGCCGGTCGGGAAAATCACCGCCCAGGGCACGTCGGTCACGCGGCCGATCAGCTCGGCGTTGATGAAATTGGCGATGCGCCCCAAGAACAGGCCGATGGGGGCGGCGCAACTGACCACGTCGAAAAGTGCGAGCGTGCGCAAGCCCCGCGCCCGCGCATAGATCGCCATCGCCAGCGCCACGCCCAGACCGCCGCCGTGGAACGACATGCCGCCCTGCCAGACCTGGAGAATCGCCAGCGGGTGCTCCAGGTAGAACTCGGGCCGGTAGAACAGGACGTAGCCGAGCCGTCCACCGATGACGACGCCGACCGTCGCCCAGACGACGAAATCGTCGAGATCGCGCATCCCGACGGCGTCCGGAACGGCGCGCGCCAGCCGGCGCACGTGCCACCAGCCGATCAGAAGCCCGGCGATGTAGGCGAGCGCATACCAGCGAATGACGATAGGCCCGATGGCGAGAGCGATGGGATCGAGGCCGGGAAGGGGAATCGCGAGCGTCATCGGCCGAGGCGCTCCGGCCCGCCTTAGCGGTACTGGTCCGGCGCGCTGAGGAACCCCTGGACGTAGTGGGTGATTCCGTCCTCAAGCGCGGTCAACCGGTCCAAGGGATAGCCCGCATCGCCGAGCCGGCCCATCTCGGCCTGGGTGAAGTACTGGTAGTGGTCGCGAATCGCCTCGGGCGCGGGCCCGTATTCGATGTCCGGCTCCTTGCCAAGCGCGAGATAGACGGCGCCAGCGAGATCGGCGAAGGAGCGCGCCTTTCCGGTCCCGCAGTTGAACAGGCCGTTCACGTCCGAATGGTCGAGGAACCACGAGACCATGTCGACGCAGTCCTCGATCCAGACGAAGTCGCGCATCTGGCCGCCGTCCGCATAATCGGGGTTGTGCGACTTGAACAGCTTGGCGGCCTGGCCGGTGGCGGCGAAGGGGTAGATTTGCGCCACCACGCTCTGCTGCGCTCCCTTGTGGTATTCGTTGGGTCCGTAAACGTTGAAGAACTTCATCCCCACCCACTGGGGCGGACGCGGCCGGCCTTCGCGGACCGCCCGGGCGACCGTTCGATCGAACAGGTGCTTGCTCCAGCCGTAGGGGTTCAAGGGCTTCAGCCGCGCGAGCGCGCCGGGTGAGGGGTCGTCGTCGAAGCCCTGGCTGCCGTCGCCGTAGGTCGCGGCCGAGGACGCGTAGATGAACCGGACGGCGTTGGCGGCGCACCAGTCCCAGAGCGCGACCGACAGGCGGAAGTTGTTGGCGACGATGAGATCGACGTCGTTCTCGGTGGTCGCGGACACGGCGCCCATGTGCACCACCGTCTCGATCGACGCGCGCTCGGCGCCCAAGTATTCGAACAGGTCTTCGGGCGGGACGAGATCGGCGATCTCCCGCTTGGCGATGTTTCGCCACTTCTCGCCGCTTCCGAGCCGGTCGCAGACGGTGATCGAACCGCGTCCGTCTTCGTCCAGTGCTGCGACGACGTTGGAACCGATGAAACCGGCGCCGCCGGTAACGACGATCATCTCTCGCTGATTCTCCCGCACCCGATGTCTTGGGCGACTTATAGGTCCCGCTGATGCGGGCCGCAAGCCGCAGCCCGCTTGCCGCGACGCCGGCGCCCGCCCATAATCGCTGCCGGCGCCCCCCTACTACGAGGTCGGACCGAAATGCAAACGCGGAACCCCTTGCTTCACGATCTCTCCCGGGTCGCCACGGGCGCGGCGTCTGCCGTGGCGGGCATCAAGGGAGAGATCGAGGCCCTCGCCCGTCAGTTCGTCGAACGACGCCTGGCGTCGCTCGATCTCGTGCCGCGCGACGAATTCGACGCCGTCCGGGCGATGGCGGCCGAAGCGCGTGCCGAAAACGACCGCCTCGCGCGGCGCCTCGCCGCGCTCGAGGAGAAGCTGGCCCCGGCCGCGCCCGGCCGCACGGGCGCCGCGAGGAGCGCGAAAAAGGCCACACCGACGAAGAGCGCGCTATCGGCCCGCGCCGCGCGACGTCGCACCAAAGTCTGAGCCGCCCCAACCGTATCCCGCGCGACGCTCGCGCTATCGGCCCGCGCGACGCAGGCGGCCGTTCGTCCACAGGATTCGAAGGCGCCCCCCGATTCCGTCCTTGCGTTCGCATTGGCCTTTTGGCAGGCTACAATTTGTGCGTCCTCGAAAAAAAATCACAATATGTAGGGGCTGTCTATTCCCTCCATTCCTCGCAAACCGACCGGCGCACGCGGGTCCCTTCCGCCGAATTACCGGAGTGAAGCGCCATGAGACTGTCCGCAGAGCGAGGCGGCACGATCGCCGTGAACCCCATCGACGTGGTCGAGAGCGTGGTGCAAGCGAAAGACTGGATCTTCGATCGGCGCGCCGACGATGAGATGGTCGCGCAGGCGCCGGGGTGCTGGTGCGATTTCAGCCTTCATTTCTCGTGGAATGATTCGCTCGATGCGCTTCATTTCAGTTGCGCCTTCGACATGCGCGTGCCGCCCGCCAAGCGCTCTCCGGTCCACGAACTGCTCGCCTTGATCAACGAAAAGACGTGGTTCGGCCACTTCGGCCTGTGGGACGACGACGGTCTTCCCCTCTTCCGCTATGCGTTGCCGCTTCGCGGCGTCGCCGGCCCCAGCCTGGGCCAGATGGAGGATCTGCTGGATTGCGCGGTCGCCGAGTGCGACCGCTTCTACCCCGCCTTCCAATACGTGATCTGGGGCGGCAAGAGCGCGACCGAGGCCGCGCAGGCCGCCCTGCTCGAGCCCGTCGGCGAAGCCTGAGGGCGGGGTAATGGCCGCCGTCCTTCTGGTCGGTTGCGGCAAGATGGGGGGCGCCTTGCTGGAAGGCTGGCTCGAATCCGGCTTCCGCGCGAACGAGGTGACGGTCGTCGAGCCCGCCGCAAACGCCGCTGCTGAAGCGCGCCAGCGCTTCGGGGTGGAGGTGGTGGGAGGACCTGAGCAAATTCCGGCCCGGTTCGTTCCGCGAGCAGTGGTGTTCGCGGTCAAGCCCCAGGGGATGGACGCGATCGTCGGCGAATACGCACCTTTCGCGGGCGCGGGCGCGACCGTCCTTTCGATCGCCGCGGGGAAAAGCATCGCCTACTTCCAGCGCAAACTGGGAGATGCGGCCGCCATCGTCCGCAGCATGCCGAACACGCCGGCCGCCGTCCGGCGCGGCATCACCGTGGCGAGCGCCAGCGCCCTCGTTTCGGAGCCCCAGCGCAAGCTCTGCAATACCCTGCTTGAGGCCGCGGGCGAGGTGGTCTGGATCGACGACGAATCCCTCCTCGACGCGGTCACGGCGACGTCCGGCAGCGGCCCGGCCTACGTCTTTTTGTTGGTCGAAAGCCTCGCCCACGCGGGCGCCGCCGCCGGTCTGCCCGCGGATCTGGCCCAACGCCTGGCGCGGGCGACGGTCACCGGCTCGGCCGCGTTGCTCGACGCATCGCCGGACTCGCCGGAGACCTTGCGCCGAAACGTCACCAGCCCAGGCGGCACCACCGCCGCGGCGCTGAAGGTGCTAATGGCCGAGGGCGGCATGGCGGCGCTGATGGAGCGCGCCGTGGCCGCAGCCGCGCAGCGTTCGCGCGAACTCGCGGACTAGGGCACTAGACCGGATCGCGGTCGGTCCGAATCGCCTGTGGCGATCCAGCGGGCGCGTGAATCTGGTCTACACCATTGAGAACGAGCGGATTCACGCGTTTGATTGGAACCGCAATGCGGTGCCAATCAAACGCAATTCGCTCTAGGCGACGGGCGCGACCCGCCCGCCTGCACGATCGTCCGCGTCTGCGGAATCGCAGCGGCCCGCACGGCTGCACGGCCACCCACGGAATCGTGGGATTGGGGCGGCCGGGAGGGGTGCTGGTTCCGCTTGAACGAAGAATGATCTACGGGTTGGGACCCGCGAGCGCCGGGCTGAGCATTTCTCGCAACTTGGCGAGCGCCGCCGCCTCCAGTTGGCGGACGCGGTCCTTGCTGAGCCCGATCTCGACGCCGATGGCATCGAAGGTCTGACGGACGTCCTCGAAGTAGCGCTTGCGGATGATGAACTGTTCTCGCGGCGGCAACAGGGCGAACGCCTTGGCGATCGTTTCGCGCACGAGGCGCCATTCGCCCTTCTCCGCCAGCGCTTCCTCGGGCGTGGGATCGCCGCTCGCCATGCATTCGCCGAGGGGGGGGCGTATGCGGCCGTCATCACTGTTGGCGATCGGCCGGTCCAGGGATTCGTCGGTGCCTGAGATGCGCCGCGCCAGCGCCAGAACCTCCGACGCGGTGGTCCCGAAGCTTGACGCCAGGCGCGCGACGATCTCGTCGCTCAACCCCTCGGCCCCGTTCACCAACTCGGCCGTCAACCTTCTCAGCCGCAGGACGAGGGCCTTCTGCGTGGTCGTGGTCCCGACGCGCACGATCGACCACGAGCGGACGACGTAGTCCTGCATCGCGGCCCGAATCCACCACATGGCGTAGGTCGAAAGGCGGACCCCGCGGTCGGGGTTGAAACGGCGCACTGCCTGGATCAGGCCCACGGTCCCTTCTTGGACCAGATCGCTCATGGGCAGGCCCGAATTGTGGTAGTGGCGCGCGATCCTGATCACGAAGCGCAAGTGGCTGGCCACCAGGCGGCGCGTCGCGTCGGTATCGCCGGCGCCGCTATCGCGGGCCAGACGCTGCTCTTCCTCGCGGTCCAGCATCGGCTGTCGCGCCGCGATCCGCGCCAGGTTCGGACCGACGGTCGCGTCGATCGCCCCGCGTCCTCGAAACACGCTCGGTTTGGCCGGTTTATGCCTTCGGTTCCACATGGTGCACTCGGTTCATTATACTCGAAGCCAGCGTTTCACGATCGCGGAAATTGCGGAGGCGGGTACGGAGGAATCCATGGCACGCAGACCGAGAACCACGGGCGGACAAGGCGATGGGCGGCGCGGGCGAAAACCCCGCACGTCGGGCACGGGTGCGGACGCCGACCAGCGCATCATCGATGCCGCACTCGAGGCGGCGGCGGAGAACGGCTGGATCGCGACATCGTTCGCCGAAATCGCAACCCGGGCAGGGGTTTCGCTCGCCGATCTGTACGCGGCCTTTCCCTCCAAGGTGGCGCTGATCAACGGGTTCATCGAAAAGATCGATCGCGAGGTGTTGACGGGAACCGATGCCGACGCCGGCGAATCGGCGCGTGACCAGCTGTTCGACTCGCTGATGCGCCGCTTCGACGCCCTCGCCCCCTATAGGGCCGGCGTCGCCGCGATCGCGCGCGACGCACCCGCCGATCCGATCGCGGCTGTTTACGTCCTGCCCCGGCTTCTGCGCTCGTTTGCTTGGGCCCTCGAGGCGGCCGGGCTTTCTTCCGCGGGCGTGGTGGGTGCCGTGCGTGTTAGGGGCGTGGCCTTGGTCTACGCGAATGCCTTCCGCATCTGGCTGCACGACGACACCCAGGACATGGCCAAGACCATGGCGGCCTTGGACGCAGGCTTGCGCCGCGCCGAATCCATGGCGGTCTTTTGCGGCCTGACGCGCCGCGCCGGGCGTGCTCGCGGCAGCCCGTCCACACGCGCCTAGAGCAGATCGTGGTCGGTCGAAATCGCAATACGGTGATCCGCTCGAGCGTGCGCCAATCCGCGGGCCGATCGTTTTTTGTGCACTGCAATATAAATGTTGACATTACGTTCGTATTAAGGGATTTTCATTGATGTGCAGTGCAGCATTAAAGGAAGAGGAGATTGACATGGCCGAAAGCAGCAAGGGCCGAGAGCGTACCGCCGAGACTTGGTGGACCGGGCGCCCGTTCCCGGGCGAGTTCGGGGCCGCGATGGCGCGGACTGCGTTTCCGGCGCTCGACCTCGAAGGCGTCGCGGACTACCAGCGCAAGAACTTCGACGCGCTAGCGGCCGCCAACCGCAAGATGATTGACAGCGGATGGAAGGCCACCATGCGCCAAGCGCAGGTGGTCGCCGAGACCTGGAACGGCGCGTGGGATATTTTCCGCGAAATGGCGAGCGTGCCGAGCCCTGAAGGCGCGGTGGCGAAGCAATCCGCCTATCTCGAAGAGACGTTCGGAAAGATGGTTGGATGCGCGCGCGAGATGTCGGAAGGCATCGCGGAATCCACCGTCGAAGCCGCGAACCTCGTCAACGAACGCGTCGTGGGAAGCCTCGACGAGCTCAAGCACCTGGCGAAGCCGCGCGCGAACTGACGATCGCGCCCGAGCACCGTCGAAGCCGCCTCGTTCTCGAGGCGGCTTCGTTGCTTGGCGAGGGGCATAGCGCAGTGTTCGCTTTTGCCGAATCGCCTCAGCCCACGCGCCGGCCCAGCCACCCGCGGCATCGTACGATGGGGGCGGCCGGGCGGGGCGTGTAAGCTGGTACCGTCTAAACGGATGATGCGCCGGCCCGCACCGGCGCGTCCCGACACGCTCGAAGACGCGCCCCCAAGAAGATCAGCATGGAGGTCAGGCCCGTGGAGATCAGCTATGACGACTTCGCCAAGATCGACGTTCGCGCGGGAACCGTCGCCCGGGCCGAGGCGCACACGCACGCCTGGGTGCCGGCGCTGAAGCTGTGGGTCGATTTCGGCTCCGAGATTGGTGAGAAGCGGAGCTCGGCCCAGATTGCCCATCACTACGCGCGCGCCCGAGGCGCTGGTAGGCCGCCAAGTCGCCGCAGTGGTCAACTTTCCTCCCAAGCGGATCGGCGGGTTCCTGTCGGAATGTCTGGTGCTCGGCTTTGCCGATGCCCGGAAGAACGTGGTTCTCGTCGGTCCCGATCACGCGGTTCCGAACGGCGCCCGGCTGTTTTGATGCGATTCCCTAGAGCGGATTCAAGCGGCCGCTGGATCGCCGCAGGCGAGTCCGACCGACCGTGTTCCGCTCTATGTCGGGAGTTGCACGCGCGCCCTGAGGCCACCGCTAGGTGAGGCGCCGAGTTCGATATCGCCGCCGTGCCCGCGCACCACTTCGCGGGCGATGGTGAGCCCGAGGCCGACGCCGCCGGTGCCGGGCTTGCGCGAGCGCTCCAGCCGGATGAATGGCCGGAATGCCTCGTCGCGCTGATCTTCGGGGATGCCTGGGCCATCGTCGTCAACGGTGATCTCGACGGCATCCTTCCGCACGCCCACCCGCACCGAGACGTGGCCCGCGTAACGGGTCGCGTTTTCGATGAGGTTTGTCACGCACCGCTTGAGGGCCGCGGGCTTGACCGGCAACACGATCTCGCCCTCACTGTGGAAATCGATGGCCTTGGCGCCGTTGCGCCGCGCCAGGGCGACCACGTCTTCGAGAAGCGCGGTCAGGCTGGTGGGCACGGGCTGTTCCTCGCTCTCGCCGCGTGCGAACGCGAGATAGCCTTCCAGCATGTGCTCCATCTCGTTCACGTCCCCTTTCAGCTCGGGGACGCCGCCGTCGGCGCCGAGCAGCTCGAGCTGGAGCTTCATGCGCGTCAGCGGGGTCCTCAGGTCGTGGGAGACCCCGGCGAGCATCTCGGTGCGCTGGCTGATCTGGCGCTGGATGCGCTCGCGCATGGCGAGGAACGCGGCCGCCGCCTGGCGGACCTCCTTGGCGCCTTCGGGTTTGAAGTTCGGCGCGTCGCGGCCCTTGCCGAAGGTGTCGGCGGCCTGGGCGAGCCTGCTGACCGGCTTGACTTGGTTGCGCATGAAAATGGTGGCCACCCCGAACAGGATCAGCGAAGTCCCTACCATCCACATGACGAAGATGAACGTGGTCGAGCTGAACAAGCGCTTGCGCGTGGTGATGATATCGAGCACGCCTTCGCCGAGTTGGACGTGGACGGCGACGTGCTTGGGCATCGAGCGGGTGTCGATTCGGAACGGCCGTCCGACGTACTCCCGCATCGCGCGGACCAGCATCTCCTCGACGATGCCCTTGGCCTTCACCGATTCCCCGGTCAGCCCGTCGCCGTCGCGGAACGTCGCCGAGATGTGCATGTGATTGGACGCCAGCGCGAAGATCCAATTGCGGTCCGAGGCTTCCGGGTTCTGGTTCATCAAATCGATCAGTGTGGCGACGTCGCCGGCGAGGTTGCGCGCGAGGCGCAGCGTCACCTTGTCCCAGTGGCTCTCGTAGAAGATGAACCCGGACACGAGTTGCAAGAGCACGAGCGGGACGACGATGATGAGCAACGAGCGCCCCAACAGGCTTTTCGGCAGGAAGCGCTTGATGGTGGACGCGTCGATCATGGCTCCCGCGTACCCCCGTTGGCCGTCAATCGGGATGCAGGACGTATCCCTGCCCGCGGATGGTTAGCAAATACCGGGGCAGGTGCGGATCGGGCTCGATCTTGCGGCGCAGCCGCGTCACCTGGACGTCCACGGCGCGCCCTCCGCCGGTCGCACCGGTGAGCCGGTTGAGCTCGTCGCGGCCCAGCACCACGCCCGCGCGCTCGGCGAGCGCCGCGAGCAGCGTCGCCTCGACCGAGGTCAGGCGAACAAGCGAGCCGCCGCGGCGCAGCTCGTGGCGCCTCAAATCGAAATCCACCTCGCCGAGAACGACCCGGCCCGAAACGTCCTTGGGCCGGGGTCGCCGCCTGAGAATGCTGTGGATACGCAACAACAGCTCGCGCGGCTCGAACGGCTTGGCGAGGTAGTCGTCCGCGCCGCGCTCGAGCCCCTTGATGCGATCCGCCGTCTCGCCCATGGCGGTGAGCATCAGGATGGCGGCCGTTTTGTTCCGGCCCAGGTCCGAGGCCAAGTCGAAACCGTTCTCGCCCGGCATCATCACGTCGAGCACGATCAGATCGAACGACGCGCTGGCGAGCTTTGCGCGGGCATCCTCGGCATGGCGCGCCGTGGCCGCCAAGAAACCGTTCTCGCTCAGAAATTTCCGCAACAGCTCGCGCAACCGGTCGTCGTCGTCCACCACCAGGATGTGCGCAGGCTCGGCTTCCATTCTCCAATTATACCGACACGTTAACGGGCGTGACCAGCCGCTACGCTTCAGCCGCGCCCCGACTCGCCGTCGGCGAAGCGGTGACGGTCGTCCTCGTTGATGATGCCGCGGAGCACGGTGCGGAATCCCGCCACCGCCTCGGCGCCGGCCTCGCGGTAGGCGCGCGCGATGCGCCCGCTCTGCTTCTCGGTGAGGATCCGTTCCAGCCCCTCGGCTACCGGCGTCAGGTAGAGGCGGCGGCGGCGGCGGTCGGCGGGGTCTGTCTTTTGCTCGATGAACCCTTCGCGCACCAGATGACCGAGCACTCGCGAAAGGCTTTGCTTGGTGATCTTGAGGATACGCAGCAGCTCGGTCACCGAGATGCCGGGATTGCGGCCGACGAAGTAGATCGCGCGATGATGGGCGCGCCCGAAGCCGTACTTGGCCAGGATCGCGTCCGGCTCGGCCGTGAAGTCCCGGTACGCGTAGAACAGCATCTCCATCGCCTGACGCAGTTCATCTTCGCGCAGGAACAAGGGATTGGCGCCGGATCGAAACGAGACCATGACATCACGTCCGCATGCCCCGGAATTGTCTCCGTGGGCTGAGGTGTCTATTAGGACAGTAATATTGACATATTTGCACAGGAACGGTACTTATGGCAATATCCTTCTGGGAGGACCACAAACAAAGAAAGATGGTTTCATGAGCAGCACTCCGTTCGACGATCGTGATGGCTGGATTTGGTGCGACGGCCAAATGGTCCCGTGGCGCGAGGCCAAGCTCCACGTCCTCAGCCATGCCCTGCACTACGCCTCCTGCGTGTTCGAGGGCGAACGGGTCTACAATGGGACGATCTTCAAGCTCACCGAGCATTCCGAGCGTCTCGCGCGCTCGTCCGAGTGTCTCGGATTCAAGGTGCCCTACAGCATTGCCGAAATCGATGCCGCGTGCCGCGAGACGTGCAAGCTCAACGGCATCGTCGACGGCTACGTGCGGCCGGTGGCGTGGCGTGGCAGCGAGATGATGGCGGTTTCCGCCCAGAACACGTCCATCCACACCGCCATCGCGGCCTGGCCGTGGCCGTCCTACTTCGGACCCGAAGCGCGCCTCAAAGGGATCCGGTTGAAGACGTCGAAGTGGCGCAGGCCGTCGCCCGAGACCGCGCCCGTCCACGCCAAGGCGGCGGGTCTCTACATGATCTGCACGCTTTCGAAGCACGCCGCCGAGGACGAGGGATACGATGACGCGCTGATGCTGGACTGGCGCGGCTACGTCGCGGAATCGACGGGTGCCAACATCTTCCTAACGCTCAACGACGATCGGCTTTACACGCCGACGCCGGACTGCTTCCTCGACGGCATTACGCGGCGCACGGTGATCGCGCTTGCCAAGGCGCGCGGAATCGAGGTGGTGGAGCGCCACATCATGCCGGACGAGCTAGCCGGCGCGACGGAGGTCTTCCTCACCGGCACGGCGGCCGAAGTTACGCCCGTGGGCCAAATCGACGCCAACCGGTATGTGCCGGGCGAGATCACCCGGACCCTGCTCGAAGACTACGACACGGCCGTCCGCAAGGCCCCGGAAAGCTCGGCCTCGGCCGCCTGAAGGGCGTCGTCGGGGCCGCCGCGGGGCCCGAGCAATCGGGGCGCTTGCCGGCCCGCTTCCAACCATCTCAGAGACTGCCGCCCGCTGTTCGATCGCGTATTCGTCGAGCGATTGGGTGATGAAAGCGAAAGCATCGTCGACCGAATCCGCACGGAAGAAGAGCTCGGTATCGGTGGCGCCGATGGTGCCGTGGCGGACGAGAGCCGAGAAGTCCAGCACGTCGTCCCAGTATGCCGAGCCGTAGAGAATGAGCGGCATCCTTTTGGTGAGCTTGCCGGTCTGGACCAGGGTCAGGACCTCGAACAACTCGTCGAGGGTTCCGAAGCCGCCCGGAAAGAAGACCACCGCCTTGGCGAGATAGATGAACCAGAACTTCCGCATGAAGAAGTAGTGGAATTTGAAGGCGAGCTCGCGGGTCGTATACGGATTCTCGTGGGCCTCGCCGGGGATCGAGATGCCGAGGCCCATGTTGAGGCCCTTGGCCTCCGACGCGCCGCGGTTGGCGGCTTCCATGACACCGGGCCCGCCGCCTGAGCAGACGACGAACCGGCGTCGGTTGCCGTCGAGACCCTTGGACCACTCTGTCAGTCGCCGGGCGAGTTCGCGCGCGTCTTCGTAGTAGCGCGATAGCGCCACCATCCTTTCGGCTGCGGCGACGTCGTCGCCCTCGGCCCGCGCTTTGTCCAGGGCCGCGCGGGCATCGTCGCCGGACAGGCACCGCGCCGAGCTCATGAAAACGATGGTATCGCTGACGTCCTGGTCCTCGAACCGGGCAAAGGGGTACAAATACTCGGACAGGATCCTGAGCGGTCTTGCATCGACGCTGTCGAGGAAACTTTGGTTTAGGTAGGCCTCGTCGAGGCTGGTTGGCTTGCGCGTCATCCGGCGTCGTCCCTATCGATGTGGGGGGTAGGGGCCGGGTGATCCTTGCGCGTCCGCGCGTGGATCCGCTCGGCGATCCGTCGGTTGAGAATGACCGTCACGGAAACTTGGCGTCGCCCGTCGGTCGACGGACGCCTACTCCGCCGCTTTCTTGCGCGCGCCGCGGGTGCTGTTGGACGGGTCATGCCCGGCCGCTTCCCCCTGTTCCCAGTGCGCGAGGGCGGCGGTGTCGGAAGCGCGCGCTTCGACCCAACGGGTGCCGGCGTCGGTGTGTTCGCGTTTCCAGAAAGGCGCCTTGGTCTTCAGCCAATCGACGATGAACTCGCAGGCCTCGAAGGCCGCATGGCGATGGGCCGAGGCCGTGCCTACGAGAACGATCCGATCGCCCGGTTCGAGGCGGCCAAAGCGGTGGATCACGACGCTGGCGTCGAGCGGCCAGCGCGCCCTCGCCTGGGTTTCGATCCGCTCAAGCGCGCGTTCGGTCATCGAGGGGTAGTGCTCGAGCTCGATGACCGAGATCGCACGCTGCTCGCTCATGTCGCGCACGAGTCCGACGAACGCGCAAAGTCCGCCCACGGAGCCGCGACCCGCGGCCAAGCGGTCGAGCTCGGCGCCGACGTCGAAGTCCTCGCGCTGGACCCTGATCACGATCCCCACCGCCGCCCGCGAGGCGGCCTCCGAGCCCCGTCACTCGAAACGCTCCGGCCGGGCAACGCCTCAGCCCCCCGTCACCGGCGGGAAAAAGGCGATCTCGTCGCCGGGCGCGAGCCGGGCGTCAAGCGTGGCATACTCCTGGTTGACGGCGATGCGGACGAGCGAGAGGTCTTCGAACGCGTCCGCGTAGCCCGGGTCCTTCGCGCGCAGCCATTCAACCAGTCCGCGGACGTCGTTCACCGTATCGGGTGGCGAGACCGTATCTTCGGAGACGCCCGCCTTTTCGCGCAACCAAGCAAAGCACACGATCTTCATCCCGTGACCTCGTTGAAGGGCAGAAAATCCACGGTATCACCTTCGACGACGGGGCTTGCGTTCTCGTCCAGTTCCACGAGTCCGTCGGCCTCGACCATGGAGGTGAGAATGCCCGAACCCTCGCGGGGGAACAGTATCGCGACCGGAGCCCCGTCGGCACCCGCCACCAGGCGCGCGCGCAGCCATTCGCGGCGCCCCGTCTTCTTGCCGGCGTAGGAGAAGCCGGCCGTGACCCGAAAGAGGCGCGGCGCCACCTCGCCACATCCGCCCAGCGCCAGCACCACCGGCCGGGCGATGCGCATGAAAGTCACGAGCGCCGCCACCGGATTTCCGGGCAGTCCGAGGAACGTGGCGCCCCGCACTTGGCCGAAGGCGATGGGACGGCCCGGCTTTACCGCGAGCCGCCAGAAATAGAGGCTGCCCAGGCGTTGGACTGCGGACGCGACGTGATCCTCCTCGCCCCGCGAGATGCCGCCGGACGTGATCAATAGCTCGTGTTCGGAGGCGGCCGCGGCGAGCGCGGAGTGAACGGCGTCGCGCGTATCCGGCACGATACCGAGATCGGTGACGGCGCACCCCAAGCCGTCGAGAAGGCTCATGATCGCGTATCGGTTGGAATCGAAGATGCGGTCCCCGGCGCCCGCGGCCTCGGCCTCGGCCGGTGCCGAGTCGGGATCGACAATCTCGTCGCCGGTCGAGAACACGGCGCACCGCAGCCGCCGAAAAACATCGAGGCCGCTGGCGCCGACCGAAGCGGCGAGGCCGATCTCCTGCGCCCGAAGGCGCCTTCCTGCCACGAGGATCGTAGCGCCGCGCCGAATGTCTTCGCCCGCGCGGCGCAGGTTGGCGCCCTTTTTGGGCCCCGCTCCGACGACGACGTAAGTCTCATCCGCGCGGCAGTCCTCCTCCATAACCACGGTGTCGGGTCCCGTCGGAATCGGCGCGCCGGTGAACACGCGAAGGGCCTCGCCCGGGCGGGTGGGTCGCTTGAGGGCATGGCCGGCCGCGATTCGCGCGCCCACGGGCAGCCGAGTCTCACCCTTGGCCTCGAGGTCTTCGAAGTACACCGCATAACCGTCGACCGCGGCGTTGTCGGAGGGCGGCACGTCGCGGTCCGAGACCAGATCGCGGGCAAGCGTACGCCCCAACGCCGAGCGAAGCGACACCGTCTCGATCCCGGTCACCGGTTCGATCCGCTGCGCGAGAATCTTGAGCGCGTCTGGAAAGGGCATCAAGCGCTCCGAGTGCGCGAAACTGTCGTCAGCGAGTTTCGGCATCGGTTTCTTCGGTGGCGGCGTGCGGCCCGAGCCCGCAATGTCGGCTGATGAAATCCGCGATCGCCACCACGTCGTTCACGTCGAGGACCGGGAGCGCTACGTTCGCCAGGGCTTCGTCGCTGGCGACTGCGACGACGGTCGGGTCGTCGAGGCAGATCAGGGGCTGGCCGAGGCCCGGGCGATGGACCTCCAGCTTGTCGTGGGGGTGCGACTTGAAGCCTTCGGTGAGAACGAGGTCCACCGGCGACATGTGGGCGAGAAGATCCTCCATTCGCTCTTCCGGGGTGCCGCGCAGCTCATGCATGAGCGCCCAGCGCCTGGCCGACGAGACGAGCACCTCGGTGGCGCCCGCCTGGCGGTGGCGGTACGAATCCTTGCCCGGCTTGTCGACATCGAAGTCGTGATGTCCGTGCTTCATGGTCGAGACGCGCCAGCCCCGGTGGACCAGCTCTGCGACGAGCCCGATCAACAGCGTCGTCTTGCCGCTGTTGCTCCAGCCGATGACTCCGAAGGTCTTCGCTCCGATGACGCCGCCCGTTCGGTTCATTTGGCCGCCGTGTCGGCTCGGGTCATGTGCTTGAGGCCCGCGCGCAAATAATCGTACCCGGTGATCAGGGTCAGCGTCGCCGCGACCCAAAGGCCGATGACGCCGATGTCCCGAGGCGCGAACCCGATCAGATCGGGACCCGACGAGCCGACCACGAGAAAGCCGATGGCGACCATCTGCAGGACCGTCTTCCATTTTGCGAGGCGGCTGACCGGGACGCTGACCCGGACCTCGGCCAGGAATTCGCGCAAGCCCGAGACCAGGAGTTCGCGGCAAAGGATGACCAGCGCCGGCAGGATGGCGAGACCGTTGATGCGGTCTACGCCCACGAGGACGAGCAGCACCGAGGCGACCAAAAGCTTGTCGGCCATGGGATCGAGGAACCGCCCGACTCTCGATTGTTGTTCCAAGGCGCGCGCGACATAGCCGTCCAAGAAGTCCGTGACGCAGGCGAGGGTATAGACGCCGAGTGCCAACCAATTGCAGAGATAGCTGTCGACGAAGATCAACCCGATCAGCACAGGTATGGCGGCGATCCGCGAGAACGTCAGGACGTTGGGAAGTTTGGTCAGCATTGCCCGCCGCGATGTCGGAATCGGCCGGCAGCAAGGGAAAAGGCACAATGGCCACGCCCCGCGCCGCCGCCGGCGCGACGCGGGCGCTCGCCAATACTATCCGTCCGCGTGAAACCAGTCATAGATTTTGTTGGCGATCGAGGTGGCGATGCCGTCCACCGCCGCGAGGTCGGCGCGTCCCGCCTGGGCCGCGGCCCGGGCGGAACCGAAATGGTGGAGAAGCAGCTTCTTCCGCTTTGCGCCGATGCCGGGGATCTCGTCCAGGGCCGAACGCGTGAACCCCTTCTTGCGGCGCGCGCGATGAGTGCCGATGGCGAATCGGTGCGCCTCGTCGCGAAGACGCTGCAGAAAATAGAGGACCGGATCGCGAGATTCGAGCGCGAACGCCGGACGCCCCGGCAGAAAGAACCGCTCGCGGCCGGCGTTGCGGTCGCTTCCCTTGGCGATGGCGGCCAACGCCACGTCGTCGATCCCGAGCTCCTCGAATACGGCGAGCGCCGCCCCGAGCTGGCCCGCGCCGCCGTCGATCAGGACAAAATCCGGCCACTGGCCGCGGCTGCGGTCCGGGTCCTCCTTGAGCGCGCGGGCGAAACGCCGCATCAAGACCTCGCGCATCATGGCGTAATCGTCGCCGGGCGTGAACTCGCCGGGCGCGGGCGTGTCCGCGGACGTCTTGGGCGCCGTTTTTGCAGCCTGGCCGCCGCGAATCGTGAACTTCCGATAGGCGTTCTTCATCAGACCCTCGGGTCCGGCCACCACCATGGCGCCCACGGCCTCGGTGCCCGAGATGTGGCTGTTATCGAACACCTCGATGCGCTGCGGCGCCGATTCGAGGTCGAAGGCCCCGATCAGTCCGTCCAACAGGCGGCGTTGGGTGGCGCTTTCCGCCAGGCGCCGGCTGAGCGCGTCACGCGCGTTGGTGAGCGCGTGTTCTACGAGCTTGCGTTTGTCGCCGCGTTGGGGCGTTGTCACGCGGATTCGGCGGCCCGCGCGAACCCCGAGTGCTTCGGCGAGCAACGCGCGGTTTTCCACGCAATGGCTGAGCAGGACGAGCGGCGGCGGCGCCATGGCCTCGTAGAACTGGCCGAGGAAGGCCTCGAGGACGCGTTCCGGCTCGTCGTTGCGGGTGTGGATCGGATAGTAGGCCCGGTTGCCGTAATTGCGCCCGGCCCGGAAAAAGAACACCTGGATGCACGTCTGACCGCCCGCCTGGTGTGCCGCGATGACGTCGGCGGAATCGACGACGCCGACGTTGATGTCCTGGCGCGCCTGAATCTGGGTGAGGGCCCGGATGCGGTCGCGGAATTGGGCTGCGACCTCGAAGGCGAGGGCCTCGCTGGCGTCCTCCATTCGCCGCGCCAACTCGTGCTGGATCATCTGGCTTCCGCCGGTAAGAAACACCCGCGCCTGTTTCACGAGCGCCCCGTAGTCGGCCTCGCCGATGCGCCCGACGCAAGGCGCGCTGCACCGCTTGATCTGATAAAGAAGGCACGGGCGCGTCCGGCCCGCGAACATCGAGTCCGAGCAAGACCGCAACAGAAACGCCCTCTGGAGAACGGTTAGCGTCTCGTTGACCGCCCACGCCGACGCAAAGGGCCCGAAAAATTCGCCCTTGCGGCTTCGCGCCCCGCGGTGCTTCAACACCTGCGGGAAGGGATGGTCTCGTGTCAGCAGGATCGACGGGAAGGACTTGTCGTCCCGCATCAAGATGTTGTAGCGCGGCTGGAACCGCTTGATGAGATTCGCCTCCAGCAACAGCGCCTCGGCCTCCGTCTGGGTGGTGACGAACTCCATCGATCGGGTCTCCGCCACCATGCGCGCGATGCGATTGGACAACCTGGCGACGTGAACGTAGCTCACGACCCGTTTCCTGAGGCTTTTCGCCTTGCCGACGTAAAGCACTTCGCCGCCGCCGGCGATCATGCGGTAGACGCCGGTTGTTCCCGGCGCCGTTCGCAGATGCGCGTTGATCGCGGACACGCCGGATTGGATCACCCCGGGGGCGGATGCGGACGCGCGTTCGCGTGCCGGTTGGCGTGGCTGGTCCATGGTCTCTATTCGCCGCGATCGCCCGAGATACGGGCGTCGTGGCCCAAGAGCGCGCAGGCGGTCCGGCAACTATCCACCAAAGCTGTGGACAAAGCTGTTGATAGGCGTCGACGGCGGTACACGACCGTCGGCTGGGCCTCGGCGTTGATCGGTTTGCACAAAATTTAGGCGAACTCGTAAGTCATTGATTCAAAACGGTACATTCAACTCTCTTCTATCTGTGAGCATTGTACAAATATTGATTTCAAGGTTGCATAACAATGCGCTAGCATTCGCGAACCTGTGCACAACCGTCTCTCCAGAGGTCGAGGCAACGGCCGTACCTTGTTTGATTTCAGGCACTCACCACGCATTGAAATCTATACTTCGGAGGCCCACCTTTCGATTTCGATTCCCGCACTTCTTACGTCTGGCAACACGTCGAGCTTTTCCACTCGGACCCGCGCCCAGGGGACGCGGGGGTCGTCTAGGCATTGCTCCGCGATTCGCTCGGCCAAGGTCTCAATCAGGTTGACGTGGCCGCTGTCGACGACGGCCCGCACGCCTTCCACTACGTCTTCATAGCTGACCACTTCGGCGAGACTGTCGTCGCGCAGAGGATTGTGGTCCTCGACCGCCAAATCGAGGTTGATGCGGATCTTCTGTGGCGCGTCGCGCTCGTGCCGGTGAACCCCGATCGAGCACGGCAGAATCAAATCGCGAACGAACATCCGCCGCGTTCCGGCCGGCCGCGCCATCTCGCCGCCGCCAGCAGGCGCGGTTCCGCCCTTCGCATTCGCCCCGGCGCCGTCCTTCATTCTTCCGATCTCCCTTGCTGCGCTTGCGCCCAGCCCAAATGTTGACCCGAATCGAGGGCGATCATCTGGCCGGTGATGGCCGGCGTCTCGAGGATGAACCGCACCGCTTCCCCGATTTCTCCGGGCGTCGTCGGTCGCTTCAGCGGAAGCTGCGACCATTGGCGGATGAACTGGTCCTGGGACTGGCGCGCGCTCGGCAACGTCGGTCCCGGCCCGACGGCGTTGACCCGTGCGCGCGGCGCAAGCGCCAAGGCCAGGATCTGCGTCAATGTCCAAAGGCCCGCCTTGCTCAGGGTATAGGACGTGAAATGGGGCGTGAGGTTCAACACCCGCTGGTCGATGATGTTGACGACGTTGCCTTCGATGTCGGGATCGAGCTGCGCTGCGAACGCTTGGCTGAGGAGGAGCGGCGCGCGCAGATTGATCTGGATATGGGCGTCCCAGATCGCGCGCGGAGAATCGTTGGGCGAGTCGAGCTCGAACACCGAGGCGTTGTTTACGAGACAGGTGAGGGGCCCAACCGCATCGGCGGCGCGCGACACCAGTCCGGCGGCCTCGTCGTCGGACGCTAGATCGGCCTGGACGAGGGCGACGCGTAGGCCCGCCCCAGTGGCTTCGTCAGCCAGGTCGCGGGCGGCATCGACGGACGTGTTGTAGTGGGCGGCCACGGCCCATCCGTTTCGGGCGAGGTCCAACGCGATTGCCCGCCCAATTCGCCGCGCCGCGCCCGTCACCAGCGCGGCGCGGGAGAAACCTTCGGACATGGGGAGAGAATGGTGGAACGCAGCCGGCGTTTCAAGGACGAGCCGGACGCGCGCTTACCGGTACCGGCATTTGGGGGGATCGCGCCTGATTGGAATCGCGACGGGAATCCAATCGAGCGTCTGAATCCGAGCCATTTCGACAAGATTGACCAGATTGACGGCGTCGGCGGATCGCCGGTCGCGTCGGTTCGGCGCGCGCGCGCGGGTGCCGCCCTCACGATGCTTGCGGAAGGATACTCGCGACTCCGTAGGCCTGGGCGGCTATGTAGGCGACGTAGGCGATGAGAAACGCGAACGCCGCGCCCCGGCCCAAGCGGCGGCCGACGAGAAATGGCACCAAGAGAATCGTGCTCGCCAGCATCACCCACAGATCGAAGCGGATGATCTGGTCGGGGACCGCGAGCGGTGTGATCATGGCGACCGCGCCAGCCACGAACATGAGATTGAAGAGATTGCTGCCCAGGATATTGCCCAGCGCCACCTCGGCGTGGCCGCGATAGGCGGCCACCGCGGAAGCCGCGAGCTCGGGCAAGCTGGTGCCGATCGCGATCACCGTAAGACCGATCACCTCTTCGGCGACCCCGAACGTACGCGCCGCCGCGGTTCCGCCCGTCACCAGAACGTCGGCGCCGAACAGGACGCCGGCGATCCCGAGGACCAGCACCATGGCCGCGTGCGGCAGGGTGCTCGGCAGGCCCGTAAGCGCGTCAACTTCCGCGGTGTGGATGGCGGCCGCGTCCCGGCCCCTTAGCTCGCGCCAGTAAGAATGGACGAGGAACGCGAGAAAGGCGGCGAAAAGGCCGAAGCCGGACCAAAACTCGATCACGCCCGTGAGCGCGATCGCCGCGAACGCGACGCTTCCGGCGATCATCGCCACGCCTTCGTACACGAATACCTTGCCCGTCAAGGCCACGGGCACGATGGCCGCGGAAGCCCCCAGGATCAGGAGAACGTTGGCGATGTTGCTGCCCACCACGTTGCCGACCGCCATGGAAGGCGCGCCGGAAAGGGCCGCGTTTGCCGAGACCACGAACTCCGGCAACGAGGTCCCGAGCGCGATGATGGTCATGCCGATCACCAGCGGCGAAATGCCGAGCAGCTTTGCAGCCGCCACGGATCCGCGCACGAGAAGCTCGGCGCCGCCCAGCAGGAAGACGAAGCCGGCGATGAGCTGGAGATACATCATGATGGTCGAATCCCGCAGCCGGCCGGCCGTGTGTGAAGCGGTTCGGGGCGGCGCGGCCCGGTCCGCGGAAACGCAGGGGACTTAGGGGGCCGGTTTTGCCATTCGCGAGGGATCGAATCAACTCTCGCCGCGCACACTGGCGCGAATGCTTTCGGCGAGGGGCCGGAACTCGGTGACCAGGCGCTCGTAAACCTCGCGCTTGAACGCGACGATGGTCTCGGGAAGGGTCTCGATTGCGACCCACTTCCAGTCGCTGAACTCGGGGTGGGGCGCCGCGCCAAGCGCGATGTCCGAATCGACGCCGGTGAAGCGAAGGGCGAACCATTTTTGCCGCTGACCCCGGAATCGTCCTTTCCACACCCGCTCCGCGATGTCTTCCGGCAGGTCGTAGCTAAGCCAATGCGCGCTTTCGGCGATGATTTCGAACTTATCGGTCCCGATCTCCTCGACCAGCTCGCGCGCGATCGCCGCGCGGGGGTCCTCGCCCTCATCGATCCCGCCCTGTGGCAATTGCCAGGCCTCGTCCGGCGCGTCGATTCGCCGCGCCACCAGGACCCGGCCCGAGGATTCGAACACCACCGCGCCCACGCCTTGGCGATAGGGGCGCGACTCGGTGCGCTCGCCGGGCGCGCCGGATTTCAATTCGCCTCGCCCGCCACGGCCAGCGCTGAAACGGGCGCGAGCGCGATATTCTTCTTCTCCAGCGTCTCCGCCCAGGCGGCCAGTCGCGTCAGGGTGGACGGATACGGCGAGGCGACCGCGACGGCCGCTTTCCTTTCCCGTGCGAGTCCCTCGAGGGCGGCGAGCTGCGTGTCGATTGCTACCGCGGTCGGGGAAGTATCGAGGACAAGGTACGGGGGAGCGCTCGCAAGCCCGATCGCGGCTGCGATCTTCGTGCCCGAATCGGCTCCGCCAAGATACATTAGGCCGCGGTCGCGCAAGGTCTCGAGCACGGGGCGGATCTGCGTCTCGTCTTGCGCCAGCTTCGAATCCGTCAACGCCAGGACGCCCACGTAGCCCGCGAACCGGCTGAGGATGAACTCGAGCGTTCTCAGCTTTTCCGGCGCATCCTGCGAGGCGAGAAGGGCATAGGGTCCGGGATCGGTCGCCGGGAAATCGTCCGGTTCCATGGGCACCGTAAGAAGGACCTCGTGTCCTCCCTGGCGCGCCGCCCGAACCCAATCGTCCAGATTCTTCGCGTACACGTCGAAAGCGAGGTTGACAGCAGTGGGCGTCCTGGCGATGGCCGCCTCGGTGGCCGCGCGGCTCAGACCCAAGCCGACCAGGACGATGGCGATGCGTGCGCGCTCGTCGGCGGCGTCGAAGGGTCTGGCGTAGGCTTTCCACGAGGTCCGGCCGTCCTCGGCGATCTTCGGCAAGGGCCCGTCGGAGCCGTCCTCGACGAGATCCGAATGGGGCGCTTCGGGAAGGGCTTGAACGCCCGCGAGGCGCGGCACCTGGGCGTAGGCTGCGGGCTCGACAGCGGCGATGACGACACCCTCACCGGTCTGCGGAGCGTTGGCAGCGATGGTGTTCAGGTTGGCGCTCGCTGCCGCCGTCCGGTCGTCTTCGCTGCCGCCACGCTCGCCGGTCGCATCCGCGGCGGCGGCTCTCGCCTCGGGTTCCGCCGTGTCCGGCGCTTCCGTCGCTCCCGGTTCGGACGCGGCTGTCTCTGCGTGGCCGGAATCACCTTCTTCCGTGCGTGGCGTGGCCGCAACGGGCGGTTGCGGCCCCGATGCGGGCGATCGATCGGGCGGGGTCAGCCCCGCCCGCAAGGGCGCTACGTTCCTCGGCGGGATGTCGATGACCACCCTGGCGCCGTCCGATCGGGTCTGCTTCCCGACCTCGGGCGACGGCGTGCCGCTGCTGATGAACCACCACGCGCCCGCGAAGCCTCCGAGGACCACCACGAGAGCCGCGCCCGAGACGAGAATGAGGATGCCCTTGGGTCGCCCCTGGCCGCCGTCTTCGTCGAAATCCTCGTCGTCGTCGAAATCCTCGTCTTCGTCCTCTTCGTCACCGTCATCGGGGCCGTCATCGGGGCCGTCATCGTCGGCCCCGCCGCCTTCGGCCTCTTCCGCCTCGACGCGTGCGGCGTCCTCATCCTCGTCGCGCGCGGCGGCCTCTGTATCCGGCCCGTCTTCGTCATCCGAGTCGTCCGGCGCGGCCAGGACACCGGCATCGGAATCGTCTTCGACGGTCTCGGACTCGTCGAGGTCGTCGTCGTCGTCCGGTTTGCGCTTGCGGCGAAATGGAAACTTCAAGGTTCTCGGCGCGCCCTTACTCGGCCTGGTGTATTGAGAAGAAAGTGTAACCGTTCAGGAAGTCGAGCGCGCGGGCGAGCTGATAATCCCCGTTGAGATCGGGACCGCTTGGCTTCGCTTCCGAATCCGGCGGGCCCTCGTCGGGCGCGGTCGCGCCGCCCCCGTCGTGGGGCGTGTCGAGCGCGCCCGTGAGGTCGGCCTCGCGGCGGCGGCGCTCCTGTTCCACCTCCTCGACCCGCGCCTGCGCCACCACCACGTCCGGATCGATTCCCTTCGCCTGAATGGACCGTCCCGAGGGCGTGTAGTACCGCGCCGTGGTCAGGCGCATGGCGCCGTGCCCGGGAAGCGGGATGATGGTTTGCACGGACCCCTTGCCGAAGGTCCTGGTTCCGAGAATCATGGCGCGGCGGTGGTCCTGAAGCGCGCCGGCGACGATTTCGGACGCCGACGCCGAACCTTCGTTGATCAACACCACCATGGGCAGGCCGCGGGCGAGATCGCCGGGCCGGGCATTGTAGCGCTGGGTGTCGTCGGACTGGCGCGAGCGGGTGGAGACGATCTCTCCCTGCTCGAGGAAGGCGTCCGAGACCGCGATCGCCTGGTCGAGTAGACCGCCCGGGTTGAACCGGAGGTCGAGCACCACGCCCCGCAGCTTGTCGCCGAGCTGCTCGTTGAACCCTTCGAAGGCGCGTTCAATCCCGCCGTTGGTCTGGCTGTTGAACTGGGTGATGCGGACGTAGCCCACCGCGCCTTCCAACCGCGACTTGACCGACTGAATCTTAATGACGGCGCGGGTCACGGTGACGTCGAACGGCTCGCGTCCCTCGCGGCGGATGCTGAGCACCAGATCCGATCCGGGCGGGCCGCGCATCATCTCGACCGCGTCGGAAAGCGTCATTCCCATCACCGGTTTTTCATCCAGATGGGTGACCAGGTCGCCCGGCTTGACGCCGGCCCGGAACGCCGGCGTGTCCTCGATAGGCGAGACCACCTTGACGAGCCCGTTCTCCATGGTGACCTCGATTCCCAGGCCGCCGAACTCGCCTCGGGTCTGGACTTGGGTCTCGCGGAACCTTTTGGCGTTGAGGTAGCTCGAGTGCGGATCGAGCGAGGTCAGCATGCCGTTGATCGCTTCTTCGATCAGATCCTGGTCGCCGGGCTCTTCAACGTAGTCCGCGCGGACGCGTTCGAAGACCGTGCCGAAAAGGTTCAAGAGCTCGTACGTGTCGTCGGTGTTGTTGGGTCCTTCGGCCGCCGCCGCAGGCAAGGCCAAAAGGGCCCCCGCCGTCATTGCCGCCAAGATCGTTCGCTTTGTCATCCTCGTACCTTACCTTTTCGTGCTGCGAGCCAAGGGAGTGGGTTGATGGGCTGTCCGTCGCGACGAAACTCCAGATAGAGGGTCGGCGCCGCTTCGGTCTCTCGTCCCATCAGGCCAACCGGTTCGCCCGCAACCACGCGCTGACCGGTCTCGGTGTCGATTCGGCGGAGACCCGCTAAGAGGAAATGATATCCCTCGCCGTGTTCGATTATCAAGAGTTGCCCGTAGCCGCGGAAGCGGTCCGCGAACACGACCAGTCCATCGTAGGGGGCCACGACCTGTGCTTCGTCGCGGGTTCGGATGATGATTCCCTTGCGCGAAAGGCCGGATTCCGTGGCTTGGCCATAGAGCCCGACCACCTGGCCGGCGGCGGGGAAGGTCAGCGAACCTCGCGCCTTTGTGATGGGCGGGGCGGCGGCACGTGGTGGCGATTCGCCGGCCGCCGCAGGTTCTCGGACTTCGGCCTGCTCTCTTTCGGCCTTCACGCGCGATTCGCGCTCGCGCCGTTCTTCGGCGAGACGGGCCAGCAGTTCTCGCAGGCTTTGGGCCTTGCCCGCGAGCACGCGCACGCGGTCCCGCGCGGCTCGATTTTCGGCATCGGTCCGCCGTTTCATGTCGCGATAGGCCGTGACCAGTGCCGTCAGGCGCGCACGTTCGCTTTCGAACCGGGCGGTCTCGGCGTCGAGAGCCTCGCGCCGCGCCGTCTTCTCGCGTCTGGTCTGGGCCAACGCCCCGAGCTCGTCATTGAGTCGCCGCGCCTGCGTCTGGATGGCCGGAACCGCCGATCGCAGCAGGATCGCGCTGCGCACGATATCGCCCGGCGGCATCGATTCGGCGATCAAGGTGGCCGGCGGCCGCCGGGCCAGACGTTCGATTGCGGACAGCACCCGGGCGTGTTGCACGCGCCGGCCGGAAAGCTGGCCGCGCATCGCCGCTTCTTCGCGGACCAGGTCCGCGAGTTCGGCCTCGAGGCGCGACAGCTCGGCTTCGTGGTCCTGGATTGCCTTGGCCGCGGCTACGGATTCGCTGCGCGCGCTTTCCAGTTTTTGCGCGAGCTCGCTGGCCTTTCGCTTCAGCGTGACCGCCTCGCCGCGGCCCGCCTCGAGCGCGCGTTCCACCTCGTGCAGGCGATCGCCGACGGTCCCGGATTCGTCGGCCGCGAATGCTTGGCCCGCGGCGATGAACAGCGCCGCGACGACAATCCCCCTGGCGACCGCGGCGCGCCGGGCGGGACTACTGTGCGGCGTCGCTCTCAACACCCTCTTCCTCGATCAGGGACCTGCCCGACATCTCCGAAGGCTGCGCAAGCGCCATGAGCCTGAGCACGGTCGGCGCCACGTCCGCCAAACGGCCGTCGCGAAGCGCTTTGACCCTGGGGGGCGCGTTGACCATGACCAGCGGAACCCGATTCAGGGTGTGGGCGGTGTGCGGCTGTCCGGTCTCGGGATCGCGCATGGTTTCGGCGTTGCCGTGATCGGCGGTGATCAACAACACGCCGCCGGCCTCACTCACCGCCGCTGCGAGCCGGCCCAGGCAGGCATCGACCGCCTCGGCGGCCTTGATTGCAGCCGCCAGATCTCCGGTGTGGCCGACCATGTCTCCGTTGGCGTAGTTGACGACGACGAGGTCGAAGCGCGCCGACGCGATCGCTTCGACGAGCTTGTCGGTGACCTCGTACGCCGACATCTCGGGCTGGAGGTCGTAGGTGGCCACACCCGGCGACGGTACCAAGATGCGCTCCTCGCCTGCGTAACTCTCCTCGCGGCCGCCGTTGAAAAAGAACGTAACGTGGGCGTACTTTTCGGTTTCGGCGATCCGGAGCTGGCGCGCGCCCGCTTCGGCGACCACTTGTCCGAGGAAATTCTCGAGGATCGGCGGAGCAAAGACCGAGTCCATGTGGGCCGTGAGCCGTTCGGAGTACGCCACCACGCCCAGCTTGGCCGCGAACGCGAGTGTCCGTCGGCGTGCAAAGCCGTCGAACGCGGGATCGACGAGCGCGCCCAGGATCTCGCGCGCCCGGTCGGCGCGGAAGTTGGCCATCATCACGCCGTCGCCATCCTTCATGCCCCCGTAGCCGTCGACGACCGTGGGCGCGACGAACTCGTCCGTGACGCCGGCGCCGTAGGACTGCTCGATGGCGGTCTCGGCGTTCGGGGCGCGCTCGCCCAGCGCGTCGGTCAGCGCGCGGTAGGCCTTCTCGACGCGATCCCAGCGCGTGTCCCGGTCCATGGCGTAGTAGCGCCCGCTCACGGTCGCGATCGAGGCGCCGGCGATGTCGCCGAGCGCGGCGGAGAACGCGCGCATGTATCGAAGTGCGCTCGAAGGCGGCGTGTCGCGGCCGTCGAGGAAGGCGTGGACGGCGACGGGTACTCCCGCCGAGGCCACGATCCGGGCTAGCGCCGCGATGTGGTCCTGGTGCGAATGCACGCCGCCCGGTGAAAGAAGCCCCATCAGGTGGCAGACGCCGCCGCTCTCGCGCAGGCGGTCGATGAACGCCGCGAGCGCCGGGCTGTCGCCAAGGCTGCCGTCGGCGATCGCCGCGTCGATCCGGGGCAGGTCCTGCATCACCACCCGGCCGCCGCCGAGGTTCATGTGCCCCACCTCCGAGTTTCCCATCTGACCGGGCGGCAGCCCGACCTCGCCGGCCGATGCCTCGAGCCGGGCGTGGGGGCAGGTGGCGAACAAGCGGTCCCAGTTCGGCGTTTGGGCGAGCGCGATGGCGTTTTGATCGCGTTCCTCGCGGTCTCCCCATCCGTCGAGGACGCAGAGAACCAACGGTCGAGGGGGGGCGTCGGTGGCCGTCGTCGCGGTGTCGCTCATGGCCCCGACTATAGGCGATAAGGCGCGCGGCGAATACGAGGCCGGTGCCATTTCACGCAAGCGAATAACGCGCTAGGCGCGATGATAGGGATGGCCGGAAAGGATGCTTTGGGCGCGATAGATCTGCTCGGCGATCAGGCCGCGTACGAGGAGATGCGGCCAGGTCATCGGACCGAGGGAGAGGACGAGGTCGGCGCGCAGCGTGACTGCCGCGTCCAACCCCGCGGGTCCGCCGATCACAAAGGCGACGTCGCGAGCGCCCTGGTCCTGCCAGCGTTCGAGCTGGCGGGCAAGCGCCTCGCTCGAGAGCGTTCGTCCGCCTTCGTCCAGGGCGACGACGCGGGCGCTTTCGGGGACCGCGCCGAGCAGCGACTTCCCTTCGCGAACCCGGGCCTCGCCCGCCCCGAGCGCGCTTTCATGCGCGATTTCCCTAAGCACCGGGGGCGGCGTGATGCGCTGCGCGTATGACGCGAACAACGCGCTCTCCGGGCCATCGCGCCGGCGACCGCGGCGCGTGCGCCCGACCGCGAGAACGTGAACGCGCAAGGTCATGGCCCTAGAGCATTATCCGCTTGGTCGGCACCAGCCCGCACCCCCGTCGGGCCGCCCGAAGCGTACCATTTCGTGGGCGGCCGGAAGGCGGTGCGGGCCGGTGCGACTCCACGCAAGTGAATAACGATCTAGGTGCGAAACGCGCGACGTTTCGTTCAGGCGATCATGTCGGCGCCGGCGGTCGCATCGGCGCGTTCGCCGCGCGGCAGCGGACCCCAAAGCTTTTCCAGGTTGTAAAACGCCCGGACCTCGGGACGGAACAAATGGACGATGACGTCGCCGAGATCCAGCAGCACCCAGTCGCACAACGACAGCCCTTCCACGGCGACGCTGTGGAATCCCCTGCCTTTCATTCTTTCGACAAGGTGCTCGGCCATCACGCGGATGTGACGCTGGGAGGTGCCGCTGGCGACGACCATGAAGTCCGCGATGGTGGTCTTGCCGGTGAGCTCGATGACGACCGCCTCTTCGGCCTTGTCGTCATCGAGCGATTGCCCGACCATGCCGAGCAGCTCGCGCCCGGCCGGCGGTGTCTTGCGGCGGTGTCCTATGGTTCGCTCCTCCCTATGGTCTCCGTCGCTGCATCATCGGCCCCAATGATTCTCCGCCTCGCCCTTCGGTGGCCAGCCCGAATTCGCGTCGCCGACACCGGGCTCATGGGTCCTCGGACGAAAACCCAGGCCGGCGGCGGTCTGTTGGCCAGCGTTCCGGCCAACACCTGGGGCGTGCGAGCGGTTCGAAAACGCCGCGCCGCCCGGCCGGAAAGCGCGCGGAAAGCATATGTCGGGCGCGCGAAAACCGCAATGGCGACCGTTCGGAAGAGCGTCCGCCACGACTTCCAGTGGGGAATCTGAACCAAGTTGTCGGCGCCCATGATCCAGACGAAGGCGCAGTCCGGATGATGCGCCTTCAACGCCCGCACCGAATCGACGGTGAAACGCGTGCCGAGCCGCTGTTCGGCGTCGGAGACCCTAATTCGTGGATCGTGGGCGAGTCTTCGCGCCGTCGCCACGCGATCCGCGAACGGCGCCATGCCGGCGGCGGGTTTTAGCGGATTGTGAGGCGAGACCAGCCACCAGATCTCATCCAGCCGCAACCGCTCGAGCGCCTGGGCGCTGATGTGAAGGTGACCGGCGTGGGCCGGATTGAACGAGCCGCCCAACAGGCCGACGCGTCGGCGCCTTTTCACGGGCGGCACTGACCCGTGCCGCGAACCACGTACTTGAATGTCGTCAGCTGTTCGACGCCCACGGGTCCGCGGGCGTGCAGCTTTCCGGTGGAGATTCCGATCTCGGCGCCCATCCCGAATTCGCCGCCGTCGGCGAATTGGGTGGAGGCATTGACCATCACGATGGCGCTTTGCACCTCGTCCGTGAACCGCTTAGCGGCTTCCGCGTCCTCGGTGATGATGGCTTCGGTGTGTTGGGAGTTGTGCGCGTCGATGTGCGCGAGCGCGCCGTCGAGCCCGTCGACGACGCGGACCGCGATGATGGCGTCCAGGTACTCCGTGTCCCAATCCGCGTCGCTCGCCGCCACTACGCGGGAATCGGCGCCTCGAACGACGTCGTCGCCGCGCACCTCGCAACCGGCCGCGATCAGATCGTCGATAAGGATCGGCAACAGCGTTTCGTTCAGGCGCCGGTCCACCAGCAGGGTCTCGGTGGCGCCGCAGATCTCGGGTCGGCGCAACTTGGCGTTGACCGTCACACGACGCGCGGTCTCGGGGTCGGCCGCGCCGTCCACGTAGGTGTGGCAGACCCCTTCCAGGTGCAAGAACAGCGGAACCTTGCTTTCGGCCATGACGCGCTCGACCAGACCCCGGCCGCCGCGGGGAACGATGACGTCGATGGCGTCCGGCATGGCGAGCATGGCCGCCACCGCAGCCCTGTCGCGGGTGGGGACGAGCTGGATGGCGGCGCGCGGCAACGAGGCGGCCGCGAGCCCTTCGCCGAGCGCCTCGGCTATGACGCGCGAAGACCGAAAGCTCTCGGACCCGCCGCGCAGGATGGCCGCGTTGCCGGCCTTCAGACACAGCGCGCCCGCGTCCGCAGTCACGTTGGGCCGTGATTCGTAGATGATCCCGATGACGCCAAGCGGAACCCGCACCCGCGAGATGCGAAGGCCATTGGGGCGTTCCCACGCGTCCATCACCACGCCCACGGGATCGGGTAGCTGGGCGATCTCTTCGAGCCCGCGAGCCATGGCCTCGACGCGATCCTCGTCGAGCCGGAGCCGGTTCAAAAGCGGCTTCGTGAGCCCCCCGCGCTCGCCCTCGGCCATGTCGTCCGCGTTGGCGGCCAGGATCGCGCCCGCGCACGCACGCACCGCGCCCGCGGCTTCCTCGAGGCCCGCGTTCTTGGCTGCCGACGACGCCGTTGCCAACACCTTCGCGGCCTTCTTGGCCTCGTCGCCGATGCGGCGCATCACGTCTGCCACGGGCTCGTGGGCGCCGGCGCGGGCGGCTGTCTCGACATCGTTCATGGATGGCGGCTCTGAATCGCTGGCATCAATGCAGCACCAAGTCGTCGCGGTGAATCATTTCGTCGCGTCCACGATATCCCAGCAGGTCTTCGATTTCACCGGTTTTGTGCCCCATGACCCGGCGCGCGTCGGGCGCGGAGAAGGCCGATATCCCGCGCCCGACCTCGTGGCCGTCCGCGTCCTTGATCGCGACCGCGTCGCCGCGCTCGAACCGGCCCTCGATGGCGAGCACGCCGGCCGGCAACAGGCTTTTGCCCGTCTTGAGGGCCCGCGCCGCGCCGGCATCGACCACGAGCGCGCCGCGCGGCTGAAGCGCGCTCGCGATCCAGCGCTTGCGCGCGGTCTGCGGCGTCGCCGAGGGGATGAACCAGCTCGAGCGCCCACCCGAGAGCAAACGCCGAAGGGGCCGCGCTTTGGTGCCGTCGGCGATTACCATGCGGCAGCCGGCGGCGAGACATCCCTTCGCGGCCATCAGCTTGGTCACCATGCCGCCCGAGCCGATACCCGGCCGCGCCCGCCCGGCCATGGCTTCGATCTCCGGCGTGATGGTGCGCACGATGGGGATCAGCTCGGCCGACGCGTCCTCGTGCGGATCGGCCGTGTAAAGGCCGTCGATGTCGGAAAGCAGGACCAAAACGTCGGCACTCACCATCGCCGCGACCCGCGACGCAAGGCGATCGTTATCGCCGAAGCGGATCTCGTCGGTCGCGATCGTGTCGTTTTCGTTGATTAGCGGCACGGCGCGGACCCGCAGCAACGCCTCGAGTGTGTTGCGCGCGTTGAGGTAGCGCCGGCGGTCCTCGCTGTCGTCGAGGGTGAGAAGGACCTGCGCCACCTTGAGGCCGTGCGGCGCCATGGTTTCCTGGTAGGCGTGCGCGAGGCGGATCATGCCGGTCGCGGCGGCGGCCTGCTTTTCCTCGAGCCTGAGCTCGCCGTCGCCGAACCCGAGATCGCGCCGTCCAAGCGCGATGGCACCGGACGAGACCACGATGACCTCGGCGCCGCTTGCGACGAGTGCGGCGATGTCCTTGGCCAGACCGGTAAGCCATCGGCGGCGAAGCGTGCCCCGATCGACGTCGGTGAGAAGGCTTGAGCCGATCTTGACGACGACGCGGCGCGCGCCGGCGAGGCCGGCCTCCGGAGTTGCCGTCACGGCAGCGCCCCCTCCGCCGCGGGCGCGGGCTGCGGGCATCGCTCCAGCGCCGAACGAACGGTGCGCACCAGTTCGTCCATGCCAAGGCCGGTGAGGCCGGACAGGCCGAGCACGCGGGCGCGGGCGGCTCCGCCGAGCGCCGCTTTTCCTTCCGCGATGTCGGCGTCCGAAAGCGCGTCGCACTTGTTGAGGACGACGATCTCGGGCTTGTCCGCGAGCCCTGCGCCATAGGCTTCGAGCTCGCGCCGGACGGTGGCGTAGGATTGGGCGACGTCGCCCATGGTGGCATCGACCAAGTGGATGAGCACCCGGCAGCGCTCGACGTGGCCGAGGAACTTGGTACCGAGCCCGGCGCCCGCGTGCGCGTCCTCGATGAGGCCGGGAAGATCGGCGAACACGATCGGTGCGTGGTCTTCGAAAGCGACGCCGAGATGCGGGTGCAGAGTCGTGAACGGATAGGGAGCGGCCTTCGGCGAGGCCCGCGAGACGGCGCCGAGGAGGGTCGATTTGCCCGCGTTCGGCAGTCCGACCAGACCCGCATCGGCGATGAGCTTGAGGCGAAGCCACACCCACCGCTCCTCGCCCGGCCGGCCCGGTTCGGCGCGGCGAGGCCCGCGGTTGGTCGAGCTGGCGAAGTGCGCGTTGCCGAAACCGCGGTCGCCGCCCGCCGCCACCACCCGGCGATCGCCCGGCCGAACCATATCGGCGATGGTGCGCGTGCGGTCTTCGTCGAGGATCTCGGTTCCCGGCGGGACCGAAACGACGAGGTCGAGTCCGCCGGCGCCGGTGCGGTTGCGGCCGCTGCCGCGGCGCCCGGAAGCGGCCTTGAAATGCTGGTGGTAGCGGAAGTCGATCAAGGTGTTCAGGTTGGCGACGCACTCCACGACCACGTCGCCGCCCTTGCCGCCGTCGCCGCCGTCGGGGCCGCCGCGGGGCACGGATTTCTCGCGCCGGAACGAAACGCAGCCCGATCCGCCGTCGCCGGCCCTGACGAAGATCTTCGCCTCATCGAGGAATTTCATCGCTTCACCGCTGTGCCGCGCGCCCGACGGGATCGCGGCAAAAAGGGGAACGGCGGGCCATTCCCCTCGCGGTCGGCGCGGAAGGCCCCGAGGGGGCGGCTTACGCCTTCGGCTCCACCGCCACGTACATCCGGCCCTGGGCCTTGCGGCGGAACCGCACGGCACCATCGACGAGAGCGAACAACGTGTGGTCCTTGCCGATGCCGACGCCGGACGCGGGGTGGAACTTGGTGCCGCGCTGGCGGACGATGATGTTGCCGGGAACGACGGTTTCGCCGCCGAACTTCTTGACCCCGAGGCGGCGACCGGCGCTGTCGCGGCCGTTGCGCGAGCTGCCGCCCGCTTTCTTGTGTGCCATGGAGCGCTACTCCTTGGACGCGGGCGGTTTCGCCCGGGACCTGCCGCCACGCTTGGCGGGCGGCGTTTTGCTGGCTGTCGCCTTCGCTTTCGGAACCGCCTTCGCTTTCGGAATCGCCTTCGTCTTCGGCGCTGCCTTTGTTTCGGGCGCCGCCTCGGTCTTCGGCGCGGGCTCGGCCTTGCGCGCGGCGGCCCTCGTGCCCGCGGCGCTGATCTCGGTGATCCGGAGCACGGTCACGTTCTGGCGGTGACCGCGGGTGCGGCGGTATTTCTTGCGCCGCTTCTTCTTGAAGACATTGATCTTGGGGGAGCGCGCCTGCTCAAGGACCTCGGCGAAGACCGCGGCCTTGTCCACCAGCGGGGTTCCGATCTGCGCCTCGGTGCCGCCGTCGCCCAGCATCAGCACCTCGCCGAGCTCGACATTCGAGCCGGCCTCGCCGGCCAGGCGCTCGACCACGATCACGTCGTTGGGTGCGACGCGGTACTGCTTGCCGCCGGTTCGGATGACAGCGAACATCGATCCTCGCGAGCCCCGATTAAAAGAACAAACGAATCCGCCTCGGGCCGCGTCGCGCATGCGGCCCGCCGGAGAACGCGGCACTATAGCCGCCGCCCAGCCCCTGTCAACGGCGTCTACGGCGCGGCCTGCGCCGATTTCCGGGTCTTCTTGCCGGGTTGGAGGCATTCGGATAACGTCTGCGCCGGCCTCGTGGAGGGGTGCCAGAGTGGTCGAATGGGGCGGTCTCGAAAACCGTTGTACCTTTGCGGGTACCGTGGGTTCGAATCCCACCCCCTCCGCCAATTACCGCTATAAGCC
>PVBE011457865.1_pt1 | contig 42702 bp, 36 predicted proteins | sample 1631181 | NCBI WGS metagenome assembly PVBE01 (sample SAMN08397723, study PRJNA350692) | Marine metagenome, whole genome shotgun sequencing project. | isolation source: water | place: Pacific Ocean | collected 2012-04
ATTGTCAAGCGGGGTTCGAATCCGGTCGGCGCTGCATTGCAACCCGCGCGCCCTCTACGAACCGGCGGACCGCCCGGCGGGTTTTCGGTCCGCACCTGCACCTCCGGAGCGGAGGCGCTGACGGCGCTTGATGAATTCAAGCCCGACCTGGTTCTGCTCGACGTCATGATGCCCGGGATGGACGGCCCGGCGACCCTGCGCGCCATCCACGATATCAAAGGGTACGCCGACCTCCCGGTCGTCTTCTTGACGGCGAAATTCCGGCCGCACGAGATCGGGCACTACGTCGATCTCGGCGCCATCGACGTGATCGCCAAACCGATCGACCCCCTGGACCTGCCGGCGCAACTACAGGCGATTTGGACGCGCTATCATGCAAACGCCTGAAGCCCGCGCCGAACTCTCCGAAGCGCTTGCGCGCCTCAACAAGAAATTTTCCGAATCGCTGCCGAAACGGATTTTGGCGCTTGAAAACGACCTCGCGGAATCGCGGCGCACCGGCTATGCCGCCGAATCGTTAGGGAAACTCTACCGTGCCGCCCACAGCCTTGCCGGGGCGGCAGGAACCTTCGGACGACCCCAACTCAGTGCGGTTGCGCAGGTGCTGGCGGAATATCTGAACCGGCACGCCGATGGTGGCGCCGAGTTCAGGAGCGCCGAGGCGGATCAAATCGATGCCCTGACGGCGAGCGTCATCAAGGTCGCCAACGCCGACCGCTAGGCCACCTGCTCGGACTGAAGCGTCTTTCGTCAGTTGCGCTCGATCCAAGACCGGGCGCGCTGCACGCCGAGGGCAACCTGTGCCGGCGTCAGGCGTTCGCGCACGGCATCGCGATTGGCCGCAGCTCCCGGGTACCCGCGCTGCGCCAGGACTTCGAACCAAGTAAAGGATTCGATCATATCCTCGGGAACCCTACTGTTGCCGAGCAGGACGGCGACGATGTACTGCGAGCCCGCAAAATCTTGATAGGCGGCGAACCGCGCCCAACGCAGGGCCGCGGCCGGATCCTTTTCGACACCATCGCCGCGGAGGTACATCTGGCCGAGCAGGTGGCGGGCCGCGACGACGCCCTGGCCGGCTGCAAGCCTGAACCAGCGCGCTGCTCCGGAATAATTCTGCGCGACGGCACCGCCGTTGGTGCCGGTACCGTTGTAGAGCATGAATCCGAGGCTGAATTGGGCCTCGGCGTAGCCCTGATTCGCAGCTTGGCGATACCATTCCGCGGCTTGGGCGTAGCTGCGCGCCACCCCCTGCCCGTGATCGTACATGGCGCCAACGATATATTGAGCCTCTGCGTCGCCTCCCTCAGCGAGGCCGCGCAGACTGGACCACGCAGCCGGGTAATCGCCCCGCAGATAGGCGGCCTGCCCATCGGCGAGGTCGGCGCGGACGCCCGATGCCGTCCCGATCAGGAGTAGTGCCGCCAGCAGGACAAGCTTCTTCATGCCTGGTCCTCCATTACGGAACCGAACAGCGCCGGCCCGTCTAAAACTGGTTCGCGTATTATATCGTCTGCGGAACCACCGGCGAAGCCGCTAAGACGGCTCGCGGGTGCGACAAATCGTGGCGGGGCGGGGCAGCGGCTATCGGCCAGCGCCGGACTTGAACGAGTTCAGGGCGTCGGCGGCAGACCCTTGCGGCCAGCGCCGATTCGCGGTGCGGATGGCGCCGGTGTCCGGAATCCGGCAACCGCACGGTTTGCTCTAGGTCGTGGACCCACAAACAACGCAAGGCATTGAAACGACTTGTTTCTTCGCCAGCCACAGTTTGTTCCAAACAGGTCAGTAACCCACTGATCTGTTTTGGTTTTCTGGACCAATGGGTACGTGACCTAATTTGTCCGACTGAACTTTTCGATCGCCAGTTCCAGCGCCTCGATCAGTTCGGCGCCCGTCGTGCCGCCGTCGCCCTCGATCCGCTCGCGGATCACGACGTTCATCGTGTCGATGTGCGCCTTGACGATTTCGACATGGTCGTCGGTGGTTCCCGCACTGCGCCCGGTAAACTGGTGCAGCGACTTGGCGAACGTTGTAATCAGCGGATACCCGAAAGTACCGCCCTGCCCGCGCATGTCGTGGGCGATCTCGTTGATCTTGCGATAGGGCCGGTAGCGCTCCTTTTCGGGCGCAGACTGCGCCACCTTGAGGGCGGCGACGAGTTGGTTCACCGAACCGCTGACCCATTCGGGATAGCCTTCCGAGAACTTGGAGATTTCGGCCATCGCCTCTTCCAGGGCTTCGCTGGCAAAGCCCAGGCTGCCGCCGGCAACGCCGCTGCCTGCCTTGTCCTTGAGCTTGTTGCGCAGCCGGAAATACCGCACCTTGGCCTTTTTCTTGGCTCGCATGCCAGGTGCGGTCGGGCGCCTGTTTTCGGAGGCCATCGGTCAGAAATTCCCGTCGTCGTAAATGACTTCCGCTTCCTTGTCGGTGATGATGCGGCGCTCGCCTTTGCTGGTCTCGGCACGGCGGCGCCGCCGGTCCGGACCAAAATATACCGGTGTCAGCACGTACTGACGCGGCCGTTCGATCAACTGGCCAAGTATCCGGGTCAAACTCTGGATCTAATAGGGCTTGCCAAGAACTTCGGTGGCGCCGAGATCGCGCGCCTCGCGCACCTTTTCCATATCGGCGTGGCCGGTGACGAGGATGAAGGGCATGAACTTGTCGGAAGAGTCCTTGTGCCGCCGCAGCCACTTCAACAGCATAATGCCGTCGACGGGCGACATCTCCCAGTTCGACATGATGAAATCCACGCTGCTGATTCCAGCCTTGCGTGGATCATCTTGCATGAGCTTGAGAAGTTCGATCGCCTCGCCGCCGTCTCCGGCAATTACGACGTTTCCGCTACCGAGGCGCAACAATATCGAACGCAACAGGTTGCGCATGCACGAATTGTCGTCGACAACGAGAACCGTAAACAGGCTCAGGTTGTAACCATCCATCTACAGTTCAATCCCTTCCCCATCGCGCCCCCAATTGTAGCGTAGGAGAAACGAAGGCTAACATTTTGTTTTCGGCGTGAACAGGCTCGGCGGTCTCGTTGCAGTTGAATTCGGGTTCAGTTTTCTACCGCCCAGGTATGGCCCTGCCGCAGCATGGCGTTGAGACCGGCACTGGATTTGGCCGTGCGGGCGCTGTCGATCTGGGCCCAGACTTTGGTTTCAAAGCTGGCCGAAGGATCGCAGTACAGGACCCCCAGCGCGACCGGAAATTGCGGCCGCGGCATTGCCGCCAGCAGCGCGGCAAGCGCGTGGTTGGTCTCGTCGTGAACGAGAAGGTCGTCCTCGGTCATGCCGTTTTCGCCGATGACAACGCTTTCGAGGTCGAGCGTGCCGGGCTTCAGCCTCAGGCCGCGTTTGCGTTCGGTGCCAAAGATCAGCGGCGCCCCGTGCTCGACGAACAACTGGTTGTCGGCGGCAATATCTTTTTCGATGAAGTCACCAAATACATTGTCGTTGTAGACGATGCAGTTTTGAAAAATCTCGACGAAAGATGCCCCGTCATGAGTGTGCGCCCGTTTGAGAATTTCCGGCAAATGAGTCTTGCTGGTATCGATGGAACGGGCCACGAATTGCGCCCCGCAACCGAGCGCAAAGCTGGCCGGATGCACGGGATTGTCGAGCGAGCCTTCGGGTGTCGAGGGCGACTTCGTTCCCGGCCGCGAAGTCGGCGAATATTGACCCTTGGTAAGACCGTAAATTTCGTTGTTGAACAGAATGATCTGCAAATCGACGTTGCGGCGCAGGGCGTGAAACAAGTGATTGCCGCCAATCGATGTGCCGTCGCCGTCGCCGGTAATCACCCACACGTCGAGATTCGGATTGGCGAGGCGGATACCGGTGGCGACCGCGGGCGCGCGCCCGTGGATGGTATGAAAGCCGTAGGTGGCCATGTAATAGGGAAAGCGCGACGAGCAACCGATACCCGACACAAAGACGGTTTTTTCAGGGTCGCCCCCGATTTCGGCCATCGTCTTCTGCATCGCCTTGAGAATCGCGTAATCGCCGCAACCGGGACACCAGCGGACTTCCTGGTCGCTGGCGAAGTCCTTGGCGGTACGCTTCTGCACAGCAGGAACAACGTTCATGTCAGGACTCCAGTTCGGCGAGGATCGCCGCCTCGATTTCGGAAATCTTGAAGGGCTGACCGGTGACTTTGCTGACGCACCTGGCGTCGATCAGGTAAGTCGCGCGCAGGATCTGCACCAGTTGGCCCGTGTTCATTTCAGGCACGATGACACGTTCAAAATTGGCAAGCACTTCGCCCAGATTGCGTGGCAACGGCGAGAGATGGCGCAAATGCACATGCCCGACGCTGATTCCCCGCGCCGACATATTGGCGACCGCCCGGCTGATCGGGCCGTAGGTTGACCCCCAGCCGACCACCGCGACGCGGCCCTCAGAGACGCCGCCGTCGACTGTCTGTAGCGGAATGTCGCGCGCAATCCCGGCCACTTTGCCGAGCCGCGCGCCGGTCATGCGTTGATGATTGGCGGCCTCATAGGAAATATGGCCGGTATCGTAGTCCTTCTCGATGCCGCCGATGCGGTGCTCGAGACTGGGCGTACCGGGAACCGCCCACACCCGCGCCAGCGTATCGGGATCACGCAGGAAGGGGTGGAAGTCCTCCGGATCGGTCCGAAACTTGACCGGAAACGGCTGGCGTGCGTCGACATCGGGAATCAGCCAGGGCTCGGCGGCATTGGCGATGTAGCCGTCAGTGAGAATCATCACCGGCACCATATACTTCACCGCAATCCGCACCGCTTCGATCGCCACGTCGAAACAGTCGGACGGTGAGCGCGACGCCAGCACGGCAATCGGAGAATCGCCGTTGCGGCCGTGCAAGGCCTGAAACAGATCAGATTGTTCGGTCTTGGTCGGCAGGCCGGTGGACGGCCCGGCGCGCTGCGAGTTGACAATGATCAGGGGCAGCTCGACGCCGACCGCAAGCCCGATACCTTCTGACTTGAGCGCAATTCCGGGTCCCGAACTCGAGGTGACTCCGAGCGTCCCAGCATAGGCGGCGCCGATCGCCGAGCACACGGCCGCAATCTCGTCTTCGGCCTGAAAGGTGATGACGTTTTGGTGCTTGAGCTTGGCAAGTATGTGCAGGATCGAAGACGCCGGCGTGATCGGATACGATCCGAAAAACAGTTGCAGCCCGGCAAGTTGCGCGCCCGCAACCAGGCCCCAAGCCATCGCCTCGCCGCCCGTAACGGTCCGGTAGAGGCCGGGCTCGATGTCGGCGGCGCGGATATGATAGCGCACCACGCCTTCCGGCATTTCCGCTGTTTCGGCGTAGGCGTGACCGGCGTTGAGGGCGTCGATATTCGAGTTCGCAATCTCGGGCCGGTCTGCGAAACGGGAGCGGAGCCAGTCGATGGTGGGCTGTCGGTCGCGCTCGTACATCCAGTACACCAACCCCAGCGCCCACATATTCTTGCAGCGCAGCGCCTCTTTCTTGGAAAGACCGTGCGCGCGCACCGCTTCCTGCGTTTGCCGCGAAATGTCGATCTCGATGACCCGGTGGCTAGCGAGAGATCCGTCGCCGAGCGGGTCGATTTCGAAGCCGGCCTTACGCAGATTGCGATCGGAAAATGAGCCCGAATCGGCCACGACGATGCCGCCATGGTGCAGGTCGGGGAGTTCGACCTTGAGGGCAGCCGGATTCATCGCCACCAGCATGTCGAGGCTGTCGCCCGAGGTCTTGATGACGCGCGATCCGAAATTGATCTGAAACGAAGACACACCGAAAGTCGTTCCGGCCGGCGCGCGGATTTCGGCGGGAAAATCGGGAAACGTCGAGAGATCGTTTCCCGCCAGGGCGGCCGCCTGGGTGAACCGGGCGCCGGTCAACTGCATGCCGTCACCAGAATCGCCCGCGAACCGGACCACGGCCGATTCGACTTCCGCCGAATGGGACAGGTGCCGGTGTTCGCCGGCCTCGATCGGGGCCATCTCGGTCATTGTCAGCCTTCTTGACTATTGCCGGAGGGGTCGGAGCCTTCGCAAGGAAAACACTAACCCCGCGGCCAGCACGTACGCCCAACGGAAATTAGGGCCCTGCCGGCTCCAAAATCAAGGGAATTCCCGGCCTCTCGGGGCGAAAAACCGCCTACTCGGGATCGGACCCCGACACCGCCAGCGCTGGCGCGGCGGGCGCCTCGAGGACCGACAACATGGCCGCCACGGTCTCGAATTTGCGCCGTGGCGCGGGCGGCACGGCGGCAGCAATTTCCGCCGCGTCGATCGCCTCCCAGTCGGCAAACGACACCGGCCCGACCCCGCGCCCGGCCAGCAACGACCGCAACCGGTGGCCCGCCGGTTTGCCGCTGTCCCGGCAGTCCGAAACGATGTGACCGGCCACTTTCACGCCGTCCGGACGGTTGGTGCCAATCACGCCGCTGGGGCCGCGCTTGATCCAGCCAACCACGTAGATCCCCGGCTCAACCCGGCCGTCATGGTTGGGTATGGTGGCCGATTTTTCATCGAAGGGCAGGCCTTCGACCGCTATCGACCGGTAGCCCACTGCCGGAATTACCAAGCCGCACGGGATCTCAAAAAATTCACCGGTGCCGACGGCGCGGCCCGCGACGACCCGGGTCCGTTCGAGCCGCAGGCCCTCGACCCGGTCGCCGCCAAGGATCTCGACCGGAGTCGCAAAAAACGCGAAATGGGCCCGCCGCGCTACCTCACGCCCGGCCTGGGCCGCGAACCCCTTGAGCGTGGCGAGATTCTTTTCCTTGAGACGGCGGTCGCGGCCTTCCGGCAAATCGCCGACGTCGTCTGGAAGTTGGGCCGGGTCCACCACCGCCAGGGCATCTTCCAGGTGCCCCATTTCCCTCAGTTCGACGTTGGTGAATTTCGCCTCGATGGGGCCCCGCCGCCCGAACATGTAGACATCCCGAAGCGGAGATCGCGCGATCGCGTCGGCGGCATAGGGTGGCAGGTCCGATTCCGCCATATCCTCGCGAGTCTTGACCAGCACCCGCGCAATGTCGATGGCGACGTTGCCGTTGCCGATGACGGCGGCGGCGGTGCAGCCCAGGTCGGGGTCGAGGTCCCGCATATCAGGATGGGCGTTGTACCAACCGACGAAACTGGCCGATCCGATGACGCCACCCTTGTCTTCGCCGGGAATCCCGAGGGAACAGTCGTGGGCCGCCCCGGTGGCGAACACCACGGCGTCATAGGCGGACCGCAGTTCGTCGAGGGTGACGTCGCGGCCGACCTCGACGTTGCCGAAGAACTCCACTTCCTCGCGGCGCAGAATCTTGGTGTACACCCGGGTAACGCGTTTGGTGGTCTGGTGGTCGGGCGCCACCCCATAGCGAACCAAGCCAAAGGGCGTCGGCAGCCGGTCGATCATGTCGATGCGACACTCGGCATCGCTCTTGAGCAGGGCCTCGGCAGCGTAAAACCCGGCCGGGCCGGTCCCGACGATGGCGACCTGAATCGTCATGGCATGGCTCCGGAGTGTTCAGATGGAGGGGGCACGGCAAGTTTCTCCGCGCCGCACGTTTGCGACCGCCGGTCCCCGACTAATCGGTCTCTATATACGCGGTTTGGCCCGGTCTGCAATACCGGACCGCGCGACGGTCAGATCAGGTTGAGTCGCATATTCTCGCGCGCGACGATGGCGCCCGACCACATGGCGCGGGCTTCGCTCTCGAGTTTCTCCATGAACCCGTCCGCGTGGTCCGGATCGTGGTGGAATATCGCCAGCGTCTTGGCGTTTGCGGCCCGGCACAACCGCACACCTTCCTCCCATGTCGAATGACCCCAGCCGACCCGCATGGGAAATTCCTTGTCGGTATAGGTGCAATCGTAAATCACGAGATCGGCACCTTCGATCAGGCCGAGAATCTTTTCGTCGGATTTGCCGACCACATGTTCGGTATCGGTCACATAGCAAAACGCCTTGCCCGCATGCTCCACCCGGTAGCCGGTGGCGCCGTTGGGATGATTGAGAGGCACCGTGACCACACGCGTACCCGAAAACGGTGAAAAGGTATCGCCCGCACGGAAGTCCTCGAAATCGAGCCGCGCGCCCATGAATTCCAGCGGCACCGGAAACGTCGGTTGCGACATCTGCCCGGATATCACTTTTTGGATGCCGCCCTGATCCATAAGGTGCCCGGCGCTAATAAGAAAATGGTTGTCTTTGGAAAACGCGGGCGAGAAAAACGGGAAGCCGTCGATGTGGTCCCAGTGGGTATGGGACAGGAAGATCTTGGCGTGCTTTACGTTTTTGCGTTTGAGCCAGTGGCCGAGATTCCGCAACCCGGTGCCGGCGTCAAAAATGATGCGATTGCCGCCAAGTGAAACTTCGATGCAGCTGGTATTGCCGCCAAAAGCAACGTGCCGGGGAGAGGGGCACGCGATGCTACCGCGCACGCCCCAGAACTTGATCTTGAAGCTCATTCGATTTGTCACCCGTTGCGAACAAGCGCACTCCCCAAAGTACTATCGGTTGCAGGTATTCAGCAGCAGTGTGTGCAATATCCAGGGTTCAGCGTCAATGGCAAAGACGGGGACCCGGCGGCATCCAAACTTTGTTTCTAAAGGGCTTTCGGCGCCCTCGGCCCCTCAAAGCGACATCAGCACGGGGACGGTCATGTGATGAAGCAAGCTCCGCGTGACGCCACCCAGCACCACCTCGCGGAAGCGCGAGTGGCCGTAAGCGCCGAGAACCATCATGTCGGCGCCAATATCGCTGGCGGCATCGAGCAGCACATCGGATACGCCAATGCCGTCGCTGTCGCGGTTGTGGGTCTCGACCGCGACCCCGTGGCGGGCGATATGGGCCGAAATATCACTGCCCGGAATATAGTCTTTGCTCGGCGCGTTGACCCCCAGAACCACAACCTTGGTGGCGCGCTTGAGAAAAGGCAGGGCGTCGTGGGTTGCCCGGGCGGCTTCGCGGCTGCCGTTCCAGGCCACCAGGATCCGTTCGCCCATGGTCTTGAAATTCCCCGAATAGGGGATCGCCAGGAGCGGGCGCGACGAGCGCAGGGCCAGTTCTTCGGCCAGGTCATATTCGGCGTCGGCCTCGGGCGAGTCGGGGTCGCGCCGGCTTGCGACAACGAGATCGGCGTACCGAGCCTGGGTGATCACGGCGCCCAGATCGTTTTCACTACTCTCGCGCCATTCAAACGGGATGTCGGCACCCTCGGCACGGTCTTCGAACATGTCGCGCACCGATGCCATGTCGCGCTGCATCTCGGCGCGGCGCCCCGCCAACATCTCTTCAGTGAAATAGGTTTTGATGTAGCCGGGCAGCACATGGGCGACCGGAACGAACAAGCCGATCAAATGGGCGTCGAATTTCTGCGCCACCGATATGGCGGCATCTAGCCGCTGTATTTTGTGGGCGTCGTTGGCAAGATGCACCAGAATATCCTTGATACCCATGACCGGCCTCGTTTTCGCTTGCGCGGGGCACACTGCCCCATACCGGAAAGGTAGTCGGCGCGCCGCTACCGGCAAGGCCGCAATTTGTCGCACCGTTCGGACTTCTACTGGCCCGGAATGACGGACTCGCCGAACAGCCAAGGGTGAACCCCAAGGAGGATGGCGTACAGAGCCAGGGCGGCGACGATTCGAATCCATCCGATCTCGCCCAGGCTGACCCGGGTACGCCGCCCGATCAGGGCGGCCAGCGGCACGAAACTCGTCTGGGCGGAAAACTGGGCCCATTGGTAGGGCTTTTCCCGCTTGCGCTTGAGGTCGATCTGCCACGATCCGACCATTGCGAGAAACGCCAGGGCGCCAAAGAAAATCAGCGACGGTACGTCGCCGTTGGCGAGCATGTGCGCCCCGGCCCACATCGCGATGCCCCAGTTTATCGGGTGGCGGGTAACGTGGACGATGCCGTGGACGGACCGGTCCGCTTCCAGCATCCCGATCTGGCCCACCGACATTGGATTGCGCGTGGTAGAGCCGGCCACTGCCAGAATCAATGCAAACGGCATCGCCACCAGCACGATGTCTTCTAGGAATTGCGCCTCCCACAGGACCGGGCCGGTCACACTGCGGTGGGCCAACACCATCCACAGCAAGCCGAGCGCGGCCAGCACCGAGAACAGGCCCTGGAATGGCCGTTCGCCGGTGACCCGCACAATCGACCGCCGAAGCCCGGTTCCCGAAAGAACGACGTGAAGGCCGACAAAGAATACCGATGTAGCGACAAGCGTAATCAGACCGGCGGACACATGCAGACCTCTCGCGTGGTTGCGGACGGAAGTTCAGGCGGTCGTGGAGCGCCGGCCGGTGACCACGCGCCGCCCGCCGCCGGTCAACTTGCACACCAACCAATCCGGCTTGATCGGGTTATCGAACCAGGGTTCCGCCCACCCTTTGAGAATGCAGGCGCGAATGGTTTTGGTGCTGATTTTCTGGCCCTCGCGGTCGAACAAGGGAAGCTTGCCGCCGGGCTGGTCGAGCCCGCGCTTGAGGTAGCGCGCCTGAGAGGAGGTCGGCCTAGTGTCGCTCATCGCGAAACCGTAGCCCAAACCGCGGGACTGCGCCACGGCGCAGCCCGAATCATGACAAATAGCGCGGCGGTTGGTAGGTTGGCGCCTTGCTTGGACGCACGCCGACAAGGGAGCGGACATGAGAATTGCCGTTATTGGAACAGGATTCCGGCGCGAGGGTCACGACACCCCGCCGCAGCAGATTGTCGATATTGCCGGGAGCGGTTTCGATCCCCGATTGTTCGAACAGCGCCTGCCCGCGTTTCCCGTCAACCAGATCAATCGAAACTTGTCCGCGGTCAGCAACATCGAAACGGGCCTGAGGGCGGCCGCGGACGGGTTCGACGCCATCTTCATCAATACCGTCGGCGACTATGGTCTCGGCTCTTTGCGTTCGGCCTTGACAATTCCGGTCGTCGGGGCAGGCCAGGCGACGATGCACGCGGCGGCGCAACTGGGCGAGCGGTTTTCGATCGTTACCATCTGGCCCGAGTCGCTTCGGTTCATCTATTCGAACTTGCTGCGACTCTACGGCATGAACGGGCATTGCGTTTCGGTGCGGTGCGTTTCGCAGGACGAGGAATTGCCGACTCTCTCGGACGACGAGAACTTCGTTACCGAAATGCGTCGCGGCGAGGCGAGCCAGCAGGACCGTATCGTTGCCGAATGCATGAAGGCGATCGAAGAAGACCGGGCCGACACCATCATGTTGGGCTGCACCTGCATGGCTCCGGTCGCGGACGAGATTGCGGCGCGTTGCCCGGCCCCTGTGCTGAACCCGTTGACGACCGGCTACATGGCGACCGAGATGCAGCTGGCGCTCGGCCTTGGCGCCAGCAACCTCGCCTACCAGGATATCGGCGGCGACCGCCTCGCCCAGTACGCAGCGATGGCCGATGCCGTTCTGGCGCTGGAAGAGGAAGACGAGTTCCGCGGCACCGCCACCGCCGCCGAATAGGGAATACGTGGCGCCGGGTGCGCGGCTCAGCCGCCGCGGCCCTGCAACGCCTTTTCGCCCTCCTCAAGGGTCCACCGGACCACGTCTTTGAGAACATCACCGAGCGCCTCGTCGAAGGTTTCGATGATGATCGGCATCGACGTGCCGGGAGCCCGCAACAGCGCCTCGAAGTTCTGCGAGGCGACGATTTCACGGCGCGGCTGGCGGATCAGCTTGACGTTGAGGCGCACGCGCACATTGGGTGCGCGATCTTGTCCCTCGAAGTATTCGGCCTGAAATTCCCGCAACTCGCTCTTGACGTTGATATCCGACCGAAGCCCGATCACCTGGCGGCCGACGGCCACGATCTTGCCGGTGTTCTCGAACGATTCGACCAGTAGCGTCTGGACCAGCCGCGTGGCCCGCTCCGTCCAGCGCGCGCCGGCGAAGTAGGCGAGCTCCAAATGGGTTTCGCGCAGCGCGATACTTTGCGTGTTGAGCCCGCCCGCGGCGACCGGCTCTTCGATCACAAGTTGCCAGTTCACCCGGGGAAGCGTGTCCGGATAGGTACTTTTCGGCGTCAGCGTATAGAGATCGGGCGGCGGCCCGGTCCCCGGCAAGACACCGGTGCAGGCGCCGAGCAGACTCGCCAGCACCACGGACAGCAGGATCAGACGTTTTCGTTTCACTTCGCCTCAAACCCCCGTTGGGCGCCCCCGAACAAGAACTGCGCCGGATCCGATTCGATTTGGTTGGTGAGCCGCGCCAGGCTCCCCATCAATTGGCGCAGGTCGTGGATCAGACCCGAAAACTCATACAAACCATCGGCGGAAAAATCGGCGAGCGGTTGCTGGGTGTCGGCGACCAGAATGTTCAGCCGATCCGACACCTGAGTCACCGATTGAGCGGTGCGCTGGGCATCCGTCAGCAACGTCCGCACATCGTTTTCGACCACCGCATCGACGCCCGAAATCGTACCGCGCAGCGTCGACAAGGTAGCCTCGGCGCCATCGGCCAGCAGCGCAACCTGCGAATCGAGACCGACGATCAGGTCGTTGAGCGATTCCGCCGCCTTGCGCATTTCGACCGAAGTGCGGTCGATGTTGGACATGATGCTGCCGAATTCGTCGGCGCGCGCGCCAAGCTCGCCGGTAACGGCCTGGGTGTCTTCGAGAATCTCGGTGATCGTCAGAATATTGTCGTCGTTGACCAGCGCCGTCACCTGTTCGATCAGTATGGTGGCCTGATTCAAGAGCTCGGGCGCGTCGGCGAACAGACGCTGGAACTGCGACGGCGCCGAATCGATCTCCGCAAGCCGTTGGCCGGGCCGCGGGCGCAACGGCGGGCTGTCGGCACTGCCGCCGGTAATCTGAACCAGCGAGACGCCGGTAATGCCCTGTAGCTGCAAGGTTGCCACCGAATCGGATTTGATCGGCGTATTGGTGGCGACTTCGATGACAACGCCGACGCGGCTGGGATCGTCCGGATCGAGGGCGATGTCCTGCACGGTGCCAACCGGTATTCCGTTGTAGAGCACGCTGGAGGCTGTCGAGAGGCCGGCGACCGAGCCCTCGAAAAAGATCTGATAACGCGTGAACTCACGGTCGATTTCGATCTTGGCGAGCCAGATCACGAATCCGAACAGACCGATGATGATTACCAGGACAAAGGTCCCGACCAGCAGATGGTGTGCGCGCGTTTCCATGGTCGATCCTCGGCAGCCGCTCTATCCGGCCAGCGCCGCACGCCCGCGCGGGCCGTGGAAGTATTCCCGAATCCACGGATGATCGCTCTGCAGCATTGCGTCCATCGACCCCACGACCTCAACGCGCTTTTCCGCCAGAACCGCAATACGGTCGCAGATTGTATGCAGGCTGTCCAGATCGTGGGTCACCATGAAAACGGTGAGACCAAGCGAGCGGTGCAACTGCAGAATCAACTGGTCGAAGGCGGCCGCGCCGATCGGATCGAGCCCGGCGGTCGGTTCGTCGAGAAACAGAATGTCCGGATCCATGGCCAGTGCCCGGGCAAGGCCCGCGCGCTTGCGCATACCGCCCGACAGTTGCGACGGAAACTTGAGTCCGGCGTCGGCGGGCAAACCGACCATCGCCACTTTCAGCGTCGCGATTTCGTCGAGCAACGCCGGTGACAGTTTGGAATGCTGTTTTAGCGGCGCCTGGATATTTTCAGCGACCGTCAGCGAACTGAACAGCGCCCCGTCCTGAAACAAGACGCCCCAGTGTTCTTCCAGGCGGTGCAATTGTCGTGACGATACGCCTGTCACCGGATGGCCCAGCACCTCGATCGACCCGCTGGCTGGGCGCTTGAGTCCGACTATGGAGCGCAACAACACCGATTTGCCGGTGCCCGATCCGCCGACCACACCCAGAATTTCGCCCCGCATCACGTCGAGATCGAGGTTGTCGTGGACCGCCTGCAAACCAAACTGGGTGCGCAGGCCGCGAATCCGGATGGCGATGCCGTTATCGTGCGCCACGACCGCCCTCAAACGCCGACGATCTGGAAAAAGATCGAGAACGCCGCATCGACCACGATCACCAGGAAGATCGACTCGACGACCGAACGAGTGGTGCGCTGGCCCACGCTTTCGGCCGAGCCCTCGACTTGCAACCCCTCGTAGCACCCGACCATCGCGATCAGAAACCCGAAAACCGGCGCCTTGATGATGCCGACCCAGAACGACCACAGGCCGACCGCATCGTTGAGGCGCTCGACGAAGGCCGCCGGCGAGATGCCGAGCACGATCCACGACATCAGGCCGCCGCCGAGAAGACCCATGATATCGGAGAAGAACGCCAGCAGCGGTAGCGTTATTACCAGCGCCAGGAGGCGCGGCAGCACCAGCACCTCCATCGGATCGAGGCCGAGCGTCTGCATGGCATCGACTTCTTCGTGCACCTTCATCGATCCGATTTGGGCCGTAAAGGCGCTGCCGGAACGGCCGGCGACAACGATCGCGGTCAGAAGAATCCCGATCTCGCGCAACACCGAGACCGCCACCAGATTGACGACGAACACCTCGGCACCGAAGCGGACCAGCTGGCTTGCGCCCTGAAAGGCCATCACGACACCGATCAGGAACGAAATCAGGGCCACGATAGGGAGCGCGTTCAGGCCAACCTGCTCGATGTGATAGATCAGCGGCGTCACCCGGAGCCGCCACGGCCGTACCGCAGTGCCCGCCAGTGTCGTCACGATCCGGCCGAAGAATCCCAGCAACGCCACGCCCTCGCGCGCAACCTCTTCGCTGGCAGCACCGACGTGGGCGATCATTTGCAAAAAGCCGGTGCCCTCGCCAGTTTCCGGTTCGTGCGGCTTGTCGCTGCGGCTGACGGCGTCGAACAACGATTGCTGATCGGCGGACGCGCCTTCGACGCGCACGGTCGCGCCGGCCGCCGACCAGTCCCGCGCCGTCCGGTAGAGCACCCATGCGCCGGCGGTATCGAGGCGTTCAAGCCGACTGAGATCGATGCGGACCGACCGCGCTGCCGGAACGCTGACGCGTTTCAGTTCGCCGTCGAGGCGACCGATGCTGGCAACATCCCAATTGCCACCGGCCGAGAGGACGAATTCGTCCCCCTCGCCGCCCGTTTCCAACCAGCCCTGATCCGCGACCATAGTTTCATCTTATTTGGCTGGCAGTGTCGGTATCGGTGCGGTCCTGCCTCGGCGCGGGAAAATCATGACATGGCACGAATTTGTGATCAAGAAGCCCTAATTGCTCCGAATTCGGCTTTTATTAAGCGGTTTCGGGTATTGCTGCGGTGCCGCATGGTCAGTAATGTCGCCGTCCAACAATTCGGCGCCCCCGGCCCAAACCCGGGGGGGAACCCCTGATGAAGGAGAAATAAATGAATTTGGCGAAATCCCTTGCACTCAGTACAGCGTTTGCCATCGGCCTCGGTGCGGTCCCGGCGCTTGCGCAGGATACCGCAAAGGGGAAACGGTTGTTCAAGCGCTGCGCCGCGTGCCACACACTCGAAGAAGGCGGCAAGAACAAGGTTGGGCCCAACCTGTTCGGCATCCTGGGGCAGCAAATCGCGACTGCCGAGAACTTCCGTTTCTCGAACGCGTTCAAGGAGCTGGATTTCGCATGGGACGAGGCGAAAATGGATGAATTCATCCTGGCGCCGAAAAAGATGATTCCGGGCACAAAGATGGCTTTTCCCGGCTTGCGCAAGGAGCAGGACCGGGCGGACCTGATCGCCTACCTCATGGAGGCGACGACAACCAGCACGGCGGATGCAACCGACTGAGCCCGTGCCGGCCCGGAAAATCGAATAGCGGCGCCTGCGGGCGAATCGCGGCGCCTGCGGGCGTAAAACGACGTCTTTGGACGCCGTTTTCTTTTGCCGCCAATCCGGACTTTTTGACCGACGACCCGGGCGGCGCCCCGTCCCGGCGCGCGGCGCGATTGCGGTCGAGCGCCTTTCGCCCGTAGGATCGATATCCGCCGCGCGGTACCCAATCCATGCCTTGCTGATATGAGCCTGGTTCTCGAGTTTCTCGAATTCGTCGAAAAGAAAGCGCCGCCATCGGTCTCGGCGCTGTTGGCCCGAATTCTGCTCAAGTGCCGCGAAACGACCGGCGCCGAAGCGGGCACGGTCCATGTGGTGCGCCGGCGCGGGCGCCAGACCCTGCTCGAAATGGTGCAACGCCAGAACGACGCGGTTCCGGTGGCCCCGGCAGCAGATGACCGCGCCAGCCCCGTCAATACGGCAACCATCGTCGGATTCGTCGCCGCCACCGGCGAGCCCGTGCGCGAATCCGACGTACGCCGGATTCGCTCGAACAAGCCCTACGCATTCAACCGCAACCTGGACCCGCCCGGTTATGTCACGCGCTCGGTTCTGTGCTTGCCGGTAAAGAACTTTCAGGGCGACGTCGTCGCCGTGGTCGAACTGATCAACCGCCGGCTAAAGGGGCGCGAGGTGCCCGCTGCCTTTACGCGCGACCAGGCCAACCTGCTGCTGCCGGTGATGCGGGTGCTGTCTGGATATATCGAACGCACCGACAATCTCGAAAGGATCGCGGCGCAAAACGTCAAACTTCGCCAGCGCGCGCGCACGCTCGCCAAGCAGCGCGCCAAAGTTGCCGACCTTCAGGAACAGACCGAAGACGCCTTCAAACTTTCGATCAGCCTGCTGGCGCGAGCCGCAGAAATTCACGACGAAGGCACCGGCAACCACATCGTCCGGGTCAACGAGTACAGCTATTACCTAGCCGACAAGCTGGGGATGCCGCGCGCGTTCTGCAACGAAATCCGCTACTCGGCACAACTCCACGACGTCGGCAAAATGGTGGTCGATGCCGCCGTGCTCAAGAAGGGCGGCAAACTGACCAACGACGAGCGTCAGGAAATGAACAAGCATCCGATCTACGGCTATCAGATTCTGTCGCATTCCCACCGCCTCAAACTGGCCGCAGAGATCGCCCTGTTTCATCATGAAAAATGGGACGGCAGCGGTTACCCCAACCGCGTAAAAGGCGAAGAGATTCCGATTTCGGCGCGTATCGTCGCAGTCGCCGATGCCTACGACGCGCCGCTCTCGGCGCGTCCCTACAAGCCCGGCTACAGCCACGAACGGACTGTTGAGATCATCGCCAAGGGTGATGAGCGCATCGACCCCAAGGGCCATTTCGATCCGACGGTGATCGACGTGTTCTCGCAGCATCACCGTGGCATGGCAAAGATCTGGCAGAAGTTTGTCGACTGACGGCGCCGTGCCGTTTTTTTTCGGAGAGCCGCCCGACCGGCCGGCGCCCGCACGCCGCAACAGGGATTATCAGCCGCGAAAAACGGCACGGAGTGCAACTGCGTTGACGAAATCGGGCCGCTTCCCTACGGGAAGGTGCCCGCCCGCCCGGCCCGCCACTGCGGGCTGTAATGACGACGTGCAGCCGCGACGAACGGCATCGGTTACGACCGCGTTGACATTCCCTCGGGCATTCTCAATACTTTGGAGGTCGGCTCCTGACACTGGTAGAAATACTAGTCGTTTATTGGCGCCGACCTTTTTTTATTAATTGCGTTGACTTGTTTAGTTGCGTGGCGATTTCAATAAGTAAAAGTATCAATACTAGGGTGCAAATAATGGGCGGCACTATTGTCCAGCCAAGTATTGTGACCGCGAATTAGCGCGGGGGAAAGAACGGTCGGTGCGCCGGATTGAATCGTCGCGGGGAACCGTAACGGAGGCGCTAACAGATGGAGGAAACCATGGCGCACACCAAAGACCCAAAACTACACGCCTACATTCCCGAGCTGATCGAACAGTTTCGGAAACGCGAAATCAGCCGCCGCGAGTTCCTGCGGACGGCAACGCTTCTGGGCGTCTCGGCGACCGCCGCCTATGCGGTTGCGGGCCGGATCGACGGCCAGACCTTCGTACCGCAGGCCCGCGCCCAGATGAAGAAGATGGGCGGCCACCTGCGTTTCGGCATGAGCGTTCAGGAAGTCACCGACCCGGCAATCTTCGACTGGACCGAGAAAGGCAACGGCGCACGGCAAATCGTCGAATCGCTGGTTCGAATCGGAAACGACAATATCGCCCGCCCCTATCTGGCGGAACGCTGGGAGGCCTCGGAAAACCTTAAGACCTGGACTTTCCATCTTCGGCGCGGCGTCAAATGGTCGAACGGGGACACCTTCAACGCCGACGACCTGATCTTCAATATGGAACGCTGGCTCGACCCTGCCACCGGTTCGTCGAACCAGTCCCGGTTCGGCACCATGACGACGACCGCTGACACCGGCAAGAAGGACGACAACGGCAATCCGGTTATGTCGACGACCATGACCGGGGGCGCAATTGAGCGGATCGACGATCATACCGTGCGCTTTCACCTCAATACGCCGAACGTAGCGATCCCGGAAAGTTTCGGCGACTACCCGGCGTTGATTGTGCACCGGCGGTTTTCGGACGAAGGCGGTGATCTTTCGAAAAACCCGGTCGGGACCGGCCCCTATCGTCTTGCCGAGTACGTCGTCGGCGAAAAGCTGGTGCTGGAAAAGCGCCCGGCCTCGGAATACTGGGGCGACGAATTCGCCCTCGACAAGATCACCTACATCGATACCGGCGACGATCCGGCGGCCTCTCTGGCGGCGCTTGCCTCGGGGCAGATCGACATCAACCACCAGTTCGGCGTCGAACTGATCGACGCGGTGCAGCAAATTCCGACGCTCAACCTCAATGAAACGCCGACCGCGGCAACCGGCGTCGCCCGAATGCACGTTACCGAAAAACCGTTCGATGATCCGCGCGTGCGCAAGGCGATCCGGCTGACCGTCGATCATCAGCGCCTGGTCGATATCGTCTTTCGCGGCCATGGGTTGCCGTCGGAAGACCACGCCGTGGCGCCCATTCACCCCGAATACGCGGCCCTGCCCGAGGTCAAACGCGACATCGAGCAAGCCAAGGCGCTGTTGCACGAGGCCGGATTTGATAATGGTCTCGACCTGCAAATCAACTGCGTCGCCAACCCGACCTGGGAGCAGAATTCGTGCACGGCGCTGGCCGAGATGGCGAAGCCCGCGGGCATCAACATCAAAGTCAACGTCATGCCGGGCGGCAGCTATTGGGGCAAGTGGCTGACTTGGCCGTTCGGTTTCACGTCGTGGGGCCACCGGCCGCTGGGTATTATCAACCTCGGTCTCGGCTACCGGACCGGCGGCAAATGGAACGAAACGGGGCACAACAACCCGGAGTTCGACAAAGCGCTGGATGAAGCGACCGGCATTCTCGATCCCAGGGAGCGCAGCGTCGTGATGGCGAAGGTTGAAAAGCTCTTGCAGGACGACTCGGTGATTTCACAGTCGCTGTGGCGGTCGCTGTTCAACGCCAACAACAAGAAGGTGAAGGGCTGGACACTCGGCAACGCATTGGAGCATCACCTCAACGACGTGTGGATCGACGCCTGATTGGGCGGATGCGCGGGGCCGGCACCGGCCGGACCCGCGCACCCCGCGCGCCCGCCGCAAGGCCGAGGCGGCACGCGGCGTCTGACGCCGATCTGGCCGGCACCAAACTGTGACGCTTTTGCTGCTCAAACGCATCGGCTACCTGGTGCTGACCATGGTGGCGGTGTCGATCCTGGTATTCTTGCTGCTCGAAGTCTCGCCCGGCAGCGTTGCGGCCAAGGTACTGGGACCCTATTCGACACTGGAACAGCGCGAACTGTGGCTCGCCGCCCACGGCTACAACGAGCCGGTCTTGCAGCGTTATCTCGACTGGTTGTGGCGGTTCTTCACGGGCGATTTTGGCGAATCGACGCGCTTCAAGGTTCCGGTCGCCGATGTCCTGTGGCGCCGCCTCGGCAACACCGCCATCCTCGGCCTGACGGCGCTTGCGATCATCGTGCCGCTGTCGCTGGTGCTGGGCGTTCTGGCGGGTATGCGCGAGGGGTCCAAGCTCGACCGCGCAATTTCCATTGGGAGCATCTTCACCACCTCGATCCCCGAGTTCGCCAGTGCGGTGTTCGTCGCCGCCATCTTCGTCTTCTGGCTGGGCTGGCTGCCGGGAACCTCGGGCATGACCAACGGTTGGAATCCGATCGAGCTGATTCTTCCGGCCCTGGTACTGGTGCTCTACGACTTCGGCTATGTCACGCGCATGACCCGCGCCTCGATGGCCGAGGTGATGACCACGCCCTACATCCGGACCGCGGTTCTAAAAGGTCTGCCCTATCGCCGCATCATTACCCGGCACGCGCTTCGCAATGCGCTGATCGCGCCGTTCACGATCATCATGTTGCAGATCAACTGGCTTTTGTCGGGAGTGATCGTGGTCGAGTTCTTCTTTGCCTACAAAGGATTTGGCGCGCTTCTGCTCGAGGCGTCGCTCAACCAGGACATTTTCCTGATCGAAGCGTGCACCATGGTCGCCGTGTTCGTGGCGGTGACCACTCAGACGGTTGCGGACGTGGGGTACACCTACCTCAATCCGCGCATCCGGTTCAGTTGAGGCACCGGCGATGGCAGACCCACGAAGTGTTCAATCCGCCCCCGCGGGGTGCGCAGGGCGTTGGTGCGAACGATGAAGTCGTTCGCGTTGTTGCGGGAATCGCCGGTCGGCATGATCGGCACGGCGATCATCGTGCTGTGGATCGCGATTGCACTGCTGGCGCCGCTGATCGCGCCCTTTCCTCCCAACGCGCAGATCCTCCCGTTCGCAAGGCCGCTCGCGGCGGCGCCTGACGGCGGTACATTCTGGCTCGGCACCGATAATCTCGGGCGCGACATTCTCAGCCGCATCATCTGGGGCGCGCAGACGGTGCTGACCTATGCCCCGGCGGCGACCCTCAGCGCCTATGTCGTCGGCGTCGCCATGGGCCTTGCCGCCGGTTACCTGCGGGGCTGGATCGACGAAGTGCTGTCGCGGTTGAGCGACGTGATTCTGTCGTTCCCGATCCTGGTCCTCTACATCATCATCATCGCCACCGTCGGCGCTTCGGGCCTCAACATCATTCTCGCCGTCACTTTCGCCAGTGCGCCCGGCATCATGCGAATCGTGCGGGGCCTGGTTCTCGACCTGCGCAACCGCAACTATGTCGCCGCGGCCGAGACCCGGGGCGAATCGACATGGCATATCATGCTGGTCGAGATTCTGCCCAACGCGCGCGGACCGCTCATCGTCGACGGCTGCCTGCGGCTCGGTTACGTCACGATAACCATTGGCGTGCTCGGTTTTCTCGGGCTTGGGCTTCCGCCGCCCGATCCCGACTGGGGCACCATGGTGAATCAGGGACGGCCGATGGCGATGGTATTCCCGCACATGGTGCTTTACCCGTGCGCCGCGATTACCTCATTGGTGCTGGGCTTTAACCTGTTGGCCGACGGCCTGCGGGAAATCTCGCTCAAGGATTGACGATGGACGCGAAGGCTTCCAGGGCAACAGCGGAACCGCTTCTCGACATACGCGATCTGTGCGTGTCGTACTTCACGCGCGCGGGCGAGGTTCCCGCGGTCGAAGATTTTTCGCTGTCTCTGGCGCCGGGCGAAGCGGTCGGCCTGGTCGGCGAATCGGGGTGCGGCAAGACCACCGTCGCCATGGCGATCATGCGGTATCTGGGCCGCAACGGCCGCACGGTCGGCGGTGAAATCCGGTTCGGCGGGCGCAACATGGAAAGCCTCGCGCCGCTTGAGTTGCGCGCCGTCCGCGGCGGTAAGATCGCGATGGTGTATCAGGAGCCGATGTCGGCGCTCAACCCCAGCATGCCGCTCGGCCAACAGCTTGCCGAGGTGCCGCGATACCACGATTCGGTTGACGATGCCGAGGCGCGCGACCGCGTGCTGGAGGTGCTGACCGACGTCAAATTGGCCGATCCGGAACGTGTTTTCGACGCCTACCCGCACCAGATTTCGGGCGGGCAACAGCAGCGTGCCGTCATCGCCATGGCTCTGCTGGGACGGCCGTCGCTATTGCTGCTGGACGAGCCGACCACCGCCCTTGACGTCACGATCGAAGCCGGCATCGTCGATCTGATCGCCGAGATTCGCGCCAAGTACGGAACCAGCATTCTGTACATTTCGCACAACCTCGGCCTCATTCTCGAAACCTGCGATCGAATCAGCGTGATGTACTCGGGTGAGGTGGTGGAAGAGGGATTGGTGCGCGATGTTTTCTCGGCCCCCCGCCATCCCTATACACAGGGTCTGTTCCGCTGCATTCCGACAGTCGCCGCCGATAAGTCCGAGCGGCCGTTGCGGCCGATCCGGGGCCAGCTTCCGTTGCCGCACGAGCGCCCCGCGGGATGCAATTTCGGCCCCCGGTGCGATTTTTTCTCGCCAGGTCTGTGCAATACGCCCGATCTGCCGCTGCAAACCACCACCGCAGACGGCGGGGCGCCCCGTGTGCGCTGCCGTCGCTGGCAGGATGTTGCCGCCGACGAAGCGGTCCTGCCGGCCCGGGCGCGCGGTTTACGCTCCGGCGAGGGCCCCGCGCCAATCCTCGACGTCCGCGGCCTTCACAAGCGCTATCCCGTTCAGGACCGCACCCTGGGAGCGCTCCTTTCCGGCCAAGGAAAGCGGTACGTCCAAGCCAACGAAGGCCTGACCTTCAGCGCGCGGCGCGGCGAGACGCTGGCCGTGGTCGGCGAATCCGGATGTGGCAAATCGACCTTCGCCAAGGTTCTGATGGGGCTGGAAACGGCGACCGCGGGCGAGGTCCGGTTCAATGGCGAGGAGATCGGGACACGCCCCGTCCGCCGCCGCCAGCCCGAACAACTGGCGGCCATGCAAATGGTGTTTCAGGATCCGAGCGAAACCCTGAATCCCAGCCACACCGTCGGCGGCCAAATTGGGCGCGTCGTCCGGCGGCTGGGCGGGCGCACCGACCGCAGCGAAATCCGGGCCGAGGTCGCACGTCTGCTCGATCTGGTGAAGCTGCCGCAGAACATGGCGAATCGGCTGCCGCGACAATTATCGGGTGGGCAGAAGCAGCGAATCGGAATTGCGCGCGCCTTTGCCGGCAGTCCCGGTCTGGTGGTTGCCGACGAGCCGGTGTCGGCACTCGACGTCTCGGTTCAGGCGGCGGTGACTGAACTGCTGATCGACATTCAACGCGAATTCGGAACCACGCTCTTGTACATCAGCCACGATCTCGGTGTGGTGCGATATCTTGCCGACCAGGTCGTGGTGTTGTACCTCGGGCAAGTGATGGAAACCGGGACGACCGATCAGGTGTTCGGTCCGCCACATCACCCCTACACCGAGGCACTGTTGTCGGCGGTACCGGTGACCGACCCGCAAGCGGAACGCCGCCGTATCGTCCTTGAGGGAAGCCCGCCCAGCGCTCTCGATCCGCCACACGGTTGTCCTTTTCACACCCGGTGCCCGCGAAAAGTGGGAGCCCAATGCGAAACCGGGCGGCCCGCCGAACAGTTGGCCGCGTCGGGACACCGGATCGCCTGTCATATCCCCGTCGAAGAGCTGGCCGAGGTCCGGCCGTTGAGGAAGCGCGGTTTCTAGGTCGCGGAATCCGTCGAACTCTTTCACCAGTTCTTTACTTTCACAGGTTCTAATGCATCCCGAAATTGTGCCATCTCGGGTGCAGTTCCGGCGCCGGACGTTGGGCCCGAACTCAAGCCGGATACGCAGGTTCCGGCGGAGCAAGCAAAATAGATTCGAGGCGGTCCAAACGTGGACAAAGAAGAACTGAAGATTCTAGTTGCAGTCCCCGCCGTCGACATTAGGGCGGTCGCCCAGGCATTGACCGAGGCAGGTTTCCGGTATTCCCTCCATACTGCGAATACCGTCGAGGCTGCGAGCGACGGTTTAGGCCAGATCGGGTTCGATTTTGCGATTCTCGGTGAAACCCTGCCGGACGACGGGGGCGAAGCCTTACTTCCCCACATTATCGGGCACGGGATCGAAGTGCCCGTCATCTTCATTTTCGACGGCGACATGGACTTGTCGCGCGCGACGAATGTAGTTCGCTTGGGTGTCGCCGACTGTTTTCACCAGTCGGAGCTCTCGTCCGAGCGGTTGGAGCGTGCCGCACTGACGGCGCTCCGGTTTTACCGCGCCCAGTCGAAAGCGATCCGAGCCCAGAAGCAGCTGACCAAGCGGGCTTTGTTCGACCCCCTGACCGATTTGCCGAACCGGGGCTTGTTCTTCGCCCGGGTGAACCGGGCGCTGGCGTTGTCGGAGAAAGATAATCGCGAAGTCGCCATACTGGCGATCGATCTGAACCGGTTTCGAGACGTAAATAACGTGTTGAGCCATGCTGCCGGTGACGAACTGTTGCGGCTGGTAACGACACGCCTCAATAATGTGGTCCGCACGACCGATACACTGGCGCGCCTGGGTGCCGACGAGTTCGCGATCCTGATGCCGAAGAACGCATCGATTCCAGCGGCCGAGAGCATGGCGCGACGTGTGCACGACGCGATGCTCCCGCCCTATACCATCGAGCGCCAGAACCTCGGCGTCGGTTCAAGTATCGGTATTGCCGTATCGCCCCATCACGGATCGGACAGTTCGGCGTTGTTGCGCCATGCCGATCTGGCCCGCCTCGCGGCCAAACGGGGCAAACAAGCGTTCGTCGTATTTGCTGGCGACGATACGAATCTGACACTCCACTCGATGTCGCTCGCCAGCGATCTCCGCAACGCCGTTCCCGAGAAACAACTGGTTCTCTATTACCAGCCGAAGATCAGCACCGAGGACGGAACCGCCTGCGGCGTCGAGGCGTTGACGCGCTGGAACCATCCCGAACACGGCATGGTACCGCCCGACACCTTTATCCCGTTGGCCGAGCAAACCGGTCTGATTGAACCGCTAACGCAGTGGCTTCTTGAAGAGGCCGCCGCCCAACACCGGTCCTGGAAGCGGACCGGTAACCACATCCCGATTGCGGTCAATATTTCTGCCATCACGCTGCAAAATTCGAACTTTCCCCAAGTAGTCGGCGAACTGCTGGGGAGGCACTCGCTGTCGGGCGGCAGCGTCATGCTGGAGATCACCGAAAGCGCGATCATGTCCGATGTCGCCCAGGCCGCGCGGACGGTGAATGAACTCGCTGAAATGGGCGTTGGATTCTCGATCGACGATTTCGGAACCGGCTATACGTCGTTTTCCTACATCGGCAAACTGCCGATCCGCGAGATCAAGGTCGACAAATCGTTCGTCTTCAACATGCTCAAAATCAACGACGACGCCGCCATCGTCCGGACCATCGTCGAAATGGGCAAGAACCTGGGCGTCAACGTGGTCGCCGAAGGGGTCGAGGACGAAGAGACCTGGAATGCCTTGGGGACACTTGGCTGCGACACCTGCCAAGGATACTTTTTCAGCAAGCCGGTGCCGCCGGATGAACTGGTGACGTGGCTGGATACGGCGCCCTGGCCGGTGCGCCCGCGGACCAAAATGATTGACGATGGCCTGCTCCGCGCCGACGGCACTACCGGCTGAGACTCAGATATCCTCCCAACTGCACTCGAGCTGAAGCTGTTGCGCCGTATTCGACACCGCGGCCAGGCACGCCTCGGCCCGGTCCGGATTGAGAGCGACATCGAAGTGGGTCGTATAGATCTGCCGGCCGCCGGCAACATGATGCTGTGAATTGAGGCGGACGATGTTGGCGTCGAATTCGACGAACGCTTCAGTAAGTCGCGCGATCAGACCCGGCTGATCGCCGCCGGAAACCCGGATCCGGTGGGTCCGCCGTGCCGTTTCAGTGTGGCGCGTGTCGTACCGGAATTCAGAAACGTCAAGCGTGCAACCTTGCAATTCGTCGAGCGTCTCGAGGGCTGCGGCTACATCCGCATTTTGAATGTCGGTTGAAGTTTCGGCGATGGCGTTGAATTCGAACGCGGTACCCAGGACGGCAAACGAGGTGTCGCCCAGATTGAGACCGAGATCGAACAGCCGCCCGGTCAGGGCCGCGACGACGCCGACCCGGTCGGGGCCGCTACAGGAAATCAACAAGGTTCGTGTCATCCGGCCCTCCTGGCGGCGATGGTTCCAGCGTCTCTATCACGGCTCGCGCGCGCCGCAAACCGTCGGCGCCTGATTGCCCGAATCGGGTTGGGCCGGTATGTTCGGGCGCCCCAACCCTTCGCACCCAAAATCACGCCATGGACGATCTCAAAACCCTCGATGATCTCGACGTTGAGGGACGGACAGCGCTGGTCCGCGTCGATCTCAACGTGCCGATGGAGGAATTGACCCTTCTCGACGGACTGCGGATTGAACGCCTCAAGCCGACGGTAATGGAACTTCTTTCGCGCGGCGCCCGGGTCGTCCTCCTTTCGCACTTCGGCCGGCCCGGCGGATCGTTTCAGGCAGACCTGTCTTTGAGGCGCGTCAACGAAGTGTTTGGCGAAGCGCTGGGACGCCCGCCGCTGCCGTTCGCCGAGGATTGCATCGGCCCCGAAGCCGCGCGCGTGGTTGCGGACCTGGAACTGGGCGAGGTCGCCCTGCTGGAGAATCTTCGGTTCCATCCCGGCGAGACCACCAACGACACCGAATTTGCAGCTGCGCTTGCCGCGTTGGGTGATGTATACGTCAACGACGCCTTCAGTTGCGCCCACCGGGCACACGCTTCGATCGAGGCGATCGCGCACCTGCTGCCCAGCGCCGCCGGCCGCGGCATGGCGGCCGAGCTGATGGCCCTCGGACAGGTGCTGGACACACCCGAGCGCCCCCTCGCCGCGGTCATCGGCGGTGCCAAGGTATCTTCCAAGCTGGCGCTCTTGTCGACGCTGGTCAAACAGGTGCAGGTCCTGGCGGTCGGCGGCGCCATGGCGAATACGTTCCTGCTCGCCAAAGGGATCGGCATCGGAAGCAGTTTATGCGAACCGGACCTGATGGACATTGCCGGCGGGATTCTCGCCACCGCGGGGGTCGCAGGATGCGAGATCGTGCTGCCTGAGGACGTCGTGGTCGCGGCCGAGCTAGTTCCGGGCACCGCCACCCGGACGGTCGGCGTCACCGCAATTCCAGACGGGATGATGGTTCTCGACGTCGGGCCGAAATCGGCAGATGCCCTCGCCCGGCGCCTGGCCGACTGCCGTACGCTGGTGTGGAACGGGCCCTTGGGCGCCTTCGAAACCGAGCCCTTCGACCGGGGCACCTGTTCCGTTGCCCTGGCGGCGGCCAAACTGACGCGCGGGGGCAAAATGATCAGCGTCGCCGGCGGTGGCGACACCATGGCAGCACTGGCGCACGCGGGCGCCGCCCAAGATTTCACTTATGTCTCGGCGGCAGGCGGCGCGTTCTTGGAATGGCTGGAAGGAAAACGCCTACCCGGGGTCGAGGTGCTGCGGAAACGCTGACCGCCGCGGCACGCCGGCGCGCGCCAGGAACCCTGCGCCAACCCTTTCCCTGAAGTCTATTTCGAGGTCATCACCCAGACGCCCTCCCAGTCGTCGCCTGGCGGTTCTTTCTTCAGGTGCTCGCAGCGTCCGATGTACGTCTGCGAAAGGGCGTCGTCGGGATTGAGCGCGAGACATTCCTTGAACGATTTAACCCCCTTGTCGAAGGCGCCCTTGCGGTAATGATCGACGCCCGCCTTAAAGTAATTCACCGCCTCCATCAGATTGGGAAAGGTCTCGTCGGTGTGATAGTCGAGCACCTCGTAGACACCCACCGGTTGGGTCTTGCCCTTGACGACGACCCTGTCGATGTCGCGCATCCGATAGGTTCCGCGCAGCTTCTTCACCGTGTTCTCGCTGATAAGGATGCGCGCCGAATACTGTTTGCAGGCACTCTCGAGCCGCGCCGCCAGGTTCACGCCGTCACCGATGATGGTGTAGTCCATGCGTTTGGGCGATCCGATGTTGCCCGACACCACCACGTCGGTATTGAGGCCGATGCCCATATCGACCGGAGGCAGGCCGTGGGCCTGGCGGTCGGCGTTCCAAACCCGGAGAGACGAGATCATGTTGATTGCTGCACGGACGCCGCGGTCTTCATCGTCGTCGTGGGCGACCGGTATTCCGAACGCCGCCATAATGGCGTCGCCGATAAACTTGTCGAGCATCCCTTCCTCGGCGGAAATACAATCGACCATCAACGTGAAGTATTCGTTGAGCAGGCTGACTGTGCCCTGGGCGCCGAGTCCCTCGGTGAGCGTGGTGAAGCCACGAATATCCGAGAACAGCACTGTCGATTCCGTGGATTGACCGCCAAGCAGGTCTTCACCACCGCCCAATACCTGATCGGCGAGGCCCGGATCCATGTAGCGCGCCATCGTCGATTTGACGCGCTTTTCACTTGAGATGTCTTCCATCATCAACAGCGTGCCGAGTTGTTTGGCCTCGCCGCTCATCAGCGGCATGACCGTGAGATTGACCGACACCGTTTCGCCGCCGAATGCCATTTCGGCATCCATGGTGATGTCGTGTTCCTGGGTCTCAGCGACCCACCCGATCTTTTCGAGCAGGAACATGTTATCGCTTTCAAAGAATTCCTGGGCCTTCTTGTCGATGATTTCGTCTACAGATACCTTCATGATGCGCAGTCCAGCCGCGTTGCAAGTAACGATCTTGCCGTCTTCATCCGTTGTGACAACCGCATTCGACATGCTTTCCAGCATGCTTTCGTTGTAGTTCTTCATTTGCTGAACGTCGTCGAACAGCTTCGAGTTTTCGAGCGCGATCGAAACCTGCGCCGTAAACGCCTTGAGGCGCGATTCGTCCTCGTCGGTAAACGGCCCGCCGCGCCGGTTCAGCACTTGGGTAACACCGATGGTCTTGCCGTTCTTGTTGACCACCGGCACGCACAAGATCGAACGCGTAAAATAGCCGGTCTGCTTGTCGAACGAGGGATTGAAGCGCAAGTCGGCATAGGCGTGCGGGATGTTGACGGATCGCCCCGAAGTGAAAACCGCGCCGGCAATACCGGCATTGTTGGGCAGCCGGATTTCGCCGATCGACTCGCCCATGGCGACCCGGGAGAACAATTCGCTGGTCTTTTCGTCGTACAGAAACAGTGTCGAGCGGTCGGCCTGAAGCATCCGCGTGGCTTCGGTCATGACCCGCTGCAGCAGCGTCCCGAGTTCGAGCTCGGAGGTCACGTCGGAGACAATGTCGAGGAACTCCATCTCCTTTTCGCGGGTTTTCTTCATGCGCTCGACGAACTGGGTGCTTTGCAGTGCCACCGCGGCCTGCGACGTCATCGCCTCGATCAGCGCCAGATCGTCCTTGGTGAACCGGCCCTTCTTCTTGTTGAGGACCTGCGACACGCCGATGACTTCGCCTTTGACGGTGCGCACCGGGCAGCAGACGATACTTTTGGTGTGAAAGCCGGTCTGCTGATCGACATTGGGGTTGAAGCGTTCGTCTGAATAGGCGTCATGGATGATGGCACCCTCGCCGTTGCTGAACACCCAGCCGGCAACGCCGCTGTCGTTGAGGATGCGGATTTCGCGTTTGAAGTTGCCTTGGGCGACCCGGGAATAGAGTTCGCCCGAGGCTGAATCGTTGAGGAACAAGGTGCCGCGCTCGGCCCCCAGTTCCCAGGTTGTCATCTCGACCAGGGTTTCGAGAATCTCGTCGAGCGATTCGATCGCCACGCACCGCCGCGACATGTTGAGAAGCATCTCCGCCTGACGCAACCGTTGCTCGAGCTGGTGCTGCGAGGGCGCGCGGCCGGTACCTTTTTTGCCTTTTTTTGTCCCGGCGGCGCTCGCTCGTCCGCGGGTTTCACCGGCCCGCCGTCCCGCCTGTCCGCTCCGCGCCAACCTGCCGCTACCTTCGCTAGCCATTACCCTTCTCCAACCGTTCGCGTAGTTCCTCGATCATAGCCTGCAAATGCGCATTTTCATTGCGGGTATCGCGTTCGAGAGTCTGAATTCGTTCCTCGTACCGGACCGTGGTGCGGTCGAGTTCGTCGCGCAAGGCGCCCACCGTGCTGCGTAATTGGGCAAGTTCGTCGGCCGAGGCCGCAATCGTCGCCTGAACTTCCGCTTCTTTGTCGAATCGCAGTTGTTCGAGTTCAGCGCGCAGCGACGAAGCGGTTTGCTTAAGTTGCCGGATTTCGTCACTGGCCGCCGCCACCGCCGCCTGAACGGCGGCTTCTTTGTCATAGCGCAGTTTTTCGAGTTCGTCGCGCAATGTCGAGGCGGTCGCCTTGAGTTGCACGATCTCGTCGTTGGCCGCCGCCACCGCGGCTTGTACCGCCGCTTCCTTTTCATAACCGAGTTTTTCAAGTTCCGAGCGCAGCGTGGCTACCGTCCCCTTGAGTTGAACAATCTCGTCGTTGGCCAAGACGACCGCTGCCTGTATCGCCGCCTCATTTTCGAAGCGCATCTTCTCGAGTTCACCGCGAAGAACCGCCGCAGTCTTGCGAAGCTGCATGGTTTCGTCGGTGGATTCGGCAACGGCGCGCTGCACGTCCGCTTCCTGCCCGTACTGGGTCGCTTCGAGTTGTTCGCGTAGGGCGGCGATGGTGTTCTTGAGGTGGCGCACCTCCGTTTCGGCCGCGAGCAGGCGGCCCGGTGTCTGCGGTTCGGCCAAGTCCGGGGTCCCGGCGAGATCCGTCATCGCCGCCGCCACGACGGCACCGGCTGGCCGGTATCAGAGAAATAGGCAATTTCGTTCATGTCCCCACCGCAGTCCGGGCACAGCCAATTTCCCGCAAGCCGGCCGCGCCCAAGCGTACCATGACCGGGAGGGTTTCCGCGAAGTCGGAAATCGCGCCTCCCGCAAGCCCCGACCCCGGCCCGTAAGGCCGCTAGCGGTGGATTAGCGCGAGCGTCCCGTCTTCCAGCCCGACCGCGATTGCGGGCCACCGTGAATCGCCCGGAAGGGGCACCAGCGCCGTCTGCACGCGGGCCGGCAACGGCAACCTGGCGATCTCGGCGAAGACGCCGCCGGCAAAGGTGACGATCCGGATCGCGCGGCGCCGGGCGTCCGGCACCATCATATCGGGCACGCCGTCGCCGTTGGCATCGACAATGGCCGAAAGCCCCAGTTCGCGAGAGCCGATGGCGTGATTCGAGAAGCCTGGCGCTGCGCCCATTTCGACCAGAACTGCGCCACGCAGCGCGTAGATTTTGAGAACCCCGCCGATGTGCAGCGTGATGACCGCGGCCGCCTCGGGCGCCCCGTCGCCGTCGAAATCGGCGACGCCGACCGGGTTGAGCCAACGGCTCGGCCGCCCGATGGGCGGCGCCTCGGCGATCCGGACCAGCGCCCCGCCGCGGACCCCATAGACGCTCAACGCCGCTCCGGCCGAGAGATAGGACCGAACGATCATGATCTCGTCTTCGCCGTCGCCCGTAAGGTCGGCAAGCCGCGCGAGCCGGTCCTCGAAGACGGATTCGGTATCGAGGACCGCTTCAAGCGTGCCGCCGCTGGCCGTGGTGACGCGCACGCCCGAGCCTTCGATGGCGTCGCCGAGGACGCCATGGCCATAGCGCCCCGTCGGCCCAATCAGCCACGCCTCGCGAATGACGCCCTCGCCATGGGAGACCACCGCATCCGGCAGGCTATCCGGGCGCGGCTCGGGGGCCGGCCGGGCAAACCCCGGCACCAGGCCGAACCGGACATTGCCGTTCGAAATCGACACACCGAGAAAGTGCCCGGCGCCGGTTTCCAGAACCAGACGCCGCCCCAACTCTGTTGCGGCGATGAACAGGCTGGTGGTTTCGTCGCCGGCAGCGAAAGTGTCGACTCGCCAGACCGGTTCCGATTGCGCCGGCGCGCCCGCAACGGCAAGGAGGCCCGCAGCCGCCAACGCGGCCGGGCGCCGAAACAGGACAGAACGCAGTCGAACCATGAACAACTCGGCGAAGGGAATCCGGGGCACGGGTTGCTGGCGCCGGGCCCGAGGAAAAGTGCGATTGGGAAGTGCGATTAGAAGGACCGTGGCGCCCGCCCGCAACCGCCTTGGCGACACGATTGCGTGGGCCCGGCAATCACCGGGAGGGGAGTTAAAGGGGTGTGGAGTAGCGTCGAGGAACGCACCTCACGCTGCGGGTTTGCAGTGCGGCCAGTGCGGGCGCGCAGGCATTGTCGCCCGCATTGCCCCGGCGAGCCCGGATCTTATCCGCCGTCCGGCGGAATCGCGCCGGTGCGTTCGACGATCAGGCCATAATGCTCGGGCCGGCGGTGTTTATCGAAGGCGAACCAGGTCTCCTTATAGGAACGGCACAGATCGAGGTCGCATTTGGCGACGATCAGCTCGTCGTCCATGGTCGAGGTCATGGCGGTGATTTCGCCCGACGGCGCGATAATCGAACTCTGCCCCAACAGGTCGCAGCCTTCCTCGCGCCCCGCCTTGGCCACGCCTACCATCCAGGTCGCGTTCTGGTACGCGCCCGCCTGCATCGAGAGATGGTTGTGAAACGACGTCAGGTGGTCGTGTTGCGGCGCGGGCGGATTGTGGACCGGCGAATTGTAGCCGCACATCACCAGTTCCACGTCCTGCAGGCCCATGACGCGGTAGGTTTCGGGCCAGCGGCGGTCGTTGCAGATGCACATACCCATGTTGCCGTCCATGGTGCGCCACACCGGAAAGCCGAGGTCGCCGACCTCGAAATAGCGTTTTTCAAGATGCTGGAAAGGACGGTAGTTTTCGTATTCGGCGTGACCCGGCAGATGGACCTTGCGGTATTTTCCGGCCAGATTGCCCGCCTTGTCGATAAGGATCGACGTATTGAAGTGCCGCGTGCGGCCGTTTTCTTCGACCAGTTCCGCGTAGCCGAGATAGAACCCGATGCCGAGGCGCCTGGCCTCGTCGAACAGCGGTTGCGTCGCCGGGTTCGGCATCTCGCGCTCGAAATAGGCGTCAATCTCTGCCTGGTTCTCCATAAACCAGCGCGGGAAGAAACTGGTCAGCGTGAGTTCGGGAAAGACGACGATGTCGCACTTCATCGACGCCGCCTCGCGCAAAAGCTCCAGCAGACGCGCGACCACCGTCTGCCGCGATTCCGCGCGCGCGATGGGGCCCATTTGCGCGGCGCCGAGGGTGAGGATACGGGTCATGACGACTCCTCGTTCGCAAGGGCAACCAGCGCTTCGGCGAGAACCCGGGCGCCGGCGGCAAGGTCCTCGGGTGTCGCGCTTTCGGCCTCGTTGTGGCTGAGACCACGGGCACACGGGACGAAGATCATCCCCGACGGCGCAATGTCGTTCATGTATTTGGCATCGTGCAGCGCGCCCGAGATCATATCCATGTTGGGCAGCGCGAGCTCGGTGGCGGCTGCGCGGACGCGCGCGACGACGCTGGTATCGAAGGTGGTCGGCGGCACCGAATAGGTCTCTTTCACCGTCAACGGCAGGCCGCCCGCATGGCGCTCGCAAATGCCTTTGATGGCATCCCCCTTCCCGGTCAGCACGGCGAGATCCGGATGCCGGAAATCGACCGTAAAGAAGGCGCGCGCCGGCACCGTGTTGGGTGAATTGGGCGATACCTCGAGGCGCCCGATGGTGAACCGCAGCACGTCGGTTTCGTCAGCCATCAGGTCGTGCATTTCGCTAATCATCGCCAGTGCAGCCTTCAGCGCATCCTTGCGCGCCGCGTTCGGCGTGGTGCCGGCGTGCGCCTCCTCGCCCAGAACCTCGACCGCAACCCAGCGGCAACCTTGAATGCCGGTGACGACGCCGACGGTCTTGTCTTCGTTTTCGAGACGCGGGCCCTGTTCAATGTGGGCCTCGATGTATGCCGCGACGGGGCTCCCGAAGGCGCGCGGCGTGGCGCCGGGCGTCGCCTCCAGCGATTGCGGCAGGGCGTCGCCGACCCGCACCCCGTCCCGGTCGCGTACGTCCAGCATTTCGGCAAAGTCCATATTGCCCGCATACACGCCCGAGCCCATGGTCGCCGGCTGGAAACGCCCGCCTTCCTCGTTCATCCAGGCGACAAATTCGAGTGGCCGTCTGGTTTTTAGACCGATGTCCTCGCACGCCTCAAGGACTTCAAGTCCCGCCATCACGCCGTAGGCGCCGTCGAACTTGCCGCCAGTCGGTTGGCTGTCGATGTGGCTGCCGGTGACGACCGGCGCCGCGTTCGGGTCTTCGCCCGCGCGGCGGAAAAAGAGATTGCCGATTTCGTCGATGTGGGTCGTAAAGCCACGCGCCTCGGCCCAGCCGCGGATCAACGCCCGCGCCTCGGCATCCTCGGGCGTCAGTGCCTCGCGGTTGACCCCGCCCTTTTTGGTGGCACCGATGGTGGCCAGGTCCATCAGGCGCTGCCACAGGCGGTCCTGCTGGACCGCCAGCGAAATCGGGCGATTGGATGGGGACATAAACGGACGACCTTTCGTGGACTTGGTGCCGCGCGGCACAGAAAACCGCCGCACCCCGGCAGAGCAGACAAGCTCCACCCGTTTCTGGACGCGGTAAGAGTGGGTCCCTATTATTCCGCCCCAAGGCGTGTTGTCCACCGCCAAACCCGGAAGCCGGAGCCGCATCGGCGCTCGTCCTTCCGGGCTGCCGTTTCCGGGCGCTACCGGAACACAGGCCCGGGTCGGGGCCGCGCCGCCAGGGAGGAATCAGTCGATGCAATTGGTTGGTGTCGATGTCGGGGGCACGTTTACCGACATCGTCTATACGGATACGGACGATAACCGGACCATCATCCACAAGGTCCCGACGACACCCGAGGACCCGTCGAAGAGCGTCATGCAGGGGCTTTACGAATTGTGCGAGCGCAATGGGATCGACCGCAACGGGGTCGATCATGTGCTACATGGCACCACCATTGCCACCAATGCCGTGCTCGAAAATGACGGCGCGCATACCGGCATGATCACCACCAAGGGCTACCGCGATATTCTGCACATCGGCCGGCATCAGCGCCCACAGCACTATTCGATCATGCAGGAAATCCCCTGGCAGAACCGGCCTCTGATCCGGCGCCGCCACCGCAAGACCGTGACCGAACGTATTGCGGCGCGGGGCGACGTGCTGGCGCCGCTGAACGAAGACGAAGTGCGTATCGCCGCCCGCGCGCTGAAGGACGAAGGCGTCGAGTCGATTGCGGTGTGTTTCCTGTTTTCCTATATCGACCCCGGCCACGAAGAGCGCGCCGCCGAGATCGTGCGCGAGGTGTACCCCGAAGCCTTCGTCACGACCTCGTCCTCGGTGACGCCCCAGTTCCGCGAGTTCGAGCGCTTTACCACCGCGGCGATGAACGCCTTTGTCGGCCCCAAGGTACGGACCTACGTCTCGAAACTCGCGAACAGCATCCGCGACGGCGGGATGAAGGCCGATCTGCATATCATGGGCTCGAACGGCGGGATCGCAACGGCGGGCCTTGTCGCCGAACGCCCGGTGCTGACGCTGCTGTCGGGACCGGCGGCGGGCGTCCTTGGCGGGGCGTGGTGCGGCGAGGTCGCGACACGCGAAAAACTCATCACCTTCGATGTCGGTGGAACTTCGGCCGACATCGGTATCGTCACCGAAGGGCGGTTCGGCGAAGCGACCGCGCGCGATACCTGGATCGCAGGATTTCCGTTGATGGTGCCGATGATCGACGTTCATTCGATCGGCGCCGGCGGCGGCTCGATCGCGTGGCGCGATTCGGGCGGCACCTTCCGGGTCGGCCCGCGCAGCGCCGGATCGCAACCGGGCCCCGCCGCCTACGGGCGCGGCGGCAACTTGCCGACGGTAACCGACGCCAACGTGGTTCTAGGACGGCTCAGCGCCGACAATTTTCTGGGCGGCGAAATGGACCTCGATGTCGAGGCGGCGACGCGGGTGATTTCCGCCTTCGCGAAGGAACTCGATCTCGGACTGCATGACTGCGCCGAAGGAATATTGACAATCCTCAACGCCAATATGGCGAACGCGATCCGCTCGCGTACCGTTCAGAAGGGTATCGACCCGCGCGACTATGCGCTGGTCGCCTTCGGCGGCGCGGGGCCCTTGCATGGGGTGGCGGTGGCGGCGGAAATGGGAATCCAGGAAGTTTTGATTCCGCCTTACCCGGGTATCACCTCCGCGGTCGGCCTGTTGACGACCGATCACAAGTACGATGCGATTCGTACCGAATTCCAAGTCCAGGGCGAAGTCGATACCGCCCGCCTCATGCGCGACTTTGAGGCGATGGAATCGGGGCTCGCCAACCAGTTCCGCGAAGAGGGCCTCGATGCCGATCAGGTAAGCTTCCTCCGTTCGGGCGATTTGCGCTATCTCGGCCAGGGCTATGAGCTCCGGATCGACCTTTCCGAAGGCGACCTCGACGCGGCCGCCCTAAAGGCCCTGTGGGCACAGTTTCATGACTCCCATCTCAAGGACTACGGCCACAACTACCCCGATACGGAAATCGAAATCGTCAATATCCGCGTTTCGGGCGTCGGCACCATGCCCAAGATCGGAACCCCCTCGCTCGATGGTGCGAAACGGTCATTCGAGGCGGCGCTGGTCAAGCGCGATGCCTGCCACTTCCGCGTGGACGGCGTGCTCGACAGTTTCGAGACCGCGTTCTACCAGCGCGAGACCCTGCCGCTGGAACAGGACATCGCCGGCCCCGCCATCATTTTGCAAAAAGACACCACCACCGTAGTGCCGCCTGGCGCCACCGCCCGCGCCGATACCGGCGGCAACCTGTTCATTCGCCTGGGAGGAACACCATGACCGGCCCAAGCCCCGTCGCCGGGCGCGGCGACAACGGCCCTGCCGTCGATCCGATCACGGCGTCGGTAATTCAGGGCGCGCTTGAAAGCATCGCCATCGAGATGGGCTACAAGCTGATGCGTATGGCGTATTCGTCGATCATCCGGGAATCGGAAGACTTCGGCGCCGCGCTCGTCGATACCAAGTGCCGCCAGTTGTGCGAAAGCAAGCAGTCGACGCCGCTGCAATCGGGTCCGATCCCGGGTTACATCAAGGGCATTCTGAAAACCCTGAAGGCGCGCGGCGAAGCGATAGAGCCCGGCGACGTCATCATGCACAATGACCCCTACGGTGGTTCGTCCCACGGCCCGGACGTGCTGTTCGCAGTGCCGGTGTTTCACGACGGTTCCCTGATCGGATTTGCGGCCACGACCGCGCATCATCTGGATATCGGCGCGCTGTCACCCGGCAGTTGCGGCATCGTCGATGCGATGGACGTCTATGCCGAGGGCCTGCAGTTCAAGGCGATCAAGGTGTACGACCAGGGCGTCAAGAACGACATGGTGTGGCACATGTTGCGCGACAATATCCGCGCCTCGCACCTGGTGGTAGACGACATGGAAGCGCAGATCGCCGCCGCTCGAATCGGTGGCGAGCGGTTCCTGGAACTTGCGAACCGATATGGCATCGACACCGTCAACGCCGCCGCCGAGGCATTGATGGATGCATCCGAGCGCATGATGCGCGACGCCATCGCCAAGATTCCGGACGGAACCTATTCGGCCACCGGCCATATCGACGGTTACGAACTGAGTGACAATCCGAAAGAAAAGGAACTTCCCATCGTCGTCACCGTCACCGTCGAGGGCAATGATATGACCGTCGACCTGACCGGCACGGCGGATCAGATCGACCTGCCGATCAACATGCCGCTCGAGGGCACGGTCGATGTCGCGATCTGGCTGACGGTGCGCTCGATCCTGGTGGATACTGCCGTCTACGGCCATGTTCCGCAAAATTCAGGACTTACCCGGCCGATCAAGATCATCGTGCCGCCGGCGACGCTGGCCAACCCGGAATTTCCGGCGCCGGTCATCGCGCGTTTCTCGCCCGGCGTCATCATTGCCGACACCCTGATGCGGGCGTTGGCGCAAGCCGTGCCGCGACAAGTCTCGGCGGGGGTCGGAAATCTCAAGGTGATCGCGTTCTCGGGCCTCGAAAAGGGGCGCCACTGGGTCCACATGGAAATCTTCGAGGGCGCCTACGGCGGGCGCCATGGCATGGACGGGATGGATGCGGTCGATACGCTCTATGCCAACACTCGCAACAACCCGATCGAAGACATTGAGACCCACCTGCCGCTGCGGGTGGATCGCTATGAACTGCGCGAGAACATGGTGCCGGCCGGCGAATGGCGGGGCGGCATTGGTGCGATCCGCGAGTTTTCGTTCAAGGCCGACGGCGGCTATTCGGTCGAGGGCGAAGGCCACATGTTCAGGCCTTGGGGCTTTTCAGGCGGCGCCGAAGGCGATCCGGCTGAACTTCAGTTCCGCACCGCGGCCGGGGTGGCGTCGGATCTGCCCTCGAAGCTCCCCTACCAGCCGGCTACCACCGGCGATACTTTCCTCGCGGTCGGGCCCTGCGGTGGCGGCTACGGCGACCCGCTGGCGCGCGACCCGGAGAAGGTCCGCGACGACGTGCTCGACGGGTATATCGGGACCGAGACCGCGCTTGCCGATTATGGCGTTGTCCTGACCGAGGCGCTTGAAGTCGACGCCGCCGCCACCGAAACGACCCGCAGCGAACGCCGCGCCGCGTGAATCATGGGCGGCCCGGCGGGGGGGCGGGAGGCAGGGGATAATCCTGCTGCTGGAAGGTAGAATCGCCGGGCTCTTGCGTTCGGCCCATCTTGTCCTTCATGGTTCCCACACCCGGGCTCCCGGGCCGGATTGGCTTGCCGAACGATGACCTTCGATCAAACCGCAATATTCGTCATTCTTGCGCTCGCCCTCGCCGGATTCATCTGGGGGCGGTGGCGCTATGACGTCGTCGCCTTTGCGGCCCTGATCGCCGCGGTTCTGGTGGGGGTGGTGCCGTCGGGCGAGGCCTTTCTCGGTTTCGGCCATCCCGCCACAATCACCGTGATCGGTGTGCTGATCATGAGCCGGGCCCTGCTGAATTCAGGCGCGGTCGATCTTCTGGCCGACCGCCTGACCCCGGGGACCCGGACCCCGGCGATGCATATCGGCACCCTGATCGGGATTGGCGCGCCGTTGTCGGCGATCATGAACAACGTCGGGGCGCTGTCGCTGCTGATGCCGGTGGCGGTGCAGTCGGCGATCAAGGCCAAGCGGTCGCCTGCGGTCATCCTGATGCCGCTGTCGTTCGGAACCATCCTCGGCGGGCTGGTAACGCTCATCGGGACGCCGCCCAACATTATCGTCGCCACCTACCGTGGCCGGGTCGCGGATGCGCCGTTCGGCATGTTCGACTTTACGCCGGCCGGTGCGGCGGTGGCGGTGGCGGGCGGGCTGTTTGTGGCATTGATCGGCTGGCGGCTGATTCCGAAATCGCGCCGCGCCGCACCGCCGCCGGGCGAACTGTTCCACATCGAGGACTACGTTGCCGAGGCCAAGGTGCCCGCCGGGTCGCCCTCAATCGGCAAATCGTTGGGCGAAATCGACGATGACGCCCGCGAGCAGGACGTCGTTGTCATCGGCCTGATTCGGGACCGCATGCGCATTTTCGCCGCCGCACGCCACCAGCACATTCAGGAAGGCGACATTGTGGTGCTCGAGGCGGCGGCCAAACGAATCGACAAGTTCGTCACCGAAAGCGGGTTGGAACTGGTCGGCACCGAAGAGGAAGCGACCGCGTTCCTGAAAGCCGAACACATGACCGTCGGCGAGGTGGTGGTTTCGCCGGGCGCCCGCATCGAAGGCCGCAACGCCCGGGACCTGCGTCTTGCGGGCCGTTATGGGGTCAACCTGCTGGCGATTTCGCGCCAGGGCCAGCCCATTACCGCCCGCCTCAATTCGGTTCGATTCCGGGCCGGCGATGTGCTCCTGTTTCAGGGCGAACCCGAGCGCCTCAATCAGGTGAACTCGGCACTGGGATTGCTGCCGCTGGCGGAGCGGTCGTTGCAGATCGGCCGCGCCCCGCAGGCGGGCCTGACGGTGGCGATCTTTGCCGCCGCCATTCTGGCCGCAACATTCGGGGTGATGTCATTGCAGATTGCCTTGGGCCTTTCGTCGATTGCGGTCGTGGTGCTGCGGATCGTTCCGCTGACGCAACTCTACGAGGCGATTGACTGGCCGGTAGTGGTTCTGCTGGGGGCGATGATGCCGATTGGCGAAGCGCTGGAAACCACCGGCGCCACCCAAATGATGGTGGGCGCGATCGGCGGCCTGTCGGAGGGGGTTTCGCCCCTGCTGATTCTCGCGCTCCTGTTGATCGTCACCATGACGCTTTCGGATGTGATGAACAATGCGGCGACAGCCGTGGTCGCGGCGCCCATTGCCTTCGGCGTCGCGCAATTGCTGGGACTCAACCCGGACGCCTTCCTGATGGCGGTTGCGATCGGCGCGAGTTGCGCGTTCCTGACCCCGATCGGCCATCAGAACAATGCGCTGATCCTCGGCCCCGGCGGCTATCATTTCGGCGACTACTGGCGCATGGGGCTGCCGCTGGAGGTGCTGATCGTGGTCGTCGCGGTGCCGATGATCGCCTGGGTGTTCCCGCTCTAGCCAGCGTCACCGCGGCGAAGACGACGCCCCCGGTCACAGATCGATAGTGCGGCGCGCCAGCGCCCGGTCCCATTTCGAATCGATTGCCGGGTCGAAAAGGAATTCGGCGTCCCCCGGCAGGACGAACCAGCCGCCTTGGTCCAGTTCGCGTTCGAGTTGGCCCGGCCCCCAGCCCGAAAACCCGAACGCCAGCAGACGGTCCCGCGGCCCCTCGCCGCGAGCGATCGCTTCGAATATTTCGCGCCGCGAGGTCATGGAAACCGCCTCGCTCACCTCGACGGTCCCGTCCTGAATGTAGTCGGTCGAATGGATCACGAACGCCGCCTCCGGCTCGACCGGTCCGCCGTAGTGAACCCGAACGATTTCCCGGTTGTCGCCGGCATCGATCCCGAGATTCCGCATCACCTCGGCGACGGGCCAGCGGCCGACCGAGCGGTTGATGACAATCCCCATCGCACCGCCCGCGTCATGGCGCACCATGTAAATTATGGTGTGAAAAAAATTGGCGTCCCGCAGTTCGGGCTCCGCCACCAGAAAACGCCCGCGCAAACTCTCGGGTGCCTCCTGCGCAGGGGCGGGCTCCGGTGCCGACAGCAGGACGGCAAGGCCAAGACCGAGAACGGCGGCGAGACGACGCCATCGGATGCGCCCAGTGATCATGGCACAGCGTTAGACCAGCCCCGGGACCAGCACAAGGCGCACTGACGCGGTCCACCGGGCAAAAGCGGCGCAGCCCCTTCCAGACCCGCCAATCCGAGGCGGCGATACCGACAACCTGGCACCGCAGTCAGCGTTCCACCGGCCCAATCCACAACATGTTGGGTAGATATCCCGAGAGAACACAAAAATCGGTTGCAGGTCCGATTCGGGGCGGGTAGGATTCGTACAAGCTGAACGCCAGGGCTGCACAGGTAATGGGACCCTGCGCACTGACCTCCCGCGAGAGGCACACCCTGACGTTCTGGAGCCGCTCAAGCCCCTGACACGCGCAAGTGGACGGGGTTTTTCCGTTTCAGGGCCCCGCGGCGCCGTTGCCGGTACCGCACAACCCCTTGCGGGAGCCTGCCAAAGACCGCCCTCCCAACCCGTGGCCGCAGTCGCCCGAAGACAACGCCGACCCAGACCCGGAAAGGTAGCCCGCCCGACCGCCTGCCGCCCGAACCCGGCCCCCGAAAGAGTCGGACCCCGGCACAGGCCCCGTTGCGTCCGCCCGGCTGGCGGCCGGACCTTCCCGAAGGAAGGGCCGAACCGGTCACCGAACCCGAAACCCTGCCCCGGCCCCAGCAACTGGCGCCCGAAGGCGTCCAAGACTGAAACCCGGACCCGGATCCCGGCCGACGGGCCCGACCGGCCAGCGTACGCTCCAAAGGAGGGACCTCCCCAGAAACGCACGACCAAGCGTTCGAAGCACCATCGCGGTGGAGACCCACCGGTCCCCGAACGAACATTCCACCTAGCAGCGAAGTCGTCCCCTCGGAAACCTCCCCGATCCGCGCGGCCGCCAAATTCCCCGAAAGAAACCCGCCGACCACTCCGAACCAAGGACCGTCACGCTCACGCGTGCATGGAAAGTGTGCAGAAGCGAAGCCGCGCTGGCAACGAAATTCGTCATTCTGGGTGAAAAAAACTGTGTAAAACCAACGGCTTATATCACATAACACAAACAATTTTTCCACAGCCTTGTACACAGACCGCGATCGCTGGTAGCCGGCGGCGCGATATTCCCTGCATCTAGTGGCGGCTGTCACATTGGGCGCCGCCCGGGGAGGAAACGGCCAAGACGACCCGGCAAGACGGCCCGGCGGCCCAGGGGTCGGCATAATCGATTTGCAACGCCCCGCCCTGCGGCAGAACGAAGGACCCGTTGCGCCCGACTCGATGAAAGATTTGCCCGGTGCCGCCGCGCGGAACGATCTGCGCGCTGCGGCCGCGCCCGGTGACGGAAGTTTCGGCCACCGGATCATCGCCCGGGCCGAGCCGCAAGTGGGCGATCAGTTCGTCCCGGCCGGGAAAGCTGGACCCGGCGTCGAGGGTCGCCGATGCACGCCCGCCGCGCCGGTCAGGCGAATTCACGGCGCCCCGTCCGACGGCATTCTTCCCGGACTCTTCCCGGGCTCTGCATGTAGTGAAATCGTGCTGACGGTCCGGCGCGTTGGCGGGACATCCACCAAGGCGCGGCCGCCGTTGTTTCGTTTAAACGTTGGGGCTGATAAACATCCGCAAGAATCCGAATCCCACCCCGATGATCGCCCCGACGACGCCGCCGAGCACAAGCACGAAGATGCTGGAAAGGACCGATTCCACACCATCGCTCTCGAATCCCCCGATCCCGAACGCCCCGATGACGCCGAGCACCAACCCGATGACGGACCACAACCAGATTCGCCCTGAAGCTTTTCGTTTCTTTGTATCTTCAACCATGGAACTACTCAGTTTCCCAATTTGCGATCCGGCTTCCAGACTGGTGCCCGCTGAGGGACTCGAACCCCCACCTCCCTTCGGAGAACGGATTTTAAGTC
>PVBE011821314.1_pt1 | contig 42701 bp, 58 predicted proteins | sample 1631181 | NCBI WGS metagenome assembly PVBE01 (sample SAMN08397723, study PRJNA350692) | Marine metagenome, whole genome shotgun sequencing project. | isolation source: water | place: Pacific Ocean | collected 2012-04
AGGCGTGTCATTATTACCATCACATAGATCCCAATCGTCAGGTATATTACCAATCGTTCCTAACCATCCGACAATAATTCCTTCTTCTAGGCTATCCGCACCAGAAGTATTATCAATGCCAATGAGCTTGTGATATGAAGGCTCATAGGTCGTTCCCCCAGACGTACCGCTAGACAATCCGCTAGAAGTAACAGAGCCACTAGAACTGTATGCGTCAACCGTATGACTGTGAGGATACGCACCACCCGACCTGGCGAAATACCCGCCATAAGCCTCTGAAGTGAGTGCTCCGCTACCTGAATTGTACGACGAACTGCCTGATGTGCCATGCGTGTGGTCGCCTGCGGAGTGAGTATGCGCACCTGTAGCGTGGGTATGTGAACCACCATCAGACGTAGCACCACCGTTTTCACCGTCAGCGGCACCAATGAGGAATCTGTCTTTACTGCCTGCGTGTTGCGCCCATCCAGACGGTGCGCTAGCATCATTGAAAAAAGCAATCGAATCATTAGGGAATCCTGTCGGGTTCCCATCACTTTGTATCCACCGAACAGTATAGTAATCAGGGTTACTACTTCCTGAAGCCCAATCACCGTGGTCTGTGCTACCGCTAGTGCCACCAGCAGAACCGATTGTATAAGTGTGCGTATGGTTGGCCAGCATTACCGCGGTATTGCATAACACATGGCAGTTGCCGTTGTCGCTGTCGGAAGCCCCTGTAGTACCAGTGTGTGTATGCGCGGCACTATGAGTATGCGCCGCTGAATCGTGAATATGCGTTGCAGAACCGCCAGGCCCGTCGGGGGCTGGCGACCCTGTGGTTCCCTTGGCAAATCTATCATCCATATCAGTCACCCTACTCCAATTGGTCGGGATACTTGCGGATGTAGGCCACGCAACAATTATTCCTGATGGTATCTTCGCCATTTATTGCCCCCGTGAACATATTTTCGAATCATGTGTGACCACAGACGAAACCCGATAATGTTTCTTCTCTACTAATTTAGAGGCTTTGCCGAGAGCCTCTTGTTCGTTCTTTGCGAACACCTCGATACTCGAAAAATCAACCAGCCTGCCATCAGTATCTTCGTGCATGAATCCGCTGATGATGTAATGGTGATGCTCCATTCTAAGAATAAGCCTTTGAATCTAGCATCATGGTCGCGTGGAAAGCTGCCCCATCCCAGTACAGAGCTAAGATATCTTCTGCATCTGTGGCTGCTGTTAGGGTTGGCTTTGTTCCGCCTGAGAAGTGAACCTTCGTAGTCGTGCCAGTATGATAATAATGGTCTATGGTTCTAGCACCGCCGTTATGTACTAACCTAACCATGTAGTTGCCAGAAACAGTACTGCCTGGGTTGGTGAGGTACAAGTTAGCTACAGTACCATCCATATCGCAGGTAAACTTATTACCTTTTGTGCAGTCAACAGTCATATGGTTGCTACCATCTCTAGACACTGAAATCTCATCATCAAATACAGTAGCACCACCTAGTTTAATTAGCTTGCCATCAGCCACGTCCAGAGAGATACCACCAACATCTGATAATAATTCAATACTGTCGTTACCCGTACCTTGGTCTGAGTGGAGCTTAATAGTTTCACTACCACCACCATTGGCGTGTAGTAAGATACCTTCAGCCGATGTGCTTGTAGATACAATAGACATCTGACCTGACCCTGAAACTGTTAATCCAGTTAGCGTGCCCACCGAAGTAATAGCAGACTGAGCTGCTTGGGTTACTGTAAGAGCCGTACCAGATGTGTTGCCTGTGACGTTGCCTGTCACATTACCTTCTAGGTTAGCTACTAGGGTAGCTGTTGCATATCCAGTACCACTGGTATTGACAGTAGTGGTAGGGGCTGCTTGCAAGTCCTTAAACAGTTTCCATTTGCCTGAGTCGTTAGCATCCCTAAACAATCCAGAGTACAAATCTTGTGAGCCTGACGTATCGTATAGACCGTATATCCCAATGTCCACCGAGTCAGCAGAGTCGTTGCCACTACCTAAGATAATCAGTGGGTCTTCAACTGATAACGTCGCTGTGTCCACTGTGGTGGTAGTTCCGTTAACGGTTAGGTCGCCAGTAACTGTTAAGGCCCCTGACATAGTAACCGCCTCAGAACCATCGGTAGTGACTATCGCTAGAATGCCAGCCTTGCCAGCAGAGTCGAAGCTAATAGCTGAAGCGTTGTCGTCAATCAGGTCTACGTCTATCGCAGCACCCGTTAGTGTTAGGTCACCGCTCATGGTGAGTCCTGTCAGAGTGCCTACGCTAGTAATAGCGCTTTGAGCTGCTTGAGTTACAGTAAGTGCGGTGCCTGATGTGTTACCAGTTACGTTACCAGTCAGATTACCTGTAACTGAGGTTGTAGTTAGAACACCTGTACTAGGGTTATAGGTAAGCCCTGTGTCAGATTCTAATCCTTGGGTACCAGTCGCGCCGTCAACAAATATTGGGTATACTGTTTCGTCAGTGGTGTTGTTGGCAGAGATTGTAACTGTGCCTATAGCTAGTGTGCCACCAGTATTAGAAGCATCATGTGCATGGTTAGCGTTAGCCCAGGCCGTAGACCCAATGGTTGGGGTCAGTGCCGTGGCTCCTGTGATAGTCAAGGTTGAACCATCACTCGACATATACTCCCCACCAACGTCGTAGAAGTATATCTTCTGGGCACCGCTCATCAGTAGGTCACCGCCGTGGATGACTACCCTACCATTGGCACCGTCGAGGTGAAGCAATCCCTTAGAGTTGCCACCGTCACTGACCACGAACAGGATGTCGCCATCATCGGTAACATTAGAGATGATGAGTGAGTTCGCGGTTGTAGCGAGGTGGTCAGAGGTTCCTTCAATAACATTCGTAAGCTCGTCGTCGGCTGCTATAATCGCACTACTAAGAACCATTGCGGCATCGCCGTCACTACCAAGGTTCCAAATAATATTGTCTAGTACACCACTACCACCATTGCTAATAAACACACGCTTGTCAGTAATCTGGTTAGTAGCGATTGTTGTGTCGCTAGCTGGTACAAAGATAAGTGCCAGCACTACAGAGTTAGATGGGATATTTGGTAGTTCAGGGACTGAGGCAGCAGTACCAGCAGTCGTGGCAATCGTCCCCGAGTTGTTGACAGTAATCATGTCAAAGCGGGGGTTGGTACCATCAGCCGTGCCTATAGTTGAGTTAGCCCCTGTAACGGAAACGCGCACACCAGCGACAGAGACAACACCTGAGGCCACAGCTACGGTCATGTCGGGTGACCCCTGAGCTGTGACTGCACAGCCTGAGATTACACCACTACCGCTATAGCCTGCCGCAAGTATATCAAAGTCAACTGAATCCGGCTCAGCTTGAAAGGGACTGTTAGCATCAGCGTGGTTAGGTATTGTAAAAGCCATTAGGGTATAAACACTCCGCCTAGGCTAAAGGTAACAGTGGGTGTACTGCTACCGCCAATAGTATTATGCACCCTAATGAGCGCAGGAATCACATCTGATACAGCTTCATTGGCAGTCTCACCTATACCTGGGTAAATGGTGAGGTAGTCACTACCAGCACCAGTCTTCTGTGCAAACACGGCGCCTGTGATGTCGTGCCAAACATCGCCTAGCGCATCGTATCCCTGTACTTTAGAGTCAAGGGTGGGTGAGGAACCGCTGACAGCGGTGACTTCCATGTATATAATAATACCCCGTGCACCATGACTGGCTACGGGGGTACTTGCAGTAGTCGTACCTAGCGCTGCGCTAGAAACGATAGTTACCGTTCGGTTATCGGGCATAGTTCTCCTTACGTAGAAGGGGCTAGACTTGGCACCTAGCCCCTATGACTACGATAAAGTGGGGGGTTTAGGAAGTGGTACGGCGTTGCCGTACGTCGATATAATCTATGTTTAAGTTGCGGTCAATAGAGCCAGTACGGAGCTGGAGTCCAACCCACGGTACTAACTTATCGGCTGCTGTGATAGCGTCCGTCATCCAAGCGCTTTCATAAGTCAGGTTGCCATTGGCATCCAGACGTAAGAACTTGGCGTTGGTATCACGGAGAGCTACAATCATAGTCTCGAATGTGCCAGCTACAGGAGCTAGGCCATCTTCAATCTTAGTAGCCTCAGTGCCTGCCTTGTTACCGAAGCATTGCCAATAAGCTGTGTCGTCAGTATCAAAGACCCAAACTGCACAGTCATCTGCTGTTCCAGTTGGAGTCGCTAATACGTTTACGGCACCGTTATCGGTTGTTACATCGGTGAATCCGACTTCAATCTTAACAGTCGTAATTGCATCAATGTTAAGGCGTACAGCCATGACAGCATTTTGCTGCGCTGTCCAGTTCAGTTCGGGCAGAGCAATAAAGGCATACTCGTCGTCTCCGCCTGCTCCAGTGGAGGCGCTCAGCTCAGCCACACCATTAGTCTGGTCAGCTAAGATAGAAAGAACACCATCGTCACCAGTGTTAAGTTCGTATACGCCTGGGGTACCGCCACTACCTCTGATTTCATCACCAAGGAAGTCATCGAAGTAATGTACCATGTCCCAAGTGTTGTGCTCTAGGAACGGATACAGTCCATCACGACCGCCACGTACGCGCTTTAAGTGGGCGCGTGACCTTACCATTTGTATAGGGTCAGCCATTAGTATTTACCTCTACGAGATTTAGGTTTAGATTTTTTAATACCATATTTCTTGCCAGGGTATCCTTTTCCTTTAGGCATTACTTACCCCTACGCTTATGGGGGTCAGATTTTGCACCGACTATTCTACTTGCTGTTTGCTTTCGTTTGTTGTACGCGCCTGTTGAGCGTGTATTCTTCGCACGCCCTTCTTGCCTACGTACATGCGCAGCAGTAGCCTGCGTGCTCTTTGGGTCGCTAGGTACTTTCTTTGTCTTGCTTAGGCCTAGGATTGCGATGATACTCTTCTTTTCAGAAGCACTCATCGTTTTATCAGACATGATGCTGTTGTATGTAATGCCTTTTGCATGGGGTTTTTTCTTTTCGTCAGCCACTATTAAGGGCCTCCTTCAGTGTTAGCCTTTGTTCGGTTGTGCCTCGAACTAGTCCACTCGGAATCTCGATGCGAGAGGGCTTTGGGTCACGGAATTGGAAGAGCCCTTGTACCCTATATTCATGACGGTCTAAAAGGATGAGGCCTGAATCCAAGTCATGGGCTGTAAACGGGCCGCCAACTTGTAGTTTGCTGACCAGTGTCCATCCCTGCTTGTCAAGCATATCAACGAATTTGTTGCAACTCTCACGAGTAATACCTTCGTAGTTCCCCATAGTCGCATCGCGTGGCACCTTGAAGGTGCCTGTCTTGGTACGACGTGGGTCGTTACGACGAGCGGCATACTTTTGGTTGGCCGCTGCCGTGTCCAGTTGGAACTCTGCTAAACGAAGAGGTTCTATAACTCGACCCTCTCCAGCTCGCTCTCCAGGCAACCGTCTTTACCGTAGCCCTTAAAGAACACTTTGTATTTTGCTTCGCCTTCTCTTTTAGTCGTGTACATATAGCTAATGATTTGACCTAGCGGGGTCGGGTCGTCTGACTGTAGCCTTAAGCCGTTACGTACCATGCCCTCAAACTGAGAGCCTGGCTTTGGCATTACTATGTCGTCAGGCTGAAAGCCGTTTTCCGCTCGGCCTGGGTACTTTAGGTCTATCACCCGTCTGCGAATGTCATCGACGCTTCCCTCAAGCAAAGCCTCAGGGTTTAGCGTACGATTGACAGTCTGTGGGCCACTAGTTAATTTACTAGATAGCTCACTTACGGAACTGGCTAGACCAACTATCATATTCTCTAGCTGGTCTAGCCTATCCGTAGTTTTAGTTACTTTCGGCTGAGTATCCACCACCTCAATGGTTTCACTACTTTCCACCATAATGTTATTAGGCTCCCTTCAACCACACACCGTGGTCGTCCCGCATTTCCTGCGTACCGTAAAGCTGTTCAATAACAACCTTGTCAACGATATAGTCAATATCGAATTGGTGGTAGGTCTTGGGGGCAATCTGCATGACCAGGGCGAGGGCTTCCTTTTGGAACATACCGTTGTCGTGACCAGCGCCGTTAGTACCTTCTACGTTCACTGACCGATAAATCGGCATCCCCATGAATGAGGAGACGTAGGCTTTCTCCAGACCAGTCTCACGCGCTGGGCCATGAACAGACTCGTAGTCGTTGTGGACGAAGCGGTCAAGCTTCAGCAGACCTGTCTCTTGGGCAGGGCTGACCACCATTACACGGCTGTCCTGAGGAGCATCTGCATCATCCAGATACTGCCTGGCACGTAGGATATCGTCATCGGTTAATTCGACAGCGAGGGTTCCTACACTCTGAGAGAAGTTATCTACTAACCCTGCCAACACATCGTCCACCGCCAAGGCCAGGGCATAGCCCAGCTTGCCAGCATAGAGTTGGAGTTGGTCACGGTTGTTCTGAACACGAGTAATGTTCTCTAAAGCGATAGCCGCATATTCATGCGTACCAATAGAGATATCCGTGTTTGATTCAGTGACTGTCTCGTACGTTACTGCACTGTTGGTGCTCTTGGTACGGACAGCGAGGTTGCTCACACCAGGGACGTGAATGGTGTCCCCAAATGATAAGCCATTTTCAAATTTACGGTCAACCAAGTTAGCAAATACTAACTGGTTCTCCCGTGCCACGATTGCTTCCATACTCCATAACTCTGGAATAAATACATCAGCAGTCGTATTGTCAATAAATTCTGTTGCGCCTGTTGCCACAATGTCCTCCCATTAATTCTGCATTTGGTCGTAAACTTTATTTAATTCCTCGCGCATTCCCCTGACTCCTAGTTTGATTGGGTCAAGGTTTGCCACGTCCTGACGGGTTAGACGTTGACCACCTCCTACAGACGAGCCCGTATCTACGCGTCCGTGCTCTTGTCTGTCCTTTAGAATAGCCTCTTGAATGCGTTCATCGGTATTAGTACCGCCGCTAGCTAAGGCCTCATGGGTCAGTCTACTGACTTCAGAGAGACGTGTAAGGTCTCCTGTCTGGTTGACCTCATCTAGCAGTCTTCTTGCACCAGCCAGCCGTTCGTCGTCCCAGTTAGCCTCATTTTCGTCAAGCAAACTGGACATGTCGGCCTCGAACCGAGCAGCGGTAGAGTCATTTCGACGCTGGTCATCAAAGTCCCGTAATGTAGTACGGGCTCGCTCCCTTACATCTTCATCTCCAAACGAGGATGTCGTTTCGAAAAGCGTCTGCATCAATTGTTCTGACCGCTTCATACCTGCCTCCAATTCTGCTAGCCGTAGGCTAGATTCCTTAGACTTAGTTAAGTTGCGGTTGTACTTTCGTTGGAGCTGCTTGTACTCCTTTTCCCAGTCTGTATCACTACCTGTTGGGGTATCCACAGTTTCTTCGTCAGCCATAATCCTCCTCTGTGCGTTATCCCGACCTCGTGCGGGAGGCTCACTTTACGGGTTTCCGCTCATCTAATACGCCTACAATCGCACATCGTAGCCATATCAAATAACCAGTTCATGCCTGGTATGTGTATTATATCACATTTTAGACTATTTGTCAAGTCTTTTAATTGGTACCATGCCGAATTGACCTAGTTAATCGCCTTGTTTCAGCCATAAGTCGTCGATTCTTAGGGGCATAGTCGTAGTAGTTCATCAAATACTTATCTATTTCATAGTTTTGCATTCTCATTCTATCCTGTGCTTTTTTAACTCTATCCTCTAAGATAACTAATCGACGGTTACCTGCACGTAGTAGCTCTTTCTGGCCTGCGGATGCAGCGGCAAATGACCTATATTCTTTTTGTTGGTCAGGAGATAATATTTCTTTCCAGGTCTCCCAGAATGGTCGTAATGCGGTTTGGGCTTGGTAATAGTCTATTACTATTTCAGGTAAATTGGCACCATCTGGGGTATCCAGCAACCTTTCCTCTTTAAGTTGGGCTACTTCGGCCATTACCTCTTCACCATATTTAAGCTCAGATGTGTGCATGAAGGAGTCCAACGCAGCATAGTTCATGTTACCAAAAGCATCTCTAGATAGTGGCGATTGTAGGAAGTCAAAGTACTCACTTGTTACAGCGTTTACTTTATTCTTTTCGTCATTACCCTTATAGTATTGCTCATTCTGCTCTACTAAGTTAGGGAATTGTTTACGTATTTCTGCCTTAGCTGAGTGGTACCTTTGAGCTGCTAGCTGTAGTTTTTCTCTAAAGACTTGACCAGACCTAGTTCCGTTTATACCCTGTTCAAACTCTAGGGCAATTTGCTCGAACCCTGGGGTGATTAAAGTACCATCAGGACTGAACTTTCCTTTGATTTGCTCAGTACGGGCTACGCTTATCTTATCCTCATAAGCCGCTCGCTCCTCGCCCCAAGCAAAATCTTTAGCTACTTCCTTTAGTTTCTCTTCTACATCAACTAGGTCAGGGTGCCTTTGCTGCATCGCACTGTACATTGTCCGATAACGAGGATGCTTTTGGAACTCAGTGAAGGTAAATCCTTCGTCTCTTAGCTTCTCAAACTGCTCGTCTTCTTTGAAGTACTTTTCTTGCAACTCACGTCGGGTTGTCCTATGCTCAACGTCTCGTGCTGAGGCGCCGAACATTTCGTAGACACCTGAAGCTCCCTTATAGTCTCCGTTTTCGTAGGCCGCCTCCATCCATATGGGAAGCAGTTGACTACCCACGTACTTTCCTAGCTCTCTAGGGTCAGTCAGTACATCACCAGGGTCGGGTAAGGTTCGGCCTATTGCATCCGTGCCAGTTATCCAAGATAAGGCTTGACCAGTAAGCGGAGAGGACTGATACCTTAACCGCTTCAAGAAGCTATTTTCCCTAAACGTACTGTTATCCCAAACCTTCCAGTTCATCAGGCCTTCAGGGTTCTCTGTTGCTTGCTTGCTAACATCGACAAACATATTGACTAAGGCATTTGATTTGCTTCCAAAGCCAACCATAGTATCTCCAAGTTGTACTTTAAGGAAGTCTCCACGCCCTGGAGTAAGATTCATCTCTTGCCCAGTTGCAGTTGCAATTGCTGCGTGCAGCCCAAGCTGACCAGCGAATAAGGAGGCAACTGCTTTCCTAGCCTGGTCACCTCTAAGACCTCCACTCGTCATATCCATAAACAATGCAGCCGTGGCTCTGGTGTACTGCGGTGAGAATAGTAACGCAGAACCTTCGAGTGCTTGCTGATTAACACCTATACCCATAGCTCGTGATGATATAACACCTGTTGTCTTATTGACAAACTGTGCTAGTTCAGCCATGTCTTTATCGTACGTGAATGAGCTTATCCCTCCAGTACGCTTGCCTGCTGCGGTTGTTGTTCGGCCAGCAAGGTTCTCAAGACCCTTCATCATTTCGATTCGAGCCACATCAAGGAAGACATCGTACGCGGCGCCTGCACGTTGTGCTACGACTGCCATAGGCCTTAGCCCTTGAGCACCTAGCCGCCTAGTATTTGCGGCAATACCTTCCGCTGCAATCTCAGTTGGCCGAGATGTGGCGTAGGTCGGTAGCCTAGCTAGCCAACCACCCTGTTGTAGGGCTTGTGTGGCTTCTGTGCTGCCTATGTGCATCCCATACTTGAGGTATCTATTGATATCCTCAGCATTATCAGCAACATACCTAGCTCTTACGGCAGGGTCTTTAAGGGTTTTAAGCATCATACCAGTAGCCCTACCCCAGGCTTCTGGGTCTTTGAAGAGTACAGGTAGTCCTTGTATGAGGGGTGTACCTAAGTCAAACGTTGTCTTAAAGTACCTAAGAGCAGAGTTCATATTCTGGGTATTTTTTAGGAAGGAATTAGCTTGGTCTAGAACATGCTTGTCCAGGTCTAGCATAGCATCGACCGCTTCTTTTGAGCCCGTTTATATACGGTCTCCAGGGAAGAGCCGTGACGTATGCTCCTGTACCCCATCTACTACTTGAGGACGAGTAACTGTTTGGGCCTTTGCGGCTACGTCATCTTTAATCCTCTTGAACGCAGCCTTAGACCCAGGCGTAATCTCGTTCATGTTATCGACTAATCTTTTAAGCTCTACTTTTCGAGTCTGCCTAACCTGCTTACCCATCTCTTTAGTAAGGGCCATGATAATTCTTCTGTTATCACTCGCACGTAGGTTTAGAGATTTAAGAGCATCTTTCAGCTCACTGGCTGCTACGTTACCGTAAATACTAGGGCCATCTGGACGGCCTTTCATAATAGCATCTCTAAGGTCTTCGTATTTTAGATTGTCAGGCATTATAGACTTTGAAGTTTCTCGGAATGACTTTAAGGCAGCATTCCAATCGTTCTTACGAACCTTTACAACCCCATCAATGTCTCTTTGTATCTGATTCTTAATGCCCTTTATGTAATCAGAATCGTCCTTGTTCTTATAGAAAGCTTTTTTCATTCTATTAACAGTCTTATGATTCATGAATTGGCTTTCAGTAATCATAAACCTATGAACTTCTTTGGCAAAGCTAACTTGTTGATTCATTAGCTTCTTGGCAGCTTTCTGGCCTTCGTACAAAGAGCCGAAGGCTTCCCTTGGTGACGTACTTCTAGTGAAGGGCTCAACTGCTTTCTCTAAACGCTTTAACGCAACCTGTTTGTAGAAAGTATTAGCATATACACCAAGGGTCTCATAAACATCGGCATATTCATATCCTGCTTCTACGCCCTCTTTCATAGACTCAAAGGTACGAGACTTCTCAAACCCAGCCTGACCTGCTCGCCTTACATAGTTATCATAACCAGCTATAGGCTCAAGTATCCCCTCTGAAGTACGCTTGCCTACAACTCTACGTGCACTGAAGTACAATGCAGCCTTAAAGTCACCAAGCAAGTTCATGTCCAAGCCTTCTTTTCTGGCCATGGCTGCAAAGTTTTCGTAAACTTCACCGAACCAGTCAGCAAACTTTTGCTGCTGAGCAGTTAGTCTGTAGGCAGTAGGATTAGATAGGACGTCAGCTATTGGCACCTCAATATCATCAACCTTACCAAAGCCTCTTACGTCTAGCTCTTTAGTTGGTCTAACTTGAACCTTAACCTTCCGCCCTGGTTGTAATACAGTCTCTCCCCACACATCCTCTAGCTTACCAAAGTTACCTTTAGCTTGGGCTACAAGAAACTCTGAGTTTTTTGCGCCATCATCTAAGAAACGACCGTAGACAACCTTAGCACCCAATAGTGTACGTTCAACTGAACCTTTAGCCATGTTCCTAAGCGTACCTGATGGGTCAATAGAAGGTAGTTTATTGACTACCTTACCTACACCAGGGATGTTAGCGACACGTTCCCCCATTTTAAGCTTAGCCATACGGCCTCTTACGCCTGTATGTGGTGCCGCCGCCTCATCAACAAGCTCATCGAAAGGCCTAGGGTCTATCTCGTTAAGTATGCCCTTAGCTATAGTCTCATCATCGGCTATCCTCGCAGCTTCCTTTGCACTGAGCCCTTTTCGTAGACCACGACTTCCTCTAGTTGCAATCTTAGCGCCACCCCTAAGAATACCAGCTCCTCCCATAACTGTAGTGGGGTCAGATATAATGGGTAGTGCGAACTTAAACCACTCAGGCATGTCTTCACGATTATTGAACGCTTGTATACGTGCGTCATCGTCAGACATTCCTTCGGCTTTTAGTTCTTCAATAGTGGCTAGATATTTTGCTTTCTCTTCTTCAGTGCCTATTGGTAGTTCGTTTATAGCGTCTTGGACAACACCTTGGATTTGCTTAAACGTCATTAACCTAGGCTGCCCCTCTTCAGTAGGTGCGCCCTGGAGCAATGGGACTGGTGAAGCTTGACCTAATATTCTACCAAGAAACGCACGCCTACCACTTCCATCATCAGGGAACCATTCAGAAAGCTTCTCGTTAGGGATATCCATTGCGACGTTTTCTACAAATTCTAGACCTGTCCCTAACGCAGAGAATGCCGTAGAAATCCCAGCCTTATCTAGACCAGACTTAATAAAACCCCAAGCATCTTTAACCCAGATTTGTTCTTGGTTACTTTCTTCGTCCTGCTGGGCCTGCCTCATGGCACTCCAGTTCCTTATACGCTCGTCCAGATTCTCGTCCTGGCCCATGAATAATGCTGGGTTCGTCCGAAACATATCGACATTGATGTCAGGGGTTAGTCCTAAGTTATCGCGTATCTCGTCATCGGTAGCGTTTGCAAGGAATCTTAGCCCAGCAGACTCTTGGACACGTTGCGTTACAGGCACATCCTGAGGTACACGGGACGACACATCGTGGCGAGCCTGAGATTGGGCAGCCTTCATCTGCAAAGAGTTAATCTGGCTTACCGTATCCGCCTGGGCCTTACGTGCAGTTTCCTCTTCTCGTTTACGTCGAGTCCCGCCCCAAGTATCCCAACGGTTTTCGGTTTTCGTTTTTGGTTTATACCATACCCTAGGTTCTGACAATGTATCTCCTAAGCGCTAACTTATGCACGCCCAACTTTGATTGTTGATTTCCGCCCTCTAGTAAACGGAGACGCCCCAGTAAGGAAGTTCTCTAGCCCTTCAGGGGAGACTCCTCTAGTTGCCGCCTGTCTAAACCTAACTCTTGCCTGCTCTTGTTCGCCTAGAGCGTTGTACGTTTGTATGTTTGGCATATTTGCTGGGTCGATTGATGCGGTTAACTCCGAAATCATATCGTTAACATCTTCGCCCATTATAGTCTCACCAGGTGCAGTTAACATACCAGACTGGTTCATGAAGAATAGCAGGGCTGGGTTCTGAGAGATAGACATAATAAGGTTAAGCTTTTGAGATTCTCGCTCAATCTGCTGTTGCTCACGTGCAAGCTCTTCTTGAGCCTGATTGGAAGCTATGGCCTCATCAATTCGCTTGTTCTCTAAGAAGTGTAGCTTATCGTTCTCAAGAGATTGCCATTCGTTTTGAGCGTTTATACGTTCAGTCTCTAGCGTATTCTGCGTGTAGAGAAGATTAGATTGCGCGTTAGCTTCACGGGTAACAATCGCCAATTGATTGTTCATTTCGTTTATAGCTATATGTTTCCGCGCATTTAGTTCTTCTGTTGCCATTGCTTTCTCAGCGTCTAGCCGTTCTTTCTGGGTTAAGCGCTCTTCCTTACCAGTCGCTACTATCTTCGCTGTGTCCTTTGCAATCTCGAGGTCAGATTCACGCCTTTCCTGAGCAATCTCTAGGTCGCTTGTTCGTTGTTCTTGAGCAATCTCTAGGTCGCTTGCCCGACGTTCCGTAGCAATCTCTAAGTCAGAACCTCGTTTTTCTGTAGCAATCTCAAGAGCTGATTCACGGTCTTGTTTAGCTATAGCCTCTCTTTGCTCACGTTCCAGCCTAGCTATCCTTTCTCGACTGTCCTGCTCAGCTTTAGCTAGCTCTTCTTTGTAGTCCTGCTCAATCTTCTTTTGCAGAAGAGCCTCTTTATTTATACGGTAGTTGTCTATTAGAGCCATAGACTCAGCCCGAAAATCTTGAATCTGCGAATACTCAAAGATTTCTTCGAAAGTAGCAGGCCTTCCGTCTAGAGTATATACGGGTTGACCAGTAGTGTACGCGTCCATAACAGCCTGCTCACCAGCAGTTAGCGTCTGACCAGGCGTATGCAATTTGTTAACAACAGCATCATACATTGCTGCTGAAACTTCTCTCTCTACTATTCTATTAGCGTCACGACCTTGCGCCTGACCCAAAAAGGTGTAAGCCTCACGAGTACTAAGGGGCATACCACCTGACGCATCATTATTGTAGTACGCATACCCGCCACGCATTTCCCCTTCGAGCTGACCGAACTGTTCTATCTGCTTTCGTAGGTCTCCCTGAACGATACCTCGCCCGTAACCCATACCAGCATCGGTACCAAACATGGTATTAACCATACCTAGTACCCTGTCTTGTTCAGCTTGTTCAGCTTGTTCCCTTTCTAGGCTTTCTAGTTGTTCAGGTGTTAGGCCTGTCTCCTGCCCCGACCCTTCTAGGCCGCTACCTTCACCACCTGAAGGCGTTTCAAAGCTTGTGGAAGTATCCTCATCTTCTCCCCTAAATATATCACCAGTAATTCTGCCTTTACCAACACCTAGCATGGTCGTTGATGGTCGAGCCTGTTGCTGGGAAGCAAAAGCACTACCAGCCTCGTCGATGTCGCTACTGTAGTATTTGTCTTGTATTGATGCTTTTGGTTCTGGGTCACCACGGCCTACGGAAAAAGCACCAGCAACGGACTTACCCACATCCTTCGCCTTGTCCCATAGCTGGGAAACTTGTGGCGGGCCGCCACGAGTTTCAGAGGGTTTCGCCCTTCCGTACAGTATGTCTACACTAGAGGGGGGTTTGGGCTCCTCCTCTTTCCATTGGCCTCTTTTATAATCCCAAGTCTTTGCCATTACTTATATAGCTCCTTCATATAGGCATCCCATTCGGCTACACCCATACTCTGTATTTGAGCCATCGTTTGTTGAGCACCTTGGTTTTGAATCTCAAGTCGCTTGTCTTTGTTTGACATAATACTAACGCGTGGCCCGTAAGGTATTCTCTTGCTCATACTTGTCTGTAGCTTACCAAGGGTACGCTGCAACTGGTCAAGAGTATCTCTTGTAAAGTCCTGTTTATTTTCAGCCATTCTACCCTCCAGCAGAAATGCCAGTGTTAGTCTTTGTTGCCGTATCCATACCACGCGCCATCATCTCACGAGGTGGCGTAAGTGACCCAGGAGTTCCTGAGATGGCTTCCATCTCTTGAGCAGCTAGTCTGCCCTCAGTGGAAACTGTATCACTTGGGGGTAGGCCCACGCTTTGCTGGGCCCCCTGTACTGCCTGCTCACCTTGCTGCGCAAGCTGCGCCTGCATAGCCTCGTCCATAACAATCTGAGACAAAGCGCCAGACTGTAGTAGGTTTTGAAGTATAGACTCTTCCCAGAGGTTGATGTACTCTTGGTCTGGGTCTTCAATGACATGCTTGAGGTACTTCTCCCAGAAGGTTCTCTGCGAGATATCTCCAGCTCGCCGTAGTGCCTCACCGACCATTAGAGCCCTGTCGTTCTCAGCAGGGTCAACGGCCTCGAATGTGACCTGGAAGTTCATGTGCTCAAAGTCAGAGCCCGAAACACTTACAGGTTCTTCGACTGGCTCCATTGTCCCTTTGACAGACATGTTCAAGTCCATCTTACGGGCCATTGTCGCCATCATATTCAATGTCTGTGTAGCCATACCGTCGAGTGTTGCACGTATGGGGGCTATCGTTGTAAGGGCCTGGCCCACCATTTGGGCCTGTAGCACACCGTACTGCACACCAGGGTCACGTCCACCTGATAGGGCAGACGATGCGATTCTGGCTATATTTTCTTGGATTGCGTTTAGGAATCTATAGAGATTCTCATTAGGCGCTGGGTAGTCCATGTACTGGGGCGGCTGTCCTGGGGGATGGCGTATAACCTTACCAGGGCCTAGACCAAACTGTGCTGCTACCTTACGTGGGTCTTCAGTTGTAAGGATAGGCGGGAAGACGTGCATCTGTGTTTGTACAGAGATGGCAGTCTTTAGCCGTACCTCTTCCTCTAACTCGCCTAGTATGTGGGTTAAAATCCCCACAGCGAGATGAGACGGGTCACCATCAGAATGAGCCCTTCCGAGCCCTGACCACTCGAAGATATATGGCACAAAACCATAGGGATTCTCCTTCTCGAATACTACTTCGCCATCGGCTTCTACAATGTACTCGTCCTTAGACCAGTACTCTAGCCACGTTACTAAACGTGCTGGATTGCGTCCTTCTTTAGTGTCACGCTTAGGGTCGTTCCACTCTGGGTACTGTGCCCATAGCTGACCTACTGGTCGCTTTTGTTTCTCAATAATAAACGGCAATGGCTTGACATCACCAGGGGATGGAAATATAGACAGCGGGTCAATAGCTCGTGATATGTAGGGCCAGCAGTTTGTTGCCTTGGCTTCCCAGTCTTTGTATGCACGAGTAGCCCGTTTAGGCGCAGGCCCAACCATGTTATCAACGTCAACCACAATCTTCTTGCAGGCGGCGCCGCGTAGGAGTAGGTCAAAACCACACTGTAGGTTAGGGTCAATGGCGCCGCGAAGTCGCTCGCGCTCCATCATACCATAACCCCACTTCTTCATGAGTACGGCATCCTTCTCTGCTGCCCTAGTATGGTTATTAGGGTAGAAGTTAACTGTGGGTTCCGTTGTACGTATCTGGTTACGGTACCCATCAATTATGTTAGCCGCTGTGCTAGACAAGAACACACGGATTTCATATGGCACATCAATAATACCACTAAAATCTTGGTTGTGCATTTTATCGGCGCGCTCCATCTGACGATGCGCGCGTCCATAATACCGCTCTAGGTTGGCTTGTATTTCAGTTACCTGTTTGGTACTAGCTGCCACCTGTCCTCCGTATGTAATCAGCGGAGTCTCTGCTATGGCGAGACGAATAAATTGCATCTCCTACATAGCTTACTGATTCAAATTTATCTAATGCCATATCATAAGCTTGTTGCCCATAGGGGCCTGCTAGCAAGTAGGCTAGCGCCTTACTTGCGTGGTCGTTACGACGCATTGGTGGCCCTAGTCCTGCTTTACTTTCGTACCGCATCCATGCGCCTCCATCAGGCACTGGTGAAGCGCCCCCTCCCATTTCAGAGATGAGTCCGGCACATTGTGGATGTATTCGTAGTCTAGGTCTGCCCGTATTAGGGTTGTTAGAAAGTGCCCATGCCAGCCGTTCCACTGTGTCATCCACCGAGTGCTTCTGAGCCCACAGGTTGAGGCCAGTATCTTTATACCATTCGTCAATAGCGATTGGCATCGCGTTCTGGTTTTGTTTAGCAGCAACATCTATAGCACCGCCTTCAACTACGCGACCGTAAGGCCTTCCCAAAAATTCATTAATAATATCCTCATGTGTCCAGCGGTGCGCGTAGATTTCATCTATAATATGTATCTCGCCATCGTCTGTAAACTGTACAAATACTATTGCGTATACGATTCCACCAGGGTCAATACCGACATAGAGCGGCAAGTCGGGGTCGTACTTTAGGTCATAGTCTACATGTAAGTTAGTCCTAAACGTATGACAAACTAACCTTCGTGAGGGGACGGGTTTTCCCCCAAATCTCTCCATAAACTTCTCAGGAGAGCGACCAGCTTCTGCTCGCTTGATTGCGGGGTCTTCTCGGCCCAAAGGGTACTTAACTCTATTAGCCCATGACGGGATAGAGAAGCTGCGTAAATCGCGGTCGTTTGGGCCCTGCCCAAAATTATAAAGTGACGGTAGCCATCCATCAGACGATTCGAATGACCCTGTGAAGATACCCCAAGAATGGGGGTATTTCCTAATGAGACGCCCTTCGCATCTATCAAGAGTTTCTTGGTACCAGCGAGATACCTCGGCTCCGACAATCCCATCAGGCTCTTCACGAGCGATTTTAGTAAAGTCATAAGATGATATCGTTACTACCTTCTGCCCAGTCTTTGTTGTTAGTGTGCACTGCTGGTCAAAATGCGAAGGCATTGAGACCTGTGCTACGTTATCTAATTGCTGTTGAAACCCAGCTATATAGTCAAAGTCCTTGCGAGCATCCTCGAAGTCTGCCCCTACTACCCAATACAACGACCCATTAAACTGTATGTCGTAGAACATACGGCAGGTAGCATAGAGACCACCATGGAAGGACTTACCTGAGCCCTCGCCGCCCATTGCTAGCATCATTGAAGCTGGGCAGTCGAAGACGGCCTGCCATTCAGGCCATAACTCGATAGGTAAATCGCCTTGCCTAGAATCGTAGGTTAGTCGGGGGAGGACTATCTCCTCCACTATATGCTTCCACGCTGGGTCTATCGGGTTCTTCGGTTGTGTTGAAATTAACTGTACCACGTAACTCTCTTACAAGCTGGATAATGGTCGCATCTTCAGCGTCAGCGTCAGCACCAACCACCTTAGGCATTAGTTCTAGCAAAGTCTTGAGCATTGAGGCATTAGGCTTGTCATCGACGTTGCCCTTTGCGAACTCGACCGCAAGACGAATAAGGGATGGGTACTCATCGGCCAGAACTTCCCAGCCAGCTTGAGCACCACCCTTTAATTTCTTTGTGACAATCTCATTGTCTTTTCCAGTGCGCGCAAGTGACCTAGGTCTTCCGGCGCCTGGGCGTGCTCCACCGTGTTGCATATACCCTCCACTATAGATTATACCACATTTATGGTAATTTGTCAAGCCCCTATTTATATGCGTCGAGATTCGTTGGAATGCCGCCCAATTACGACGTGCTTGCCCCCGCCGTGCGAGTACTTGATTTTATAACGCAAATCAAAGATGCAATACGTAGGCCTTTCGCGTCATCGTGCACGAGATAGGCTTAAAAATAATCAAAAAGTGACGAGAGGGTACCTGTATTAACCCATATGCGCGCGAGAGTGGGGGACGATTTTTCATGCGGGGGTCGCGTGTTCGCCATATGTGCGCGTTAATGTACCCACATGCGCAGGTTTAGTTCGCGCGAATCTAAGGCCCCACCCCTGGAAATTTGTGCCTGGCCTCGCGTGCGCGGGACAATTCGCGCTACGTGCGCGTGTTAAAGTACCTGTTCTAAGGCCTGGCCTAGAACATCGGTTCGCATTTGTGCCTGGAGGCCTCCCATACGCGAGCATTATCCCGCGCGCGTGCGCCTGCGGTTTAGTTCGCTCCGACGAAGTCGGATGTTGACAAACTTTTCGGAGTATGATAAGCTCTTTGGAGCGTCGGGCTTCAGTCCGGCGACTCGGCACATCGCCCCACGAGGCGGAGGTACACACATGGCACGCATCACGATGGCGACTCTCCAGGCTCAAATCGACTCTCTCCAGGCTGAGAATGCGCAACTAAAACAGGCGCAGGTGCAGGTTATAAAACCCGCGAATAAAACCGCCCGCAAGGCGAAGCCTCGCACCAAGGCACAAAAAGCCGCCAAAAAATTACGCCTGGCAAACGAGGCCGCGGGTCGCATGTCATCCGCACGCTACATGTGCACACACGCGGATTGTGTAAGCCACACCGGATTTTACAAGCCTGAGTCAGGCGCACGTCACATGGGCAAGAAGCCTGGTCACGAGGTAATCACGCTCAAGTAGGCACACACACATACAGGGGCGCGGGTAGTCAGAGCTACCCGTGTGCCCCCCACGCATGACCAGCTTTTGGTTAGTCGTGCGTGTGGGTCACACAAGGCCCAAATTTACCAGGCAGGAGTTTACGCATGGTCGAGCACAAGTACGTACAGGTACAGGCACGCAAGTTGCCGCCAATCGCCTTTCAGCGCACAGTCGCGGTACACGGCCCGTGTGGGCAACTCTGGCACACAAACCAGACCGTTTGCCCAGGTTGCGGGTCACACGGGTAGGCACACACGTACGCAAGCCGAGCTACTGGAACAATACTGCTCGGCTCGCGTACACACATATACACACACATATACGTACACGCAAGGAGATTCGTATGGACGAGAAACTGCTGGAAATCCTCACGCAACTCGCATACATGTGCGAGAGGCTCGTGATTGAGCTACCCGACCAAGACCCAGACTTCTCACACGAGGTCAACGCCATAGGTCGTGCACGCATACTCGCACACCTGATTGACGACTACCTCGCAAGTGGGCCTGGGCGTCCCGTGAGTGTAGCTAGGCAACTAGTCGCTGACTACGACTCCCTCACGGGTGAGTAGGCGACACGGGTACATATGGGCGCAGTTCTGTGCCCAAGGCGGTAAATTTGACAGCTTGGGCCGAGCTGTGCTATACTCTCGGCCTAGGCTGAATACGACGAGGTGACGACATGGCAATCCTGTACGGGCATACAGCGCACGAGCAAGAGGTGCCGGACATGGCATACGAGGCTCACACGTTCGCACACTACGCAAGACCAGGCACGACACAGGTGTACGAGGTACCCACGTCTGAGAATCCTATCACGTTTCAGGCAACGGGCGACGAGTGGCACGACGAGCAACGGTCACGCAGTCTCTATGCAGGCAAGCCACTTACATACGTGGATATGCAACCACGTGCAAAGCTGGCAGTCAAGGCTAAGTTCCCTGCGATTGACAAGTCCTGGCGCACGAGCGACAAGCCCACGGGTCGCATAGTGTGTGAGGTCGAGGGCTGTGACTGGTGGTGTGGCGCACAAAACGCCCACAAGATGGGGTTACACGTAGGCAAAAAACACGGGGGTGCATAATGCACGATGAGCCGACCATTGACCAGCTATGGGACGCAATAGACGAGGAGTCTCGTATGTTCACACAACACCCAGTCCTACAGGGATACCTGAGGGACGCAGGCTACCCGTGTCCAGGGTTTGACCAGCCCTCAGCTACGCAGGACTGGAACGAGTACGAGAGTGTGTTCCACGGGGCACTCGTGGGCTATGAGTGGCTAAGCTGGCACAACGCACACATGATACGTGAGGGCAAACCTCACTATTACTAGCACACACAAAAACGGAGGTGCATAATGCACGAGATGTACGCTCACGATATACGTGAGGAAGAATGGAACGTCGCGTGGTGTGACAATCACGTGCCGTGGGACGAGTTTGTGGAAGGGGAAATCATGGACATACACACAGTCTCCGTAGGAGACTGGACGAACCCCTTCTGGGCGGTCGTGACGGCAGACGGTGTGTTCTGCTCACGGGAATGTGCGGATGAGCATACTTGCAAACTACACGGAGGTGCATAATGCAGGACGAACACCAACTCCCCAACCTGTGGGGGCACGACGACCCAGAAACTCTCGACCTAGTCGCCAAACTCGCGAATTGGGACACGTATGTAAATAACACAGCCCGTGACTTGGAAAATTTCTACTACACGCAGTTGTGCTACAGGCTACTCGAGAACCCCGAGGAGCTGGCCGACCTCAAGCGCGACTGGGAGGAGTATGGCAGTCCCGATGTACATGCGCCACGCGCATAATGCGCTCGCGCACGTTGAGTTGACAGCTTGGCTAAAGCTGTGATAAACTTAGGGCAGTTCGGCGGAGAGCTGGACAGCAGACACAAAATACATACACGGAGGGCATACACACATGGCTACAAAAGCTAAGGCAGTCCACGAGATTCAGGTTACGTTCACGAAGACCAAGGAGACTGACAACTGCATACGCATGAGTAAGAGCAAGGACGAGACTGCGTTCGGCTCGATATACATACCCAAGGATGCGTTCCCAGCAGGTTGCTCAGACGCAATCGTAACCATCACGTTCAAGGAGGCCTAGCATGAGTACACGGTACGGCATGATAGGTGACGAGCTTTGGAATCTGGATACGGAAGAACCCGTCGAGTTCCTCACGGATAGGGACGCGGAGGACGAGGCGTACGTCGAGGAACTACTCGCGCAAGCGTTGGCAAATCTTGAGGACGGGTGGCCTTACGATGCGTAACATTACGATACGTACCAAGGTGCGCTCGCTATTGGAGGAGCTTGACAAAATCGACCCAGTGTGGTACAATGCTGAGGTCAGTGGGGAGTATAGAAAATTCGGAGGTAATATATATAACACATGGGGGCCGAACAAGTGAGTCAAAAGCTATGCACAGTGTGTAGTGTACCATTCGTGCCCAAGCCAGACACATTCGAGACACGACAATTGTGTGTCGAGTGTCGTAAGGTCTGGGCCGAGCGCAACACACGGGAAGCAGGCTATAAGAAGGACGCCTAGGAGAAATAGGTATGGACACAGAGCTACGTAAGCATTTACATAAGGTGCTTCTTGAGCTTCTAGCCTCATGCTATACGCATGATGCGATGAATCCTGACACGTTGGACGATGCGATTACGTACATTGAGGAGATTACGCCTGGCTTGTCTACTGACGACCTAGGTCGTCAGGTATACGCAACCCCACTTGAGGATTGGGGCTGGTTTCCTGGTTGTGAATCTCCTTGGGCCATCTAGCACGGGGGTACGCATCTATATATACTACCCCTGAAACTTCTATACGTAGGTATGATATGAGTGACGAAAAACTGGAGCTTGACCTGGTTGAGGAAACTAACTACGAGCAGATAGACGAGTACGACGAGTACGATGAGTACAACCACGAAGACCATGAGGTTCTTGTAGCCTATGAAACGTGGAATCTCACGAACGATGTCAACCTCGCACAAGAGGCGGCGGATTGGTACTTGCTCATGGACTTGTGGTTGGACGGCAAGGACGAGGGCAGGTTCACGAAACGCACGGAACGACTGGCTGAAATATTCTCAGCCTACTCAGACATGGTGATAGGCGGTGAGTTGAGGTACACCCTGGGTCATGTAATAACCCCAGATGAGAGCCTCGACCCTAGCTTCCTCACCCATCTGAGGAAATACATGGATGGTCAGGATAGGAGTACCGCATGGGACTCATGGTCTGACTTCCGTCTGTCAAAGGGTACACCTGCCCTACAAATGGCAGAGGAAGCGTTCCATGAGTTCGGCGATGGCAACTCATACGGTGGCTCCAAGTGGGCATACATAACACACACGTTGCTGATGTTTGAGACTGGTGAGATTTCACCTATCACATTCGTCGATATGTGTTGGGGGCTAGAGCACAACGGCGGTCAATTCTTTGGCAAGCTCTGGAATACGTTCAAGCTACAGCACGTGCTAGATGCTAACGTACAAGAGGATATGGCTGAACTCAAGGAACGTGCAGGGATTCTGACACGTAAATTTTACGAGGAAGTGGTGAGCAAGTAATGGGAGCATACCTAACGGACGCACTGTACAACGACCGACCCGCTGGTTCCAAGGCGTACAACTTGGCTAGGCTAGCCTTTGCAGGCTACCGTGTACCTCAAGGCATAGTTGTGTACCCTGACGAGTTTCTTGTTGAGGGTTATGACTACGCCAATGCATTGGCTGGTGAGAGCTTCGCGGTACGCTCGTCAGGACTGGCAGAGGACGGGGCTGAGTCCTCATACGCAGGGCAACACGACACATACCTGAACGTCAAGCGTGAGGACATATACCAACGCATCATAGATTGCAGGGCTTCGGGCCTCAAGGCTGAGGCGTATCGTAATGCTAGAGGTGAGGTTGACCAGGGTATTGCCGTACTGATACAGCCCATGATTGACTCGTGGTTCTCAGGTGTGACGTTCACATCCAACCCCTTCAACATGAACTTGAGTGAGAGTGTCATCGAGTTCACGTGGGGACTGGGTGACAAGCTAGTAGCAGGTGAGGTCAACCCTGCTGGTAGCTATGAGGTAGACAACCACACCTTTGAGTTCTCACCCGCCATCACCGAGGATGTGTTGGGAGACTATGAACACGGGACAGACCACGACTCAGGACTCACCACGTTTGAGAGTATACACCTCATGCTTCAACGGATACACCGTAAGGGTTTGGATATATCTAATATGTTCGGTGAGCCTATGGACATTGAGTGGGCAGTCACAAGGACAGGCATCTTGTACATACTACAAGCACGACCCATCACCACGGGTGGTAGAGATTGGGAGTACCCCGAAATGACTGGGCGTTCCGTAGTCTCGGGCCGAGCCGAAGGCCCTGCGAAATGGGCAGACTCACACGAGCCACTCGACACAGACTTCCAGGTAGGTGATATACTACTGGCGAAGATGACCACACCCCACATGGTGCCACTCATGATGAACGCATCGGGGATAGCCACACAAATAGGAGGACGTACATGTCACGCAGCAATCGTAAGCAGAGAACTAAACAAGCCTTGCGTAGTAAGCATAGGAAACTTAAACCTACTCAAGAACAACACACAGATTATACTGGACGCAGTGGAAGGCAAGGTGATAGTTTAATGAAGTCATGTGCATTATGTTGGGACAAAGTACCTAAGACTGAAATGCAATGGGGCACAGCCTGGCGTATCACTGGTAACATATGTAACCCATGTGTTGAGTATGTAGGCGAGGCTGATTGGAAACCAGGCGACGTTGGCGTCGAGCCTGAGTTGCCCAAGACATACAACTATACGAACGCATCAGATTGGGATTGGAGTGATGCGTGGGACTCACCCTACTACCAGGGCGGAGCGATTCAATCGTACGGTAAGAGGACTCCGTACGTACCATGTCACCACCACATGACACCCTTCTCGTTCGAGGGGTTAGACAATACGTATACGGTACACCTATCAGGTAGTAGTCACCTATCGCAGACACCAAGCATCCCTGAACTGCCCACTGTGGGTGTATACCTAGACGATGGCTGGTTCCGTGGTCGCTTGGCTACCAACTCAGGCGTAGTACTAGACCTGACGCAACCCGAGTGCTTATACGTAGGATGGCTAGACTTTAGTACACTAGACCTTGACCTGCTAAACGAGGCAGTCGGGTGGGTATTACCTTACGTTTATGATAAGAAAAGCGTCATCGAGATTGCGTGTATAGGTGGACACGGCAGGACAGGCACATTCCTTGCAGCTCTCATGGTTCGTGAAGGGTGGGCGCCGACTGAGGCCATCGAGTATATCCGAGGCGGGTATTGTTCAAGGGCGATTGAGTCTAAGGCTCAAGAAGAAATGGTTGCAGATTACTACAAAAAATTAAAGGGGATAGACACAAATGCAGATTCATATCAACAGCTACGTTAAAGAGGACTCGAACGGTTCGTATGTGAGTGGGCAGGTTTACTTCCATACCATAGTCACCAACGCTGAGTGGAATAAGTTTCCCGATGCGGCAGACATAAAGGTGAACCTATCCAAGAGTGGCAACCCTAACTGTGACACCAGCCTGTTCCACCTGCAAGGACACAACAGTCACGCTGGTACATTCACATCTAAATCTCTGATGCGTCTGTATGTTGACAGGGTTAAGGCTGATATAGTAAACTTGATTGGGCAGTACAACATAAACCTTGAGGACGCACAATCAACGGAGCCTCAGCTTGAGTACCCCATCACGCATGACAACGATGAGCTACACCCCTCAGGTATGGAGCAACCAGCCATGATGGTCGTAAACCTGGGGGAAATGATGCAAATGATGGGGTACGATGTGATAGACGAGGAAGATTTATTTGCGGAGGACGATGAGTAATGGCGAACTGCGTATGCTATATGTGTAAGCGGCCGATGGATTGCACAGGTGATACACTGTGTGAGATATGTGAGTATGACAAGGAACAGATAACAATAGCTAACGAGAACAAAGATTTCGTGTGGCTATCTCAATGCTGTGATGCCTACGTTTATGGTACGTTCTTCACACCATACGGAGAGGCAGACGAGGAACTCGCTGGATTTTGTGGGTCATGCTTAGATGACTCAATGTTTTACAAGGCATTTTATTAAGGAGTACACGTATGAAACTAAACAGAAATAAAATTGATTGGAACCTGGCCTTTACGATGGGCATATTCACAGGGGTGTGGACTACCCTGATATACCTGATAACTAGTTAATGGATGTGATGTTTCGGGTGCGGATGGACGGGCACGCAATTGCCGCCATCCCCATGGCAAAGGATTCAGCCACAATCATCTGCTCCTGGCTAGCTATGCAAGAGTTGATGAAACAACTATCAAACATAGGTGCTGTATGTGAAAGGTGCGGTATTGTCTGCCGTAGTTCTGAGCTATACGAGGGCCTGTGTTCCCCAGGGAGAGGCTGTCACGGAGACAGTGACTTAGATATGCTACTTGGGTTACCGCCCACCGTTAAGATGTCGGCACTTGCCAAGGTTATTGTTGAGTGTGAAAACAATTTCAAGAGGCAGGGGCCTACGGGCATCGAAGGATTTGAAGAAGACTAATGCGTAACAGAGAACGCGCGATGATTGAGACAGCGGAAGAACACTTGGACTCCGCAATGGATTTAGTGTCCGCTGTACTAGAGACTAGAACTGAGGAAGAAGACGGAGTGGCTTACGACTTGCGTGTATTATATGCAAGGATACATGATTTAGTTGAGGACGCAAGGGATATAAGCTATGACCTCTAAAGAATTATACGATAAGCTCTCAAAGTATGTGGGTCTACGGGTTCGTATATCTTCTGACGCTACATCGTCAGGGCTATGGCGTGATACGTACCCCGAACTGAACGAGGTTATCATGCGTGAGACTGACCACGCTGTATGCTGTAAGACCAACGATGGAGTGTGGTCGGTAGTGGTTGAAGATGGGCTGATGATTGAGGTCGAGCCAGCCATAGGTACGCACGACTTCGCAGAGCCAGTCAGACAGATGGAGCTAATAGGTGCGGCACGTAAGGCCTATGATGAGGCCGAGCCAGCACCCCCTAGCCCCGACAAACCTGGACGTCGCAAGCGTTTGGACTGGTCGGATTGGTAATGCACCCCGAATCGGATGTGGTCTACGAGTCCGAAGAACTATTGAACATCGACCTCGATGATAGAGTCATGCTCATACCTGGGGTACTGACCGCAGGTGATAAGATTATGTGTGTGGCCGAACCCAAAGTGGGTAAGAGTTTGCTTGCTCAGCAACTCGCATCGTGTGTGGCTGGGGCTCACTCGTTTCTAGGTTTTCCTGCTGCGAGTGAGCCTCACCGTGTCCTGTATATTGCAGGTGAGGGTGACGTCGATGAGCTACAGTTCCGAGGCCGAGCGATGAGGCATAGGTTTCCCGTGCCATCTGACTGGCTATGGTACTGGCCTGTGCCTAGTGTCGCAATGAACACAGCCGAGGGCTTCAACAAATTGCTTGAGTTTGCGGCTGAGATTGAGCCTGAGCTAACAATCTTTGACCCAATCTATGCCCTCATGAAGGGGTCGATGAAGGACGATGAGCCTGCTGGTATGTTCACGCAGAACCTTAACAGGTTCCAGCACGCAACTGGCTCGGCTGTCATCGTGCTTCACCATACACACAGAGCTATACGCGACCAGAGTGGGGACGCTATAGATGAGGGAGACAACGCATACTTCGGCGCCTTCACGTGGAAGGCATGGGCCAGGTCGTTCTGGCTTATGAAACATGATGGGCCTGACCAACACTACGTACAACTGTCGTGTCTAACACAGCGCAACAGGACATCGGAGATTGGTAGGCTACCCATGATGATGGTCGAGCCTGACCCTCTCATGTTTATACGTAGACCTGAGAAGCTAGGCCCGACACAATGTATCATACTTGAGGTGCTAACGGACAGCCCTTCAACAGCAGAAGAACTCGAGAAGCGTACGTTGCGGGCGCGCTCGACCATATCGGAGGCCTTGACAATTTTGACAAAACAAGGTATAATAGTTGGCGATAATAAACGACCACAGCGGTACAGTTTGGTAGGTACTGAATGATTCCAAGCGAAGCAAGACGATACTTTATACAGCTAGACTCTGGGTGTATGGGATGGAAGGGACGTAAGTATTACGGTCGTCCAGCCTGGACACTATGGATGCAACGTGCTGTATGGGAGGAGACGTTCGGTGACATACCACCACGGTCAACGATAGACCAGACGTGTGGTACCATCGGGTGCCTTAACCCTGAGCATCTAGCTATCAAAACTAAAACTAAACGTGAGCGTGCGACACGCTGTCGTAACTGTGGTAGTGCGTTGAGTCGTGACAAGAACGACAAGACCTACTGTCAGATATGTTTGGCTGACAAAGCACGCAAACGTCGAGCACAACCACATGACCTTATATAGAGAGGAGAGACATGGACATCACAGACGTAGGCAGTTACCTATCGGAAATCAAGGAAGCCATACAACAGGCAATCGGTGACGCCGAAACAAAAGAAGGCGAAATCGAATACAAGGTAGAAGAGCTAGGCAGAGTCAAGGATGAACTGGAAGCGGCACGCGGTGAGGTCGAAGAGGTATACAGTGTACTCGAAAGCTTCGACGGCGATAGGTTAGCCAACGCAATCGAAGAAGCCGACAGCATAACGGGGTAATATATTGTTCACGATAGAAGGCGATTGCCTCTACCACGATGACGTGTTGCTTGGCCCAAGCGACCTACTCTACCATGATTCCAACGAGCTAAGGCATATGTTTGAGAGTGATGGTTGTGTTCGTATGCCCATGCCTCATCGTATAGACATGGTGTTCGTGGCTGGCGATAAGGTCGTAGGTATTGAATCGAAAAAAGCTAACGACCTCACCTCATCGGTACACCAGCACAGGCTAGCACGACAGATGCGTACTCTCATAGATGAGGTGGACGTACCTTGCCTGCTAGTGCGTGGTATACCTAAGAAGTGGCGTGGTCTAAAGACAATGAACGTGTTCAATGAGGATATGTTTGAGGTATGGTTAGAGTTGGTAAGGTTGCAGGCCTTAGGTGTATACATATTACCTGGGCCGAAGGAAGACTCACTCGTACCAAAATGGTTAGCCTACTACCGACCAGCACTATCAGGTAGCCGAGCTGCGCTCGCTGCCATCAAGCAGTCCGACGTCAAGCCAGCTAAGAGTAAGCACAAGGGGTGGTTTCTTACAAACATTAAAGGTATAGGTGAACGCATTGCGACTAAGCTACATAATCATTTCGGTAGTACTCGCGGTGCTCTGTTGGCTGACCCAAGTGAGTGGCGTGAGTTAGGTATCCCCAAGACAGTTGTAGAGAGAAAGGAGAACGCACTGAAATGACATACGAAGATGACAAGGGAGTCAACCCCAAGAAAGAGATAGTCAGCGTGAGTCCATCGGAACTGGCTACTTGGAACGACTGCCAACGCAAGTGGCACTACCGATACGACCAGCGTATCGAGCCCATCGACCAGAGCCGACCAGCACCTATGGCCTCAGGCCAGGCGGTACACTTTGTGGTTGAGACTATCTGTCGGGACTTTCCAAACGAGATACCTACTCAAGAAGACATGAAGATAAGGGCACGTGATTGCTTAGAGCATGAGTTCGAGCACAACTATGAGCCTGAGAAACAAGTAGCTAAGTACCTACCTGGTGTGATGCGTGCCTTAAACAAGATACCAGAGGAGATATGGAAGAAAGACTGGCATGTTGAGATACCCTTGTCGGGTTACTTCGGAGACGTGGAGTTGCACGGCAGGCCGGACATGTATAGGCCCTATCAATACGCAGGGCAGAAGAGGCTGGACATTGTAGATATAAAGACCACAAAGACTGAGCCTCTTGACTTCCTCTTGTGGTCACCGCAGTTAAAATATTATGCGGCTATACTACAAAAGGAGTACCCACCCTATGCTATTAACTACAGGTACATATGCGTACCAACCCAGGGTGACGGGCCAGCCCCTCACTCACCAGCGTGGCCCTTTACTAAGGCTATGTTCGAAGCTACATGTAAGGAGATAGAGAGCATGGGTCGGGTGTTTAATCGCACCAAGATAGCGCCTCGGTACTCACGAGCGTGCAGTTTCTGTGAGTACAGCCCTATATGTAAGAACATAATCACAGGGGCTGACCCTCAAGGCATCATCGAAGAGTTGTATACGGAGCGTAGGCCACATGACTAGATACAACAGAGCCATGCTTATAGGTATGTTCCTAGCAGCAGCAGCCGACATTGCCATCGCCATTGGTGTATGGATACTTGTAATATAAAGGAGAAGTTATGACAAAGATGAAGGTACCTAAGAAGGATAGTTTCATTAACGAATTGTATGTGATTATCCATGACTTAGAGGATGAGGTTGGACGCTTATATAATGAGAACGGTTTGCTACGTGCAGCATCAGTAGAACAACGCAACATTAACGGGTCGTTAAAGGAAGAGAACAAAGAGCTAACACAAAAGCTACGTGCGCTCGAAGCAGACTATTGACAACCACCGAAATTTGTGGTATAATAGGCTTAATAAATTAAGAGGTGAGCCATGCTCTACCAACCAGCTACCTCTGGGCTACTATACGGCGGCCCAGGTTCAGGTAAAACAGCACTAGCCGTATCCGCATTCTATGACTGGCGAACAGGGACGCCTGTAACGGACAACGCCAAGCTCATAACCTTCGGCAGGGAGGACAATCCTGCATTGGCTGTACCCGAGAGCTTCAGGCAAACGGAGAGGGGTACATCCTTACGGTTCACATCACCAGGACTCGACAGTATGGAGTGGGTGGATAGGTTTGAGGCCGTGACTGACATGCTTCTTAGTGAGGCAAGCAAGGGAAACTGCTTAGATGTACTAGTCGTCGATGGCATGAGTGAGTTTGACCTCCTCTTTGAGGAAGTGTTCCAAGCCACCAATGCTGGCAGCGATGAGTTCAAGAAGTGGAACGCCTTACTCAGTCAGATGTTCTCAATCATGATTCGCCTTGACCCTATTACCCTTGGGTGTACCGTTCTAGTGACAGCTCGTGTCATGGAGAGGAAGAAGGAGCGACGCGGTAATAGGTCTGCGATAGCAGGTGACCCTGACTTCGTGGACTTCGATTACTACCCGTCATTACGTGGGTCGTTTCGCCTACACTTCCCCCATTATTTCAACTATGTGCTATACATGGAAACTCAGATGATGAGGGTCACTGAGGGACAATTCGAAGGCAAGATGTTGCCAGCGCACATACTGAACATGGTTCGCACGGGTGAGTTTTATGTTAAGAATCAGTGGGAGCACCAGTGGCTCGCTGCTGGGGAGGACTTGCAGTTAATTAACCCTCACTTTCCAGACATGCACAAACGCATGGTAAACGCTATGAATTTAACAGGAGTAAAGTAAGTATATGAGTACAGACATTAAAGGTTTCTATGATTACACGGAAGAAGAATTGCGCGGTGGTATTACGAGTGGTACTTATCACCTTAAAGTCGTTGATGCCGAAGCCGACCAATGGGACGACGGACGCCCTCGCCTTAACATTCGCACTGAGGTAGCCTCAGGTTCTAACGCTGGCGCCTTTGGCCCTCGCCACACTTGGTCACTCGGTGCGTACGCTGGTACCACAGGTGATGGACGTGAGTTCAGCATCAGTGAAGAGGACAACCAAAAGACTCTCATCAAAAACGTACGGATGGTCATGAATGGTAAAAGCCCTCATGTTACCAACCCCACGTCTTGGGATTCAGTCTTGCTTGATGAGGTTGCACAACAGCTAGTAGGCGAAAGCTTCATCGGTACCGTTGCCGACGGCAAGAATGGTTATCAAAAGATTTCCAAGTTCTACGCAATGTCTTCTCCCCCGAGTGGATTCAAAGTGAAGAGTACCGAGGCCACCTCCTTCGGTGTCTAAGCAGAGAATCTAACGCTGAAGAGGGTCACGAGTATTAACTCGGGCCCTCTTTTTATTTTAAGGAGAACAAATGCAATTACAAGAAGTACAAGATATTATAGTGGGTGGTCTAGTTGTGGAAGTTAACTCCCCCAACATGGACTTGATAAACAATGGACTGCTTGGGCATTACCTTCCAGCCTGCCTAGAGATAGGCGTGCGAGACGACGTGCCCCTCCAGTTACAAGGCAACATCCTAGTTCACGAGACAGTACATGCTATAGCTAACGTGTATTGTGAGGGACTACACCTTGACGAGAGTCAGGTTGCTGGTATAGCACAGGGATTTTACCAAGTGCTTACCGACAACGAGGACTTCGTGAGGTTTGTAACTCAGAGTGACCACAAGGAAGAAGCGCGCTCCATAGATACTGTCATGAATGGGCATGTCCGTTCAACAGGCGATGACTTAGCACGTTCAACAGCAGTCGCTGCTGCTAATGGGCATGTTGCCGTCTTAGGAAATGACCAGGACTAATGGAGATTACAGCACAGGTGCCATTGCCAACAACCATTTTCGGAGGCAAGACCGTCCTTGGTGACGGGCCGATGCCATGCGACTGGATGTTTATAGGTGAGGCTCCTGGTGCTACTGAAGACCAAGCTGGGCGGCCCTTTAGTGGGCCGTCCGGCAAGCTCTTCAATACACTACTGGAGCGCTTCACTGACCTGCGACGTTCTTATGTATACGTTACAAACGTATGCAAACACAGGCCTCCAGAGAATAGAACACCCAAGGTGAGTGAGGTCAAGCCTTACCTGCCTTACCTATACGAGGAGATTAAAGAAGTCAACCCCAAAGTTGTAGTGACATTGGGCGGTACAGCAGCTAAAGTATTCGACAGTAAGTTTAAGATTACAGCCGAACATGGTATAGCCAGGCACGTAGAGATACCCGATGTATGGTCAGGCATCCTTGTGCCCTGGTATCACCCTGCTTTTGCCATCCGTAATGCCGATGCTCGTGTATCACTAGCAGAAGACGCTGGTCGATTGCATGAGCAGATAGCCCGACTAGGTTTAGAGGAACCTCAGCCAGACTATAGCCTCGGTGACGAGTATGATATTGTTTCATACTTGCTTGGTACCTGGGGCACCTTTGGCCTTGACACTGAAACCACGTCCCCGACTAGGGCTAACACATTCATGACAGACGAGGCCGACATGGTTGGTTACTCTGTCTCGATGGCACCTCGAACAGGCTTGTACATACCTAGCACACAGGTTGGGCACGGCATGGGGGCTGTGCTCAGCTCTCCTTTATGGACTAAGGTATGTCACAACGCTAAGTTTGAGTACAAAATATTTAAGAAGCAAGGAGTAGAATTACTAGGCTATGAAGACACGAAGCTGGCTGCTTACCTGTTGGGTGAAAGTCAAACAGGCCTCAAGGTGCTTACTAGACAGCATCTGCACAACGACCCCATCTCCTATGCAGAAGTTACGCAGGGAAGGGACATGTCCGATTTGTCTCCGTCCGAGATATCCGAATATGCGGCATCAGACGCCGACCACACTCTGCGGTTGTGGGCGATTTTCCAACCCCTACTAGAAGAGCAGGGACTATGGGAACTATACGCTAATGTAGAGAAGCCATTGATTCCTGTACTCGCAGCGATGGAATCCTTAGGCATGGCGGTAGATAACAAGCGGTGCTTTGAAGTCTTACGTACGATGAGTGCTGCTAAAGAAATAGCATTGGAGCAAATACATGACTGCCTTAGGTCTATTGGTATTGACCACAATAGTTTTAACATCAACTCTGGTGACCAGGTGGGTGCTTTACTCGAAGCTCAGCAGGCCCCTATCACCAAACGAACGGCGGGAAAGGGAAGGTTGGTTGTAGACAGCACTGCTCTGCTGGATTGCCAGGAGTGGTGGCCTGAGTTTATACGTCCTCTGCTTGCCTATCGCAAGTACGAGAAGCTCAAGGTCTACGTCCAAAACTTTCTCAAGCTACGGGGGCCTGACGGGAGACTCCACACCTCATTCAATCAGTCGGGACATTGGGAAGAGGATGGGAGCAATCCACTCTCTGCCCCCTCGACTGGTCGTATCTCCTCGTCAGGCCCCAACCTTCAGAACATACCACACCACCGCGCTACGGTGGACGGTGTGGACTGGGGTGCTGAGATTCGTGGGTGTCTCATCCCCAAGGATGGGCACTGGCTCATGTCGTGTGACATAGCACAGGAGGAACCACGTATCGTAGCGGTGCTAGCCCAAGACCATACCCTGCTTGATGCCTTCGCTCAAGGCAAGGACATTTACAGGCCTGCGACTGAGGCACTGTACCCCTACACCAGCGATGCCGAGAACGATGCCGTGTTCAAACAAGACTATGAGCACGAGCGGTTCGTCGGCAAGACATTCTTCCTGGCCTGGTACTACGGTGCAGGCGCCGGACGATTGAAGACGTTGGATGGTAGCCTTACTAGCCCTGCTATCAAGCGAGGCTTGGCCCTGATGACCGACGCTCACCCTGCCCGTGATGCGTACCTAAAGGAGACCAAGCGTCAGCTCAAGGCTACAGGCGTGGTCGAGTCACACTTTGGTAGGAAGCGGTGGATATACAAGGCGTGGTCGCATGACCCACGTGAGTTCCAAGAGGCCTTACGTGAGGGTGCGAACATGCGTGTGCAGGCTACGGCTGCTGACATTTTGAAGATAGCCCTAGTCACCATCGACAGAGACCTACGTAAACACTACCTTACCAGTAGGCTGGTGTCTACTGTACACGATGAGGTAGTTCTAGAGGTGGCGGATGATGAGGTGTTGCGTGTCGCCTACCTAGTTAACCAAGCATTCTCTGGCCTACTGCCTGGCATGGTGTTACCAATCGAGGCATCGCTGGGTAAGGACTGGGGGCATATGGACATATATGAGTGGGAGAAAGAATGGATATAGCTACAATGGTTCAAGAAGATATCGAAGCTAGAGCTGAGCTAGGCCTAAAGAAGTACAGTAAGAGGTTGTCCAAGGACAGCCGAGAGAATGGTAAGACCCCATTCGAGAACATGTATGAAGAGATTCTAGATATGGCGATGTACATACGACAGTACCTAGCGGAGGAGCGAGACGAATAATGGAGTACGTAGAGAAACATATAACATACAAGGTCATGCCTAATGAGACGGTTACCTTGATGCCAATCGGTGACGCACAGGTAGGAGTCGAGGCTGCTGACCTAAAGAGATTGAAGTCTCACATGGAGTGGGGATTCCACACTAAGCACGCCTTATTCCTAGGGATGGGGGACTATGTAGACATGGCCTCGCCATCTAACAGGCGTACCCTCAAGGCTGCTGGCCTATACGACACAGTGACCGAGGCGTTGCAGGTTAAGGCCACGGAAGACATTAACACATTCCTTAGCATGACAAGGTACACCCAAGGTACATGGTTAGGGTTGTTGCAAGGTCACCACTACATGGACATGGCTGACGGCACCACGTCTGACATGAAAATAGCAGAGGCATTACGCGCACCGTTCCTTGGGGACGCTGCCATCGTGCGTCTCATATTTGATAAGCATAAGGACGTGGACGGGTTGCCCCTCAAGGCTGACATATGGTGTCACCATGGACGTGGGGGTGGCGTGGGTGCAGCGGCGCCTATCAGCTTGCTTGAGAAGACAGCACGTGGGTTCAACGCTGACATATATCTGATGGGCCACCAACACAAGAAGGTAGCTACACCGATTGACGAAATGTTCTGGTCGCGGGACGGGCGTATGCTCCACCGTACCAAGCTGCTCGCCTGCACAGGTAGCTTCCTTAAAGGATACCTTGCTAACTCTATGTCTGAGGGCAGGGCAGGTGGCACATACGTAGAGAAAGGGATGATGACTCCCGTGTCGCTCGGTGGTATAGTCATCGAGCTAGGCATAGTTAAAGAGGAATACGGAGACAGACTCGATGTTAATGTATCACTGTAACGTCTAATGTGGCTCGCTATAGTTGTGTTCGTCATACTGCTTGTGGTATGGGTTGTACTACCGCACATATTGATGAGCAAGTAAGACAGGGCCTATCCATTATTGCTCCGCCACGCACTTCCTGTTAGCAATGCACCAAAGGACAGGTGGAATAACCCACCTCCCTTCAATGTGAAAGGTTCATGTTGAGATACAAGTTTCTTTAAGTATTCCATTTGAACAAGGGGGTCTTCAATTTCTTGGAGATGCCCCATATAATCAGCTAAGTCTAAACCCATTCTGGCAACCCCATAGTAGACAGGGACTACAACAAAATCATATATACAGATTAATAGATAAACAATTAAAGCAGTCCAACGCCACTTCATATTAAAACCCTGGCATTATTAAGTACCGACACTTAGTACCTGCTCGTCCTTACTACCATCACGGTACACAGTAATACCCTTGCACCCTAGCTTCCAGGCCAACTTGTAGGCTTCCTCCACGTCCTTGACAGTAGCCGAGGCGGGGAAGTTAATAGTCTTAGACACGGAGTTGTCCGTGTGCTTCTGAGCCGCAGCCTGTAGTCGGATGTGCCACTCAGGTGTGATATCGTGTGACGTTCGGAACACGTTCTTGACCCACTGAGGTACGTCAGTACCCTCTAGCGTTCCAGTCTCGTGGATATGTTTCAGTAGTTCTATTGAGTAGAAGCCTTCTTTCTTGGCTACCTTCTCAAAGTAAGGGTTCATTTCCACCAGCTTAGTCCCATCCATTACATTCCGCATGTAGCTCAGGGCGAACAGTGGCTCGATACCGCTGGACGCACCAGCAATGATGCTGATTGTACCAGTGGGTGCGACAGTAGTAGGCGCCGAGTTCCGCATGGTCACCTCGTAGATGCTGCCTTCCCATGCAGGGTAGGAGCCACGAGCAGTAGCCAATGCTCTTGAAGCCTTGTGCGCCTCACTGTGCACGAAGCCCATGATAAAATCAGTGAAGGTAATGGCTGACTCGGAGTCGTACTGAATGCCTAGTTGTATCATCATGTCGGCTAGCCCCATGACACCGAGGCCTATACGTCGAGTCCGACGGCTCATGTCAGCAATCTCAGGGAGTGGGTAGTTGTTACAGTCCACTACGTTGTCGAGTAATCGTACACCCATAGAGACTGTGTATGCCAGCTTCTCCCAGTTGACCACACACCCATCGTCCGTGTACTTGAGCATGTTAGCTAGGTTAACAGAGCCTAGGTTACACGACTCATAGGGCTGGAGCGGTTGCTCGCCACACGGGTTGGTGCTTTCGATAGGGCCTAGGTGTGGGTTAGGGTTGTCGTCATTGATACGGTCTAAGAATATAAGTCCTGGGTCGCCTGTCTCCCACGCCATCTGAGTGATTTGTTCAAACACATGGGGAGCGTAGGCCGTGCCAACATGCTCACCGTTACGAGGGTTGACTAAGTTATAGTACTGGTCGTTCTCGACCTTCGCCATGAAGTCTTCGGTGACGCCCACGGATATGTTGAAGTTACTAAGGTTCACCTTGTCCTGTTTACTGTGGATAAACTCCATGATATCAGGGTGGGTCACGTCGATGATAGCCATGTTAGCCCCACGCCTGGTGCCACCCTGCTTAACCACGTCGGTGGCTGTGTCGAACGCACGTATAAAAGAGACGGGGCCGCTGGCGATACCACCCGTCGAGCCAACCACGTCACCAGTAGGACGTAACCGACTGAAGCTAAAGCCCGTACCACCACCGCTCTTATGAATCATAGCGGCATCGTGGACACGGCTAAAGATAGCGTCGAGGTCGTCCTCAATAGGCAAAACGAAACAGGCCGACAATTGACCGAGCTTCCTACCTGCATTCATAATGGTAGGTGAGTTGGGTAAGAAATCTAGGCGAGTCATAATGTTGAAGAATGCTTCTTCGATAGTCTTACGGTTAGTCTCGTCCTTACGGTACTTCAACTCAGCCTCAGCTAGGGTAAATGCAACGCGTCGAAACATTTCTACGACTGTCTCAGTCACCTGGCCGTTGCTATCCTTAGCTTGATACCTACGGTTGAGTATAACTCTAGCGTTATCGCTTAGCTGCTCACGTGTGGGTGCTAGCTCTATAGATACCTCAGACATTTGGGTACGGAAAGACACTGGGGATAACTCCTTAATCATTGGGGCTCCTTAAATTAAATTCGGGGAAGTAGTTGAGCCAAGACGGCGCCGATTCCTGTAGCCATTGTAGTGACTGCGGGTATCAGCACCTTGGGGCGGAGCCATGCTGGTTGGCGTATCTCGTGGGCGAGGTAACCAAAGCCAGCCAGCATGACTAGTCTGAGGTCTGTGTCTTCCCAACCCTCACGGGCTACTTGGTCAGAAGCTGCACGTATAGCTTGAGATAGTTGGTGTTGACCGTTAGGCATCAATCGGTACCTCTTGTAGAGTGAGCTTCCACATTTCTTGCCCATGTTCATCAGACGAGTTAGGTACTCGCTGATAATCTACAAGACGTACCTGGTGTGCTCTTGACCCATCGGGCTCGTCCCCTCCATGTGATTGCCCGAGGTCTTCAAGCATAGTTAGTGGAAACGCCTGAAGCTCTAGCTCTTGGAAGGTTGACTCGATTTCTGCTTTGGTAGCAGGGTCTGGAACATCTGTTCTGAGTAGGGAATCCTGCCCAATATAGGCAAACAATTCCCATGCTCGTATTCGACGGGGTGCTAGCTGTGTATGCAAAGCAAAGGCGAACAGCTTAGGCGATACGGTATCGTCAGTGGTCATAGTAAATTTTAATTGCACAAAGCGACACACGGCGTTAGTTGTAGGTTCTTGTATGCTCTTAAAATATAGGGTTTGAATCCTATCACTAACACTAAAGACTCCTAGACGTGTAGTTGAAGCATCTCGACCATCACGCCCATAGTCTATAGTAATAGTATGCTGAGCGTCTAAGTCTTCGCACCATATGGTTAAGGCTATCAACGCTTTATCTGTGTCGGGCATACCACCTGACCAGATGCTAGTCTCAAAACTACCAGAAGCCTCAATGCTTGGGGCTATGTCTGCGTATGGGGCTACTGTAGCATCGGGTAGTTCCCACATATAAGAGGCCACCACATAATCTTCAAGGGTAGTGTCATACTGCCGACCGAACACCCACATCCGAGTTCCTCGGTGCATAGTGATGGCATCAATGACAGCCATAGAAGGCTCAGATATAGTATGTAGTTGTTTGTCTAAGTTTAACGTAGCGATTCGGCAAGTCTTAGTACCTGCTAGGTCTGAAACTGGCCTGTCCATACCGATTATCAGCTCACGGTTAGCGGCGGCTAACGCAGTAACCCGACCGCCAATGTCTGACATACGGGGTGCGGCTAATAGCTTAGACCAGTCTGTTATATCTTCGGAGCCACCCCATGAAAAGAATCCTTGCTGTGCTGACGTGTAGTGCAACTGGCCCTGCCATGTGGCAGCAATTGCGCCGTTTTCGTCGCTTATATTGTGCTCCCACTCGGGAGTTATGTTTATAAAGTCGGAGACTACGGCGTCCCAAATCCACATGCCGTCCACCTTAGCGACAACAAAGGTGTCACCAAACGGGTGGAGTCCCGTGATGTTTCTATTGGCTGACCCTACTGTGAGGGCAGTCTCTTGAAGCCACGAGGTTTTGGGTGTTTGGGATGAATACATCTTATTGCGCTCGGTACCCTGGTTAGATGAAGCACTGGCCTTCCATAGGGCCCATTCTCCATAGCCATCCCTGGCTTTGACCCAGAACCTTGCGTGATTGTCTTGGTGGGTGGTTGTACCGCTAGCGGTAGTAGTAGTCCAGGTGGTGCTACTCCCATAAACATACTGATGAGGCGTTGAACCATCGGCCTCGCCAAACGCAACATATATATCATTATCAAACTCTATAATATCCGTAACAGCAACAGTAGAATAATGTACTAAGTCCCACACGTAGGTTGACTCATTCCAAAGCACAACTGTTCTGCCAACAGCAGCGTATAGTTGGTCTGGCGAGGTCGAGGCGCGGGTAGCGAAGCCCACACACTCAGTGCCTCCCGTCGGAACCACTGAGATATCATCTACATAGAACACGTGGGCAGCGTTAGATGTAGTGGCTGAGTTCCTAAATGAGATAGTAAGCTCATCGGCATCTGCCGCGACGGTGTGTGTTGCTACTACAGCAGTAAAAGTAGAGGCTGTAACAGCAGTCACATTCGTGGTGTTTGTCCCATCCGCGACACGCATGATAATGCCTGCATCAGACCCTGAGGCCCGTTGGACATATGCAACGACCTTTATCACCATGCCCCGATAGATGGTAGGATTAGCCAAAGATTGCTTAGCCATGTCGGTAGCAGATGTACCTTGGTCAACAGTAAGTTTAAGGGAGTAGGTGCCTGTGTTAACTGTATCAGTATCAACAGCTAAAGCTGTACCTGTTCCTTGTGTCCAACCTGAGGTTTGTCCTTCCTCGAAGCCACCATTGGCTACTAGGTAGGCACCACTAAGCATACCCTTAACGGGGGTACCGCTACGAGGGCTGGTACGTCTAGGGCCTAAGGCTGCGACGCCCTCCCAACGTAGGTCAACACCGTTTGATTTAGAGTAACGGTTATCATTCTCTTGGTAGTAAGGGCGGAACGCACCACCAGACCAGTCAGACTGAGCAAAAACAAAGTCGGAGATAGGGTCTTTGTGTGTCCACATAAGAGCCCCTTGAGACTGCTTCGGGGGTAGAGGTGGTATCCTAGCCTCTGTCCACCGCTTGACCTTGGTGCCACCCTGTTCTTCGTAGGCTAGTACTAACCCAAGCTGTGTCTTTGGGTTGGTGATTCGGTCTTGTAGTATGACGTCATACGCGCCTTCAGCGCCTACGCTCATGGGTTACCACCCCATCGTGTACGAAGCAACATCACGGGATTGGCCTGCTCCTTGAGCTAGGTCACCAAGTGTTGCCTCTAGCCGTTGTACACGGCTGAAGTAGGTTTCACGGGTTGAGGCTGGAGAGCCTGCCGCTGCTCGCTCTAGCAGGTTTATGGCTGCTTGTGTGGCTAGCAGTAGGCCTTCAGACTCGGTGACCTCAATGTTTGTGGTAGCTAAGGCTGACGTGGGGACGGTGAGTGGGCCATCCCCACGCAACCACAGGAGTCGAGCATCACTCGGAGCCTTACGACTCTGAGTAAAATCTAGCACACCAAGTTGGGTTGTTGTATCTTCATCGTGATGTTTAACCAAGCGATGGTCTATGATAGGCCGAGACTTCCCTTGCTGGAGCATGTCGCCATGCCCACGGCCTGATGCAATCTCATTCTCTTCTATGCCCATGCTAGTTTCTACTACTTCGTATGGGCCATCGGGCATGAGTGAGTGAGCGAACGGATAAGACCTAACGATTTGTTGGCAAGAAAGCCAGGGCATATTAAAGTATGCTTCGCTAGTGGTGTCGATATGGAGACGAGGCTGTATGTCAGTGTCAGTTTTGTTCGTATCCACATTAACGTGGAGCAGCTCCCAGTCCCCTCCGCCACCATGATATGATGAGTAGTTGTTAGACCCAGTGTATAGGTTAAGCCTTGCGGTGCTTCCAGCAGCACACTTAACCCAACAGTAAAGAGTTATACTATCACCCTTTAAGTCATTAAGGAATCGTTTCCACTTACCATCTAACCCAATATAGCCTACCGCAGTATGCAGTCGAGCAGAGGTTTCAGCAGTTACAATGTGCTCACTGGCCCGTGCTCTGGCTACTGACGAGGAGGATGCTGTCCACCCGTCAATCGCGGTTGAGCTAGACCATGAAGAAAAGTCAGCGTTGTACAGTGGGGAGCCACCCATCATACGCATCCAGAAATGTCGGGATAAATGTCCCTGGTCGTACAGTTCTAGGATAGCATCCTGCGTAGCCTCTAGAAATTGAGTACCAGAAAAGGGGAGAACCTCATAAGTTAGCGAGTCGGGAACACCAACAATCTCTGGTCTAAACAGAATATCCCCATCAGACTGGAAGAAGTCGCGTATGAATAACTCTGTATACGTAGGGTAACCTGATGTAAGTAGCAGGTGATGACCATTAAGTCGGTCGTCTCCATAGCGTGTCAACGCAGCATCCCTAAGCGCAGTCGTCTGACCACCAGAGTCTGCTGTGCCTGTAACGAATAACAGGCCAGTCTGCTTAGCGGTTAGGTGCCTAATTTGTTCATAAGTTCTTGACATAAAGCCTCAGTGCTTATGTGGAAGTAATTTTGCTAAGAGTAGTCCAAAGACTAGCCATGACAGTCCTAGGCCTACGGCGTACATCACAGGGGTTGGTATAGGGGCAAATCTCCCAATCGTTAGGAGCGCAATGTCCTCTATCGCATGGATTAGTAGTACGCCGACCATAGCCCCTGACATAAGAGTTCGTAGGAAATGCGTCATGTTTAGGATACATCGTCAGTAATAATAACCTTAACGTAGCCGTCGTTAGGGAAGGTTTCAACTTGCCCACCAACAAAGGTTACCTCAAACTCTCCATCAAAGTTGCCTGCCGTATTAGTATTTGTAGTTGTGAATGAGTATTTAACTCTCCCCGCCGTACTACTAACAGTAGTCACCGACCCATTATCAATTTTGACTGAGTTATCTGCTGCCGAACGCATATTGAATTTAACAGTCGCACCTGTAATATTTATCGAGCGGTCTTTATCGTCACGTAAATAAACGTCAAGTTCAGGTCGAGAGTCATTTTGTTTTATGTAAAATGTTGGGTCAGCCATTATCTTACAAGCCTTACAGTTGCTTTAGTTGCACCTATTAGTTGTATTCTAGTATTCAAAGTAGACGGCGATTCACCGACAGTTACAACACCATCCGATGAGTTCTTGAGAGCAAACCCATTTGGGTTTTTCATGGTTGCGCCAAAGCCTGCCCTCTTTAGGCGGAAACGCCAGTCAGCCATTAGCTTAGCACCAAGGGCAACTGCTGCTCAACGTCCTCACAGGTGCACGCTTTAATCTCAGCGAGCTGAGCCAAAGCCTCGTCCCGTTCACGACGTGCTGCGATAGCCTCAAGCTGTTGGGCAGCCATAGGGTTAGACCTTAATAATTCTTGCAGGTCACCGTTGGTGATACTCGTATCCGCCATTAGACTTCTCTCCTGTACCTCAGTTCTATACCCCAACCATCATCATATTTTTCAAAGTGTACTCGTAAGCGGGGCTTTAGGAAACGTAATAACTTCTTCATATTATACCACCTTTTGAGTGATTTGTCAACCCTCTTTCTCTAGAATTTTCATGCCAAGTGCCCCCATTAAGGTGACACAACCAGTTGTAATCTCGGTCATCCCCTCGTGTAACGAGAAGGCGCCGAGCCCACCCAACACTATCAGCACTAAGAATATCTGTGGTCTTATCATTAGTTACCATACTCCCCGTAGGTTCGACGCTCGTCTGCTGACTGTATCTCACTCATCTCTTTGAACATTTCTCTGGCAGCGGTCACAGACGAGCCAACTACATGCAGTCCATATATTATAGACTTCCATCCCTCCTTGTAATAGCTGTAAGACAGCAGAACTTACACCGTCATCCTCTAATACTTGCCAGCCGTTATCGTGCAGTCTA
>PVBE010727904.1_pt1 | contig 42693 bp, 32 predicted proteins | sample 1631181 | NCBI WGS metagenome assembly PVBE01 (sample SAMN08397723, study PRJNA350692) | Marine metagenome, whole genome shotgun sequencing project. | isolation source: water | place: Pacific Ocean | collected 2012-04
AACAGGATGTTCACCAACACTTCTATGTTCGGGGACTAGTGAGAAATACATACTGTCTTTGGCTGCAATTGAACCAGAATTGCCAAGGTCATGCACGCCAGTGATGATCATGAGGTCATCAATACCAGGAGTATCAAAAATGGGATCAGCAAACGCATCTTCGCAACTTTGCCTTGGATCCACAAGGTTACCGACTAAATTTCCAGTTCCTGATTCTACTTCAACAAAGTCCCAAGAATCACCCCCACCGTTCATGTTATTTTCTGAAGAAAGTCCATATGTGTTTGGATAATTCATAATTGGATCGCCACCTTGGGCAGGATCATCTGGATCTGATGGTGTCATGCCTCCATAACTGCCTCCGCCAATATAGAGACGAGTAAGCATAGGTGACAGGGGGGTCTCGAAAACTTGCAATGCGAATCCCTGCATGGCTATCACGCAACCAGCGATGATGGCAGAAGCTGCAGAGGTTCCGGTAAAGTTATTCGTATATGACCGAGAAGCGACGTAGTTGTAGATTTCACACTCAGCGTACTGGATTGTTTGGTATCCGAGCCAGTTTCCCCTCCAGCTAGGATCTGCTGGTGGTGTTGGACCAAAACCACAAGTGGTAACGCCAGCGCCCCATGCGGATGCTGTGACTTTAGAAAAATTAGTTTCCCCATAGTTTCCACCATCACCGAGGACATAGTTGGAGCTTCTATTTCCATTTGCGTATCGTTTGAAAGGTGATCCAGGAGAGACCGCTCCGGCTACGATTGCACCAGAATCGGTACCTGATGGTGTCGTTTGTGCGCCCAGATCAGCACCATTCATTCCAGCACCGATGACAACTGAAATGCCAAGTGCAGTAGCAATAGTTATCTGGTCGTGAGAAAATGCGTTGTAATCGATATTGTTGAGACCCCCTCCTTGTCCGCCTTGAGGATTGTATGTCGCAGCGATAACGTCACCTGGATCAAGCGTAAGCATGGCATTAATCCACGCTGTTGCAGCGCGTCCTTCACCATGTACCTGTCCTTCCTCGTCTATGATTGCTCCAACAAGAGGAAAAAATGAATACTCTGCCTGTGGAGCGATGCCCTTAATCCCAACATTGCTGTCAGGATCATCCGGATCCCAATTTGCAGCCATGACGCCTAAAATTGCAGATCCATGGTGCCTTGAATATGCGAAGGGTGCGGTAGGGTCAAAGTACATGTGAATCTGCTCATGGCCAGTCTCTATACCTTCTACTTTGACACCGATGAGTTCTTCATGTTCAGCACCGTAAATAGTCGTTGTGCCGTCATGTGTCACTGTGTATGACTGGATATCAGCTGCAAAGTCAAGAACAGCAACTTTCACTCCTGCACCATAAGTACCATTTGGCCCTTCATTTAGGATCTCGTGCCATTCCCCTAAGCCATACAACCCCGAATAAGCATCAGGAGCATTCATGCCCCCTGGATCAGCGTCTGGATTAATTGGATTGAGGTCTAGTCCTTCACCGTCCCACATAGTTTGAGTAATTCCGCCAATGACACCAATACCTGTTGCAACTCCAGTTGTTGGATTTAGTAAGTTGCCAAGAGTAGGGAGCCAACCGTCCATGAGGTAACTTACATCGCCGATGACGCCGCCACCCATTGGGTATGGGAGTAATTGAGGCAGCGCGTTGGTTGAACTGAGTCCCCAATCGTTATAGTTGATAGTCTCATCAGTTGCCCATGCTTGCAATCCCATTTTGAAGAAGTCGGGGGTTGTTGCTTCTGGCGTAAAGAAATCAATTGCTGGGTCAAAAGGCCAGCAATTTGGTTCAAAACCATCAGGGCAGCCAAGACTATTAAGATTCACTTTAGGTTGCCGGCGAAGACCTTGATCTGGTCCAAATGGGCTTCCGCAGGATTCTCGGAGATTGAAACAATAAATGTTTGCGTTTGCATAAGAAGCACAGACATGATCCCAAACATCCGTTCCACAATGAGGGACAAGGGCCGAAACATCTATACAACAAAGCTGCTCTATATCAATGAATCCTTCTTGAGGATTTGGGAAGCCATCCCAGTCCGGTGGAGGATAAGCCACATCAAGACAGCCCGGTGCGAATTGTGGTCGGTTGAGTTCAACTTGTACTGTTTGATCGATATAGCAGTCACCGGTAAAGTAGGTACCTAAATCATCAAAGGTACCACACTCCATATAAGCAATGGTATCTGGGGGGCATTCACCCTCTATATCTGCACATGTGTCACCTTCAGCTCCATACCAAATGCCATTTATGTCCAAACACTCCCCTCCGGTAAGATCGACGCACCAAGGATCACCTGGAGGTATTGGTATACCTTCACCTAAATAACCTAAAGTACAACAAGCACCACCCCCCCTATTTGCATTTTCGTTTGAATTACTTTTGCAGACGGATCCACGACCCAAAAATGTTCCTCCAAGATCTTCACAAGTTTCAGGAGAAACAGATCCTTGACACATTCCTGTCCGGAACATGCAAGCACCGTTCATTTTAGTTGACCGTCTTGCAGATGTATTTTTGCTCGGGTGATTAAATGCTCGCCCAGTCTTGTTTGATAATTTTTCACCACGATATGGCAAGTCAGATGGATGAATTTTTGGTGCATTAAGCCACTCAACTTCTGGCATGATGTAAAAAACGTCTGCTGCAGCTCTGACTGAAGTAAGTGGACCGTCAATCCAGAACACGCCACCAATATCTGGCATTTGTTTACCGCTTCGTGCTTCTGCACGGGCTATGAGATCATTTACTTTAGCCTCTTCTACCTCAGCAGCTGGAGAGATTGTGACACCAAGTGCAAGCGCTGCATCAATAACTGTGTCAATAGATTTGTTGGTTCTTGAAACGAGTTCTCCATTACTTGCAACACGGACTTTCAATTCGTCTGCGAATTTCACCATCAAGCGTGAGCGATCAGTGATCGAGACTCGTTCCTTACGATCTTTTGCACGAGGCTTTAATGTGCGAGGTGAGGTGTATTCCTTAGCAGTAATTAACTTTCCACTTTCAAATCCATCAACAATCGAGAGAATCAATGGATCGATCCCTCGTTTTACCTGCTCTGATCGAACAACTTCTGCAGTGAGCGATCCAGCGAAGATGGTGCAAGCAAATGCGGTAATCGCGATAAGTGATTTGAACGTAGATTTTTTTGGAGTGGTGTTTCTTTGATACATAAACTTGCCTTCGGTGCGTGCCGCGTGAGTTGAGAAAAGTCTCTCTGAAATGTGGCTGTATTTCTTCAAATCTTGCGTACTCTTGATCTTTTAGAACAGCCTTAAGTCCATACCCCAGAAGGGGTTTTGTAGTTTGAGATGGCCAAAAAAAGAGGCCAAACAGAAATGAGCAGGTAGTTGTGAGTGGGAACTCTAGAACCACGTACATATGTAACTGATGATACCCCCTGCGTCTGATAAGTGTACGCCTTTTTTAGCGATTTTGACCAAAAAAAAGCATTTGAGGAAAATTTGAATTATATATATCCCCAAAAAACAAGCCCCCCAATTGTGGGGGGCTTGATCAAAAATAAGAGGAATGTATCTCTACGCCTTCGTGACCTCAACGCTTGATGGAGGAGTCTCAACTTGGACGGTAGGTCCACCTCGTTGGGCGCCAAGTGCTTCAGCCTTTTCGATTGCATCTTGCATCATATTGGCTTCTTCATCTTCCTCGATTGCAGGGGGTTCAGCAAGATGTTCCACCTTCATGGTGTCATACGCATCAAAACCAGTACCTGCAGGGACGAGGTGACCAAGAAGGACATTTTCCTTCAGACCATTGAGCGTATCAACAGCACCGCGGAGTGATGCCTCGGTGAGCACCTTGGTCGTTTCTTGGAAGGATGCGCCTGAAAGGAAAGATTCAGATTGAAGTGCAGCTTTGGTGATCCCAAGAAGGAGTGGCTTACCAGTTGCCTTCTTTGGTCTCGATGTCTTTGCTCCAGTTTTGCCTTCTGCATCTGCAACAGCATTTGCTTCTTTGATCTCTGCTTTTGGTACAAGATCACCAACCATGAAGTCAGTGTCACCAGATTCTTTAATGAGCAAGGAGCCATCAATTTCTTTGTTGGCATTACGGAATTTGTATCGCTCGATAATGTCTAGAGGTAAGAGGTCTGTATCGCCAGCTTTTTCAACTTGCACTTTGCTGAGCATGCGTGAAAGAATAACTTCGATGTGCTTGTCAGAAACAGGCACACCCTGTGCTCGGTAGACATTTTGAACTTCAGAGATAAGGTAGGTGTACAACTCTTCTTCACCATTAATGTCAAGAATATTGTTCGGATCGCGAGGACCTTCAGTCAACGTGTCACCTGCTTGGACAAGATCGCCTGTATGAACGAGGAGGTGTTTGCCTTGCGGAACTAGATGTTCGACAGGATCACCGCTATCGGGAATGACGTGCAGTACCATCTTGCCTCGTTTGCGATCTGCTTGCAGTTCAACTTTACCTGTGATTTGAGCAAGAATTGCTGGTTCTTTTGGAACCCGAGCTTCGAAAATTTCAGTTACTCGTGGAAGACCACCAACAATATCTGCAGTACCTGCTACTTCACGAGGACGTCGTGCGAGCATTTGTCCAGTCACGACCGATTCGCCAACTTTAACTTCAATACGAGCCTTTGCGGGCAAGTGGTGGAAGTCAAGCGTACGTCCATCATCATCTTGGATAAGAATTTGAGGATGTAAATCGCCAGTATGTTCAGTCACGATCAATTCGATATTGCCTTTACTTTCTTCTTGTCGCAGTGTTGTACCGAGTTCAATGTCTTGGAAGACAACTTTACCGGTTTTTTCTGCAAGAATTGGCGTACGGTGAGGATCCCATTCAACAAGGATGTTGCCCTTCTTAACTTTCGTGCCAGAAGCAATTCGAACAGTAGCACCGTATGGAATGCGGAACGCATTATCAAGTTCGCGTCCCTTATCATCAACAATGATCAATTCACCTGTTCGTTTGAGAACGATGAGGTGCCCGTTATCATTATCTGGAAGTGGAACTTCGTTGCAGTCGCGTAGCATCATTGTTCCTGATTGCGTGGCTTTGTAATTTGTTTCAACAAATTCACGGGAAGCAACACCACCGGTGTGGAATGTACGCATGGTTAATTGTGTACCTGGTTCACCAATAGACTGTGCAGCAATTGTGCCAACCGCCATGCCTTCTTCAACAAGATCACTTGTTGAGAGGTCATTGCCGTAACAAAGTGCACAGCAACCACCGGGAGATTCACACGTGAGTGGTGATCGAACTTGCACTGCATCAATATTGAGTTTGCTTAGTGCCTCAGCAATGCTATCGTCAATGATCTGCTTGTCAGCAACAATCGTTGTGTCAGTGACAGGGTTCATGATTGTCTGCATGCTAGTGCGACCTTTGATGAGGTCATGGAGTGGAACGTGTACCTCGTCACCCTTATATACAGCTCGTTTGGTAACGCCACGTTTTGTTCCACAGTTGAATTCATTGACAACAACGGATTGTGCGACGTCGTACAATTTGCGGGTGAGGTAACCAGAGTCAGCAGTTTTCAATGCCGTATCAGCCAAACCTTTTCGTGCACCGTGTGTGGATGAGAAGTATTCAAGAACATTCAAGCCTTCTCGGAAGTTTGCTCGAATTGGCGTTTCAATAATTTCGCCACTTGGTTTCGTCATCAAACCTCGCATGCCTGCAAGTTGTTGCATTTGGCTAATGTTGCCACGAGCGCCTGAGGTCGACATAAGGTACACAGGGTTGAGATACCTGAGACCGTCTGCAGAGCCGATCACGCATTCTGAATTATCAGATGGGTTACGGCGATCTAGTTCAAGTGTCTTAATGAGTTCACCAGTGAGTGATTCGCGGCAGTGTGACCAAAGGTCAAGTAACTGGTTGTGACGTTCTTGATTGGTAATCGCACCAGCTGCAGTTGCGTCTTCAATACGGTCAACTTTTGTTTGTGTTTTATCAATCAACTCCTGTTTTGTTGCAGGAATCCGCATGTCAGTAATGGCAATGGAAATACCAGACCACGTAGCAGTTTTAAATCCAATTTCTTTCATGTCATCAAGAAGCGTTAGCGTTCCTGCTCGTCCAATGATGTCATACGTGTCGTCGATAACACGGCTGCAACCCTTTTTCGTGAGCGTGCAGTTATAGAACGGCATGCCTTGGGCTAGAATTTCACAGAAGAGAATGCGACCTACCGTTGTGACGATACGAGCATTTTCTGGCATTGGAGCAATTTCACCCTTTTCCTCACTTACAAAGGTGGGGTAGCGGGGAAGACGAACTTGGATTCGTTCTTGCAAAGAAATTCGATCAAAGTCATACGCGAGCAACGCTTCTTGGGCGTTGCGGAACTTCATAAGTTCGTTATCTTCGCGAGTGTCGTTGTCGTCCATGTGCGTTAAAAAGTAGACACCCATGACGATGTCTTGACTTGGTGAAACGAGTGGGTTGCCATGTGCGGGCGAGAAAATGTTATTCGTCGCAAGCATAAGGACCTGTGTTTCAGCTTGCGCTTCAACAGAAAGCGGCAAGTGGACCGCCATTTGGTCACCATCGAAGTCAGCATTAAAGCCAGTACATACAAGTGGGTGAAGGGTAATCGCCTTGCCTTCAACAAGTACAGGTTCAAACGCTTGAATACCCATACGGTGCAAGGTAGGAGCACGGTTGAGCATGACAGGGTGTTGATAAATAACTTGTTCAAGAATATCCCAAACTTCTGGTTCACGACGATCAAGCATGCGTTTTGCAGATTTAATTGTGTCTGCTAAACCTTGTTCTTTGAGCCGTCGAATAATAAATGGTTGGAATAATTCCAATGCAATTTTCTTTGGAAGACCACACTGGTTGAGTTTGAGTTCTGGACCAACAACGATGACGGATCGCGCGGAATAATCTACACGTTTACCGAGCAAGTTTTCTCTGAAGCGACCTTGCTTACCCTTGATCATGTCAGTGATTGACTTGAGTGGTCGGTTTGAACTACCTAAAACGGGACGTCTACATCGTCCGTTATCGAACAATGCGTCAACTGCTTGTTGCAACATTCGCTTTTCGTTACGAATGATGACTTCTGGAGCGTTAAGATCCATCAATTTCTTGAGACGATTGTTTCGATTGATAATTCGCCTGTATAGATCGTTGAGGTCGCTTGTTGCAAAGTTGCCTGATTCTAGAAGGACGAGAGGGCGTAATTCTGGAGGAATAACGGGAACGACTTCAAGAATCATCCATTCCGGGTTGTTGTTGCTGCCTCGAAGTTGTTCTACGAGTTTCAACCGCTTTGCGAGGTCTTTTGTCTTCTGTTTTGATCGAGTTGCAGCGAGATCCTCACGAAGTTGTTGAGCAAGTTCGCAAAGGTCAGTTGATTCAATGAGTTCTCGCACAGCATCAGCGCCCATGACGGCGCGGAAAGGTCCGTATCCACCTTTGGTCGTGATTTCACGATACTCATCTTCAGTGATAACTTCTCTGTATTCCTTTTCGGTATCTCCTGGATCAAGTACAACGTAATCTTGGAAGTAAATGATCTTTTCAAGATCAGATGTTTTCATGCCAAGGAGCGTACCCAAACGACTTGGCAGTGCTTTGAAGAACCAGATGTGAACTACAGGCGCAGCCAAGTTGATATGTCCCATGCGTTTTCTTCGAACACGCGAGTGACATACCTTGACACCACAGCGGTCGCAGATGATGCCTTTATACTTGGTGCCTTTGTACTTCCCGCAACCACATTCGTAATCACGTTCGGGTCCAAAAATTCGTTCACAGAAAAGACCGTCCCTCTCAGGTCGATACGTTCTGTAGTTGATTGTCTCAGGTTTTTTGACTTCGCCAAAACTCCAACTGCGAATATCGCTGGGGCTTGCGAGACCAATTCGTACTGATCCATAGTCGTTTACTTTATCAAAGATGTTTTCAGACATTCTTTTTTCTTCCATCTACAAGAGTAGTTGATGTGCGTAGTTCAGATAAAAGGCAGCGCCTTACTGTCACAGCAAACTGCTGCTATCAGGTTGGTCCTTCTCAAGTTCAATGTTCATACATAGACCGCGAATTTCGTGGCAAAGAACATCGAATACAACAGGCATACCTGCTTCGAGAACGTTAGTGTTTTTCACCATGGAGTCGTAGATTTTGGTGCGACCATCAACATCATCACTTTTTACAGTGAGGAGTTCTTGGAGCGTGTACGCTGCACCGTAACCTTCGAGTGCCCAAACTTCCATTTCACCAAATCGCTGACCACCTGTTCTGGCTTTGCCGCCAAGTGGTTGTTGCGTGATCAGGCTGTAAGGGCCGGTTGAACGTGCGTGGATTTTGTCATCAATTAAGTGATGCAATTTCAACATGTACATGACTCCAACAGATGTTGGCTGCTTGAATGCATCGCCTGTGCGACCATCATGCAATTGTACTTTTCCGCCAAATGGGATTCTTGCCATGATGTCTCTTGGACCACCTGGGTTATTACCAGTTGCTTCAAATTCAGCACAACGACCTTCTACGTACTCGTTGGCTTCATCAATTGCTCCGAGAACTTCTGATTCAGTTGCACCGTCGAAGACTGGTGTGACTGCTTGGAAGCCTAGAACTTTCGCTGCCCACCCGAGGTGTAATTCAAGGAGTTGGCCAACGTTCATACGCGAAGGCACACCGAGTGGGTTGAGCAAAATGTCAACAGGCGTACCGTCTTCAAGGAATGGCATATCTTCCTCAGCAACAATACGTGCGATCACACCTTTGTTACCGTGTCGACCAGCCATCTTGTCACCGACAGAAATTGCTCGCTTGTTTGCGAGATAGACAACAGTCTTTTCAAGCACACCTGAAGCAAGTTCGTCACCACGCTTCATGTGTGCAAGTTTTCGTTCTTTTTCCGTTTCGATTGTTTGAATTCGTGGCCAATATCGATTGTGTATTTTGAACGCTTTTTCTTTTGCGTCCTTTGAACCTTTGATCCACTTCTCTGAGAAGTTCTCAATTTGTTCAAGAATAACTTCAGGGATGTCAGACATGCCCACTTTTTGACGAGTGGCAGAGTCAACCATTTCTGTACCGATGATGAGGTTCATTTGGCGAACCATTTCTCGGAAGAGTGAAATTGCTTCTGCGTTCATTTCTTCTTCATATGCTTCCATCTTGCGTTTGAGCTCAACTTTTTGCTCATCATCAAGATGCATACGGCGGCTGAAGTGGCTTGAGCCAATGACAACACCGCTGCTGCCTGCTGGAACCGTCAAAGATTCATTCTTTACATCTTCGCCTGCACGGCCAAAGATGGCATGTAAAAGTTTTTCTTCTGGTGTGAGTTCATTCTTGCTTTTAGGAACAACCTTTCCAACAAGGATATCACCAGGTCCAACACGTGCGCCGTTACGGATGACACCATCTTCGTTCAGGCTCATGAGTTGTTTTTCTGAAACATTAGGAATGTCACGTGTAAATTCTTCTTTACCAAGTTTGGTATCGCGAACTTCTACAGTGAACGAATCAATATGTATAGATGTAAATGTGTCATCTTTGACAAGACGTTCAGAGATGACGATCGCGTCTTCAAAGTTGTATCCGTCAAATGTGTTGAATGCAACAAGGACATTTTTGCCGATTGCAAGTTCGCCGTTGACTGTGGAAGCGCCATCTGCAATGATTTGACCTTCAGTCACTTTTTCGCCAATTTTCACAATAGGTTTTTGTGATTGGCACGTGCGTTCGTTTAATCGCTGGAATGTTTTGAGTGAGTATTCATCTGCATCATCAATGAGAATGCGTTGACTATCAACGTATGTGATTGTGCCGCTTCGTTTTGCTTTCACGAGAAGGCCTGAGTCCTTACCCACAAATTGTTCCATGCCTGTTGCTACTGAAGGAGCCTGTGGAATGATCAAAGGCACAGCTTGGCGTTGCATGTTTGAACCCATCAATGCACGGTTTGCATCGTCGTGTTCAAGGAATGGGATGAGTGAAGCTGAGATGCCAACAAGTTGTTTTGGAGAAATATCGATGTATTCAATATCTCCTGGGTTGACTTGTGTAACGTCACCACTGCGACGTGCAATCACGTGGTCTGATGAAATCTTACTAGATTCATCAAGAACTTCTGTAGGTGCAAGGACAGTGTTGATTTCTTCGTCAGCACGAAGAAGTTTAACGTCATCCGTTGCTTTAAGATTTTTAACAGTTCGGTATGGAGTTTGAATAAATCCGTACTCGTCAATAGTTGCGTAAATGCCAAGTGAAGCGATCAAACCAATGTTTGTGCCTTCAGGCGTTTCAATCGGACAGATTCGTCCGTAGTGAGAAACGTGGACGTCGCGAACATCAAAACCAGCACGTTTACGGTTTAGACCGCCTGGTCCGAGTGCCGAGAGCCTACGTTCGTGTACGATCATTGAGAGTGGGTTTGTTTGGTCAACAACCTGTGAAAGTTCACTGCGTCCGAAGAAGAAATCGATCGCAGAACTAACTGCTTTTGAGTTTACAAGATCAGCAACTTTTGCAAGTTCCTCTGGATCTTTTACACTCATTCGCTCTTGGACAGTTCGGCGAAGTTTTAGGAAACCTTTTCGCATTTCTTCAACAGCAAGTTCATCAAGTGTTCGAAGTCGGCGGTTACCGAGGTGATCGATATCATCGACTCTTGCGCCTTCTTTTCTGCTGCGAAGATCGTGAATGTAACCAACCGCTGCAAGGAAATCCTCTGCACGGAGATGCATGACATCTTCAGAAACGTCCATATCGAATTTTCGATTGATGCGGAAACGACCAACTTTACCTAAGCGGTATCGATTGTCGTCAAAGAATTTTTCAGTAAAAAGCTGACGTGCTTTTTCAACTTGGGGTGGGTTGCCTGGGCGAAGGCGACCGTAAATTTTAAGAAGGGCGGCTTCGTGTTCAGTTGCATCTGCAAGGAAGTCGAGTTTTTCGATTGCAAGTGTATTCAAGATAAGGGGGTCTGCAGGATCTGCAATAACAGAAATTTTCTTGATTGGTGATGCAAGAATTGTTTCAAGTGCGTCACCGATTTGCGAGCCGACTTTGCAGAGTTCTTCACCAGTTTCAGCATCGAGGATATGCTCTGCTGAGTAGTATTCTGGCTTCAGTTTATTTACTGAAATTTCTTTGACATCATAAAAATAGTCAAGGATTTTCTCAGTAGAACTGAATTCTTCGTCTAGGGCACGTAGGAAAGTTGTTGCAGCAATTTTTGCAGATTGGTCAATCTTCATTGCTAAAACATCTTTTTTGGTCACTTCGATTTCGATCCATGAACCGCGTTCAGGAATGATGCGTGCCTTGTGAAGTTGCCTATCGCCAATATCTTCAAGGAGGTGGAAGTCAATTCCAGGTGAACGGTGAAGTTGGTTGACAATGACTCGTTCAGAACCATTGACGATAAACTCGCCTCCACCAATCATGTATGGAATTTCACCGAGATAAATTTCTTCTTTGATGACTTCTGCAACTTCATCACGAACAAATTGCACACCGATGCGAAACGGCAAGCCGTATGTCCTTCGGAGTTCTTTGCATTCTGCTGTGGTGTAGCGAGGTTCCTCTAACTTGTAATAGAGATATTCAACCCGCATCGAACCATCGTATGATTCAATAGGAAATACTTCCCTGAGTAGCCCTTCAAGTCCGATTGGTTCCCGTTCTAGTGGATCGCAATCTTCTTGGATGAGTTTGCTATATGCTCTTCCTTGAACTTGTGTTAGATTTGGTACCGGAATTGCATCTCCGCGTTTCGCGAAGTTGCGTATCGTGTTCGTCGCCATAAAGTAACCTCACAACTGAGCCCACATCGTGCTTTATTTGCACTTGATGTCTCGTTAAAGTGTGCTTTTGCTTATTTATTCGTTCATGTTGAGCCGCGACCGCCGCTGCCGAGCATCGTAGGGTATCCCGCCAAGCCGATTCTTACAACTCGATTGAGCCAAAAACTTTAAATAATTTGCAAAAAAAGAGGTTTTTTTGCAAATATGCACTTGGGGCCGGATTTGGGCCTGTTGCCAGTCCATCGTAAAAAATGGCCTGCAAAGTGAATTGCAGGCCATTTTTGTGATTGATCAGATGATCGAAATTACTTGATGCTGACACTTGCTCCAGCTTCTTCAAGTTTAGTCTTAATATCGTTGGCTTCATCCTCAGTGCACTTTTCTTTGAGTGCCTTAGGTGCTTCGTCAACGAGACCTTTTGCTTCCTTGAGGCCAAGACCAGTGATTTCACGGACAACCTTGATTACTGCGATTTTCTTTTCGCCAGCAGCTTCAAGAACAACGTCGAACTCTGTTTGTTCGTCACCGCCACCACCGCCACCATCAGCAGGGCCAGCCATCATGACTGCGCCACCAGCGGCAGGTTCGATACCGTAGGTATCCTTCATGTAATCAGCTAAATCGACTGCTTCGGTAAGGGTAAGTCCTGCGATTTCATCGCCGATTTTGCTTACTTTTGCATCAAATTCCTTTGTTGCTGTTGCTTCTTCGCTCATAATATTCGTACTCCAATAAAATTTCATGCGTGGGAGAGGAGCCGCCCTGTGCGACTTTTAACCCCAAGGGGCCAGTCCCTAACGCGATGTCATATAGTTCTTTATGCAATCTTCTCGATTGTTTTTCCATCTTCTAGCATAGAAGACATTTCTTTTACGATGCCAACGACATTGCCCCCTGGGCTGGTTGCTGCTTTGACAACGTTGCCGCCTGGGGAGAGTAGAAGTTGGACGACAGTGCCTTGGGCTTCTTCTTTGGTGGGGAAATTGCTGAGACGTTTCACGCCTTCAGTTCCCTCAAAAAATTGACCGTCAAGCACAGCCGCTTTAAGTTCTAATTTCTTGATTTTCTTGGCCCAATCCACAAGATTTCTCGCTACATCGACGACGGAATTTCCTCCGAATGCGATCGCGGTAGGACCTTCAATATATTCCGTAAGTCCTTCTAAATCAGTTCCTTGCATTGCTGATTTTGCAAGTGAATTCTTTAAAACGGTAATGTGAATATCCTTATTAAGGAGATCAACACGTAACTCATTATTCGAATTTGCTTCAATACCGCGGATATCGATTAAGAGCCCACTTGATACGCCGTCGAAGCGTCGCTTGTATTCGGCAACAATCATTTGTTTGACTGGTTTACTCATTGGTCATTTTTCCTCTCTTGGATTAGACGTCGATTCGCACGCTTGGCGTCATCGTTCCGCTTATGACACATTTTTTGACATAATCACCTTTGACAGCCGCTGGGCGTGCTTTGGTGATCAAATTGATAAAGAAATTGAGGTTTTCGACGAGGTCTTCCTCTGAAAAACTCATTTTTCCCACAACGCAGTGGATATTTCCACCATCATCATTGCGATATTCAACTTTACCTGCAGCAAATTCTGAAACCGCAGTTTCAAAGTCTGCAGCCACAGTGCCTGCTTTTGGTGATGGCATGAGACCTTTTGGGCCAAGTGCACGACCTAATTTACCGACAAACCGCATCATATCTGGGGTTGAAATAGCAACATCAAAATCGAGCCAACCGCCTTCAACCTTTTTGACGAGATCTTCGCCACCAGCCTCTACAGCTCCTGCAGCTTTGGCTGCATCTGCTTTATCACTTGGGCAAAAGCAAACTACTCTTGCCGATCGACCGACACCCTTTGGCATGGAGACAGCGCCGCGGAGTTGTTGATCTGCTTGACGTGGATCGATCGAGAGGTGCATTGCGATCTCTACAGCTTGATCGAACTTTGTAGCAGGAAAGGACTTAAGAAGTTTTATGGCATCCGTTACTTGGTGCTTTTCTTTGCCTTTTTCAGCGATTTCAGCTGCTGCTTTATTTCTTTTTGTAAGTTTTGGCATTGTTATGCGCCCTCCACAGTGATGCCCATGGACCTTGCGGTGCCAGCGATGATTTTCATGGCTGATTCGATGCATGCAGCATTGAGATCTTCCATTTTTTCTTCAGCAATCGACTTCAACTGATCTTGCGTTACTGAACCAACTTTGTCGGTGTGGGGAACGCCGGATCCTTTTGGAACGCCTGCAGCGACTTTGAGTAGCTCAGCAGCTGGAGAAGATTTGATTTCGATATCAAATGATCGATCAGCATAAAGCGTGACAATACAGCCAACGACTTTGCCGCCTAGTTCTTTCGTTCGATCATTAAATAACTGTATAAATTGACCTGGGTTGACGCCATTAGCACCAAGAACTGGTCCCAGAGGTGGTGCAGGGGTTGCCTGTCCACCAGGCGCGAGCACCTTAAATACTTTTTCTACACGTTTGGCCATCTGTGATTTCTCCTGCCTGCCACCAATGCCAGATTGTCTACGAGACGGTCTTTGAAGCGAACTCGGCCAGAGGTCGCGGCACAGTGGTCATAACGGTTTTCTTTCGAGCCACGCATCATAGCAATTTCCACAGAGTTGGGCAACTCAGTCTGAGCGTGGCTCAAATATTTAGGGCTTCTGATACATTGCTAGTAATGAGCGAAGGTACCGATCTCCAGTTAAAGACTATTCATGGTCCAGAAAACCTCACTTTGGCGTTAAGTGGGGACAAAATGCTAACAATTGGTAGGCGGCCTGAGCATGATCTTATTTTGGCATCCGGCGCGACAGTATCTAGAGATCACGCTTTTCTTACTCCACACCAAGTTGGTAAGAGTAGAAAGTGGACGCTTCAAGACAATGGTTCGCGACATGGAACTACCCTCAATGGTGTTAGGTTAGAGCCTAATCGTGGAGTTTCTATCAGAGCTGGTGATTTGATTGTCATTGAACCATTCACTTTTCAAGTTGTAGATCCACATCAAAAACGAAATTTAACCCAGACAATTGACGATTCATTACATGCGACTGGGACATCAATACGCCGCATTGAAAAAACACAGGGTGGTGGCTTAGCCCACGAAAAATTAAGGGCACTATTGATTTGCAGTAGAGAAATTCACGAAGCGGGTTCAGAGGTAGCAATGGCGGCAGCAGTTGCTGAAGCAGCAGCAGCTGCAACTGCATTTGGAAATGTTGCCATTGTCAAGCCAGCTGGTTCTGAAGGTATGGTCGAAGTACTCGCAACGAAGGGTCGCATTGTGAACGATGGTGTTCCTAATATTAGCCGATCTCTTCTTGATGCAGCCCTTGAAGGCGAACCCGTTCGGTTTCAACGAACGGAAGTAGTTGATGATCAAGCGCAGTCGATCATGCAATATTCGATCGAAGAAGCGCTTTGTGTTCCAATTATGCTCGGGCATGCAGTAGCTGGCTGTATCTACTTAGATAACCGCGATGGACAACTTCAAGGCCAGCATGTGATGGATGATGTTGAGTTTTGTACTGGTCTTGCAGAAATAACTGCACTTGCAATGTCGAACTTGATGCGTGTTGACATTGAAAGACGCCATGCCGAAGAACGGCAAGGGTTATTACTCGGAACTGTTGGAGCTCTCGTTGCTGCAATCGATGCGAAAGATACCTACACACAAGGTCACTCGGTACGTGTTGCGTGGTTATCTAAAACACTTGCTGAGGCAGTCGGTGTACAAGTCACAACCCTCGAAGAAATTCACATTTGTGGTTTGGTACATGACATTGGAAAAATAGGTATTCCAGAAGCGATTCTTCGAAAAGCAGGTAAATTAACCGACGACGAATATGACAGAATTAAGCAACATCCTGTCATTGGCGAAAAAATTCTTGCAGGTGTACCACAGCTTTGCACAGTGCTTCCGGGTGTTCGTTCTCATCATGAGCGATGGGATGGCAGGGGCTATCCAGATGGAACCAAGGAAAAAGACACGCCATTCTTTGGCCGTTTACTAGGAGTTGCAGATGCTTTTGATGCAATGTGTTCTTCAAGAGCATACCGAGAAGGGCTTGATCGAGGAGAAGTTTTAGAGGAAGTTCAAAAATGTTCTGGTTCACAATTTGATCCTGAACTTGTTGAAGTTTTTCTAACGCTTGATTTTTCTGAGTATGATCAAATGATCGCTAAACATACGTCTCAAAATCCTTTGTAACGCAACGCGAGTTCACAAAACATTTTTACGCATGTTGGAATCACGTTGTCGTTAAAGTCAAAGTCTGGTTGGTGTAGTGATGGCATTTGTTCTTTGCCTTCAGGTAGCAGCCCGACCATGAAAAAACAAGAAGGAACTTCTTTGCAGTAGTAAGAGAAATCTTCACCGCCCATAACTGGTGCTGGGAATTCTCCAACTTGTTCTTCAGGTAAAACCGAATTCGCAGTTTCAAAAAAGTGCGTAACTGCATGTTTATCATTTCGAGTAACAGGGTAACCATCGACAAGTGCGACTTCAGCAGTGCAGTTGTGTGCAGCTGCGATTGACTCGGCGATTTCTTTGACTCTCCGTTTCGCCATTTTGCCAGTAGAATCCTGCAAAAAACGAATAGTACCTGTGATATCCACACTGCTTGGAATGATATTGTGTGTAGTGCCACCATGGATTTGTGTCAACGAAACAACAAGTGAATCAAGTGGGTCTGTGTTCCTTGAAACAATTTGTTGCATCGAAGTAATCACATTTGCTGCACAAAGAATCGGGTCGTGACTAAAGTGTGGAAACGCAGCGTGCCCACCTGTTCCAGTAATTTTAATGTTCACGCCAATATCAGAAGCAAGGACTGGTCCAACACGTGTTTGAACATGATTCTCTTTGCACTGTGGCCAGCCATGCAATCCGTACATCACTGCAACCTTCGGTCCAATACAAGATCCATCAAGGCATCCATCCTCGACCATTCTTTTGCCACCGCCGCCACCTTCTTCGGCAGGTTGAAAAACGAATGTGACAGGATGAGGTAATGCTGATTCTTTTGCAAGTTCAGATAGAACTTTTGCAACACCAATAAGAATTGTTGTATGTCCGTCGTGCCCACATGCGTGCATGCATCCTTCATGCAATGATTTCCAATCGAATGTATTGATTTCAGTAATCGGTAAAGCGTCGATATCTGCACGCAGGCCAACAGCTTCGTTTCCCTCTCCGTCGATATGCCCAAGTACGCCTGTGCCACCAGCAAGATTGTCAATAAAAGAAACATCAGCGTGTGCCAGTTCTTTCTTAATCAGTTCACTTGTGCGGGTTTCTTCGTATCCAAGTTCAGGATGTGCGTGAAGATCGTGCCGAATCTTAATGAGTTCGGGCAAGATAGTATTGATGCAATTGTCGATTTTTTCAGAAAGGTTCATGACTTTAGCGGGGATAAATCCCGTTCCTCTCGTTGTTCGTTGACCCAAGCCAATGCTTGTTTGTCGTGGGCTATTAGTTTTACAATTTGCGATGATGATAGAGAAGCGCACGCAGCAGTTGCTGCGAGATCAAAATCAAAAGCAAACAGTAAATCAAGCGATTCTGCAAGAAGGTGGGGGTAGTCGCGGTGCTTGGGATTGATTGGAAGTTGTTCGCCCTGTTGCCTTTCTCTCCATAAATCGCTGCAGGTCCATTTACGCGTGTCTATTTTGCGTCTGAGAATGATCGCAAGTGTTCTCCGTAAACGTGAAACCGAGAGCGTTCTATTCTCACTCTGCCTTCTTCTCTCAGTTGCAGTACCCGTAATATCTGTTGGGACATGTGTTGCAGTGCATGCAGTTGCTTTGCGATTTCTGTGTTGACCGCCTGGTCCGCCGGTTCTACCAAATGAAAGTGAAACTTCTTTAAGTAAATTCTCTTCACTCATCATTGCAGGGTGATCGCCTTCGATGAATCGGTGGCCTTTTGGAATAAAATCTTCAATTGGTGGCAAAGCGGTTTGATTACGGCGACCATTTTTGTTTGTGTTTGTAGTTCTCATGATGCGATCCCCCTAGGACTAGCTGTCAATTCTAAGTTAGCAAACTGACTGTTGGAAAAAAGGTGCCAACCTAAGCCAGCGACCATCGCGGCATTGTCGACACAGTACGAAAGCTCTGGAATGTGTAATTGGAGTTGCTCTTGATCAGCAAGTGAGAGAAGGTGTTGGCGAAGTCGTGAGTTTGCCAAGACACCGCCACCAGCAATGATGCAGTTAATTTTATGACTCATGATTGCTTCTTTGACGCCACGAAGAATAGTGTCAACAACAGCTTCTTGGAACGATGCTGACCAATCATTTTTTTCTTGCTTGCTCAGAGAAGATGCAACTCTTGGGAAAACAGTTTTTCCATTCTCTCTCTTGGGGTTGCCACGAACACCATACAGAAGTGCTGTTTTTAACCCGCTAAACGAAAAATCAGCATCATTGTTTTTTAATCTTGGGCGCGGAAGCCGATGGGTAGCTGTTCCGTGTTGTGCTGCTTCGTCTATCAGTCGTCCACCGGGCCAACCCATTTCTAAGATTGATGCAGCCTTATCAAATGCTTCACCGGCAGCGTCGTCGATTGTTTTGCCTATACATCTTGCAGTTGATGGATTTTCAAGAAGAAGAAGAGAAGTATGCCCTCCAGAAACCACGACCCCAAGTGCGGGATATTCTGGTGTATTACCACTCAGTATTGGAGCCCAAAGATGTGAAAGAACATGATCGACTGCGACAAGTGGTTTGCCAAGTGACCAAGCAAGTGCTTTTGCAGCCGCGACACCAACAAGAAGAGAACCTATTAAACCAGGGCGGTTGCCAACTGCGATGCAATCGATTTCGTGCAAGTTGATGTTTGCTTTTAATATAGCTTGTTGTATGACTGGAAGTATTCTTTCGAGATGCGCGCGGCTCGCAATCTCTGGAACAACTCCACCGTATTCTTGATGGAGTTCATCTTGTGATGCAACGATGTTAGAAATTACATCTGTACCATCTTGCACAACTGCTGCAGCGGTTTCATCACAACTTGATTCAATTCCTAAAATGAGGGTCATGTCACACTACTCTTCTGTTACTTCTTTTTGTTGTGATTCCTCTGCAACGCCCTGCAAAATAGCGACTCGAGTTTCAATTTCTTCTATGGCTTCTAAATGAAGTTCCATTGCTTTAACGAGTTTTTCAAGTTCATCATCAATGCTTGCCGCAACGGGATCATCTTCGCTTAAAGTTGGCCACGCACCATCATTTAGTTTTGCAGTGAATGCTCGTAGTGCTTGGGCGAGTTGGAAGTCGCCTAAAACAGATTCAATCCAATCCGCATCGCCACATCTTGCGTCTTCAGGTTCATTGTTTGTGATGACTCTGTAAGGTTCTGTCGTTTTAATTCGATCTACGTAGTCTTCTATTGGTTCGATGACAACAAGACCATCAGTAGGGTCAACACCCCAAAGCGATTTATCTTCCGTGAGTTTTTTGTCGATCGTCCTGCCAGTGGGCAGGTCGTATCGTGCAACGGTAAGTTTGAGTAAACCACCAGCAATCTCCTGCACTTCTTGCACTGAACCTTTGCCGAAGCTCCGACTGCCAAGAACAACGGCACGGTCATTCCCTTGCAACGCGCCTGCAACGATTTCAGATGCTGAGGCTGAGTTTCCGTTGATGAGAATTAGAATTGGAACTTCGGTAAGAAGTCTTGGAGTAGCCCTTGCGCCACTTTGTGGTTTACTCCTACCAGTCACTGAAACAATCTGTCCTTTTTCAAGGAACATGTCAACAACACCAATAGCAGCATCAAGTGCGCCTCCTGGATTATCACGAAGGTCTAATACGAGGCCATGTACAAGCCCATGTTCTTTAAGTTGTGAAAGAGCGTGTTGCAATTCCCCAACGGTTGAACCTGTAAATTGTCTGATTTTTATGTACGCAATTCCCAATTCATCATCAAGGCACCAACTCCACTGTTGGTTTCGGCGGATCAATCCAGAAATAGTTCGAGAGATAATGTGTCCTCGAGTGACTGTGATTTCTTCCTTCTCTCCGTCTGTGTGTCTGACTAGGAGCACAACATCTGTACCTGCGGGGCCAGTAAGTCTGCTGACAAGTTCATTGATTGTCGCATCCGTTGCTTCTTCGCCGTCTATCGATTCGACAATATCTCCAGCAAGAATGCCAGACGTAAGTGCAGGTGATTGCTCCATTGGGCTGACAATCATGAGTTCAAAGCGATCATCGTTTTTTACCATTCTCACTTCTGCGCCAATACCTGCATAATCTCCTTCAAGATCTTTTGTAAAAGTGTCTACTTCTCTAGAAGGAATAAAAACTGAATACGGATCGTCGAGTGATTTAAGCATTGCATTGATAGCAGCTTCTTGCATCTCTTTTTCATCTGGTTCTATGACATGGCGATCAACGACAAGTCTGTGGACATCGATGAGGGGATCGTAAAAATCGTAACTTGGCGTAGAAGACGTTAACGCGAGTGACAGTTGTACTGCTGCAAGCGTGGTGAGTATTACTAGCATGATCGGCATAAAGCGTGAGCGGCGTGTCATCGTCGTAGTCCTTTCCCCGAATTCCCCTTTAAGAAAAATGATTTGTGAGTGTTATCTACTGTTGTATAGAATACCATACACCACAAGGAGATCAAAGACAGTACCGCATGGGTTATCAAAAACGAGAAGATTTAAATGTTGTATCTGAGCGAGCTATTCTGGTTGCTCTTACCCTTCGAGGTGAGAGAATCTCGTTAGATGAACGATTTGCTGAACTTTCCGCTCTTACAGCATCGGCTGGTGGAGAAGTTGTTGGACATTTGACCCAAAAACGAAGGTTGCCTAGGGGGCGTACGTTCGTTGGAAAAGGAAAATTAGATGAACTTCGTAATTTGGCTGAATCTACCGATGCCTCTGTGATTATCTTTGACCATGATTTGACACCAGCGCAAATCCAAAATGTTGAGGAAGCAACAGAGCGAAAGATCATTGATCGAAGTGAACTTATTCTTGACATATTTTCTAGTCGAGCCTCTACATCAGAAGCTCGGTTACAAGTCGAAATTGCACAACTTGAATATACCTATCCAAGATTACGCGCAATGTGGGATCATCTTGGTCAAGTGACTGGTGGCGCGCCAGTTGGCATAGGCACTCGAGGGCCTGGCGAGCAACAGTTAGAAATTGACCGCAGGCTAGTGCAAAGGCGTTTGAAGCAATTGCGACGTGAACTCGAGGGAATGCAGCAGCGGTCTGTTCGTGAAGTTGCAAAGCGAAACACAAATCATTTCACTGTTGGATTAGTTGGATACACCAACGCAGGTAAATCTACTATTTTTAATACTCTTACGGCAGGTGGAGCATGGTCGCATGATCAGTTGTTTGCTACTTTGTCGACTAGAATAGAACGATGGGAATTGGGAGGCGGCGTTGGTGCAATGTTGTCAGATACAGTGGGATTTGTTAGAAAATTGCCTCACCATCTTGTTGCAAGTTTTCGATCAACGCTTGAAGAAACAGTTAATTGTCAATTATTATTGATAGTAGTCGATGCGGCAGATCAATCTGCCTCGCACCAACTCGAGACAGTTGAAAGAACACTTGACGATCTCGGCGCAACGGATCAACCTCGTATTTTGATACTCAATAAAATTGACAAAATAAAAGAATTGAGCGACAAGCTTGTACTTACATCGTTATACCCTGAGGCAATCCAATTAAGTGCAATGACACGAGAAGGCATTGATGTGCTCGAAAGTGAGGTTCTATCATTTGTTGTGGGACCTATTCGTGAGGTCGCATTGAGTATAGACACCTCTGCTGGAAAAGCAGTTGATTTTATTGAAAAAAGAACAGAGGTTGTAGAGAGAGACTGGAAAGAACGTCGTACTTTGTATCGAGTAAAAATTGGGGAGAGACAATTGCACCAACTGATGTCGCTTGGTGGTGGGTTGTTGATTAATGACGCTAGACCTGCTGATGCAATTGCATCGCTGTGGCCCACAATAGAAAAGCAGGAGTCGTGTTATCTCGTTCCTCCGCATCGACAACTAGGGCAAATGGATGAGGGGAGCGAGCAAACTTGACTTCTCAGAACCAAGGTCTTGATGCATTCGCAAATGACTTAAACCCCGCAATTGTTGGGATGATTCGATCATGGCAAGGTGATCGAGAATTAGATGTTTTGTACAGAAGAATTCAAGCAAGCCAGACAAAAAGAGGATTTCTCGATTGTTTTGCTGAAACACTCGTTGCAGGACATGCAAGGCAAGCAGGATGCGAAGTTGCCGTTGAGATTCCAACACCAAATGGGAAAACGGTAGATTTGCATGTTAAAAAAAATGGTCTGTCATTATTTGTACATGTAAAGCGACTTGGTGGAACAAGAACTGCATCTCGGCGGCTCACAATTTCTTCGAGATTACGCATACTTGAAAAAATAAACAGATCGTTTGTAGTCAAAATTCGTTGGCATGATGGATTGGACGATACATCTATGCAGGAGTTCGTCATGGCTGCCGGAAAATTCATTGAGCGTGCAAGTTTAGGGGATGAACATGTTGTTCTTGACGAGAGAGGCGATGAACTTGGAGGTGTGAAAATTGTTGCACCAAATGATGAGAAGCGCGTTTCATTGGTGATAGGGTTTCCTGATGGTTTCGTTGATCACACAGAACGGGTAGTTAGGTTGATCCGCCGCGCTCAAAAACAATTTATGCCAAAGGAAGCAAACTTGGTGCTTGTCTGTACTCCTAACTCAACTGGTGTTGAATATGTGAAGTCTGCTTTTTATGGATCACATGAAGAGCGATGGGATACACACCCACCACGGGGTTCAAGGGTTGCTGTTGGTAGGAGTGATGATGGATTGTGGAATGGGAATCAATTTACAACCTCGCAATTAGGTGGGTGGTTTTGGCTCGCTCCAATGCACCATCAATACCAAGGAAAACTCTGGATACGGGAAGGGTGTTCGCTACAACCAGAAGTTGCCGATTTAGCGAGTGATTTGTTTGATAGTTGATAGTTGATAGTTGGGTTGGGTTGAGAATCGAATGCTGCTAGTAAACCCCCGAGTGTACTGCAACTCAGTTTTTTAGTACGATGTGTCTTTAGGAGAAAATTATGAACGATCCACGGTACACAAAACTCGCAGAACTACTGATTCATCATTCAACTCAATTGCAAGCAGGGGAGCATATTTTGATCGAAGCATTTGATATGCCACGTGAAATGATTGTTGAATTGGTCAAAGTTGTGCAAACTGTTGGAGGCAACGCACACGTCGCAATTCGTGATGCGCAAATTATGCGAGTCCTGCAAGCAGGTGGTTCTGATCAAGCATTCGAAACGTGGTCTGCATATGACCTCGAACGAATGAAACGGATGAATGCCTATCTTGGTCTTCGTGGATCTCACAATGTGAGCGAAGCAAGCGGTGTTGACGCAGAACGTCAACAAGCCCTAAGCCGAATATATGGGATCCCTGTGCATATGAAACGTCGACTAAATCACACAAAGTGGTGCGTCTTGCGTTGGCCAACTCCTGCGATGGCACAACTTGCAGGAATGAATACTGAAGCATTCGAGAATTTTTACTTTGACGTTTGTACATTGGACTATAGCAAAATGGCTGAAGCGGCTGAAAAATTAGTTGCAGTGATGAATGAAACAGATCAAGTGCATATTCAAGGTCCTGGAGATACTGATCTTCGATTTTCTATTAAAGATATTCCTGCAATCGCATGTGCGGGAAATATGAATATTCCTGATGGTGAAGTATTTACGGCACCTGTAAAAGACTCAGTGAATGGAGTTATTCATTACAACACGCCTTCAATTTATCGAGGTCACTCATTTGAAAATATCCGTCTTGAATTTAAAGATGGCAAAGTTGTTGGTGCTACTGCTGACCAAGGCGAAGAGCATCTTGAAGATATTTTTAATTCAGATGATGGATCGAGATTTGTTGGTGAGTTTGCGATTGGATTTAATCCTTTTATTAAAGAAGCAATGAAAGATATTTTGTTTGATGAAAAAATCGCTGGCTCCATGCACTTCACGCCAGGTAATTCGTACGATGATGCGTGCAATGGCAATAAGTCAGAAGTCCATTGGGATCTTGTATTGATTCAACGCCCAGAATATGGTGGAGGCACAATTAGTTTTGATGGTGAAGTGATACGTAAAGATGGGATGTTTGTTGACGAGCGTTTGCTTGACCTCAACCCTGAAAATCTTGTTGGTGAACCCATCTGCTGCTAATCGAAGCCCTATAACTAGCAAAAACCCGCACAATCAGCATGAATTGCCGTTTGGCGGGTTTTATTAAGCTCCAACTATTCAGAGACGAGTACTGCGTGCCGATGGTTCCTGCATGTCAAATAATAAATCATGGAAGATGAAGAAACCACTTCGCCTTGGTGAAGTTCTTATTGAGCAAGGTATGCTCACTGAATCACAAGTCGATGCAATTCTTAGAGAGCAGCGAGAGACAAATCGACCTTTTGGCGTAATTGCAGAGTCGCTGTGTAGTATCTCTACTGAAGCAATTGAAGATGCATGGGCATGCCAATATGCACAAAACACACGCACGATCGATCCGTTTGTTGAGATCCCTCGGACAGAAGCGAAGGAAATGATAACTACTCGACAAGCTTGGCAGTTTCGATGTCTCCCGATGTCCCTAGAAGGGGAAACGCTTGTGATCGCAACAACACCGAAGCACCTGCGTCGAGCGTTGAAGTTTGCAACGAGTGTACTCTGCCGCCCCGCATACTTTGTAATGGCAACTGAGAATCGGCTTGCTGCAGCGCTTACAGAACATTATCCAATTGGCGGAATGGGAACGTCAACTGTGACTGGTGATACGATCAACAGATTAGTAACAAAAATGCGTTTGGATCGTTTGCGAGAATCTGCTTAAGAGAAAACAATAGCACGGTTGTTGTGTACGATAATTCTGTCTTCGAGGTGCCAACGAACTGCTCTTGCAAGAACAGTCCGTTCGATGTCTCTACCTTTGCGGATCATTTCTTTGATGGAATCTTTATGTGAAACTCTGATGATGCCTTGTTCGATAATAGGACCTTCATCGAGTTCCGCTGTAGCATAATGCGCTGTTGCACCAATGAGTTTTACACCTTTTTCAAACGCTTGGTGGTACGGTTTTCCACCAGCAAATGCGGGCAAAAACGAATGGTGGATGTTGATAATTTTTTCCGAAAATTTCTGCGCAAACGTGTCGCTGAAAATCCTCATATACCGAGCAAGAACGACGAGATCAATGCTGTGTGTTTGTAACAATTCTATTTGTTGGTGTTCTGCATTTGGATCACCAGAGTGTAGGACTGGTATGTGGTGGAATGGAACGCCAAATCGCTTGGCAATATCATGAAGATCTTCATGATTTGAAATAATCATCTCAATTGAGCAGTGCAAGTCCCCATCTCGGTGAAGGAGTAGAAGGTCGTGGAGACAATGGTCTTCTTTTGAAACAAAAATAGCAACTCGTTTTGTTTCATCTGTCCATCGAATATGAATCTTCATTTGAAACTCGCTGATGATTGGTTCGAGGTGCTTTTGTAGTGTTTTCGTATTATGGGTAAGTGGACATGAAATATGAATACGTTGGATAAAAACGTTTGTAAGCGTGTCTGTGTATTGGGCTGCATCAAGAATATTGCATCCAGCTTCGTGCAGGGCAGCAGTCAAATGTGCAACAAGTCCAAGTTGATCTGGGCAGGAGACCAGAATCACGGCTTCTTGTTTTGTGTTCATCGTTGAATCCTTGATTGCGATCGGTTGAGATCGAAATGGCGAAACCCGGACTTGAACCGGGGACACCTGCATTTTCAGTGCAGTGCTCTACCAACTGAGCTATTTCGCCGAAGGGTGCAAAGGGTAACCTACTTGGGCATCGGCATCAAGCCTTGATCTTCGTCACTTTGATTGTTCCAAGTAAATCTTTTTGGATATCTTCATGGGCTGGAAACTCATTTCTCCATTGATGTGCGAGCGTTGGGTCAATTACTGCAGATATTGTTTCGGTTTCCGTTTCGGAGGCTTTGGCGAGGGTTTCTCCCATGTGAGAGATGATCAGTGAAGTTCCTCCCCACGTCGACACAGCATCTTTGCCGATTCGGTTGCTTGCTACGACGTAGGATTGATTTTCGATAGCCCTTGCTTTGAGCAACATCTCCCAATGTGCGATCCTTTTGTGGGGCCAACTTGAAGATACAGTAAAGACATCTACACCCTCAGCAGCTGCGGGTCTCCAAAGTTCAGGAAAACGTGCGTCATAGCAAATTGATGGACAAACGGTAATCTCTCCCAAATCTACAATGAAAATCTCGTCGCCGCAGCAAAAATAATCATTTTCATTCATGGGGTTGCATGTAAACACTTTTGCGTACGTGCAGATGCTTTCTCCGTTAGGTGAGCAGATGGAAACACAATTTTTACCTCGATCACCTTCAAGTGCTGTCCAGCCAACTTGAATCCAACACGAGTATGTTTTAGATAGTTCGCAAGCCCAATGAACAGTACCAATGTTGGTGATCCTATCGAGTTTCATGGACCAACCGGTGTCGGTCATTTCTTGCAAGACAATAAAATCTCCCTCTTGAAGTTTTATATCTGCAATAAGTCTCTCTACTTCAAGACGGTTTGCCGCAGAGTCATGAAGGATTGCATCGAATTGGATGGCGTGGAAGTTCATCTGTGAGATTCTACCCCTTATTCAACAGATGGACGATATGTCTCTATGCAATTGACTCGTCGATCATGGGTGATTTTTAGTATCTCAGCAATCCTGATACTCCTCACAACAACTGCTTTTTTGTATGTAGGTCAAATGACAGGCTACAGTGCTCCGCATATATCTTGGCTTGGTGTTGGAATTTCCGTCTTGGTTTTTGTTGGCTCGCAAATCATCTTTATCTTGCCATTGGTTAAACCACCAACGATTACTTCGAAGGGAAAGCCGCTGTTTCGCAGCGTACTCATCGCAGGAATGTTTGCGGCAATCCTGACCATTATGTTTGGGATGTTGGTGATGTCGATTGTGCATACGTCAATGACAATGCCTTCAAATGATGGATGGGCGATTTTTTCATTACTTTTTGTTGGATGGTGGGCTGTTGAGTGGAGTGACTTTTTTTCTCCAGCGAATTTGCCAGAGATGTATATTTTCTATGTTGAGTTTGGCGTGCTTCTACTTTCTTGGATGTTCTGGTCTTGGTTACTGTGGGTGTTCGTGCAACGACGGCATAAAGATCCAAGTTCACTTGTGCGAATTACAGGATGGTTATTTGCAGGCACGCTTTTTGAATTATTACTCGCTGTCCCTTTGATGCTTATCGTACGAAGGCGAACAGATTGTTATTGTGCAACAGGTTCTTTTGGTGCATTAATTCTTTCAATCATGGGCTGTTTGTGGTTGTGTGGACCGGGGATAGTCATTGCCCTCATTTGGCGTAAACGCCCTTGGATTAAGGACCACTGTTTTCACTGTGGATATCCCAGAAAAGTTGCAGGCGCTTCGAATTGCAGTGAGTGTGGAATACAATTTACCTAAAAGTAAAAAGGGCGATCGACGGGACTCGAACCCGCGACATCCAGGATCACAACCCGGTGCTCTACCAACTGAGCTACGATCGCCGTAGATGGGGCAGAATATCCGCAGAAGGGCCTGGGGTCAAACAATTGTCTTTGCAAATTTGCCTTGTTTTTTCCCTAGAAGATGGGCGACAATTGCGGTAGAATCTCCCGATTATCCCTACTTCTTAAATGAGTCTTTTTTGTAAAGGACATGCAATGACTACAGCAACTGAAACACTGTCTTTCCCTGGAATTACGATCCACTCAAATCTCTCTACTGCAGAATTAGTTGAGCGATCACTTCGCCGTGGCGAGGGTTGTCTTGCTTCCAATGGCGCGCTCTGTTGTGACACTGGCGATCGAACTGGTAGGAGTCCAAACGATAAGTTTGTAGAAGACACGCCTGGGATTCACGATGCAATTGCTTGGGGAAATACAAACCGTCCTATTACACCAGAAAACTTTGCGAAAATTGAAGCGATGGCGATGGAGCATCTCTGCAAAAGAGACGAGCTGTTTCGGTTCGATGGCTTTGCTGGTGCTGATGAGAGATACAGATTGAAAGTTTCCGTTGTTACTGAAGAAGCGTGGCAATGTTTATTCGCTTCAACGATGTTTATTCGTGGAGCAGAGCCTAAAGGGTTTGATCCAGACTGGACAATTATCAACGCATGTAATTTGCAAATTGATGATTTTGAATCTTGTGGTTTGAACAGTCCCGTTGCAGTGATTCAGTCAATGGAACAAAAGAAAGTTGTGATTGTTGGAACGAGGTACGCGGGTGAAATAAAGAAATCAATTTTCTATGCAATGAACTTTGACATGACAGAAGCAGATGTGTTCCCAATGCACTGCTCAGCGAATGTTGATAAAGACGATTCGTCAAATGTTGCTTTGTTTTTCGGTTTAAGTGGTACAGGGAAAACAACACTTTCTGCTGATCCAAACCGTCCTCTTATTGGCGATGATGAACATGGCTGGAGTGATGATGGGATCTTCAATTTTGAAGGTGGTTGTTATGCGAAGTGCATCAAACTTTCAAAAGAAGGCGAACCACAAATTTGGGATGCAATTAAATTCGGTGCTGTTCTTGAAAACATTGTTCTTGATGAAAATACACGTATTCCTGATTATGACGATGGTTCTAAAACAGAAAATACACGTGTTGCTTATCCTGTAGATTACATTCCAGATGCAATTATTCCAAGTGTTTGTGGTCATCCAAAAAACGTTATCTTTTTAACCGCTGATGCGTTTGGTGTGTTGCCTCCCGTGAGTAAATTGACTTCTGAGCAAGCGATGTATTACTTCATCAATGGATACACTTCAAAACTTGCTGGTACCGAAGCGGGCATTACAGAACCACAACCTAATTTTAGCCCTTGCTTTGGCGGCCCATTCCTGCCACGAAGACCAATGGAATATGCGCAGTGGCTTGCTAAACGAGTTGAAGAACAGGATTCTCACGTGTGGTTATTGAATACTGGCTGGACAGGGGGTGCCTATGGCACAGGTGAACGGTTTAGTTTGAAATATACGCGTGCGTTCGTGACAGCAATTCTTGATGGCTCACTCGCTCAGTCAGAGTTTGTGCAACACCCAATTTTTGGTTTGCATATTCCAACAACTGCGCCTAACGTGCCAGCAGAAGTGCTCGACCCACGTCAAACATGGGCTGATGGTGCTGCATACGATGCTACAGCGACCGAACTCGCCCAAAAATTCCGCACCAATGACCAAAAATACGATATGTCTGACGATGTTCGCAACGCCGGACCAATTTGACCGCTAGTTAACTCGGCCGCGAGTCAAATAATTTTATCGGACGCTCGAAATAGCTATTTCGAGCTTTTGGCTGAATTTTCATCATAAACCTAGTATTACGACTGAATTACGTTCGTATGACTGACGATGCAGGTTGGGTAACCCCGTCGTAGCGGAGCTGCGACACTCACGAACTCTTAATTTGAAGGTGAACGAGGCAATGATGAATCCGTTCGAAAAAGATGTACTCACAACTGGCGAAGTCGCAAAGATCTGTAATGTTGCAGCTCGCACAGTAAGTAAATGGTTTGATTCTGGTCAACTCGAAGGCTACCGAATCCCTGGCTCTAAGGACCGACGAATTCCTGTTCAAGGATTGATGAAGTTTATGCAAGCCCACGGTATTCCACTCGATGGACTCATGTCCGGAAACACACGTGTGTTGATCGTTGATGATGACAAAGAAGTCATCAGTGCACTAGAACGCGTGTTCTCTGACCAAACAGAATATGTTGTTCACACAACGAATAACCCATTTACAGCAGGGCTTGAATGCGAGCGATTTCGACCGCACGTCATGCTGTTCGACCTCTCCTTCTGCTCTGATGATTACGCAACATTTGCAAAATCATTCCAAGGCAACGCTGAACTACAAGCTACTAAGGTGATCGCAATGACTGGTCGAGTGACTGAAGGTCAAATGACGCACCTCACATGCAGCGGTTTTGACGGTGTTCTCAGCAAGCCTTTCACGGTACGGCAAGTGATCGATGCTATCGAAAACGCCGTTGCCCTCGTATATTGACTCCTTTCCTTCTGGTTTTCCAACGAACCAGTGTGTGATACGCGGCCCCGCAGTTTTGCGGGGCCGCGTTGCATTGGTACCATAAGCATATGCGAGTCGGAATACTGCAACTCAATCCCACGATAGGGGACATCGAAGGCAACACCCAGCGTCTGATTGATGCAGCGCGTACGTGCAATGCTGACCTGCTCGTTGCTCCTGAACTAGTTCTTTCGGGCTACCCTCCAAGAGATCTCCTCCTTTGCAGTGGTTTTGTCGAAGCATGCGAGCATGCAGTCGATCGCATTGCAAAGTCAGTTTCGGCAACGATCCTTGTTGGGCATCCTAGACTCGAACAATCAACAGGTCGATTTCGCAATAGTATTTCGGTGATTGAAGATGGCGAGGTTATCGCAGTGATTGATAAACATTTACTGCCGGGATATGACATTTTTGATGAGGATCGCTACTTTGAGGCGGGCACAAAAACTGGTGTGGTAGATTTGAAGGTTGGTCGGATTGGGATTGCTATTTGCGAAGATTTTTGGAGAGGCCTTGATGCAGATGCTGCGCCAACATACGAAGAAAATCCTCTCACTAACATTTTAAAATCGAATTGCGATGTGATTATTTCGCCAAGTGCATCACCCTTTGTTGCGAAGAAAAGAAAAAGACATCTAGAGCATGCGATGGAAATAGCCAAAGACAATAGTTGTAAAGTTGTCGTTGTGAATCAAGTTGGGGGAAATGACGACCTTATTTTTGATGGCGGCTCGTTCATCTGCACGCCAGAAGGAGTTTCGTATGAAGCAAAACTCTTTGAAGAATCTGTAGAAACTGAAACGGAAGAGATTCGAATCGTTCCTAAAAAAAATATCCATGAAGCACGATTCCAAGCGTTGGTTCTTGGTGTACAGGATTACTGTAAAAAAACAGGACATCAAGAAGTATTACTTGGTCTCTCAGGCGGAATAGATTCAGCGCTAGTGGCGACGATTGCAGTTGCCGCCTTAGGAAAAGAAGCAGTCACAGGTATGTTGATGCCATCACGATATTCCTCGCTTGGTTCAATCGAAGATGCGGAAGTACTTGCTAAAAACCTAGGGATAAAAGCAATCACGTTGCCTATCGAACATCTACACAGTGCTTTCGAACGAACCCATGCAGATGCTAACTCGCAGATAGACGGATTAGCAGGCGAAAATGCACAAGCACGCTTACGTGGTTTGTTGTTAATGTCGTTAGCAAACCAACACAACGCACTCTTGCTTGCTACAGGAAATAAATCTGAACTCGCAGTTGGGTACAGTACGTTGTATGGTGATATGTGCGGCGCTATCTCAGTTATTGGAGATTTGTATAAAACAGAAGTGTGGGAAATGGCGAGATGGATTAATGCATCAAATCAATTTGATGTTCCGCCTATTCCAGAAAACTCCATCACAAAACCACCATCAGCAGAATTGCGCCCTGACCAATTAGATGAAGATTCGCTTCCTGCCTATGAAGAACTAGACGCTATCTTGATCCCACACATCGATGGCGATCTTGGAGCGGATGAAATAGAAAACACACTTTGTATTCCGCGGGCACAAATCGATATGGTCTTGTCGATGGTAGACCGTTCACAATTTAAACGTGATCAAGCATCTGTCATTCTCAAAATTGCACCGCGGACTTTTGGTCGTGGCCGCCCCATGCCAATTGTCATGAAGCGGGCATGGACATCAGCGAGGCAACCATCATGACAATTCGCAAACTCTCGCCAATCTTGATCAACCAGATTGCAGCAGGGGAAGTTGTCGATAGACCAGCATCAGTTGTCAAGGAACTTGTAGAAAATGCCCTAGATGCTAGAAGCACAAGAATCGAAATCCAACTTGAACATGGGGGGAAAGACCTTATCCGTGTTAGCGATAATGGGTGTGGCATTGCTGCAGAGGAATTGCCACTTGCAGTTGCCTCTCATGCAACTAGTAAAATTACTGATGAAGCAGATCTTGCAGCAATTGCATCGCTCGGTTTTCGAGGTGAAGCAATTGCCTCAGTTGGTTCGGTGAGTCACCTTACCATCACAAGTCGTAGGGAAGAAGATGAATCAGCCATGCAAATTATCGTCGATGGTGGTGACACATCGATTTCAAAACCAATTGCGGCGAGTGTTGGTACAACTGTTGAAGTACGCCGTTTGTTTTACAACACACCAGCGAGAAGAAAATTTCTAAAATCAGATGGTGCTGAAACAACTCGCGTTCGTGATGTTGTCCAGCGTCTTGCTGCATCGCACCATGAAACTGGCTTTACACTCAAGAGTGCTGACCGCACAATTCTCGCTTACACCCCAAGCTCTGCAACCGCGCGTTTGCTTGATATTTTTGGGGGTGAATTATCAGGAGAAATGATTGAATGTTCAGGGGAAACCGAGGGTGTCCGTTTGTGGGGGCTCATTGGAAAGCCTGAAGTTGCAAGGCCAACGTCAAAATATCTTCGTGTACATGTCAACGGGCGGACCATTTCAGATTCCTCAATGACGCATGCAATCAAGGAAGCATACAGAGGGTTAATTGAACCAAATCGTTGGCCTACCGCTGCGATATTTATTGAAATGGATCCAGCACTTGTTGATGTAAATGTGCATCCGCAAAAAAGCGAAGTTCGTTTTCGTGACCGAGATATCATGTGGCGCTTAGTCAACAAATCCGTTTCTTCAACGTTGTCTGCAGAAAATTTTGTTCCGCTGTACAACCCAAAAGAGACATACCAGCACGTAGCAAAGGGTTCACAACAATCGTTTGGTACTGGAATGCAGTCTACGTTTCCAGTTGATCAAGCAAGGGAGGCTGTTGCGGGGATCGATCTAACGCAACCAACGCCGATGCCAACGATTCTTGCAAGCAATGATGTTCTTCAAGTACATAAATGCTTTCTCGTCACACAGGATGAGCAAGGGCTTCTCATCATCGATCAACACGCCTTGCATGAACGTGTGATGTTTGAAGAACTCAAAGCACGCATGGCAGAAGGTAACCTTGAATCACAACAATTATTAGTGCCTGAATCATTCCCTGCAGACAGTGCTTGGCTTGATGCCATTGAGACACAGCAAGCGTTATTTACGAAATTAGGTATTGAAATTTCGCCATCGGGTCCTGCTTCGATTTCTGTGTATGCGTTGCCAACGTTGTTGGTTTCGAGAAATGTAGATGGAACAGAATTTATTTGCGATTTACTTGACAAGCTTGGGAGCAACAATCTGCCGGCGACAGAGGAAGAAGCGCTTTCAGAAATCCTCGACATGATGTCATGTAAGGCAGCTATTAAGGCGGGGGACCAACTTACCCAACATGAACTGAGAGATCTTCTTCAAAGACGAAGAGAAATTGAAAGAAGTAGCAATTGCCCGCATGGCAGACCAACAACAATGCGATTGTCAATTGAAGAATTGGAGCAACGTTTTGGCAGAAGATAAATTATCCTGTAAGGTTCTATTCTTTGCAGCTGCTGCAGAAGCAGTGGGGGAGCGTGAACAAACTATTACTGTTGGAATCGGATCAACTGTCGCAGATATCTTCGGCCATTTTGCAAGTATGCACACTGCACTCACTTCGTTGCAACAGACATGTGCATTTGCAATTGACGAAAAACTTGTACATATAGATACAGAAGTGACAGATGGATGCACGATGGCAGTACTGCCACCTGTAAGCGGTGGCTAAAACAGATGGAACTGCCCACTTACAACGAAGCGCTAGATAACGCATTGGAGATCGTCACCCCGATTGTTGATTGTGAAAATGTTGAGATGAATGATGCTGTGGATCGTGTGCTGGCAAAACCAATCATCGCAGATCGCAACTTGCCTCCGTATAACCGTTCGCAAATGGATGGGTACGCCGTCGTAGCAAGTGAAATACGTCAGGGGGTTACGATGGAAGTGACTTCACGAATCGCTGCTGGTTCTGACATATCTGTTGAGAGAAAACAACACACGTGTGTTGCTATTGCAACAGGAGCATCTGTGCCATCTCAATTTGATGCAGTTGTGCAACATGAATTGACTGATCGGGGAGACCTTGCAGGTGGAAATGTCACCTTTCATGTTGATGGAATACATGCAGGGAAGGCAATTCACAAGTGCGGTGCAGATGCGGAAGTTGGAAACGTAGTTGTAGAGAGTGGCACAAAACTTAAGCCACAGCATATTGGTATTGCTGCCACAGTTGGAGAGGTGGTATTGCCAGTAGTGAGAAAACCTAAGGTCATTGTTTTGACAAGTGGGGATGAAGTTGTCTCCCCAACCCAAAACCCAGCCTACCACCAAATCCGAAACGGGAACGGTCCAATGATCACTTCTCTCTTTGCATCATTTGGGTGTGAAATCCTAAAACATCAACACATCAAAGATGACGCAGCGCAAACAGCATCCGAAGTCTCAGTCGCATTGCAAGATTGCGACTTGCTCATTACTGTTGGTGGAATTAGTGCTGGCGAGCGTGATTTTTTCCCAAGTGCATTTGAAAAATCAAACGTTTCGTTTGTGGTACATGGTGCATCTATTCAACCTGGAAAACCAGTCATGGTAGGTTCTCAAAATGATACGATCGTACTTGGTTTGCCAGGTAATCCTGTTTCTGCATTGGCATGTGCACATGTATTTGGTTTGCCAATCGTCTCGACAATGCTTGGCACTGATGCAGCCTTGCAATGGGCCGAACTTCCATTGTCTCATTCAGTTATTCCAAACAAGCATCGCACTGCATTTCGTCCATGTACTATTGTTGATGGGAAAATTGTGATTCCATCTTGGCAAGGTTCAGGTGATTTGAGCCACACTGCAAAAACAACTGGTCTTGTCAAACTTCCTGTCGTAGATGCAGAAATTTCAGCAGGTACGTTTGTGCCGTTTCTTCGGTTTTTTAATTAATCGAACAATCTCAAAGATCGAGGATCATACGCAGTATCGTTATCGCTAAGGAAACCATTAGTTTCCCACTGCTCGTATTCGCACGTTGATTGAAATTTTTGTGTCACACTGCTGACATGCCCGTCAAGCCAACCTACTACAGTTGCATTGTTATGGCGAAAGGATTGGCTACCTGCACATGAGAGACCCCCATCATTTTCTTTTGGTGCGCGCATAAAACGGTTCGTTTTATATCCAGCCATGCCACCACCGATCTCACCGCCGTCACCAAACATTGCCGCATGGGAAGGATGTTTGCATGCAGAAGGCGAAACGCCCTGTCTTGCATTTTCTAAACTTTGCAACATGCTCGCTTCTGCGCCTATGAAGTCAGTGTTGTAGTTATATCCACTTCCACAAACGCCTTCGCCACCCCGAGCGCGTTGATGCTCGGGGCAGATCATCGCCTGCTCAGTGGCAGTGGAATATTCCCAAATCAACGTGTCCCATGTAATCGTATTCCATGTTCCTGCAATTTGTTCGTAATAAATAGCGGGAGGGTGAATTGCGTGATCATTGCGGTAACGGATTGCAGATGCGACAAGTTCATGTTGATTGGCTTGGCAACGAATAGTTTGCGTGCGTTTTGTTGTTGCACCAATTGCAGGGATGAACATTGAGATCACAATCGCAATAATTGCAATTACAACGAGTAGTTCAATCAACGTAAATGCACGCGCTCGATTCATGACCAGTTGCCGATGATCGTTAGGAGATCACTTACGTCAATCATAAAATCGCCGTTGAAATCGGCAAGTGGTCCGCCAAGGGGCATGGCGCCGAAGTTTGCAACTGCCTCAAGTAAATCAGATACATTTACAACACCGTTCATGTCAACATCGCCAGGCATTTGAGGAGCAACATCAGAAACGCCGTCAATTTCAGGTGAAAGTTCAGCATTTGGGCTTGCGGTAATGCGAACAAATGAGATACTCGCTAAACCAGTGCTTGCAAGATCAACAGGTACGCCGCCACCCGAAGTGCTGTAGTAATTGTGTAGGGCTGCAAATCCTTGACCGTTGACATGATCAACAGTGAGTCGGGGATCGATTGACAATGTAAAGTTCGTTGTCTCATTGCCAGGGATGTCGTCATATATGCCACTATCTACAAACCCGCATGTTGGCCATGCGTCATCAACTGAGATACCTTCAACTAACACCCACGTTTCACCATCTGTTGAAACTTCAAGTTGTCCGCCATCATTACTGAACATGCCATCGACAACTCCGCTTGGCCAAGAACCATCAATGAACCCAGTATTTCCAAACACGATGAGATCAATGCCGAAGGGGTTCGTTGGATCATCTAATACAGGTTCATTAAATGAGAGAACTAATTCACCGCCAATACCAATAGAAACAAGTTCGTTTGTCATAAAGGGTGGATTGAATTGACTGACGACACTTGGCCAAACACCTTCGCCAGTAAAACGAGTTGGTTCACCAATTGCTGCTGTTGGGTCGGTGTACCCATCTGTAGCGCCGGTTCCGGCATCATAAGAAATGACGGAATCAGCAAAGGGATTAGTGAGTAGTGCAAAAACGATTAAAGATGTGGTCGGCATACGCGGCCTCCTTCTAAAACTCCACGCGAGATGGTGTCATTTTGCCCAATGGGGCAATCAGAGACTCCACCCGATTCGCGCGGGTAACACTGACGGACAAGTGAGGTTTTCCGGCTTCGGGGTTTCTTGCTTTCCTACCTTCCCACTCAAAAAAGAGCAGTGGTTCTTTGGAAAGAAATAGCCATTTCTGGCAATCCCGTTACGGCGGCGCGTCCGCGGTGGTTTTTCACCACCTTCCCTGTGGCTTTTTGCAATAAAAACCACTATCTCAGTACGACTGAGGTACGCCTTGTCTCAAGAAATCATAGCAGATTGCCCGCTATTCGTTGACACTGAGGGGGGGGTGCGATACCCTTCCTAGTCTTAGAGCGGTTATTCTTACCGTTTTCATATCCCACAGTTTCTCCCCTAATGGAGCATTTTTAATGTTGACCCCCCGAAGCCGATTTTTTGCCATGGTATTGACCTTTGTTTTGGTCGCTTGCTCAACTGTCACTCGCGCACAAGATGCGGATGTTGAGGCACTTGTTGATGACTTTGTGCATTACGCTTTGATTGCAAATGTAGATCTTGCTGAGGCAAACGCAATTGCCTTATTGAGAACTGAAATGAGTGATGCTGCGTTTTATGAACTTGTCAACGAAACGAAGCAGCGGCAAGATCGCTTTGATCGAGCAATCGGTTGGGCATTGTATGTTGACCGATTACAACCACTTGCAGCTGAACTTGAATTGAAAGTTGAAACTGGCCGAATCAGTTTGATTCGAGATGCAGCACGGCTTACAGAAGCAATCGACTTTCTCAGTGGAACAACTCGGCAGCGATTATTAGCTGAAGATCGATTGATTGCTGCTGGTGAATACGCTGTGCCGCCATTACTTCGAACAATGTTTGAAAATCCCGATGCGCGTACAACACGTATGGTCAGCAAAATGTTGACTGATATTGGTGGAGATGCGGTGCTTCCTTTGACTGTTGCTTTGCCTCACCTGAGTGGTGAATCACAAGTGGTTGTGTGTCGTGTTCTTGGTGATATTGGATATACGCACGCTTCACCTGCATTACTTACTTTGGCAAATGCAGATGGTGCTAATCCTGCAGCAGCTCAAGCTGCTGCAAAAGCGCTCACTGCTATTGACATTGAGCCAAATTCGAACATCTCTACATTGCAAACAGTTGTCGCAGGTCAATTTTTTGACCGGCAAGTTTCTGTTATGCCAGCAGCTATCGCAGGAGTGAATAACTTTTGGGTATGGGATGATATGTATGGTTTAGAAACACGCGATGTTCCTGAAGCAGTGTTTGATGATGTCATGGCGATGTATTTCGCAGCAGGGGCACTTTCAAATGACCCACAAAATGAGCCTGCGATGAGTATTTTTGTGGCATCAAACTTGCGCCGCGCTCGAGAACTTGGCGGAAACGATGATTTGGTCTACGGAAATCTTGCATATAGCCCAGAGTTTTACGCAACTGTCTTTGGACCTGAAGTTGCAAGTGATGTACTACGAATCGCACTTGCACGTCGTGATACACCTCTTGCACACGATGCAATTGCAGCGCTTGCTCGAACTGCTGGCTCAGCAGCAGCCGTGACCGGAACAGACCAACCACTAGTAAATGCCATGTTCTACCCAGATCGTCGCGTTCAATACGAAGCAGCCATGACTATCGCTTCAACGCTTCCGGAAATGAACTTTGAAGGAAGTTACAGGGTAGTACCACTCCTTGCTTCTGCAGTCCGAAGTGGCAACGCAATGTACGCAATCGTGATTGGCGAGAACGAAGAAACAAGACGTCGGATTGCGACTTCCCTTGAATCAATGGGGTGGTCGATGATGGGTGAAGGCACAGATGCGACAAGTGCAGTTGATGCAGCAGGCATCGTTCCAGGAATTGATCTTGCAGTTGTTGCAGCACGAAGTGCTGACCATGGGCAAAATGTAGCGAGTGAACTTGCCATGTTGACCCAAACCACCGCGACGCCAGTGTTGGTTTTAGCAGATGGCGTTGATGTACAAATACTAAGAAATGCAACAGAAAGCCAAGATATGGTAGCTGCAGGCAATATAGCAATTACTGATTCTGCACTTGCTGCAGTGTTGGAGGGTCTATTAGCAAAAGCTGCTGGCGGCAGATTAGAAGCAGCTGAAGCGGAGTTGTTTGCTGCGAGAGCTCTCGCCGTTTTAAGAGACATTGCACTTGCTGATACTGTCTTAGAAGTTGATGATGCAACGGGAGCATTGGTTGATGCACTTGCATTAAGTGACCCAATGACGCAAGCACTCGTTGCAGAGACACTTTCCATGGTTAATTCACCGCTTGCCCAACAAACGTTGGTCAGCGCTGCACTCGCTGATGGACAAATGGACGACCGCATGATGCTGCTTGATGAAGCCTCGGCATCTGTTCGACGGTGGGGTAACTTAACCCAAGATTGGCAAGTTGCAGAAATTATCAACCTTGTTGAATCAACAAGCGGTGACCTCGCAGATGCAGCAGCTCGTTTGAACGGTGCAATAAATCATCCCGGCACGTCCGTCATGATCTTTATGCCCTGATTGGCATACATGCTACTAATTTAGCCGCCCTAGCTCAGTTGGTAGAGCGAAGCTTTCGTAAAGCTTAGGTCACGGGTTCGACTCCCGTGGGTGGCTTTAACGCATTGACCCGCGGTCAGGTTGACCGCGGGTCAATTTATTATTCTTCGTATCGTTCTTCTTGCTCTTGGATATAACTACCTTGCTCAGTACGTTCCTCTTGCATCGCTTTGTCGGTAGCAAAAGAGCCATCTACGATCGCGTCCATTGTGGATGTTCTGTTGCTGCTCTTTTGGGCTTTTTGACAACCCAATGAACATGCTAATAGTACCAATGAACCAACTAAAACACTGTATGGTCTAGTTATTTGCTTAGTCTTCAAGACCGGTGTATCCACCACTAGTTTGGGAAGAGGTTGTGGTTGTTGTGCCAGTCTTGACAACGTTCCCATTTTCATCAAGTGTTTCATGGGTTGTTGTTCTGCGGATTGTTGTGCCATTGGCTTGTTGCTGTTGATTAGCACGTTGTTGTTGTTGCTCTTGGTCATTGCCAATTGCCCCGCCAACGAGTGCGCCAACACCAGCGCCGATGAGCGTACCGCCAGTATCACCGCCAATAGCTTGTCCAGCAAGTGCGCCGATGCCTGCACCCCAAGCTGCGCCTTCTTCAGTTTTGTTGCAACCCAGTAGCGAACCAGTTGCGATTGTTGCGATTGTCATTCCAATAATTGCTTTGTTCATAATGAACCTCCTATAAGTATGTGTCGTCTGCAAATACGTTCCACTTTATATAACGCACAAACGACTGTAAATGTTTCGATTATGTATGCATCATAGTGCGGATTATTTGGTTTGCCACAGTAAACTTGAAGTAGAAAATAGAAAACTGGGACGGCTCCTCTCGTACATCCTCCGAATGTTCGTGTCCGAACTTGCCATATTTGGCAATATTGTAGGAATCGTCCCAGTCTGGGAGTCCGTAAGTTGTCTATGTGCAGTATGCCATACTTTTTAATCAATCTCAAGAAAAGTACCTTTTTTTCTTCCTGTTTTTACGATTTCCACTTGATATTGCAGCCAATCGCAGGTTTTTGATTTTTAGGAGGTATTTTGCCGGTGTGTAATTGTTCTAATGCAGCAAACAAATCACTTCCATCGGACACGCCGTTTGGAGGCCTAGAATCGTCGCATTGTCCCCGATAGAACAACTGTTGATTTTCGTCGAAGAGAAAAATGTCCGGCGTACAAGTTGCATGAAAAGCCTTCGCTACTTCTTGGGTTTCATCAATAAGGTACGGAAAGTTCCATCTATATTCTGCAGCGGTTTGGAGCATATTTACAGGAGAATCTGAAGGGTACGCAATCACGTCGTTTGAGTTAATGCACACTAGGTCGATTTCATACGCATTGCAACGATCAGAGATTCCACAAAGTGTGTTTGCAATGTGGATGACAAACGGGCAATGATTACAGATGAAGATGATGAGATAACCTTTTTTGTCATCACTAGGAACGTATTGATTCCCCGCAGCATCAGGCAGTGAAAAAGCGGGCATTTGTGTACCAATTGGAATCATCGATGAGGGGGTTTCGGCCATTTCGGAATCTCCTTTGTTCATGTATAATTGTCGGTTCTATGAAGATACACGAATATCAAGCAAGACAACTCCTTGCCGAGGCAGGAATTCCCGTACCCGGCGGTACTATGGTGACTTCTATAAGTGATGCAACTAATGCTGCAAAAACACTTCTCGATGGTGGGGCAACGCTTCTGGTTGTGAAGGCACAAGTGCACGCTGGTGGTCGAGGTAAGGCTGGCTTTGTCAAGCTTTGTCGATCGCTTGAGGAAGTAACTGAAGCTGCAACTTTTATGTTCAATAATCCAATGGTGAGCGTGCAGACTGGTCCTGAAGGGCTAGATGTGACCAAGGTGTTGATTGCAGATGGTGTAGATATTGAAAGTGAATTTTACCTTGCCATTACGATGGATAGAGCCAATGGCACCAACGCACTGATAGCATCAAGTGAAGGTGGCGTTGAAATTGAAACAGTCGCGCATGAAAATCCAGATGCGATTTTGACACAAAGGATTGATCCTCTTGCAGGCTTGCAAGAATACCAAGCACGTCAAATGGCGTTTGACCTTGGATTCACAGGTAGCCAAGTTCGTCAAGCAAGTTCGATCATGATGAAACTAGCCAAACTTGTGGACGAAACAGACGCATCGCTTGCAGAAATTAATCCACTCATTATTACGCCAGGTAGCGATGGCCAAGTGATGGCAATCGATGCTAAATTTGACTTTGATGACAATGCACTCTTTCGGCATCCAAACATCAAAGAGATGTTCGATCCAACTGAAGAAAATGATTCTGAGTTGAAAGCGAGCGAATTTGGCTTAAACTTTATCGCACTTGATGGAAATATTGGATGCCTTGTCAATGGCGCAGGCCTCGCAATGGCAACGATGGACATCATTAAGTTACACGGTGGTAGCCCCGCAAACTTCCTTGATGTCGGTGGTGCGGCAACTCTTGAAGCAGTTACTGAAGCATTCCGAATTATTCTTGCAGACAGTAAAGTAGAAGGTGTTCTCGTTAATATCTTTGGTGGCATCATGAAATGTGATGTGATCGCAGAAGCAATCGTAAGTGCGGCAAAAGAAGTTGGATTTACAGTGCCTCTCGTTGTTCGCTTGGAAGGGACAAACGTTGAAGCAGCACGAAAAATTCTTAAGGCAGCTGAGATGGATATCCCAACGATGCAAACTGCTACTGACTTAGAAGACGCTGCAGCTAGAGTTGCTTCTGCCGTTTCAGCAGTCTGCTAATGCTCATCCTTTTTGATATTGATGGAACAATGCTCTCCTCTGAGGGCGTTGGAGTTCGTTCAATTGAACAAACAGGTGAAGCAATGTTTGCAAAACCGTTTTCACTTTCAGGGATGCCAATAGGCGGTCGATTAGACCCACTCATTTGGGAAGACGCGTGCGAGAGGCATGGTATTGATGATCATGCTTCTCTTCACGATTCGTTTCGTTCACAGTACACGGAAGTACTTCGAAGAAATCTAGAAGAAATAAAAGTGAGAGTTTTACCGGGTGTTTTAGAATTACTAGCAGCGTTGCAGAACGGAAAACACACACTTGGATTGGTTACAGGAAACTACCAAGAAACAGGTTTGATGAAACTTGTTGCAGCAGGTATTGATACTGCGCCATTTGTTGCAAATGCATGGGGAACTGACGGAAATGTTCGAGCAGATCTGCCGCCTCATGCAATTGCACAACATGGTACCGATGAACCTGTTGTGTTAATCGGCGACACAGTGCATGATGTCACAAGTGGGCATAGTGCAGGATGCAGAGTGATAGCAGTTTGTACTGGATCTAATGATCGTGCTACACTTGAATGTGTCAAGCCCGATCTTCTTGTTGATGATCTTGCAGACACCCAGGGAATACTGCAATGGATCCAACTGTAAATACTCCTGTTTCCTTAGTGGAACGGATCGCATCACTCGATGTGCTCCGCGGTGTTGCTATTCTTGGCATTTTGTTGATGAATATCGTTACATTTGCAATGGTAAATTCTGCGTATGTTTTGCCAACAGTCTACGGTGATCTTGAGGGTGCAAATTGGTGGACATGGCTCTCTCTCCATTACATTGCAGACACGAAGTTTATGTCGATC
>PVBE010133865.1_pt1 | contig 42679 bp, 38 predicted proteins | sample 1631181 | NCBI WGS metagenome assembly PVBE01 (sample SAMN08397723, study PRJNA350692) | Marine metagenome, whole genome shotgun sequencing project. | isolation source: water | place: Pacific Ocean | collected 2012-04
CGCCTTAACCACCGCACTGTTCGTGGCCTCCTGCGGCGACGATGACAATCCTGTCGATAGCCACGACGAGGAGCATGCTGAAGCCTTCGGCGTCGTCGTCCTCAACTCAGGTGAGGAGATCGCCCGCGACGAAGCCGGCAAAGTCACCGGTGAGATCGACGTGGGCGTCGAGCGCGAAACGGCCCTGCTGACCTTGCGCTTCATCGCCGTCGATGACCGCTACCCGCTTGCCCGCCTTGGCGGCCTGGACCGCACCGGTATGCCCTGCCGGTCCGGCGCCGATGACGGCCAGATCCACTTGGAGTTGGTCAGCCATATCAGTTGTGGCTCCTCTATTGGTTGGCTTCACTGGCCTCGACACGGCGCTGACTGGCCGCAGTTACGTCCGCCGGCACGATATCAGGGAGCTGCTCGCCGGCCTCGGCCATGCGCCGCAGCAGACGCTGGCGCATGACATCGGCCACCGGCCGGTGTGATTCGGCATGGATCAGGTTGGCAAGCTCGTACGGATCGGCCTGCAGGTCGTAGAGGTACTGCTCATGAAAACTCGGCGCCCACGCCTCCTTCACGCCGGCGCCGGCATCCACGCCGTACTTCCACCGATGCGTACGCACAGCCCGTCCCGTCTGGGCTTCGCTGATCTGCACGAACACCTCCTCGGGCCAGCTGTCCTCTTCATCGCCTTTCTGGCCGTGCAGCAACGGCAGGATCGAACGGCCCTGCATCTGATCCGGGACGTCGAGGCCGGCGGCATCCAGCAGCGTCGGTGGCAGGTCGATGAGACTGACCAGTTGCTGAATCTCGCCGCCGCCGTGGAAGCCAGGGCCGGTAAACGCGGTGGGAACACGGATCGAACTATCGTGGCAGGAGCGTTTGTATTCGGAGTTGCGCGTTTTGAAGTGGGACCCATGGTCGGAGGTGAACAGCACGATGGTGTCCTGATCGAGTGCCAGGCTCTTCAAGGCGTCGTGCACGCGGCCGTAGGCCTCGTCCAGGCGCTTCACCATACCGTAGTAACCACCCAGGTGCTGATGGGTCGATCCACCCAGAGCCGCCAGGTCCGGCGGGATCCAGCCACCCGTGTAGCGCTCACGATAGCCGTCCGGCGGCGGATAGTCGTCGATATGGTTCTGATGGTGCGGCTCGATGTAGGAGGCAAACAGGAAGAAGGGGTCCTGTTGGTGGCTGTCGATGTAGCGGATCACGGCATCGGTCACCGCGTCCACGCGGTACCCTGGCAGTTTCACCTCGTTGTCATCGTTGTCGTACATCACCGTGTCGTACGCATCAGAGGTGAACTCGAGGATGTTCGACGCCAGCCAGTGATCATAGCCGAATCGGCTCTCCGCCGGTACCGGTCCCCGAGTCTGCTTCTCGTGCAGGTGCCACTTGCCGATGTAGCCGGTGTCGTAGCCGGCATCGCCGAAGTGATGGGCCAAGGTCCGGGCATCATCTGGCAGGGGGATGGCGTTGCGATAGCAGCCCGTCGTCGTTGCGTAGAGTCCGGTCTGCAGACAGGACCGCGCCGGGCCACACACAGGCTGGCAGGTGAAGGAGTGCGCCACGTGGGTGTGGGACCGGGCCAGGCGGTCCAGATTCGGCGTCAACTCCATCGGGTTTCCATGTAACCCCGTCGTGTCCCAGCGTTGTTGATCGGTGAAGAACACGACAACGTTGGGTCGCCGGCCCTGCTGAGGTCCTGCCATCAGCCGGTCTCCATGGTGAGGGTGTGGATGGTCCGGGCCACACGACCTGGGGCCCTGGGACCGACGGCGGCGTCCTGGAAGTTGCAGGAATCCTGGTTCGGTGCGGTGATCAGTACGTCTCGAGCGTGGCGTTGCTCTCCCGCTGCAGTCGCTGCAGCACGGGCTCGATCTGCCCTCCCTGCACGACCTTGACGACGGCCTTCGAGATGAGGCGCCGCACGCCATCGTAACCGGCCACCGCCGGTTCCGGTGTGCCATAGTCGAGTAGCTCGTAAGCCCCCCGATACCTGGGGTTGGCCTCGAAGTATTCGGCCAACAGTGCCCCCGTACTCTTGCGCGCGGGGAAATAGTTGCTCGCCTGCACCCATCGGGCCTGTTGTGGCGGTTCGGTGAACCACCTGAGGAACAACCAGGCGGCCAGTTGCCTCTGTGCCGTGGTCCGGCCGATGGAAATGCTGGCGCCGTAGAAGTTGACCACCGGCTCGGGTGTCGTGTGCGGCGGCGGCGCCACGTCCCAGGCGAACCGGGCGCCGTCGTTGACGCCGTCCTTGACGAACGGCAGTCCTGACGTGGAACGCAGGATGAACAGGCACTCGCCGACGACAAAAGCTCCCTGGTCGCCGTAGGCGGTACCCATCATCTCTACCGAGCCATCGGCGACCAGTTCCTTCATCAGCAGCAGAGCCGCCGCCGCCTCTGGCGTGTCCAGAGTGTAACTGTCGCCGGTAGCATTGAGAAAATCGCCGCCGCGGGAAAACACCATCGAGGCCAGGCGCGAGGCGTCCTCGTCGAGGACGAACCCGATGCTGCGCTCCTTGTTGCTGTTGCCACTGAAGGGTGTGTCGCGTGCAGCCCGACACAGACGCGCGAACTCCTCCCAGGTCTGCGGCGGTCCGTCGGCTCCCAGCTCCCGCAACCAGTCGACGTTGTAGTAGATCACTTCGATGGAGCGATTCGGCGGCAGGCCGATCTGTACGCCATCGCGGATCTGATCCTGCAACATGAAGGCCTGTACGTAATCGGTCTTCTCCTGCGGACTCAGTCCCCACTTCGGCGACGACATGTACGGAGTCAGATCGACAATCCCGTCGGCGGTGTAGTACTCGAGCGCCTGGTTCTGGTAGGCGACGACGAGGTCTGGCAGTGACCCGCCCTGCAGGCCGACGACCATCTTGTTGTAGATGTCCCCATAACTGCCGGCAAACTCTCCGCGCACCTGAATCCCGTGCGGGTTCCCGGCATTGAAGTCGGCGATCATCTCCTGCAGCGCTTCTTCCCGTGCACGCGTATGCTGGAACCAGAACACGACTTCCTGGCCGCTTGGATCGAGTGCCTCGAGAGACACCTCGGTCTCGGGTTTCGATTCCGGCGCGCCGCAACCGGCAAGGCACCAGGTGAGGATTATTAGGAGAGCTGCGGCGGCGCGGGTACTTGTGTAGATATTCATCCCTATCCCTTTAGCCCCGACATGGAGATTCCTTCGGTGAATTCCTTCTGCACAAGCCCATAGAGTACGAGCACCGGAATCGTGGCGATGACGGCCCCCGCCATCTGCAGATGTACTTCGGGGCCGGCCTCGGTGACGAACTTCTGCAGTGCTACGGAAATGGGTCGCCACGTCGGTGTGTTGGTCACCAGCAGCGGCCAACCCAGAGCGTTCCACGAACCGATGAAGGTAAACATGCCCACGGTGAGCAAGGGCGCCCGGCACAGCGGCAGGACGATCTGGAACAGAAACCGCAGGTGCCCGGCACCATCGATTCTCGCCGACTCGAAGAGCTCGCCCGGAATGCCGCGCATGAACTGGCGCAGCAGGAAGATACTGAAAGCTGAGGCCATGAACGGGATGGTCAGAGCCGGCCAGTTGTTGAGCCACGGCACGGGACTGACCTGATGCAGCCACGAGACGGTGAGGAAGTTCGGCACCATGGTCACGGTCTCGGGGACCATCAGCGTCGCCAGGGTGATGACAAAAACCGGTTCCCGGCCACGGAATCTCATCCGCGCCAGCGGGTAGGCAGCCATCAGCGAGAACAACAACGTCCCGACGACGACGAACAGGGCGATCCACAGCGAGTTCTCGAAATATAGACCGAAGTCCTCTTCACTCCAGCCCGACACGTAGTTGGACCATTGCACCGCCGCCGGTACAAGGGCCCGGCGCAGTGTCTCCCCACGGGTCATGAACGAGGACAACAGCATCCAGGCAAAGGGCAAAGCCGCAGCCAGACCCGCCACGGTCAGACTGACGTAGGTCAGCCACTGACCCAGGTCGATGCCGCGCCTGCTACCAGCGGTACTCATCCTAGTCGCCGTAGAACACACGCCGTCCGAGGAGCCGGTTCTGGGCAACCGTCAGCATCAGTATGGCGACAAACAGGATCAGAGCCAGCGCCGAGGCGTAGCCAGCGGTGTGATACTGGTAGATCTGATCAAAGATGAGAATGCTGGCCACGTCGACCGAATCCTGAGCGCCGGCTGTGCGCATGATGTAGATGTGGTTGAAGGCTTTGAACGTGCCGATTACGGCTACGAGCGTGATAAAGAACAATGTCGGCGAGATCAGCGGCAGGGTCACGTGGCGGAACTGTTGCCAGTGGCTGGCTCCGTCAATGGCGGCGGTTTCGAAATAATGCCGCGGGATCGCACTGAGTCCAGCCAACAGGATGACGGTATCGTACCCGATATAGACCCAGATGTTGTACAGCACGACGCAGACCAGCGCCAGACTGGGAAAGGCGGTATCGATCCAGTCAGGGTAGCCACTGACGCCGAGTCCCTGCAGCACCAGCGCAGGAACGGTCCGACTTTCCTGCAGCCAACGCTGATCCGAAGTGCCGAACCAGCTCCAGATGCGGTTGGCCAGCGACCCGGGGTTGGGACTGAAGATCGTCCGGAAAACGACAGCCGTAGCGACCATCGGCGTAATGTAGGGAAGAAAAAAGAGGATGCGGTAGAAGCCGCGAGCGGTCAGAATGCGGAACAGCAGGAAGGCCAACAGCATGGCCCCGGCCACCTCGAATGGAATTGTCCCGAGAGCATAAAAAAGGGTGACCTTGAAGGCGTTGTACAGACGCAGGTCACCGGTCTGACACATGCCGACAAAGCCCCGAACCGCCAGCAAGATCGCCACCAGCTGTACCGCTCGGGCGCCGACTCGGTACCTGATGTCGCCGCGTGTGGCGATCGATCTGGCCAACACCAGCAATCCAACGCCGAGGACGAGGCTCAACAGCCACACCGGATCGCCAAGAGCCTTGACGTAGTGACGCAACCCGACGACAGATTCCTTCTTGATCCGCCAGCGGTGCAGACTGACGAAGAAGGCATAGCCGATGGGGAAGATGCCGAAAACCCCAAGGACCAGGAGCGCCGGTGACATCAGAGCCCAAGCCGTCAGGGTATCTGAACGGTGCCTGATCACAGTGATCGACGATAGCCGGGGTTGCCGCTATTGTCAATGCACGCAGGCAGTTACGGCCGGCTCGCGAAGACTGGCGCAAGGGCGTGGCCTCACCACGAGAGCTGTCCAGCGAGAGCCGCGCGGCTCAGGACTCAGCCGGCGTTGGCCTCGATGTTGATCGAAACCTTGACGTCGTCTCCGAGAACACCCGCCGTATCCGACCAGTGATTGACACCGTAGTCTGAGCGTTTCAGGGTGAATTCGGTTGCCAGACCCACCTGCTGCTTCTGGTTCATCGGGTTGATGCCCGTGCCGAGGATCTCGACGACAAGGACTACCTGTTTGGTCACTCCTCGCATCGCCAGATTGCCTGTGACATGAAGCAGATCGCCACTCTCCAACACGGCCTTCGTGGATTCGAAGACCATCGTCGGATGTGCCTCGACGTGAAAGAAATCCTCGCTGCGCAGATGTTTGTCGCGCTTCTCGTTGTCCGTGTTGATACTGTTCGTCTGAATCGTGCCAGAAATACTGGTGGCCGTCGGCCTGGCGGCATCGTACACGACGGTGCCGCTGAATTCGCCGAAGCGCCCCTTGGTGCGACCGACCATGTGGCGGATGGCAAAGTCGACGGCCGAGTGTGTGGCATCTACCTGGTAGGTCTCGGCGTCGACGATACCCGCCAGCAGCAGCACGCCGGCGAGGGTGGTGCGTCGGGCGAAGCGATTCATAAAGTGCTCCTGATTCACACACGTGGGGGTGGATGAAGATGGCTGGAACGCCAACGTCCCCGAGGCCGCAGTGGCTTCGAGGACGTTGGCTTTGTATGGCTGCCCCCCAGGGATTCGAACCCCGATAGCGTGCTCCAGAGGCACGTGTCCTACCATTGAACGAGGGGGCAATCACATCTGGCGGAGAGGGAGGGATTCGAACCCTCGATAGAGCTATAAACCCTATACTCGCTTAGCAGGCGAGCGCCTTCAGCCACTCGGCCACCTCTCCACATCTTTGTTCTGGCGGAGGGCGTGGGACTCGAACCCACAAGGGCGTGAGCCCGGCGGTTTTCAAGACCGCTGCCTTACCAATTAGGTCTAGCCCTCCGCTGACCGTCCTGAGGAGGCGTGCACTCCGTGGCCGAAAATATACCTCCCGCTCCCGTCATCGTCAACGGGAGTATGGCCTGCTGTACTACCGATAACTCCCTGCATTTCCAACGGTATACGCGAATTCCACGCGGCTCAGCCCTCGAGGTTTTCGTCCTCCGGTTCCTCGGACGTTTCCTCTGATGCCTGCAACGGTTCGTCGACCGGGGCCTCCCCGGCGTCCTCCCCTTCCGTCCCTTCGACGACCTCCTCCTCCTTGACGACGCGCGTCATGTCGATGACACGGTCGCCGGAGTCGACGTTGATGACACGTACGCCCTGTGTGTTGCGGCCGATGCAGTTGATTCCCTCGACCGTGGTGCGAATCATGATCCCGTTCTGCGTCACCATCATGACCTCATCGTCTTCGTGCACCAGCTTGCAGGAGACCACGGAGCCGTTTCTTTCGGTGGCTTTGATATCGATGACACCCATCGTACCGCGGCTTCGCTTCGGATACTCGCCGACCTCGGTCCGTTTGCCGTAGCCATTCTCGCATACCGTGAGCAGGGAACCGTCGCCGGTGAGTACGACCATCTCCACCGTCTCGTCCCCGTCACGCAGGTTGACACCTTTCACACCGGTGGAGACACGGCCCATGGAGCGCACGTTCTCCTCTGAGAAACGAACCGCCTGACCGTTCTTCGTCGCCAGCAGAATGTCTTGCCCTGGTTCGACGAGTCCAGCACCGATCAGGTCATCACCTTCGACGATCTTGAGCGCGATGATGCCATCGCGGCGCACGTTGCCGTAGGCGGACAGCACCGTCTTCTTGACGATGCCACGCCGCGTTGCGGTGAACAGGTATCTGTCATCGGTGAACTCGTCGACGGCGACGACGGCGCGGATCTCATCCCCCTCCTCGAGCTTGACCAGGTTGATGAGCGGTCTTCCGCGGGCGGTCCGGTCCGCCTCGGGGATCCGATACACCTTCAGCCAGTGGCACTGCCCACGCGCGGTGATAAACAGGATGAAGGAATGTGTGTTGGCGATGAACAGGCGTTCGACGAAGTCTTCGTCCTTGGTCCGCATCCCGGTGACGCCGCGCCCCCCGCGATTCTGCGTGCGGTAGACGCTCGGGAGCATGCGCTTGATGTACCCCGACCGGGAGATGGTGACCACCATGTCCTGCCGGGCGATGAGATCCTCCATGTCGAACTCTTCGGTGGAGTAGACGATCTCGGTACGTCGTTCGTCGCCGAACTTTTCGCGAATGTCGGCGACCTCGTCCTTAATGATCTGCATCTGCATGTCACGGCTGGCGAGCACCGCCTTGAGATGCTCGATGAGGCGCATCAGCTCCTGAAACTCCTCCTCGATCTTATCGCGCTCCAGACCCGTGAGCCGCTGCAGAGCCATGGCCAGAATGGCGTTGGCCTGTATCTCAGAGAGGCTGTATTCCTCCATTAGGCGACCCCGAGCCTCTTCCGGGTTGGCTGAGCCCCGGATCAGCTGAATGATGGCGTCGATGTTGTCCAGCGCGATACGCAGCCCCTCCAGCACGTGGGCGCGGGCTTCGGCCTTGCCCAGATCGAAGCGGGTGCGGCGCAGAACGACCTCGTGACGGTGGGCCACGTAGTGCTCGAGCAGTTGCTTGAGATTCAGCGTCTCCGGCCGACCGTCGACGATGGCGATGGCGTTGACGCCGAAGCTGAACTGCAACATGGAGTGCGAGAAGAGCTGATTGAGGACGACCTCGTGCTGCGCGGCGCGCTTGAGCTCGATGACGATGCGCAGACCGTCGCGTCCCGACTCGTCGCGGATGTTGGAGATATCCTCGATGGTCTTGCCGCGAACCAGGCCTGCCATCTTCTCCAGCAACGTCGACTTGTCGACGAGATAGGGAATCTCGGTGACGATGATCTGCTCGCGACCATCACGCTGCTCTTCGATGTGAGTGCGGGCTCGCAGGCGGATGATACCGCTGCCCGTGCGATAAGCTCGGTGCACACCGCTCATGCCGTAGATCACGCCACCGGTCGGAAAATCGGGCGCCTTCACATGTTCCATCAGCGCGTCGATGTCCATCTCGGCATCATCGATCAGGGCCGACAAGGCGTTGCAGATCTCCGTCACATTGTGCGGCGGCAGCTTGGTGGCATAGGCCACCGAGATGCCCACCGAACCGTTGCACAACAGGTTCGGGAAGCGCGCCGGCAGGACCTCAGGTTCGGTCCGCGTCTCGTCGTAGTTGTCGATGAGATCGACCGTGTCGCGGTCGATTTCGGCCAGCATCTCGACGGCGGCGTGGGCCATACGAGCCTCGGTGTAGCGCATGGCCGCCGGTGGATAGCCATCGATCGAACCGAAGTTCCCCTGGCCATCAACAAGGGGATAGCGCAGGCGGAAATCCTGTGCCATGTGTACCAGCGTGGGATAGACGATGGCTTCGCCGTGTGGGTGGTAGTTTCCGGAGGTGTCGCCGGCGATCTTGGCACATTTCCGGTAGCCCCGGCCCGGCGCCAGGTTGAGATCGTTCATCGCCACCAGAATGCGACGCTGTGATGGTTTGAGACCGTCGCGCACGTCGGGCAGGGCCCGGGCGGTAATCGCACTCATGGCATAGGCGAGATACGCCGTCTTGAGTTCGTCCTGCACCTTCACCGGGATAATGCGTGGATCGCGTTGCTCGAGCATCTTGTGTCAGTCTTGAGTTGGAGTACGGGTTGGCAGCGCCGCCTGGTGGCGCTCTAGACGTCCAGAAACTTCACCGACAGGGCGTTGGCTTCGATGAATGCTCGCCGCGGCTCGACATGCTCTCCCATCAACAGGGTGAACATGTGCTCGGCCTCGACGGCGTCGTCGAGGGTGACGTGGAGCAGCGTGCGAGTCTCGGGATCCATCGTCGTCTCCCACAACTGTCCCGGATTCATCTCACCCAGACCCTTGTAACGCTGGATCATGATGCCGCGACCGTCGCCTTCACCCTTGAGTTCCGCCACGTATTGATCGCGCTCACCTTCGCTGAAGGCATACATCTCACGCTTGCCGCGTTTGACGAGAAACAGAGGGGGCTGTGCCAGGTACAACCGGCCTTCGGAGATGATCTCGCGCAGATAACGGAAGAAGAAGGTCATCAGCAGCGTACGGATATGGGCTCCATCCACATCGGCATCGGCCATGATGATCACCTTGCCGTAGCGCAGCTTGCTGAGGTCGAAGTCTTCGCCGATGCCGACGCCGAGAGCGGCGATCAACGGCAACAGCTTGTCATTGCCCAGAACGCGGTCGATGCGGACCCGCTCGACGTTGAGGGGCTTACCGAACATGGGCAGCACGGCCTGGAATTTCTGCTCGCGGGCCTGAGCCGCCGAGCCGCCGGCCGAATCCCCCTCCACCAGGTAGATTTCGGTTTCCTCACGGTCCCGGCTCGAGCAGTCTGCCAGTTTGCCTGGTAGCGAGGCGCCGTCGAGCACGCCTTTGCGCCGAGTCAGCTCACGCGCCTTGCGCGCCGCATCCCGGGCACGGCCGGCTTCGATGATTTTTGAGATCACCCGCTTGGCCAGGTCCGGGTGTTCTTCCAGATACATGCTCAGGGCCTCGGAAGTCAGGGACTGTACCAGTCCCTTCACGTCGCTGTTACCGAGTTTCGTTTTCGTCTGGCCCTCAAACTGGGGCTCGGGCACCTTGACGCTGACGACCGCCGTAAGACCTTCGCGTGCGTCTTCTCCTGAGAGCGAGAATTTGACACCCTTCAGCAGATCCTCGCGGGTGGCGTAGCTGTTGATCGTCGTCGTCAGGGCGGCCCGGAAGCCGACCAGATGGGTCCCACCCTCGGTCGTCTTGATGTTGTTGGCATAGGTGAATACCGACTCCTGATAGGAATCGTTGTATTGCAGAGCGATCTCGACGCTGACGTCGTCTCGGTCCCCCTCCAGATAAATGGGGTCGGCGTGCAGACTGTTGCGCCCCTCGTTGAGGAAGGTGACGAATTCGACCACGCCCCCTTCGAAGAGATATACGTCGGAGGCTCCCGTGCGCTCATCGGTTGCACGGATCTCGAGGCCCTTGTTGAGAAAGGCCAGCTCGCGCAGCCGATGCGAGATCATCTCTGCGTCGAAGATGATCGTTTCGAAAATCTCTGAATCTGGCATGAATCGGATGATCGTCCCCGTCCTGTCTGTCTCTCCGATGACCTCCAACTCGGTCTGGGGTATGCCGCGAGCATATTTCTGCTGGTGGACTTTTCCGTTCTGTCGCACCTCTACGGTGAGCCATTCCGACAGCGCGTTGACGACGGAACCGCCGACGCCGTGCAGACCGCCGGATACCTGATAGGCTTTCTTGTCGAACTTGCCACCGGCGTGCAGCATCGTCATGACGACCTCCACGCCGGATTTGCCTTCGCCGGCGTGTCTGCCGGTAGGGATGCCGTGGCCATCATCTTCGATGGTGATGGAACCATCTTCCATCATGGTGACGTCGATACGATTGCAGCGGCCCGCCATAGCCTCATCGACGCTGTTGTTGACGATTTCCTTTACCAGCTCATGGAGCCCGTTCTCACCGGTGTCTCCGATGTACATCGCCGGCCGCTTGCGAACACCTTCCAGGCCTTTGAGAACCTGGATTGCGTCCGAGCCATATTCGTCGGTATCGCCGTTCTCCGGCGCTCGGTCTTCAGTCACCTATTGCCTCTTCCGTTATCGATCCGCCGGCCGGGCGGCCGGGGCGTTGACGAACACCAGATCTCGTACCACTGTGCGCCCCAATCGAGCATTGAGACGCTGTAACAACTGCCGTTTCGAAAAGCTCAGATGGGTGCGCCAGACCCCCGAGGGGACGGAAAGCTCCAGCTTGCCGCGGTGCACGCGGATCGCCCGGGCCCGTTCGGCGAGTCTCGGCCCGGCGATCTCTTCCCAGGCCAACAAGGCCTGGGCATCGCGAACCTTGTCGGCGATACCGAAGCCCTGCAGCACCCCCTCGAGCAGCGCCCCCACGGCCTGCGCCTTCTCGTCGGTGACCGAAACGCGCGGCAGCGGCCCGGGTCCTCGGGGTCGTAGCGTGGGTTTCATGAAGACAGCTCGATGTGCTCGAACCGGGAGGGCATGCCCTGGCTCGGAACCCTGGGCGTTGTGAGCACGACCTGCTCGAAGTCGTCGGCCAGTAGCAGCAGCTGTCGCGATCTCGTCTCGTCCAACTCCGAAAACACGTCGTCGAGCAGCAGCACGGGCTGGTGACCACTGCGAGATTCGAGGAAGCGGGATTCTGCCATCTTCCACGACAGCAGGACGCTCTTCAACTGGCCCTGGGAGCCATATGTCTCAGCCGGGGAATCGTCGAGGGTGAAGCCGACGGAGTCCCGGTGTGGTCCTGACAGCGTGTGTCCTGCCCGTTCCTCTTTGGTCGGGTCTGCGCGCAACTCCTGGAGCAGGATCTCTTGCACAGCGTCCAGCGATGGGACGTCGTCTCCGTCCGCGGTCAGTTCGACCCCCTGGTATTCGATTCCGGCCCTCTCCCTGCCCGTGGAAAACCCGGAGTAGCAACTACTCAGCACGGGTGCGATTTCGACGAGTGCCTCCATTCGTGCCCTTCGGATGGCTGCCCCTGGCTCGGTCAGCTGTCCGTCCCAGACACCGCGTTCGGCTGGATCGGCGCGGCGCTGTCCCAATTGCCGCAGAAAGTGATTCCGCTGCGTGAGCACCCGATTGTACCGCTGCAGGTTCTGCAGATAGGCAGGGACGGCCTGCGACAGCAGAATGTCGAGCAGCCGCCGGCGCTGGGCGCTGAATTGCAACACCAGAGCGACATCTTCGGGTGCGAAATGTACGGTCTGAAACTGGCTCACCAGGTCCGACACTCTCGGCAGCGGGGCGCCGTCCATGAACACGCGCTTGCCATCCTGTCCACTGTAGACCACCCGTGCCTGGTGTTCTTGTTCGCCAACCTCCCATGCGCCACGAATGTCAAACCACGTGCCGTCGTGAGGCACCGCCTCGTGGTCACGGGCGCCGCGAATCGATTTGCCCAGCGACAGGTAGGATATGGCTTCCAGAATATTGCTTTTCCCGCGGCCGTTGTCGCCGATGATCAGTGCCCCTCGAACTCCCAGATCCAGTTCGAGACTGTCGATATTCCGGAAGGGCTGTAGTTGAAGCCTACGAATGCGCAACGCGACACCCCGCGCCTGCCGGCTTTGTTCCGAGGCTCAGGCGCTTGGGCGCATCGGCATGAGCAGGTAATAGGACTCCTCTCCTTCGAGCTGCTCGGCGGGTCGCACAACGGCTGCCGTGACCGAGTCGCGCAGGTCGAGGATGACCTCCTCCGATCCGAGCTTGCGCAGGATCTCCATCATGTAGTGCGAGTTGTAGGCCACTTCTATTTCATCGGAGCTGTAGTCAGCGGGAATAACCTCCCGTGCCTCTCCTCCCAACTCCTGACTGGAAGCCGTCAGTTCGACCGTTGCTTCCTTCAGCTGTAGGCGAACCTGATGCGTGTAGGAGCTGGACAGGATGGACACTCGTCGAACCGCTGGCAACAACTGTTCGACGGGAATCGTCATGCGCTTGTCGTTGTCCCGCGGCACAACCTGCTCGTAGTCGACATAGGGGCCCTCGATCAGTCTCGACAGCAACTGTGTGTCGCCGATCTGGAACAGCACCTGACTCTCGCCGAGGGTTGCTTCCGTCAGACTGTCTGGATCTTCGAGCAGTTTGCCCAGTTCAGCACAGGCCTGTGGTGGCAGGATGATTTCTGCCGAACCTTGGGCCACAGCCTGCCCGGAATCCCAACTTCTGCGGAATTCTGCCAGACGGCTGCCATCGGTGGCAACCATCACCATCAGCTCGGGTTCGATGCGCCAGAGAACCCCGTTCAGTACGGGCCTTGTCTCATCCCGAGAAACGGCAAAACTGGTCTTCTCTATCATCGTGCGCAGGAGTGCACCGTCGAGTCCGGACCCATCGCCGAAACGCAGGGTCAGACCTTCCAGAGCATCCGGCATTTCGGGAAACTCGTCCGGCGGTGTTGCCGAAAGCGAGTAACGTCCCTCACCGTTGTTGGCACCCAGACGACCTGACAGAACCACCCGACCTTCTTCCAAGGCCAGACTCAGATCGGCATCCGGCCACTCCCGAACGATCCCTGCCAGTGTCTTAGCTGGCACCGTGACGCGACCAGGGGTGTCCACAGAGGCGATCACTCGAGTGCGAATGGAAAGATCCAGATCGGTAGCCGAGAGCGTCAGACGGTCACCCTCAGCCTCCAGGAGGACATTTGAGAGTACTGGCTGAGCCGGCTTGGAAGCCACCGCGTCAAGGACTGTGTTGAGACCTCGCCAGAGTTCGTTTCGATCGAGGGAGAGTTTCATCCGGATTCACCTGGGCTGATATGCCGCGACCTTGGCGTCGAGTCGGCACGGTATTCATGGATTCGGAACCTATATATAATATGTAAATATACCCTGTGTCAACGAGATATGGGGTCGCACACTGTGGCATGGATCCCTGTTTTTGCGACACTTTCCACAGCCCTGCTAGTATGATGAGAAATCATATTTTTTTATATACCCAGTTGTCGTTCTAGTTGTGCTGTGGGTATGTGGATAACCTTCAGAAAATGACAGAGTCGATACACCGCTAACATACAGTGTTTAAAAACACTTATAGTCCATGCGGCCAGCTCTCTCTAGAACTGCCATTACGTTGATGATCAAGCGGCAGTCAAGAGTTATCCACGGCTGCCAACGAGAGTGTCGGAAGATGGAGTTATCCACAGGTCTTTCCACAGCCTTGAACCGGCATTTCCACAACCCTGCCGGCACAAGATGTGGATATTGCAGATTCTACTGGGGGGCCTGCCGTTGTATCTCTTCCGAGAGTGACTGTACAACGCGGGCAAAGGCGGGATCCTCACCGCATTTTTTGTCAACCGTCTGCACCGCGTGAACGACGGTGCTGTGGTCGCGGTTGCCGAAATGCAGCCCGATCACCTTGAGAGGACTCTTGGTATGGCGTTTGACCAGATACATGGCAATTTGCCGCGGCGAGGCCACATTATGTTTGCGCGTCTTGCCGATCAACAGTTCCAGCGTCAGATCAAAGTGTTTGGCCACCATCTTCTGAATGCCTTCGATCGACACCTGAGAACTCTCCTGAGTGCTGCGTTCCTGCACGATCCTGCGAGAGGCATCGACACTGAGTTCCACCTGGTTCACGGCACAGTACGCCATGAGATGGTTCAGCGTACCCTCAAGCTCGCGGATGTTGGAGCTGATATAATTGCCCAGGAACGTGGCCACCTCATCCGGCAGATGAATACCGTTGATCTCGGCCTTCTTCTGTAGAATGGCGATGCGTGTTTCCAGATCGGGTGGCTCGATACTGGTGACCAGTCCCCACTGGAATCTTGAAATCAAGCGCTCCTCGAGTCCCTTCAATTCCGCCGGAGGGCTGTCGCAGGTCATGACGATCTGCTTGCTGTTCTGGTGCAAGGCGTTGAAGGTGTGGAAGAACTCGTTCTGTGTCTGTTCGCCTCGAATCAGGAACTGGATGTCGTCGACGAGCAGCACATCGGCGGACCGGTACAGGCGTTGGAATTCAGAAGCGTTCTGTTGCCGGAGAGACTCGATGAAGTCCCCCATGAATTTCTCTGAAGGCACGTAGACGACCCGCAGCCCCGCTTCCTTGGACAGGGCGTAGTGGCCGATCGCCTGTAGTAGATGGGTCTTGCCCAGACCCACACCACCGTAGATGACGAGCGGATTGAACTGCGTCTTCCCCGGGGACTTGGCCGCCCCCTGCGAGGCCGCGTGGGCGAACCGATTGCCTTCGCCAACGACGAACGTCTCAAAGAGATAACGTTCATTGAGAGGCATATAGAGGAGAGGACCATCAAGGTTCGGAGCCGCCGCCTCGGGGCCAGGCACCTGTGCTCCCGTGGTCTCCGGAATCGTCGGCGATGGACTCCTCGGCGGATCGGTTGACGCCTCCGGCACCCGCGAGGCAGTAGCGTCGTCGGCGACGGCAAAGGTGACCTCCGGCGACAGCCTGGTCTCCTCTTCCACCACCGAGATGATCAGCGGCAGGTAGTTGCTCTCGACGAAATGAGCAAAGTAGGAACTGGAGACTTCGATTTCTAGGACGTCAGCGTCAAAACGGCGCGCCGTTGTGGGACGAAACCAGGTATTAAAGCTCTGGGCACGAACGCGCCGCTCGATGTTGAGCAGGCACTGAGCCCATAACTCTTGAGCATCCTGCGACATGGGTATCGACCGAGGGGAGTGGGAGGTCGCAGCAGGGGCGGGCCAGCGTCGGCGGCGCCACCCGCATCAGAGGGCGCGCTAGGGTAGGGAACGGCCACCGGGTCGTCAAGACGTCAGCCCACGCTCGGCGTCCCTGACACCCACCCAAGTGGGTGTTCCAAGGGGACTTCGGCGAATTGACAGTACCGTCGAGATCACCTACTTTTTGTGGTTTCAATCCGGCCGATCCTGGCGGATCTCCCCTTGTCATTGAGACCGAGGCCCACATCCCAAAACGTACCTATCAACCGAGCCGTAGACGGCGGCGGAACAAACACGGGTTCCGCAAGCGCATGCAGACTCCGGGTGGCCGCGCAGTGCTGAACCGACGGCGCCGTCGGGGCCGCAAGCGCCTGGCCGTCTGATCCAGCCGGAACCTGTTCGCGTTTCCGGAGAGGTGGCATGCCATGGACGAAGGGCCAGCTGCTCTGGGTTCGTACCGGTCGCGAACCCGGGGGTGTCGTCTTCGTCCTGCGCAAGCGCCTCGGCAAGGCGGTCCTGCGCAATCGACTGAAGCGCCGACTGCGCCACGCCTGTCGGGAACTGGAATTACCCGCTGAAGACAGCTTAGTGGTTCTAGCCCAGGCGCCGGCAGCTCACTCCTCCTTCCAACGATTGCGTGAAGAGTTGGCGCATCTGGTGGCCAGCCTGCAGGCCGAGGAGCGAGTGCTGTGACGATTGTTCTGCTGTGCCTGATCAGGCTCTATCAGTATCTGCTCTCCCCTCTCTTGCCGGCCCGCTGCCGCTACCTGCCGACCTGTTCCGAGTACGCCGCCGAAGCGATCCGTCGCCACGGCCCCTGGCGCGGTCTGTGGCATGGACTGTGTCGAATCGCCCGCTGTCACCCCTTTGGTCGCAGCGGCTACGATCCCGTCGAATGACAACGCCTGGAGCATCCACAAGCTGATGGACGACAAGCGAACTCTCGTCGCGTTTCTATTGATTGGTGCCATTTTCGTATTGCTGCCCTACTACTACGAAATGATGGGCATTGAGCAATCTCAGGTCGAACCGGAGGCCGTGGCGGAAGCCAGGCGGGACTCAGCGCGCGACCTGGCATTGGAGCCGGCCTCAGCTCCGGTCGTGACCGAACCGATGGAACGGCAGCCGGTCACCACAGCGGCCTCCGAGACAGACGTCAGCTCGACTGCCGTAACTCAGTTGGCCGAGGTCGCCGAGCGACGGATCCACATTCGCACACCGCTCCAGCATCTGGAGGTATCGACGACGGGAGGCGCCTTCGTCGGTCTGGAACTGCCGGCCTACCAAAAGGCCCATGGCGGGCCGGTCAGCCTGCTCACCGAGAGCGGTAGAGGTCTGGTGCTGACGCTGGAGTCTGAGACCGGGCGAGACGAGGTCCTTGATCTGAGCGAGGTTGTTTTTGAGCCGGACCGCGAGCGGGTCGATGTCGACGCGGATGGCCAGGGTGAGCTGCGGCTTCGGGCCGATCTGGGAGACGGCCGTTCCGTGGTCAAGACGATCAGGGTAGATGGTGGTGGCTATGGAATCGAGGTGGGGGTTCGCCTGCAGGGGTTCGACGAGAATACCCTGGTGTTCGCCCACTGGCGGGGTGGCATAGCCCTCGCGGAACGGGATGCCGACCTCGATCTGCCGGCGATGCAGGTCATGGCCTATGTGAATGAGAACCTGCTTGACCTGCAGGTCGACGAGGGCGATGAACCAGAGACTGAAGACGGCCGCGGAGACGTGCACTGGGTGGGGCTGCGCAACAAATACTTCGCCGTCATGGCCTCTCCCTCCAATGAGAACCGCCACGAGATCGTGATGCACGGCCGACCGCTTTCGTATGCGCCATTCAGAGAGTACGAATTCTCTCTCGGCACACGCTGGGGAGGACTGGAGGAACGGGAGTGGAAGCTGTTGCTCTATGCCGGCCCTCTCGGGCTGGAGCAGGTGTCACGCTACGAGCGTGATTTCGTCATGGCTCTGGACCTGGGTTTTCCCGTGATCCGCGATATCGCCAAGCTTCTGCTCTATGTGTTTGGCGCCGCCTACGAGTTCATCCCGAACTTCGGCTGGGTGATCGTCGCCTTCGGCGTCGCCGTGAAGATTCTCGTCTATCCGCTGACCCACAAGTCGTACGAATCGGCGGCCAAGATGCAGGAGGTCCAGCCGAAACTGGCAGCCCTGAAGGAGAAGTACAAGAACAACAATCAGAAGCTCAGCCAAGAGACGATGAAACTCTACAAGGAAGAGGGCGTCAATCCTCTGGGAGGTTGTCTGCCGATGGTCTTGCAGATGCCGATTTTCTTCGCTCTCTACCAGGTCTTCTCCAATGCGATCCAGCTACGGCAGGCTCCGTGGATGCTGTGGATCGATGATCTGTCGCTGCCCGATGCAGTGGCTGTGGGAGGCTTCGAGTTGCACATCCTGCCACTGCTGATGTCCGGCGCCATGTTCTTCCAGTCCAAGATGACGATGAAGGATCCCAAGCAGGCCGCCCTTGTATACATGATGCCGGTGGTCATGGTCTTCATCATGTGGAGCTTTTCTTCAGGCCTCGTCCTCTACTGGACGGTCTTCAACGTGATGCAGATCGGCCAGCAGGTACTGACCAATCACCTTAAGCAGAAGAAGCAGCCTGTCGTGGCGACGGGCCAGAAGTAGAGCTCGCCGCGCCCCATCGCCCATGGGCGGCCCAGACACCATCATTGCTGTCAGCACGCCTCGCGGCAGCGGCGGCGTCGGCCTGGTGCGCCTCAGTGGCCCGCGGGCCCTCGCCGTTGCCCAACAGGTGTTCGATGGCCGCCCGCCTCTGGGGCGGCATCCACGTCAGGTGACCTATGGGCGAGTCGTCGACGACGACGGCCGTCCTGTGGATACCGCCCTGGCATGGTACCTGGCGGCACCCGACACCTACACTTCTGAAGACATTGTCGAACTCAGTACCCACGGCAGCAATGCTGTTCTGGATCTCGTCATCGAGCGCGGGATCTGCCATGGGGCACGTCTTGCCGAACCGGGCGAGTTCACCAGGCGCGCCTTTCTCAATGGCCGGTTGGACCTGATGCAAGCCGAAGCGGTGGCGGACCTGGTCCACAGCCAGAGCGTCAGCGGTTTGCGGGCCGCATATGGAGTTCTTGAGGGGGGCTTGAGCGTTCGTGTTCGCCGATTGCGCGAGGATCTTGTAGATGCTCGGGCCCGGCTCGAGTCACTGCTGGATTTCAGCGAAGATGTGACGTCTGCAGAGCTTGGCGACATCGACCGGCTGATGGCCCGCGTAGAGTATGAAGCTGCGAGCCTGGTGGACTCATTCCGGGGGGCGAGGGCCCGACTTGACGGGTTCACCGTCGTGCTGGCAGGACGCCCCAACGCTGGAAAGTCCACGTTGCTCAATGCCCTGCTTGGTGAGGACCGCGCTATCGTCACAGACGTCCCCGGGACGACGCGGGACTGGCTGGAGGGGAGAGTGATGTGGTCGGGAGAATCGGTGCGCCTCATCGATACGGCGGGACTGCACGACACCGGGGATGCCACTGAACAGGCAGCGATGGAGAGCACCAGACAGCAGATGGCCAGAGCCGACCTCGTCGCCAACATCGTTGACGGCGCCGATGATAGAGATGCCGAGGAGTTGAACTGCGACACGGGCGACCCCCTGCCGCAGATCATCGTGCTCACCAAGGCGGACCTGCCCTCCCGGGCGTCTACGGCCCCGGGAGTGGAGACCGAGACGGTCCAGGTATCGGCTCTGACCGGCCGGGGGCTGGGGGAGCTCCGCAAGGCAATTTTGCGACACGTATCCCCACAGACACCGGACCAGACCGGGGCAGCCCCCCTTCGAGAGCGGCACCGCGCAGCCTTGGCCGCCACGGCCGAGGCCACCCGCCACGCGAGGCGCCTGCTTGCCGAAGACACCCCGGAAATCGCGGCAGACGAGCTTCTGAGGGCCGCCGCGCACGTTGACGACCTGCTCGGCGAGAGCCAGGACGAGGCCGTCCTCGACCGGATCTTCGCCGAATTCTGTGTCGGCAAGTGAGGATGTTCCACGTGGAACATCACGCCGCCGGCGTTCCGCGTGGAACATCGCCGCATGGCTGAGGCGCGGCCACCGGGCCGGGTGTGCCGGAACCTGGACGCCGCTGTCGCCGCGGCTGTGCCCGGGGCGTCAGGCGGGCAGTTGGCCACCCTCGGTGGGCGTCTCGAGGAATACGTCGCTCTGGTCAGAAGGTGGGCGCAGACGGTGAACCTTGTCTCCCGCGACGATCTCCCCCGTATCGTAGACCGCCACATTCTGCCGGCCCTTGCGCTGCGGTCCGCGGTGAGGGCGGTTCCCCACGCACGAATCATGGATGTGGGGTCCGGTGCCGGGCTGCCAGCCATACCGCTCGCCATCACCCTGCCAGGGGCGAGTTTCACGCTCGTGGAAAGCCGCCGCCGCCGAGCCAATTTTCTGCGGCAGGCAGTGAGGGGCCTGGGACTCAGCAACGTTGCGGTGGTCTGCAGCCGCGTAGAGCGCTACAGACCGCCCACGCCGCAGGACCTGATCATGTCTCGCGCCGTCGCCGATGTCGAGGGACTCGCGAGGCTGGCCAGACATTGTCTGGCCTCAACGGGCCTTCTCCTTGTTACCACAGGACCAAACACGCAGAGTCAGACTGGCGGTTCGGGTGCTGTCATCCAGTTCCGCGATGATCGACAGGGACCGGTGAGCGCCACCATCGCCTGCCCATACCAGAAGATGGTCACGAGTGATGTCAGTGTGGATAGGGTCGTGGAAGACGACGCTTGAACAATGGGTTATCCACCGGTATCCACATGGTCTGTGTGGACAACCCAGGCTATGTTCGTGCGAACCTATTCGCTTCGCCTGCCGCAGGTTTCGACCATGACAGGAGTGGGGGTCAGAAGCTTTGTCCACAACACCATCCACCGAATGTGGACAACGGTCGAGTCCTGGCGGCAGAGCCACACACCGCCGTGGACAACCGGCACCTTGCAGGAGGCAAACCGGGAACGCTATATTCTCTACACCGACCCTCCAAACCCGGCGTGTCCCCTTGCTCGTATCTCAGTTGAAAACGGTTGCCACCAGCGCTCTGCGGCCGATCGCACAGTTCTTCATTCGCGTAGGCTTCCGGCCCGACTGGCTGACCCTGATCGGTCTCCTGCTAAATATGGTGGCCACGGCGGCATTCGCCATGGCACAGCTGCAGTGGGGAGCAGCCATCATGCTTCTGGCCGGTATCTGTGATATCCTGGATGGGCAAGTTGCCAGAGAAGGTCGCAGCGAGACAAAGTTCGGGGCCTTGCTCGACTCCACTACCGACAGGTATTCGGAGATCTTTCTTTACTTCGGCATCGCGGCTTATCTGGTGCGTGCCGGCGAGTGGGTCGTAAGTGGGATCCTGTTCTTCGCTTTGGCTGGATCCCTGATGGTCAGCTACGTGCGAGCCAGAGCCGAGGGGTTGGGTGAAGACTGCAAGGTAGGTTTCATGCAGCGTCCCGAACGATTGGTCGCCCTCGCGGTGGGGGGGTTGATCGGTCACGAAGGGCTGGTCTTCGTTCTCGTCGTCCTCGCCGTCACGACGAACTACACGGTTGTGGAGCGCCTCGCATACATACGCAACAAGCTCAAGGCCGCCCCTGCGCAAGCATCGGGACCGTAGTCGTTCTCGCATGCGCCCGCTGCCTGGTCGCTGTTTGCCCGCACACACTCACCGTCAACTACCGTGATGTCCGGCCTGAAGCCCCTCTTCATCGTCTTTGAAGGTGTGGACGGAGCCGGCACTACAACCCAATGTGACCGCCTCTGTGAGCGTCTGCGTCTCGACAACCATGAAATCGTTCAGACACGTGAGCCCGGTGGTACAGAGTCCGGTGAGCGGATTCGTGAGCTGGTCCTGGATCCTGCCCTGAAAGATCTGGACGATCTTGCCGAGTTACTCTTGTATGGAGCGGGTCGTCGTCAACATGTAGCCGAGGTAATCGAGCCCGCCCTGGCGGCCGGTAAGCCGGTGATCAGCGATCGATATGCGCAGTCGTCTATCGCCTATCAAGGCGCCGCGCGCGGACTGGGATCCGAGGTTGTTGACCAGGTGAATCACCTGGCTACAGGTGGCCTGTCTGCGGATTTCGTCATGTATCTGGATCTGAGCGTCGATATCGCACTGCAGAGACGTCAGAAACGTTGCACAACGGAAGATCGACTCGAGCAGGCGGGCGTCGATTTTCAGGCAGCCGTGAGACAGGCCTATCTGGAGCTTGCCGCGGCAGATCCCGAACACAGCCTGCTCGTGGATGCAGCAGCCTCGGTCGAGGATCAAGCTGTGCACGTACATCAGACGCTGTTGGCCCGCTTCCCGCAGTTTCCTTACAGGATTTCGGACCCATGATGCCCAGGAATGTCTCTCGCCCTCTAGACAGGGCCACACAAAGCCTATGTGGCCGCCTCTGTGTGGCCGCTCTTGTGTCGCTGTTTGCCCTCTTCCGTCCGGCGCTTGCTGAACACGACGATCCATACCAGGAGGTGAATCGCAGCTGGGATCGGTTCGGCTCCGTGTATCGGCGGGTCGTCGAGCACTATTACGCCCCGGTGGATCACGATAGAATCATGCGGGCCGCCATCGAGGGCATGCTTCGGCAACTGGATACGTACAGCCAATACTATGATGAAGAGGGGCTGCGCCAGCTACGCCAGGACACAACTGGAAAGTTTGCCGGTCTCGGCATCACGGTGGGCATCATGAACGAGCATCCGGTCGTCATCGCCCCCATTGAAGGTACGCCGGCCTCACGAGCCGGAATCCAGCCCGGTGACCTCATCGTCGGTATCGAGGGGCAGGAGACCTTCGGCATGTCCCTGGAGAGGGTGGTAAATGAGCTGCGCGGGGATCCTGGTACGTCGGTCCGTATCACCCTCGACAGGCGCGGAGTACTGGCCAACTGGGACGTCGTCATCGTACGCGAGGTGATCAAGATCAAGAGTGTCGCCGTGGCCGACGAACTGGAACCCGGTATCGGTTATGTCAGCATGCGTCAGACACGCTTCTCCGAAGACACGTCGAACGAGATGGAAGCCGCACTGGAGCAGCTGTTCGCCCGCGATATCACTGGACTCATCATCGACCTGCGAGGCAACCCGGGTGGACTGCTGACTCAGGCGACGGAGGTGGCAGATCTGTTTCTGCCACGAGGGGCCCCCATTGTGTCGGTGCGCGAGCGTTCCGGGCGCAACGAAGAGACACGGGTTTCTCAACGTCGCCCACCGGCGGAGCGAATTCCCCTGATCGTGCTGATCGACGGTGGCAGCGCCAGCGCTGCGGAGATTGTTGCCGGCGCCATGCAGGACAACGATCGCGGTCTCGTGGTCGGCACAACCTCCTTCGGCAAGGGTTCGGTACAGACGATTTTTGACTTGCGGGAGGACGACCAGGCGGCGCTGAAGCTGACCACCGCCCTCTACTATACACCCAGCGGTCGCAGCATTCATCGTGAGTCACTGGCTTCGGTCCCCGATCCGGGGATGCAGGTCGTCTTCGGCGATGTCCGTCTCCCCGCAGGCCAACTGATGTCCCTGCTGTTGCGGGCCACAGACGAGGAGACAGCCGAGGATGAGCTTCGGGCGCGCTTTGACCTGGATCCAGCATTGGCTCAACAGGTACTCACAACGCCGCTCGGCAAGCTGGTGGGTGGCTCCCTGTCGCTGCCCGACGAGGCGGCGACCGGACCCGTCGCAACCTACCACACCGATCACGGACGAACCGTATATGGTGGGGGCGGCATCACCCCGGATGTTATCGTCGAGGCCGATGTGCCACCTCGGATCATCCTCGATCTCTACCGCTACCGCGTCTTCTTCGACTTCGTTGTCGAATATGTCGGTGACGAGGAGGGTGATGATCGGCAGATCGAAATCGACGAGGACATGCTGCTCGCCTTCCGCGACTTTGTGCCACGTTCGGCAGCCGCCGTAGCGCGCCAGAATCAGTCCGGCGCTGAGCTGGCAGCCCTGCGTTCCCTTGCAGTGCACTCGGGATGGGACGAGGCGGTCCTCTCCCGTATCGATTCACTCGATGCCGTCATCGAGCGCCACACCGACACCATCCGTCTCACCAAGGACATGGAGCCGTATCTGCGCACCGGGCTGCGGCGCGAGTTGTCGCTGCGCGTCGACGGTCGCCGCGCCAGCTTGCTCGTGGATCTGGAAGCCGATCCGCAGGTCATGGAGGCGGTGGCTCTGCTACGCGATCCACCCCGTTTCCGCCAGTACCTGCATGGGGACGGGCCAAAGGCGGATTGATCCTGTCGATACTGGCCTCGCTTGCCCGAGGGCAAAACGAGGCGTATTCTAGCCCACACAAGACTTCAGTAAGAACAGAAAGGCTCGCCCCGACCGGCCGCCGATGAGGTTAAGGACCTCAACAGGGCCGTCGGTCGCCGCGAACCACAATGACAACATGGGCACGCGTGAGCGAGCCCGGCCTCGGACCCCACGAGTTGCCCGAATGACGGGCCGGGTTCGTGCCAACGGAGACCGATGACCGGGAAGCGCCTTGCGCCTGCCCGGTCGCTGGCCGCCATGCAGGCGGTCCACGGGACTACAGATTCAGGTCTGCCGGCGACGACAGCGTCTGCCGGCGACCCGCGAACCCGGAAGGAATCAACCAGACCGGGGTTGCACAGGACGGCTAGGAAACCGTCCAACAGCACCGCCCATCCCGCGCCGGTGCGCTCTCCGTTGCCAGGTCGGTCCCGCAACAATCACAGCGTGCCTCCCACGCGCCGAGGCCATGTGCCCCGGCGTGCACAGCGGAGAATAATCCACGCATGAAAACAGAAATCTTCATCAATCAGGGGATTCACGAATCCCGCATCGCCATCGTCGAGGACGGCACGCTAGCTGAGATCTGGGTCGAGCGTCCAGAGTCGGAGCGCATGGTCGGTGATATCTATCTTGGCAAGGTCAACGCCGTCCTGCCCAGCCTGCAGGCAGCCTTTGTCGATATCGGTCTGGAGCGCACCGCGTTTCTGCAGGTGCGGGATATGGTCGAAGCCGAAAACGAAGACGACGACAGCAACAGCAATGGGCGCCGCAGCGGCCGCCGGCCGCGGCAGTATCCACCGATTCAGGATCTCGTCAAGAAGGGTCAGGAGATCCTGGTGCAGATCACCAAGGAGCCGATCAGCACCAAGGGGGCCCGTATCACCACGCAACTGGCCCTGGCAGGGCGCTTCGTCGTCCTCATGCCCACCGGTGACTGGGTGGGTGTGTCGCGCAAGATCAGCAGTTGGAACGAACGCCGCCGTCTGCGCGACGCCGTGCGCAAGCTGACACCTTCCGGGTACTCCTGCATCGTCCGCACAGAGGGTCGTGGACAACAGGAGAAGGGCTTCCGCAAGGATATCAAGCAGCTGCATCGAACGCACCGTCGCCTGGCCAAGAAGGCGAAGCGTGCCAAGGCCCCGGCTCTTGTGCATCAGGAAATGGGGATGACATCGAGTGTGATCCGCGACGTCTTCACCGACAACGTCGATCGACTCGTCGTCGACTCCCGGGAGCTGTACAACGAGATCCAGGACTATCTCAAGAGCGTCTCCCCCGACCTGCGCAAGCGCGTCGAGTACCATCGCGACAAGAAGCCGATCTTCGACCATTTCAAGATCGAGAAGGAACTGGAGAAGGTCACCGACAGGGAGGTCTGGATGCGTCGAGGCGGCTCCCTCGTCATCGACCACGCCGAGGCCGGCACCTTCATCGACGTGAACTCGGCGCGCAATACGGGGAAACGAGACCAGGAAGAGAGCATCCTGCACACCAACCTGGAGGCCGCCAAGGAGGTCGCACGCCAGCTGCGACTGCGAGACATCGGCGGCATCATCGTCATCGACTTCATCGACATGCACGACGAACGCAACCGTCGCAAGCTTGTGGATGCCATGATTGAAGAGACCAGGCCACATCGCGCCAAAGTCTCCATCAGCCCGCAGATCTCTGAGTTCGGCCTCGTCGAGATGACTCGCCAGCGAGTGCGACCCAATCTTCTGCACACCCACTCCGAGCCCTGTCCCACCTGTTCCGGGACGGGACGGGTGCTGGGCCCCGACACGACGATCACGAAGATCGAACGCTGGTTGCGCCGTGCCTATGCCGGCAACGGTGACCGCCGGTTTCGTCTGCAGGTCCACCCCGAAGTGGCAGCCTACATGCGGGCCGACAACGGGGGTCGTCTGAAAGATATGCGCAAGGCGACCAAAGCCAGAGTCGACATCGAGGAGGATACGGCGATGCCGCAACAGGACTACCGCTTCATCTCGGTCAGGAGGGATCTTGATGTGACCGCCGAATTCAAGGGGTGATTCCCCTGTGGCGGAACACGTTGACAGATTCGCCGAGGCCCTGTAACTTTGTCAGTTCGCTCCGGAGGCTGCTTTTGCCGCTCTCCGGCAGCCACCCAAACACCTAGGCAGGAGAACAGGCGGTCCTCATGTACGCCGTCGTCGACATCGCTGGTCAGCAGTTCCAGGTGGAGGAAGGTGCCGTCCTTCGTGTGCCCCTTCTCGACCTCGAAGAAGGCGTCAAACAGACGTTTTCTGACGTGTTACTCGTCCGGTCCGATTCCGATACCCTCGTGGGCAGTCCCCACGTTTCAGGGGCCTCCGTTGAGGCGACCGTCATCGGCCACGGCCGCGGCGACAAGATCATCGTCTTCAAGATGAAGCGCCGGAAGAACTACCGCCGTCGCAATGGACATCGCCAGGACTATACCGAGATCAAGATCGACGGTATCGTCGCGCCCAATTAGATTGACGGCACACTGCACCCATCAGACAGACTCCGTACTGCACTGACCATACAGACCCCAGACTGAACAGGTCCAGGACACTCCATGGCTCATAAGAAAGGCGTCGGCAGTTCCCGTAACGGACGCGACAGCAATGCCCAGCGGCTCGGCGTCAAGAGCGCCGGTGGCCAGATCGTGTCCGCGGGTTCCATCATCATCCGCCAGCGCGGCACACGGATCCACCCGGGTTTGAATGTGAAGAAAGGCAGCGACGATACTCTGTTCGCCACCATCGATGGTCGCGTCGTCTTTGCCATGACCGGCCGGCACCGCAAGCAGGTGAGCATCGAGCCCGTCTAGCACCAGCGCAGTCCTTACAAGAAATGCGAAAAACGCCGCTGGATCTTTGCTCAGAAGATCCGGCGGCGTTTTTTTGTTCTGCCTGTTCGTCGGCAGACAGCGATCGGTGTCCTACTCCTCGGTCACGGCCGGTCGCAGCCCCGTGGTGATGACCTGTGAGCGCAGAAACTCCCGGTTGAGGAAAGCGATGTGCTCGACGGAGATCTCCTTCGGACAGACGATTTCGCATTCATATTCGTTGGTGCAATGGCCGAAGCCCTCATCGTCCATCGCCTTCAACATGGCTACCGTCCGCTCCCGGCGTTCAGGTTTGCCCTGGGGCAGCATGTTGAGGTGTTTCATCTTGGCCGACACGAAGAGCATGGCCGAGGCGTTCTTGCAGGTTGCCACGCAGGCGCCACAGCCGATGCAGGCGGCCGCGTCGAAGGCCTCTTCGGCGCGCGCCTGGGAGATCAGGGTGGCGTTGGCATCGGGCGCCGACCCGGTGTTTACGGAATTGTACCCACCAGCACCTATGATGCGGTCGAAGGCGGAGCGATCGACGATGAGGTCGCGAAGCACCGGAAAGGCCCGGGCCCGCCAGGGCTCGACGGTGATCGTCGCACCGTCGACGAAGCTGCGCATGTAGATCTGGCAGGTCGTGGTGCCGCGTCCGGGGCCGTGGGGCACGCCGTCGATGACGAGGCAGCACATGCCGCAGATGCCCTCCCGGCAATCGGAGTCGAAAGCGATCGGCTCCTGGCCCTCGCGCTGCAGGTCTTCATTGACGACATCGAGCATCTCAAGAAAGGACATGTCCGGCGTCAGCCGGGGCGCGTCGTACTCTTCGAAGCCGCCCTTGTCCTGAGGATCCCTCTGCCGCCAGACGCGCAATCGAACCGACATCGCGTTCTGCCGACGCTCGGCGCCACCGGCCCCATCGCCCTCCTGGGAGGCTGCCCTCGGACATCCACAATCGCCGCCGCGGCCATCACGGCTCGTGCTCACACTCACTTGTAGCTCCTCTGCGTCAGGGCCACATTCTGGAACTCGAGGGTTTCCTTGTGGAGGACAGATTCCTGTCCGACCCCAGCGAATTCCCAGGCCGCCACATGGGCGAAGTTCTCATCGTCCCGTCTGGCCTCCCCCTCTTCGGTCTGGTGCTCCTCGCGAAAGTGCCCGCCGCAGGACTCGTCCCGGGACAATGCGTCCTGAATCATTGTCTCGGCGAACTCCATGAAATCGGCGACGCGTCCAGCTCGCTCCAGGGCCTGATTCAACTCTCCAGTAGACCCCGACACGGTGACATTCTGCCAGAACTCATCGCGGATCTCGCGCACCCGCTCCCCCGCCTGGGTCAGGCCCGAAGCGTTGCGCGCCATGCCGCAGTGATCCCACAGCAGCAGACCCAGTTCGCGGTGGAAGTCGTCCACCGTACGGCTGCCGTCAACGGCCAGCAGCGCATCGAGACGTCCCTGGGCCTGCTTCTCGGCATCGACGAAGGCCGGGTGCGAGGTATTGATCTCGGGCAACGGCGTACCGGCTACGTACCCGCCAAGAGTGTAGGGGATGACGAAATAACCGTCTGACAACCCCTGCATCAGGGCCGACGCCCCAAGCCGATTGGCGCCATGGTCGGAGAAGTTCGCTTCACCGAGGACGAACAGACCAGGCAGGTTGCTCATCAGATTGTAGTCGACCCACAACCCGCCCATCGTATAGTGCACGGCGGGATAGATGCGCATCGGCGTGCGGTACGGATCTTCGTCCGTGATCTCCTCGTACATCTGGAAGAGGTTGCCGTATTTCTGCCGGATGGTGGCCTCCCCATCCTGACGAATGGCATCGGCGAAATCGAGGTAGACGGCGCGGCTTGTGGCGCCGACTCCCCGGCCCTCATCGCAAGCCTGTTTGGCGGCCCGGGAGGCCACGTCGCGAGGCACAAGATTGCCGAAACTCGGGTACCGGCGTTCGAGGTAGTAATCTCGTTCGCCGTCAGGGATCTGCTCCGGAGTGCGACCATCCCCCTTGTTCGCCGGCACCCAGACTCGACCGTCATTGCGCAGGCTCTCACTCATCAACGTCAGCTTTGCCTGAAAGCCACCAGCCACCGGAATACATGTGGGGTGAATCTGCGTGTAGCAGGGGTTGGCGAAGTAGGCTCCCCGTCGATGGGCCCGCCACGAAGCGGTGACGTTGCAGCCCTTGGCATTGGTCGACAGGAAGAAGGCATTGCCATAGCCCCCCGTACACAACAGCACGGCGTCGGCCACATGAGATTCCATTTTCCCAGTCGTCAGATCTCGGGTGACAATGCCGCGCGCGTGGCCGTCGACGACGACCAGATCAAGCATCTCGTGCCGTGGATACAGCTCCACCTTGCCGGCGTGGACCTGACGCATCAGTGCTCCGTAGGCGCCGAGCAGTAACTGTTGACCGGTCTGACCGCGGGCGTAGAAAGTGCGTGATACCTGAGCCCCGCCAAAGGAGCGGTTGGACAGTGTACCACCATACTCGCGGGCGAAGGGTACTCCCTGGGCGACGCACTGATCGATGATGTTCACCGACTCCTGGGCCAACCGGTAGACGTTGGCTTCCCTGGCGCGGTAGTCACCACCCTTGATCGTGTCGTAAAACAGCCGGTACACGGAGTCGCCATCGTTCTGATAGTTCTTGGCAGCGTTGATGCCGCCCTGCGCGGCGATGGAGTGGGCTCGCCGCGGCGAGTCCTGGATACAGAACGACTTCACATGGTAACCCAGCTCCGCCAGCGTCGCCGCCGCCGAAGCGCCGGCCAGGCCGGTGCCGACGACGATGAGGGTATGCTTCCTCTTGTTGGCTGGGTTGACCAGCTTCAGGTCGAAGCGGTGCCGGTCCCACTTTTCCGCCAGCGGTCCGCCGGGCGTGTGTCCGTCGAGAGCCATCGCTCTTTAGTCCCCCTCTTCCTCTTTTCAGCCGCCGGCGAACATCGCGGCGGGAATCAGGGCAAAGCCGCCGGCGATGAGGATGCACAGAACCATGGACAGTCGACGCAATGCCGGCCGAGCCGACAACCCCAGGGTCTGAAAGGCACTGCGCAGAGCATGCCACAAATGGAAGCCCAGCACGGTCATGGCGAAGACGTAGCAGCCGGCCCACAGGGGCTGCCGGAAGGTACCGGCCACGAGCTGGAACAGGCTGTCGTCGACGCGGTCACCGTACTTGAAGCTGTAGATGTGTTGGGCGATGAACAGTGCGATGATGATGCCGGAGGGGATCATCGTTCGTGATGCCAGTGATCGGCCCCCGACGGCCTGCAGTTGCCGGTAGCCGACGGGACGGGCGGTGGTGGCCTCTCTGGACAGGGACACGGCAGAGTAGATGTGCAATGCCAGCGCCAGCAGCAGTATCAATTCGGTAGGTATCACCAGCGGTGCGGAGGCCTCGAGAAAGGCGGCGTAGTCGTCGAAGGCAGCGCCGTGATCCCCGGCCAGCAACTGCAGGTTGCCGACGAGGTGGCCGACGAGGAACCCGTACCAGATCAGCCCCGTGAGGGCCATCATCACTTTCCTGCCGATGCTGGATGTAAACATGGGTATCGAAGGCTCCCTCGGGACCGAAGCACGGCCCGTGCGTTGGCGGACCTCCCAATATGACGCGTCGCCGAGGGAGGCGCAATTGGGCCGAGGCCGATCGCTTGCTGCCGGAGAGATTGGTTCGTACCCTTTTCGGCCCCCTAACGAACCGTGCGAAGTGCATGAAAATTCACGAGTTCCAGGCAAAACAGGTGTTGCGAGACTACGGCGTCACCGTGCCCGACGGCGGTGTCGCTAGGACCCCCGATGAGGCCGAAACCATCGCCAGCGGGCTTGGCGGCAAGGTCGTCGTCAAGGCGCAGATCCACGCCGGCGGCCGAGGCAAGGGCGGTGGCGTCAAGCTTGCCACATCGTCGGAGGAAGCCAGGCAGCTGGCCGACGACATCCTCGGTATGCAGCTGGTCACCCATCAGACGGGCCCTGCCGGGCAAGCGGTCAAGCAGGTTCTGGTAGAGAAGGCCAGTGACATCGCTCGCGAGCTCTATCTGGGCATCACCCTGGATCGGGCCCGGGGCTGCGATGTGATCATGGCCAGCCAGGAGGGAGGTGTCGAGATCGAGCAGGTTGCTGCCACCAACCCGGAGGCCATCCTGCGCGAACACGTACATCCAGGTCTGGGACTGCGGCCTTTCCAGGCGACCCGTCTGGCCTTCGGCCTTGGCCTGGAGGGCAAGGCGGTTCGCGAAGGGGCCAAGATGTTGCTGGCGCTCTACGAGGCCTATCAGGGATCGGACTGTTCGCTGGCCGAGATCAACCCTCTCGTCATCACCGGAGACGGTCAGGTGCTGGCTCTGGATGCCAAGATCAACCTCGACGACAACGCTCTGTTCCGGCACAAGGATCTGGCGGCGTTGCGCGATCTCGACGAGGAGGCCGCCCTCGAGGTCGAGGCGTCGGAGCACGGCCTGAACTATATCAAGCTGGACGGCAACATCGGCTGCATGGTAAACGGCGCCGGGCTGGCCATGGCGACGATGGACATCATCAAGCTCGCCGGCGGCGAGCCGGCCAACTTCCTCGATGTCGGCGGCGGCGCCAGCGCTGAAACCGTCGAGAACGGGTTCCGGATCCTGCTCTCGGATCCCAATGTCAAAGCGATCCTGATCAATATCTTCGGCGGCATCGTCCGCTGCGATCGCGTCGCCGAAGGCGTCATCCAGGCGCGGAAGAACATCGAGGTAAACGTCCCCGTCGTGGTCCGTCTCGCCGGTACGAACGCCGACGTTGCCGCTGAGATGCTGCAGAACTCGGAGATGGATTTCACCGTCGGCGAGGGTCTCAAGGATGCGGCCCAGAAGGCGGTGGAGGTGTTGCGATGAGTGTCCTGGTCGACAAGAACACACGTGTCTTCGTGCAGGCCATCACCGGTACCGAGGGCTCCTTCCATACCAAGCAGATGCTCGAGTACGGCACGCAGGTCGTGGGCGGCTGTACGCCGGGCAAGGGCGGCCAGACCTTCGAAGGCGTGCCGGTGTTCGACACGGTTGCCGCGGGCGTCGCCGAGACGGGGGCCGACGCCTCGCTCATTTTCGTACCGCCGCCCTTCGCCGCCGACGCGATCATGGAGGCCGCCGACGCGGGGATCGGCGTCGTTGCCTGTGTTTCTGAAGGGATCCCGGTGGCCGACATGGTGCGGGCCAGGGAGTTTCTCCGCAGCCACCCCGGAACGCGCCTGATCGGCCCGAACTGCCCCGGGGTCATTACGCCGGGCGAGTGCAAGATGGGCATCATGCCCGGATTCATTCACCAGCAGGGCACGGTGGGTGTCATTTCCCGGTCCGGCACGCTGACGTACGAGGCCGTCGGCCAGCTCTCCGAGCGTGGCCTGGGGCAGTCGACCTGTATCGGCATCGGCGGTGACCCCATCATCGGCACCGATTTTCTCGACGCCTTTCAGCTGTTCGCCGCAGACGGAGATACAGAAGCTGTCGTCATGATCGGCGAGATCGGCGGCTCGGCCGAGGAGAACGCCGCAGCCTGGGTGAAGGACCACTTCGATCGTCCCGTCGTCGGCTTCATCGCCGGACGTACGGCTCCCCCCGGACGGCGTATGGGCCACGCAGGGGCCATCGTTTCGGGCGGCAAAGGAACAGCGGACGACAAGATGGCGGCCATGGAGGCGGCGGGTATTCTCGTGTGCGAGAGTCCGGCCGACATCGGCGCCACCGTGGCTGAGGCACTGGCTCGCTGAGCTGAACTCACAGATGGGACAACACGACGCGCTGTCCGGCTTCCCCCGGATGGCGCGTCTGTCGTCCGGGCCTACCTGCCGGCAGTCTTACCGCCAGGCGGCGGCCGGACCGTCGGCCGGAGCCGGCCGGGAGTAAGGCGACAGGATCGGCATGATGGGCGAGGACCGACGCAGCCAGCGGATCCCCGCCACCAGGGCGACCCCGGCTGCCAGGAGGACGACGACCGGTAGCGGCTCGGCCGCACCCAGTCCATCCCAACCGGTATACACGCGCAGGTTTACCGCGACCACGGACAGAGCATTGTTGACCGCATGGGCGAGCATGGCCGGATACAGACTGTGGGTCCAGTGTACGAGAGCCGACAGGAACAGGCCCAACAGGAACAGTGCCGGGAACTGCCAGGGGTTGAAATGAGCCGCAGCGAACAGCAGGGCTGAACCCACGACAGCGGCTCGCGGACCGATATGGTACCGCAGCCCGGTGAACACGAAGCCGCGGAAAAAGGCCTCCTCGCAGAGGGCGGGGACGAGGATGACAGCAAGCAGAATGGTCAGACCCGACGTCGGGTCGGTGATCAGCTGGGTCCGCACAAGAAGATAGTCGAACAGCAGTGGCGGCTCCCAGGCCAGAGCCTCGAGCACCCTGGCGCAGCCCTGGTCGAACTCCGAGGCCAGCAACGCCGCCCCCAACGTGGCCAGGGCAGCCGCACCCAGCGAACGCCCGGCCGTCGCGTTGAGCAGGAAGACGTCCTCTGGAACAAAGCGGCGCAGGCGGACGGCGAGCGCGGCCAACCACAGGAGAAACAACTCGGCAGCCACCGTACCCGCATGTGATGATCTCTCACCCACGATGGGGTAGATGAGGAACTGGGCTACGGGAAAAGCGACGAAGCCGAGCAGCAGAACCTGGCGTAGTGTCGGGTAGGGCGTGGCCGCCTACTCCTCGGTGATGAAGTGCAGTTTGCCGCCGTGGCAGGTGCCGCACCTGATGGGCTGGCCGTCAGCCGGCAGATCCACCCGCCGGGTCAAGGTCCGCGGCGCCTCCCCCTCCTTTTCAGCCGGTATCACGACTTTCAGGTGAATTCCGGCGTCCTCCCCTTTCTTCTGTGTCACAGCCGAGATCTGCACCAGTTTTCCATCGTGGCCGACCTCCAGTTGCGCCCGCCCGGCGCTGGCCAGTGTGTCGGTGAAGCTGGCGTACATCCGCCGGGCGATCTTCTTGTTTTCGGTCTCGATCTCGTACTCCATCTTGCCATCCTTCTTGATATGGCAATGCAGACACGATTTCACACCGAGGGCCCGTTTCACCTTCTTCATTGCCCGTACCGTGCTCTTGTAGTTATCCCCCCAGATTGTGCGGCCATCGTCGTCGGCACCCACCGGCACACCGACGACGCCCCACACTGTGATCAGGCAGAATATGGTCGTCCAACGCATGGTCTCTCGCTCTCCTCATTCAACACCGGAATGCAACGAACATACGGCCCGCCGTCGGCATATCAACCGGGGGGTGGCGACGAACGCAGGTAGGCCCGGGTGCGTTCCGACCACCACAGGTAATCGAAACAGAGGGTTGGTACGTAGCCGCACGCCTCGCCGCACCGGACGAGGCCGAACACAGGCGCATGGATGACGGGCCACAGGGTGGCCATCAGCACCAGTCGCCTGGGATGCCACCAGGACAGTTGCAGAAAGTCGAGGCGCAGCACGTCGACCAACTCGGGGTGGCGGTCCAGCAGCAGCGGCAGCGAGCCGGCCCCGTAGGTTGCCATGGACTGACGCATGCCCAGCAACCCCTTCCAACCATGATGTACCGATCCCGCCGCCGGCTCGTAGCGAACGACCACTCCGGCGCGATCCAGGCGGTAGCCGAGTTCCAGATCCTCACCGCCGTACGTCGAGAAACCCTCGTCGAAGCAGCCCACATCCAGCAGGACCTGTCGTGACACCGAGGAATTGCCGGTGACGAAACAGCTGAAAGGTACCGGACCCCCGCCGAAACGACCGACGCCACGGCTGCCGGCATACCGCATAAACGGTGTGTCGGGGACATCGGGAGCCCAGCGGATTGCCCCCACGGCCACGGCGCCGGGGTGCCGGGCATGGAACAGGTCGTGGGCCTGAAAGAAGTCCGGCTCCACTGTCATGTCGCCGTCCAGGAAGATGACGATGTCCCCTTTCGCGATCCGAATCCCGGCGTTCCGCGCCACGGCCCGCCCCCCGTTGTCGGGCAGGTGCAGGACGGTCAGGGGAAATTCGCCGACCATGCCAGCCCATAAATCCGGGTCGAACCCGGGAGTTCCATCATCGACGACGATGACCTCCGCCCGAGATGAGTCGAAGCGCTGATCGGCGACACTGCGAAGCAGCCCCCGCAATTGTTCCGGTGCCCGGTAGGTCGGCACCACGAGGGACAACCGGGGCCTGGCGGAACCCATCACAGGCTCTCGTACAGCGCCAACAAGCGAGGTGCCTCCTTCTCCCAGCAAAACCGCCGGGCGGCACTCCGGGCGGCCACACTCAGCTGTGACCGACCTTCGGCATCGGCGAACAGACCCCGCAGGGAGTCAGCGATGGCAGACGGATTCTCGGGATCGGCGACGACACCGGCACCGGTGTCGAGCATCACCCGTCGAATCTGCGGCGTATCGCCAGCCAGTACCGGCAGGCCGGCGATGAAATACTCGAACAGCTTGTTCGGCAGCGACCAGGCAAAGCTCTCCCCCGTGGGTTTGATCACACAAACCCCCACGTCGGCACCACACGTCCACTCGTGCAGCTCGGGGAACGGCACGCGGGGCAGAAAGCGGACCCGGTCCTGCAGGCCGTGGCTGACAACCTGCTGCCGCAAGGCGGACTCCGTCGGACCGCCGCCCAGCAGCACGAGACGTCCCCAGTCGATCTGGACCATGGCCTGAATCATCTCACCCAGACCGTTGTCGGTCAGAAAACCACCCTGGTACAAGGCCAGCGGCTCGGGGTCACCGATCAGCCCAAGGGCCTGCCGCAGAGGGGACTCGGCAACGGGTTCTCGCCATGGCGGCAGGTTGCGCACGACGGCGGGCAGGTCTGTGAGGTTGTAGCGGCGGCGCAGGTCCTCGGCGATCGCGTCGCTTACCGTCATCACCCGATCGACGGTTCGCAGGAGCCGGCGTTCCCAGAATTCCCAGAAGCCACGAATCAAGGGTCGATTCACCAGGGAGGACTGACGCGAGAACAGCTCGTGAGAATCGTAGACCAGGGGAACCGCCAGTCGTCGCGCGGCGCGGGCAGCCGGCCACAGGGCATCGAGGTCATGGGCATGGAAGACATCTGCCGCCGTGGCCAGAGCCTGCCGTGCAGCCAGCCGCCAGAAGTGCGGGTAGCTGAAGCGCAGAGAGTGGCCTCGATCGAGAGGAATCAGGTGCAGACCGAAGGCGTCCCATTCGGCCGGCATCGGTCCGGAATGGAAGTCGGTAGCGATCAGACTCACCCGATGGCCGGCATCCGCCAGAGCCTTCGCCTCCCGATAGACCCGGAAATCGAAGCAGAGGTCGCCGAACACGACCATGCAGACGTGCATGCCGGCATCGTCAGTGGTCAAAATATCGCGGTCAAAGAGCGAGGAGAAAGGACCACAAAGAGAAAGCAGTCCGACACTGAGTCGAACTGCTCCCTTGCAGCAGAATGGTGAGTGTGGCGATCCTGGGGTGCGATCACCATCCGCTTCCGAACCCCTCTCACGAGGTCATGCGGGGAGTCGGGGGCGAAGGTTTCGGAGGCCCGATCTGGGGGTGTCCGGCCTGTCGTGGGATGGGGATTGACCGAGTCGGTCACGCGACAGATCGCCACACTCAAAAAGTCATGTAAAACAACGAGTTACGCAAACAATGAGACCGTTTCAGGTTCGTCGTTCAGGCGTTGCCAATGTAACGATGGGGTAGCTGGAAGTCAAGAAATCGGGGCGCTTGAAGGGGCCCCACGAGGCGTGGCCCAGGGACTCTCAGGGAGCGGCTGCCTGGGCGTTGGTCGCCGGGGGTGCCAGACGTTCTTTTTCGCGTATATCGAGGACTTCGAGCACCTTCTCGCGGACGAAGGGGTTCTCGTCTCTCAGAGCGCGGTTCAGGTGCTTGTTGGCGAGCTTGGGCTCCATACGGCCCAACTCCTCCACGACCTGCAGACGGAGACCCGGATCGGTGTCCGACAGGGCCCAGCCAAGAACTGCGGCCACCTTCTTGCGCGTGCCTCCGTCAGGTGAACTTGCCAGCAGACCGAGCAGCTCCACGGCCTCGGCCCGGACGGCCACGTCTTTGTCATGGAGGGATCTCGTCGGCCAGGTCGTAGGGATCACGTTCCAGGAGGCTGCGGTCGAAGCGGAACAGGTTGGCCTTGTAGAAGTCGAAAAAGATCTGGAACTCGTTGTCCCGTGTATTCTCGTTGACCTTACGATGTCGGTTGAGGCGCTCGAGTGTGCCGCGCACGAAGGCGTGGCCGAGGGTGAAGTGCTCGTGCAGGTGCTGCTGGCAGCGGCGGATGAGTTCGAGAATTAGCAGATAATCGAGCAGAGCCCAGGACTCCTCGATGATAACCTCGGAGATGGCCAAGTATTCGTAGCCCTTCTGACTGGCCCCGAGCACGGCTCGCTCCGGCATGTAGATTGTCTTGCGCGTGCGATGGAAACACGCACGCAAAATGGAGCCAGTTCACGCGTGCAAAATAGAGCCACTTTGAGCTAAAGAATAGCGTCCGGATAGGACGCGTGTCATCGGCACCACCGCCTGGCCGGCGACCTTTGTCCAGTTCAGCAACAGCGGATCGGAAGAGGTGGCAACCATGTTACCCACTTCGGTGCCGTGGTACATGGCGATGACACGATCCTCTTCCACCAGCGTGGCCCCGGAGAAGCAGCAACGTTCCGGATCGGGGTAGATGCAGTAGGGCAGGTCGCGCCAGTGGATGAGATCGTCGGACACGGCGTGGCCCCAGTGCTGGCGGGGGTCCTCAGGCGGGTAAGCCTGATAGAAAAGGTGCCAGGAACCTTGCCAGAAGCACAGGCCGTTGGGATCGTTCAGCATCGCCTCGGGGTTCACATAATGGTACAGCGGGCGATGCCGGTCGCCGGCGAAGGCAGCACGGGCGGCGTGCAGTCGTTGCAGCAGCGGGTTGACCGCCAGCGCCGCTTCCTGCGCCTTGATGGTGTCGGAAGGGAAATCGTACTTGGGTACTAGAGACGTATAGTCAGGCACGCGTGGAACTCCTTTGGATTTTCGGGAGCCGCTCACTCCCGCTGGCGCAGCGGCAGACGGATGATGACCTCGGTACCGACGCCGACGTTGGAGTGCACGTGCATCTTTCCGCCGTGCTCGCTCACGGTGTGGGAGTCGGCCACCAGTCCCATGCCCATCTTGACGCGAGCCCGCCGCCGGAAAGCGACATCGAACAGCCCGCCCAGTTGCTCGGCGGGAATGCCGACGCCCGAATCCCTGATGCCGACACAAACCCGGTCGTCCTCCACCTAGGTGCGCAGTCGGGGTGTGCCAGGGCCGTCCATGGCCTCAGGGCGTTCGTGATCAGGTGCATGAAAACCTGGTTGAGCCGGGCCGGTGTGCACCAGATCGCCGGAATACCACCGTACTCTTTCTCGACGGTGATCTGTCCCTGCAGCTGCGAATCCATGAGGGCGACGGTGCTTTCGAGGCCCTCTTCGAGGCGGGCGATCTGCCACTCGGCCTCGTCGAGGTGAGAGAAGGACTTGAACCCGGAGAGGATCGTACCGAGCCGATCCGTCGCCGACTCGAGGGCGGAGGTAGCGCCGTCGATGGCCTGCAGGGCCGGACCCGAAGCGATGCCTTCGCGCAGCCTGGCCACGGCCCGCGCCAGGGTGTCTCGGGCGCTGCGGATCGCACCCACGGGATTGTTCATCTCGTGGACGATGCCGGCCACAAGGTGCCTGAGGGTCGACAGCTTCGCCGACTGCACTTCGCGTTCGTGCTCCAGGGCGCGGGCGGACAGATTGCTCACCTGCTCGAGCTTGTCTTCCAGTTCACGGTTCGTGCGGCCCACGGCGCGCGCCAGGTAAACGGACATGCTCACCACGAGGATCAAAGTGCCATAGATGTACGGAAAGAACACGAAGGGGCCTCCGGGCGTCTCTATGACGGAGAGCTCCATCAGCAGGGGGATGACGAAGGCCAGGGCGCCGACGCCGACGCCGAGGACGCAGGCCGACTTGAACAGCCTCGTCGGCCCGCCGAGAAATTCGGTATAGAGGAACAGCAGGGCGGTGAGAGGCACTGCCAGCAAGGCCCACTTGAAGGTCAGCCGCAGCAGCATGAACTCCCGCAACGCGTGCATGTAGCCTAGGTGCAGAGGCGCGTAGATCAGCACGGAAACCGAAAGGGCAAAGAGCGCGTAGTAGAGGTGGCCCACCTGTCGGCGGTGGTAGAGGAACAGCAGCAGGTGGGAGATGCCAAAAGCGAGAGGCACGACGAACAGGGTCTGGTGAAAAACGCTGGTGTAGACATAACGCTGGGCCAGCTGACCCCATTGCGACAAATCGACAAGGAAGGTAACAAAGCCGAGTCTGTCCGGGCTGTCGAACACCGCCAGGCTGTTGCGGTTGGAGAAGTGCACGGCGATGACGTGCTCGGCACCCGGCGTCAGTGTCAGCGGCGTCATCCGCTTCACATCGCCCGTGAGGTACACCTGCTCATCGGCCTGGCGGGAAGCGACGCGCCCGGATGTGTCCAGCCAGCAGACCGTCGAGGTAGATGGCCAGCGCCCCGCTGTGTCCATGGAGGAGCCCCACCGCCCCTGCCGGCAGGCCCGGGTCGACGTGCAGTCGCAAACGGAACCAACCCTCACCCGTCCAGCCGATGCGCTCCCGTGTCGCCTCGGTCAGGGTGGTCTCCAGGGATTCGAGGACCATCCAGCCGCTGTCGTCGAAGTCCCGGGCAGCCCGGGCTTCGGCATGGCCTGAGCGCCATCCCGCCAGCAACGGCAAGGCGCCAACAAGGGGCAGGTCGTCGACGCGCGGCACCGAGACGGCATCGGCAGGTACCCGCACGGGATCGGCTGAGGTGGAACCGGCACAGATCAGCCAGCAGAGGAGCAGCGATAGCAGCATCATTGCTCAGTCCCCAGGTCGAGACTGCAGGAACTGGTTCAGCTGATTGGCAAAAGCCTGCGTGTCCCGCGCTCCGAAAGTGGACGGACCGCCGCCTACCAGCGCCGCGTTGCGCAACTCGTCGAGCAGGTCGCGTGTGGCGAGGCGCTCCTTGATGTTGGCGGCGGTGAGCAGGGCGCCACGCGGGTCCAGGGCGGTGGCCCCCTTGGCCACGACCCGGTCGGCCAGGGGGATGTCGGCGGTGATCACCAGGTCGTCGGCCTCGACGAGCTCGACGATGCGGTCATCGGCTTCATCGGGTCCGGCAGACACGGCGATGCTGTCGATGTGTTCGGACAGGGGTACGCGGACGTATTGATTGGCGATCAGCGTCGTCTTGATCTTCACGCGCTGCACGGCGCGGAAGAGGATTTCTTTCACTGCACGGGGACAGGCGTCGGCATCTACAAGGATTTTCATGCCCTCAAAGGTGCGTGATCGGCGCCGGTTGTTCCAGACTGACGACGCTTCGCTTGCAAGGAGCGGCCCTCTACCCACTGTTTCCGCGGCGCCGATGGAACGTGGTTGCTGGTCCCCAGGGAGACAGTTAATTTGGTCAAAATGAGAACCGGCACATACCGCGTCGCTGCTCTGACGTTGATCGGTGCGGTCCTTTCGCCCGCTCTGGCCGCGCTCAGCACCTTCTCCATTCCCAGCGACGAACTATCCTGGAAGGATGCTCAGCAGGATCCGCTGTCGGACGCGTTGCATCTCGAAGTGCTCGACTTCGAGCGCTTCGACGATGGCATCGTGCCCATCCAGCCATCGCTGACCATCGCGGTGCCTGCCATTCCGCTCGATGTGGTGGACGAGGACCTCTCACAGGAAGATCTCGACGCCCTGTTCGACTTCTCGCAGAACGTCGCTCAGCGAGATGTTGTCGCCCTTGAGCGCGTCGTCCTCGAGCCGGAGAGCCGCACGATCGAAGCCGGGCAGGTTCTGATCCCCCGATGGGGTACCTTTCCCCGCCGGGCCCGGGAGGTGCAGATCCTGCTAGGCGCTGGCGTCACCCAGATCTCAGCGTTGATGAATGTAGCCGAATCCCATCCTCGTCCTCCTGTGGCGGAGAAGTTCAACAAGGGTCTCAGTCTCACGCCGCTAGGCATCTTCGAGCAGGGACTGACGATAGATCGACTGGAGGAACGTCTGGGGTGGGTCTTCGACGGCGATCCGCTGACCCACTTCGACCGCATCGACCGGGTCGGCCAGGATGTCAAACAGAAGTGGATCCTTTTCATGGACCTGGGGCGCTACTTTCCGGTCCGGCTGATCCGCTTCTATCCCAGTCCCGACGTCGGCGTGCGAGTCGCCGCCTACACGCTGTCTCTGGGCGCGCCCCACACCGAGAGGACCATCGCCGGCCTGAACCTCGAAGACGCGAGTGTCGGCAGACCCGGTTTCCCCAAGTTTGGCAGTATCGGAAATACCTTCCCGAACTGGGTGATCGAACGGCGCGTACCAGTCAACGTGGCGGACACGGTGGCAATGCTGTTCGACCCACCTTCGACGATGCGCTATTCCCGTCTCGATATCGACAGCGACCTGGACTACGACCTGGGGGAGATCGAGTTCTATGCCGACGGGTTCGTTCCGGAGGCCACCTATGTCACCCGGCCCCTGTCCCTGCCGCGCAGCACACTGGGACGCATTTCCTGGGAGGAAGAGACGGTTGGCGAACCCTCCCGGTCGCGGCTCATCGTGCGGGTGCAGACGGGCGTAAACGAGGAGCCGGAAGTACTGTTCCGTATCAACGACTTCGAGACGGAAGTGGAATGGCGCAGCGAAGGGGCGCTGGTCATTGACCGTCGTGTCAGGGCTGCGACCTTCGGGCAGAGGGTGGACCTGAACAGTCCGGGTTTGAATCTGGACGCCAGGGAAATCTTCAGTGCGCTCTCGAAAGACGAGCGTGCCGCCGTGCGCCTGACTCGGGGCGAGTATCAGGCGCTGTCCGGTAACCGGCGGGGGAAGGTCGAGCCGGACCTGGAGTTCTGGAGCGGTTTTCAGCCCGCCCGGAACGGGGAACTGATAGTGGCGCCGAGTGGCAATCCTTTCATCCAGATTCAGGTCGAGTTTTCCAGCCAGGACCCGAACGCAGCGACGGCGATGCGCAATCTTCACTTCGAGTTTTCAGCGCCCCAGATCACGGATGAGGTGATCGGGGAGATCGCCCCGGCTGCGGGGGTGCTCGCCGGGAGGGACACCGCCTTCGTACTGGCGTTGCGAGCCCGGCTCGAGTCCGAGAACGAAGGTTTCAACCGCGTGCAGGTGTTTACCCCAGCACGCATCGCCGGCATCGAATCCGTAACGATGGAGATCGGGGAGGGGCAGGTGCAGGAACTGAGCCGCATCAGCCTCGACGATGCGGGGAGGGGTGCCGAACCAGGTCAGTTCAAGGAAGTCCACCTCGACGACGAGCAGTTCGTTCTCGGCTTCCCCACCATCGAGCCAGCTGCGGACGGCACAACTCGCGAGGTGCTGATGCGGATTCGCTTCCGAGGTCGGGTTATCGATTTCCGGACCGATTTTCGCGTCAATGTGCTCCTCGACACGGTGGCGAGCGAGCAAACGCGTGACTACACACCCAGCGGCATCCTGATTCTGGACGTCAACGGATCCCAGGTCGACACCCTGGCCCTGCTCCTGCCTCAGCCGATCATCGGACAGGACGTGCTGGACTTCCAGCAACTCGATCGCCTCGCAGATCGCAACTCCCTGGCCGTGATCGCAGATCTGTCTTCTCAGAGCCGCAATCTGCTGAACAACTTTCAGCTTCGTCCGAATCCGTTCACGCCCAACAGCGACGGGATCAACGATGAGGTCAAGATCTCCTACGACATCCAGCGGCTGTTGACGCCGCGACCGGTTCGGTTGGATATCTACGATCTGAGTGGCAGGCGTATTCGACGCCTCGAACGCAGCGTGGCTTCGGGGGGGTATTCGGTAACCTGGGACGGGCGCAACGAGGATGGGATGACGGTAGCTCCCGGACTCTACGTGGTGCGTCTCTTTGCTGACGCGGACGATGCGGGGGCGGCTGTGCTTCGGCTCATCAGTGTGGCATATTGAGAGCGCTCCAACGGTGCGTACCCGCGGTGAAAAAGGAAGAGCATTATGAGGTACCTCCGGGCATTGCTGCTAGTGCTGGCTGGCGGGAGTCTACCTGAAGCGGAGGCCCAGTCGAGCGATGGGTATC
>PVBE010632108.1_pt1 | contig 42660 bp, 28 predicted proteins | sample 1631181 | NCBI WGS metagenome assembly PVBE01 (sample SAMN08397723, study PRJNA350692) | Marine metagenome, whole genome shotgun sequencing project. | isolation source: water | place: Pacific Ocean | collected 2012-04
GACGATGGGGTTGCTCATCCCGAGATAGACGAACAGCAGCATTAGGAAAAAGCCCCCGGTCGTAACCTGGACGAGTGACCAACTCTTCTTGTAGACCAATAGACCCATAATGATCGCGATAACCATCAAGGCCGCGGTCGGTAGTACCGATTCCGGATAGAACTCTGGCGAAAATAGAGTTGCGACCACGTCGACGAAGACGCCCATCGCAAGCCCAATTAAGAAAAAGATGATGATGTGAAACAAGCTCTTGGCACGCTTTCCGACGAGGCCCTCAGCGACCTTACCGATTGACATGCCACGGGCTCGAATCGAAAGGACCAGGGCACTAAAGTCGTGCACCGCACCAACGAAGATAGCCCCCAGCACTACCCAGAGCATTGCCGGCACCCAACCCCAGATGACCGCGATTGCTGGGCCGAGCATCGGCGCAAGTCCGGTGATCGAAGCATAGTGGTGGCCGAACAAGACAAAGCGATTGGTCGGCATGTAGTCGATATCGTCCCGAAGCGTGTGAGCTGGTGTCTCGCGATCAGGAGAAAGTTCGAAAACATGGTTGGCGAGAAATTTGGCGTACACTTTGTAAGCGACGGTGTACGCGGCAAAGCAGAGCAGCATGGCGATCAGTGGCGTCATCGTTCTATCCGTATTGTGCTGTCATTGGGCTCTCCACCCGTTATTTGGAAATTGTTGATCATTTCGCCTACTCCCTGACACTCTACAGCCTGCTAAGCCAGCGAGTTGCCGTTGGTTCTTATCGTAAGCCCCTTTCTATACCACACGACAGCGATGCAGCGGCAATCAACATTGAAAGATACGGGCAGGAAGCCGGCGATCAAGAAATCTCCGAGCAGCTATCAAGCCGCACAATCCAGCCTGTTACAACTGAATGCTAGCCCGATCGACACTGTCTTTTCATTGAGGTGATAAATCTCGTGGTTACACTTCATCTGAAGGGCTTTCTATTGGGCAAAGGAAGCGCGCGGATTATGCCATAATCCATAGATCTCAGGGATGCTTTCGGGGCGCCGGATGAACGGCTGCAATCGAGCGCCCAAGGAGTCGCTTATGCACCCCGCAACCGACCTGGTGTTCAGCAACAGCTTTAGTCCGCGGATCCGGGTGCGCCGTTTGGGTGTGTGCTCTTTTGATGATTCCCTCGCGCTGCAGGAGCGGGCTGCGCGCTCAGTGAGGGCTGGTGGCGAAGACGAGCTTCTTTATGTTGAACATCCAGCGGTTATTACCCTTGGTCGGGGAACAACCCCAGACCAAGTGCTCACCTCACGCCGCCAACTTGCTGCCGCCGGAATTAGCGTCATTGAGACCAATCGCGGGGGTGGTGCCACTTTCCATGGCCCGGGTCAGATCGTGGGTTACCCGATCGTCAGTTTACAGCGTCGTGGAATCGGCGTTCGTTCTTATCTGCAAGGGCTCGAAACGGCATTGATAGAGGCGTTGAAGAGCGTCGGTGTTACTGCATTCACAAGGCAGGGGCTAACTGGTGTGTGGACAGAATTCGGTAAGCTCGTCGCTATCGGTATCGCCGTGCAGCAGGGCATCACCCGCCACGGGTTTGCTCTCAACGTTAAGACCGACCTTGAACCATTTAGTAACATCGTTGCCTGTGGGTTACACGACCCTGTTACGTCGTTGCAGAAAATGAAGTGGGATGGTGACGTAGCGGAGTTTACCCGGCGATTCGCAGCGGAACTCGAATCGTTTCTCGGACAAGTATCTGTGGCCACCTCGCGCGCTATAGCCTTCGCGAGGCACAAGGTGCGAGCTTGAGTAGCCTGGCACCCGCAGGGAGCCATTCGAAGCCGGATTGGCTCCGTGTTCAGGCTCCCGGTGGGGGGAATTACGCACACCTAAAGAAGGTGCTGCAGGAGCGCGGTCTCCACACGGTTTGTGAAGAGGCGCGTTGCCCGAACGTTGGCGAGTGCTGGGGTAGCGGAACAGCTACGTTTATGTTGCTTGGTGACGTATGTACCCGTGGCTGCCGGTTTTGCGCCGTGAATAGTGGCAATCCAGGTGGCGCAGTTGACGTTCGCGAACCGAGAAAGGTCGCTGAAGCCGTGGACGCCACAGGGCTGGACTATGTTGTCCTGACGATGGTCAATCGAGACGATTTGGAGGACGAAGGAGCCCAACACGTTGCTGCTTGTATCGGTGCAATTAAACGCCGCACGCCGGCAGTGCTTGTAGAGGCCCTGATCGGCGACTTTAGTGGTCGTGATCGGCTCGTCGACGTTGTATGTGACGCTGCCCCTGATGTCCTGGCGCACAATATCGAGACAGTGGAGCGGCTGCAGACGGCTGTGCGCGACCGTCGTTCTGGTTTCAAGCGCTCCCTTGGGGTGCTGTCGCGTGCCAAAGCACACCATTTGCAGCCCCGCACCAAGTCATCGATTATGCTTGGCCTGGGGGAGCGTGACGACGAGATTATCGCGGCGATGAAGGCCCTTCGCCAGCGTGGAGTCGACTTTCTTACCTTGGGTCAATATTTACAGCCAACACCAGAACACTTACCGGTACAGAAATATGTCCATCCAACGACCTTTGACGCTCATCGTGAGAAGGGCGAGGCTCTCGGGTTTCACTATGTGGCCTCTGGGCCGCTGGTGCGCAGCTCGTATCGGGCAGGAGAGCATTTCATTCGTGCGTCGATCGAGTCGCGGGGGACCGATGCGAATGAATGATCGATTGTGCCATGTTGGATGCTGCACTCTGTTATTGGACGAGCTGAAGCGTGCCTTTAATGACCGATAACGACCACGGCCTTGCTTCTATTCAATGGGCCACGTGCTTTTGGGGAGAACATGTCTGACGAATTTAAACTTCCGGATATCGGCGAGGGTCTTGCCGAAGGAGAGATCGTCAAGTGGTTAGTCGCGGTGGGAGACACCGTCAACGAAGATCAGCCACTTCTCGAGGTGATGACTGACAAGGCAACAGTGGAAATCCCTTCGCCGCGTGCTGGCACGGTAGCAAGACTGAACGTCGCCGAGGGCGATGTGGTCCAGATTGGCACGACGATTCTATTGTTCAGTGATGGAGTGAATGCTGTTGCCAATGAGGCTGCGGCGGCGGATGTGAACGCGTCTCCCGGCGTTACCTCCGATGACCTCAAACAGGCGCGAGAACTTGCAAGAGCGGAACGCGACGCGGCCGAAGCCTCAAGAAGTGATCTGGCGCACGGGGAGAAAAAAACGGGGGGCGTGGCAGCACCTGCGGCCCGGCGCCTTGCCACTGAACTTGGCGTCGACATTGACAAAGTAAGCGGAAGTGGTCCCGGTGGGCTGGTGACCAAGGACGACGTCCGAAGCTTTGCTGATAGTGCCGCGCAGCCGCCGGATGTTGATCCTCCGGGCGCCACTGTGGACAGTGCTGCCCACGATGGGCCACCTCCAACCCCTAATCCTAATCTTAGTGAAGAACGGGTGGCGTTGCGCGGGCTACGACGCACCATCGCTGAGCGTATGTTGATTGCCAAAACGACGGTTCCGCACTACACGTATGTCGAAGAAGTGGACATGACCAAGGTGGTGACATTGCGGCGGGAGGCGAAGCCCAAGGCGGCTGAGCAAGGGATTAAGCTCACCTACCTGCCGTTCATCATTCGTGCTTTGGTGCTGGCCTTGAAGGACCACCCTTATCTGAACGCCAGCCTCGACGAAGACGCTGGGGAAATTGTACTCAAGCACTATTACAACGTTGGTGTTGCTACAGCTACTGATCGAGGTCTCATGGCTCCGGTAGTCAAGGGTGCAGACAGTATGGATCTTTTCGATCTTGCCTCTGAAATTACCCGACTCTCCGACGCCGCGCGCGATGGCAAGATCGCACTGGAAGACCTACAAGGAGGCACGTTCACGATCACCAGTACCGGTAACATCGGTGGCTTTCTTGCCACGCCGGTGATCAATGTTCCGGAAGTGGCGATTCTGGGGATCACCTCTATTCGTGAACGCCCTGTGGTAATGAATGGCGAGATCGTTATCCGCCACATGCTTAACCTATCTCTGTCGTGCGACCATCGGGTCGTCGACGGTGCGGTCGCTGCGTTATTCGTCCGTGATCTTGTTAAATTCCTGAAAGATCCCGGAGCCTAACCGATGACTAGCTTGTAGGGATGGAACTATGCCCGAAGACAAACGCGTAGACGTCGCTGTCATTGGTTCTGGACCGGGTGGATATGTAGCCGCGATTCGTGCCGCCCAGTTAGGGCTCAGTTCCCTAGTTATCGAAAAGGAATTTATCGGTGGAACTTGCCTGAATATTGGCTGCATCCCCTCTAAGGCACTGCTGGAAGCAACCCATAGGTTGTCGGCCATTCACGAGGCGAGCCAGTTTGGCATCGAGGTAAGCGACGTGTCAGTTGACTATCCACGCATGCAGGCAGAAAAGCAGAAGGTGGTTACGATGCTGACACGTGGTGTTGCTGGACTCCTCCGCAAGGGTGGCATCGACCTCTTGGAGGGGATTGGGCGGTTTAGAGGCCTGGGCGCGATCGAAGTGGACCTGGCTGATGGAGGCACCCAAGTTGTTCAGGCAGCGAACGCGATAATAGCCACTGGGTCGGCCCCAATGGAGATCCCGGGCATTCCGTTTGATGGGGAGACGGTTGTATCGTCCCGTGAAGCGCTCGAGTTCAATGAGATCCCCAACCAACTTGTGGTCGTTGGGGCGGGATATATTGGTCTTGAACTAGGCAGCGTCTACTCTCGGTTGGGTAGCAGCGTAACCGTGCTTGAGATGATGGATAAGGTCCTACCAGAGATGGACGAGGATCTAGGTGTTGCCGCCCACGAAATCTTTGCCAGACAGGGTATGGAGTTCCATCTTGGGGCAAAAGTTACTGGGGTGGAGATCGAAGAGAAGGAAGCGATCGTCCGTTACGAACTCGCCGGAAGCGAGAGCTATAGCACTGCCGACAAGGTGCTTGTCGCCACGGGCCGTCAGCCCTTCGTCGATAGGCTCGGACTCGAGACTGTAGGGCTCGAGCTTGACCCGCGCGGTTTTATCCCTGTCGATCCCGGTATGCGCACGGCGGTCGATGGTGTCTACGCAATCGGAGACGTTGTGCCGACGCCGATGCTCGCTCACGTTGCCATGGATGAAGGAATGGTTGCCGCCCAGTGCATCGCTGGGCAGCGGTCGGAGATGAACTACACAGCTATTCCGGCAGTGGTTTTTACCCACCCGGAAATTGCCTCGGTCGGCTTGAAGGAGCAAGAGGCGATCGACAATGGGCACACTGTTCGGACAGGGCGGTTCCCGTTCCGCGGCATCGGCCGTGCACGGGCCCGTCGCGATGTGGAGGGCTGGGTCAAGATGATCACCGATGCCGAGAGCGAGAAACTCCTTGGTGTTCACTGTATTGGTGCCGAGGCCGGCCACCTCATTCACGAGGCAGTTGTAGCCATGGCCTTCGGTGGTTCTGCCGAAGATATCGCGTTAACCGTCCACGCCCACCCGACATTGTCGGAAGCGATGAAGGAAGCGGCTCTGGCGGTCGACGGCCGGTCGTTGCACATCTAGCAGGGTGCTGCCATCGAAAATCTGTTTAACGCACGCCTTATTGGTACCGTGGAGCGTATCGTCTATGAGCAGGACGGTACCTCATGGGCAGTTATCCGTCTGCGTCTCGATGACGGCGATGTGGCAACAGCTGTGGGCGATCTCGCTCCGGTTTTCGAAGGCGAGCGACTCCAAATCGATGGTAGCTGGGTCGACGACGCTCGTTTCGGTCGCCAGTTTCGTGCGGACAAGTCGGTATCGGTGCGACCCACGGATGAAGTGGCGGTCGAACGCTACTTGGCATCTGGTGTGGTGCCCGGTATTGGGCCCGAGATCGCGAAGCGGATCGTTAAGATTTTCGGTGACCGAACCCTTGAGGTTTTCGACGACACTCCAGAGAAGCTCCTATCAGTTCGTGGCATCGGAAGGGTTCGTTTGCATCGCATTAAGGAGCGTTGGGGGGAACAAGCGGCTGAGCGAGGGACGCGAATTTTCCTGCAAAGTTTGGGACTTGGCCCGTTCCTAATCAATAAGATTCTCCGTGCTTGGGGTCAGGACAGCGAGCAACGGGTGCGCGAAAATCCCTACGCTCTAGCCGCCTCGGGCGAGATCCCTGGAATCGGATTTCGACGTGCTGACGAAATTGCCCGGCAGTTCCCGAAGTGGGGTTCAGAGACCGATGCGCGGGCCCGTGCGGGTGTTCTCCATGTGCTTGATGACCAGGCCACCCATGGGCATTGCTTTGTGCCATATGAACGTCTTATTCGGGTTGCCTGTGAACTCCTTGGAGTTGATGACGAGGACGTTGTCCGACGCGCGGTTGGCGGGTTGTTGGATGATGGCGATCTAGTTTCTGAACTGCTAGATGACGATGAAGTTGCGGCGTTGAGCCCGAAGGGTTCCAGCGAGGCCGAGGATGACCCGACGGCTGACGATGGACACCGTGCCGTATACAGGAGGGCTTTTCTGGAAGCCGAAAGACGCGTTGCGCGCCGACTACTGAAGATCGCTGCGACACCGGCCGCTGATGGCAAGCTAGGTGCTTTCTCCGAAGACCGAGCTGCCAAGGCGGTCGAGTGGGTTGAAGACCAACTCGGAGTTGAACTCGGGAGCGATCAGCGGAACGCGGTCGGGGTTGCTCTGTCCCAAAAGGTGCTGCTTTTCACCGGTGGCCCGGGTACAGGGAAGACCACTCTGATTGATGCGATCGTTCGTTGTGGGCTAGCGGTAAGCGCCCGTATCGCCTTAGCGGCACCGACTGGACGGGCGGCGAAGCGCCTCTTGGAAGCCACAGGCCATGCCAGCATGACAATCCACAGGCTGCTTGATTACCGCCCGCACGACGGCGGCTTTGGGCGCAATATGGCGTCCCCGTTGGAGGCGGACGTGGTGATCGTCGACGAGGCCTCAATGATCGATCTATTCCTGATGGATGCGCTGGTTTCCGCTGTGCCCCCCCGCGCGGTTTTGGTTTTGGTCGGGGATGCCGACCAGTTACCACCCGTTGGGCCGGGCGCCGTTTTGAGGGATCTCCTGGTATCAAAGGCGTTACCGACGGTGCGTCTCACTGAGATCTACCGGCAGGCGCGGCGTAGCCTTATCGTCCGCAACGCTCACCGGGTCAACCAGGGCGAATTGCCTGAGGGCATCGAAGGCATGAAAACATGGAACGAAGATGTCCTGCGGGATTTCTATTTCATTGGCGAGGAAGACGCTGATCGCGCCCGCGATATCGCTCTGGCATTGGTGTCGGAGCGTATTCCTGCCCGCTTCGGACTCGATGCTATGAGAGATATTCAAGTTGTCGCGCCGATGCATCGTGGTAAGGCGGGCGTGTCACGGCTCAATTTGACGCTACAGCAAAGGCTCAATGATGTCAGTGGCGGGCGCGCTGTTGGTGACTATATATTGCGCCCAGGAGATCGTGTCATTCAACAACGCAACGACTACGATCGAGAGGTATTCAATGGCGATGTGGGACGGGTCGCCGAAGCAGAGGCCCAAGGCTCGTTGACCGTTGTGTTTGATGGCCGACGTGTCGAGTACGATCAGGAAGCAGCGCGTCATCTTTCCCTCGCCTATGCGATATCGATACACAAAAGTCAGGGCAGCGAATATCCGGCTGTTGTTGTCCTTCTATTAACGGAGCATTACCCAATGTTGCAACGCAACCTTCTATACACAGCGCTGACCCGTGCCAAGAAGTTGGCAGTCTTGGTCGGGAGCCGACGCGCTGTGCGTCGTGCTGTTACAAACGCTGCGCCGCTGCGCCGTTGCACCCGTTTGGCACGGCGCTTGTCGGAACAGCCAACGCTGCCTGGGAGCAGTTCATGACCTCCAAGTTAGCGTTGAGCTATTTGACGGTTGGTGCATTTAGCGAGAATTCTTACGTTGTCGGCTGTTCGGAGAGTGGTTGTGGTGTACTAATCGATCCAGGTGGGGAGGTGCCAGAGCTGCTCAGAATGGCCGCTGATATGGGGCTGGAGATCAACGAAATCTGGTTAACTCACGCTCACCTCGACCACGTTCTCGGCTTGACCGAAGCGGTGGAGAAGACTGGTGCACCCGTTTGGCTCCACCCCGAGGATCGGTTCCTTTATGATGCAGCTCCACAGCAGGGCGAGGCTTTCGGTTTTCCGGTTGGGGTGCTTCCCAAACCTGCTGAATCGTTGGAAGCGGGGCAGCAATTGAAGCTCGGTGGCCACTCAGTCGAGGTGCTCCATGTGCCTGGCCACAGCCCCGGGCACGTTGCGTTTTGGTTCCCTGGGTCCCGACTGTTAATCGCTGGGGATGTTCTATTCGCTGGTTCCATTGGGCGTACCGATCTTCCCGGGGGCTCCTATGAGACTCTTATGGACACGATTCGCCAGGTGGTCGTTTCCCTTGGCGACGATGTCAGGGTGTTTCCTGGGCATGGCGATCCGACAACAGTTGGGGCGGAGCGCAGGTCGAACCCGTTTCTCGTCGCGGGATAGCTAAATGCCGACAAATCTTTCGCAGAGCACGCCGGAGGTTCACTTCGATGGCCTTGAGACGCTTTGGGTGCAAATTACCGGTACGCTGTGCAACCTGACCTGTACACATTGCTTTATCTCTTGCGCTCCCGACAATCACGCCCTTGAGTTTATGTCCCGGGAGAAGATCCTTGCCTACATCGACGAAGCTGCCATGCTTGGGGTCAAAGAAATCTATTTCACCGGTGGGGAGCCGTTTCTCCATCCGTCTGCCATCGAAATTCTCGACGATGCACTAGCGGTGGCACCGACCGTCGTGCTGACCAACGGTGTACTGATTACTGAGCGCACAGCCGCTTGTCTCAGTGAGATCGCTGATGCTTCTTTGTATTCACTGGAAATTCGAGTAAGCCTAGATGCTCCAGACGAGCAAGCTAACGACGCCATTCGTGGGCCGGGCGTTTTTCGCAAGGCGCTGCGTGGTGTCCGTCGTCTGGAGCGGGCCGGGTTAATGCCGATTGTCACCGCCTGCGAGTTGGTAGTTGAACAGGGTCCCGACGACGTGGCGATGATCACCGATCGTCCGATGGAAGGGCCCTTGCCGGTGGGTGTTAATCCTGAGCTCTTGCCGCCGCCACCGTCCGATGACCAGTTCTATAATCGGTTCCAGTCCTTGCTGCACGAGGAAGGTATCAAGCGGCCGAGGCTCAAGATCCTGCCCGTGTTTAACATGGGCATGCTGGAGGGGCGCCGGGCCGACCGGTTGTTGACCGAAGACATGTTGGAGGAGTTCGATACCGGGAACCTTCAATGCTCCTCCGCGCGTCTGGTCGCAGAAGATGGGGTGTACGCCTGCCCGATCTTAGCTGGGGAGTCCGGTGCGAGGTTGCCCGGCAACACCCTTGCCGAGGCTAATAAGTCAATCAGTTTGTATCACCCGTCGTGCACGACGTGTTTTGAAACCGGGATGACATGTCGGAATGACTGAACACGACTCAACCGGCAGTCTGGAGTGATCATCCCCATCGGATGGTCAGGGCGCCCTGCGGCGGTACGACGACGGCGTCTTTCGACCATGTTTACCACCGCGTAGCGCTGTTCGGAGGTATTTACAACAACTACTGGGCGCTTGAAGCGGTAATCGCCGATGCGGTCTCACGTGGTGCCGATCTGCTGTTATGCCTAGGCGACATGGGAGGGTTTGGCCCGAGCCCGGAGCGGATTGTTCCTCTATTACAGCGTGCCGGGGTTCCTTCCATAGCTGGCAACTATGACCAATCGCTTGCCCAAGGACTCGAGGACTGTGGCTGCGGTTATACCGACCCGGCTGACAACTATTACGCACAAATTTCTTACGCTCACACGTTTTCCAACACACCGGTGGAACATCGCGCCTGGCTCGGATCGTTACCACAGCAGGCCCGTGTTCAGGTCGGTGAACATTCAGTTCATTGTTGCCACGGTTCGCCGCGGCGAACCAACGAGTTTTTGTGGGAGACCGCTACATCCGACGCTCTATTAGAACGTTTCCTCCACGACTGCGATGCGGATGTGCTGGCCTTCACGCATACGGGCATCAAGTGGCAGCGGCGGTTGCGAGCTGCTGGGAGGGAGGCTCTTGCGGTCAACGTCGGCGTCATTGGAAGGCCTGAAAACGACGGGACGACGGGGGTCTGGTACACGATGATCGATGGCAACGACGGGCTCGACGTTCAATTTATTGGGATTGAGTATGACCATGAGCTCCTGGCTGCGGAGATGGTCGCCGAGCGCTTGCCGGAGGAGTTCGTCCAGACGACGCTCACCGGGTGGTGGACGACCTGCCTGGAAATTCTGCCCGCCAAGGAAAGGCTGCGGGGCCGTTATTGATCGACGCCACTTATTGTCGTTACGGGGGCAGAAACACTCACTTATGCACGCCAGCTCTAACTTTCACTATCCCGCGAGGTAGCGTTCCGCGTCGATTGCGGCCGCACATCCGTGGCCTGCGGCAGTGACCGCTTGCCGATAGTGGTGGTCGTGTACATCACCGGCTACGAAGACACCTTCTATTGGGGTAAACGGAAAATGGCGTCCGTCCGGCGCCACATAGCCCTGTTCGTCGAGACTGATGGGCGACTCTGTAAGTATCTCAGTATTCGGGTCGTGACCGATGGCAATAAAGCAGCCGTGTACTGAGAGGCTACCTTCTTCTCCGCTCTTGTTGTTGGCGATCCGGAGACCCTGTAACCCGTCTTCCGGATCACCCAGAAATTCGAGTACCTCTGTGTTCCAGAGAAACTCAAGTTTGTCATGGGCAAGGGCGCGGTCCTGCATAATTTTGCTGGCCCGCAGTTCGTCACGACGATGAAGCACGTACACTTTACTGGCGAAACGGGTAAGAAAAAGGGCTTCCTCCATGGCTGTGTCTCCGCCGCCGATCACGGCGATCTCCTGGTCACGGAAGAAGGCGCCATCACAGGTGGCGCAGGTTGAAACACCGTAACCGCGGAGCTCCATCTCGTTGGGTAGGCCGAGCTGTTTGGGTGAGGCCCCAGTCGCTATGATCAGAGCCTGGCACGAGTAAGTTTCATCATTTCCTGTTGTTACCTTGATTGGCTGCTTGGTGAAGTCAAGCGTTTTGGCACTCTGATAAGACAGGAATTCGGCTCCGAAGCGCTCTGCTTGCACCTTCATACGGTCTATGAGCTCGGGCCCCATCACACCGTCAGGAAAACCGGGAAAGTTTTCGACGTCGGTCGTCGTGTAGAGCTGGCCGCCGAACTCAAGGCCTTCGATAACGAGGGGTTTCAGGCCGGCGCGACCTGTATAGATTGCCGCCGTTAGCCCGGCACAGCCGGAACCAAGGATAATGACATTGCGGGGATCGTCCAAAGTTTACTCCTTGTAACTCCAGAACCTACAAGGATTGTACCGTCACAGTGTGGGCAAGAGAACTCACCGCTGTTACCGAGGATGGTGTATTGGCCGGTCTGACGCTATGCACTTGGTGGGTTCGGAAGTGCCTAAGTTTGGCATCCGGGTTGTCCCCTAACGGCTTCCTGCACGTTTTAGAAGTCTACCTGGCCGTGAGTCCATCATCTGGCCATCATCAATGACCAGGGTCCCATTCACAAGCAGGTAGTCGACACCCAGGGCGTACCGCATTGCGTCGGCCCCGAAATCTGCCTCATCCTCCAGTTGTTCTTCATCGAATACCACGAGATCGGCGATCATGCCGGGGGCCACAACTCCACGAGTGTAGAGGCCAAGCCGGTGTGCGGCCATTGAACTCATTCGACGTACCGCATCCTCAAGTGTCAGGACACCGTCTTCCCGAACGTACTTAGCGATCACTCGAGGAAAGGCTCCAAAAGCCCTTGGATGGGAACTCGCAGTTGTCGTCGGGTTCACCGGGGCCGCATCAGTGTCAATCATGACGAAGTCTGCACGAAGAGCTTGCCGTTTCTGCTCCTCGTTCATGCTCTTCGGATTCACACTAACGCCCCCAGTCTGTACGAGGTCAAAAAAAGCGTTCCAGGGGTCAGTACCGAGCACCTCCGCAGCACCAGTGATTGAGCGATTAATCACGTTCGGATCAACCGCTTCTGGAGCTGCAACAATCAAAACGTTATTCCAGTCCATACCAACATGGCGATACCAGTTCTCCCAATCTGAGGTGCCTTCAACCTCTGCCCTTAATTGGTTGCGCACCTCGGGATCGGAGAGTGTGGCCAGGAATGCATTGGTGCCCTCAGCATAGTGCCGAGGGTGCAGGAACGAATTGAGACCAATGCCATTACGGATGTAAGGGTAGATATCAGCCGTGACGTCCATGCCTTCTGCACGAGCAGAATCGATGAGCGCCAGGGAATCATCCATAAGAGGCCAATTGTCCTGACCAGCGGCCTTCAGGTGGTAGATATGTACAGGAACGCCAGCACCTTCCCCAATAGTGATTGCCTCTCGGATTGCCTCCAGGACCGCATGGCTCTCGTTCCTCATGTGAGTGAAATACACGCCGCCATACTCTCCAGCGACCCTTGTTAGTTCAATAAGTTCTTCTGTGCGAGCATACACAGCAGGCGGATATATCAATGATGTAGACGTTCCGACGGCGCCATCTTCCATTGCCTGGCGGACCAGCGCCTTCATCTCCTCAAGTTGCGCAGTTGTCGGTTGAACGTCTCTCTCCCCAAGTACCACACGCCTGACCTGCGTTAGACCAACATTGTGAACCACATTGATAGGAATCCCGAAGCGTTCCATGATTGCGAAATACTCTGCATACGTGTTCCAGCGGACCGTTTCACCGTCGATGATCAGAGGTGAACTCTGTGTCTCGGCACTCTGGGGTGCAGGAGACCCTCCTTCGCCGGAGAGGTATGTCGTGATTCCTTGGCGTAGTTTGCTCTCTGCGCTCGGTGGATCCGTGATGAGCACGAGGCTGGATTGCCCCATCATGTCGATGAAACCAGGACTCACAATACGATCTTTGGCCTCAATGGTACGAGCAGCATCCCTTCCGCTTAGAGAGCCGACCTCAGCAATCACATCGCCTCGAATGCCCACGTCAGCTCGAAACCAGGGATTACCGGTTCCATCTATGACACGAGCCCCAGTGATGAGCACATCGAACGGCACCTCTCGGTCGGATCCTTGTTCGCTCCCGCCCGATGGCACACACCCAAATAAGGTGACAATTGCAACTGAGGTAACAAGGGGAACGACCATGCTATGTATAGTGCGAGACATGAGTCCTCTTTTTAGACGCCCCAAGATCGGGGATTTGTTGAAATCGGGATCGTGTTCCAAATATGGGGGCCTGGTTGCTGATCTCATCAGCGTGACCCCATCATAGGAAGCCGCGTTAGAATCGCAGAGTCAACATACTGAAGGAGGATTCGATCGTGCAACCCGTAGCTTTAGTTACCGGCGGCGGCGTGCGTGTTGGGCGGGCTATTACATGGGCTCTAGCTTCCTCCGGCTACCGAATGGTGGTGAATTACCACACCTCTGCCACAGCGACCCAAACTCTCGTCGACCAAATTCGTGAAGGGGGTGGAGACTGTATCGCGGTGCAGGCCGACGTTGCTGACCGCTCACAGGTAGATCGACTGCTGGGTGCAACACTGGAGGAATACGGTGGGATTGATGTGCTGGTAAACAATGCTGCCATCTTCGACGAGCAACCTTTCCTTGAAGTCGATGACGACCTTTGGCAGCGTACTCTCGCCGTAAACCTGACTGGCTCCTACTATGTCGCTCAAGCAACGGCCCGCGTCATGGAACGCGGACGTGGTGGCCATATCATCAACATCTGTGGTACCGCTGGGATCGCGCCGATCGGCTACTACACGCCATACTGTGTTGCTAAGGCTGGCGTCGACATGTTGACTCGCTGCATGGCGGAGGCGTTGGCGCCCCATATACAGGTCAATGGGATCGCTCCCGGCACCGTCCTTTTTCCTGAAGGAACAACTCAGGAAGAGCAGCGTCGGGTAATCGAGCGAATTCCTGGTGGAGCGATCGGCCGGCCTGAAGACATCGCCGCCGCCGTCTGCTTTCTTACTAGGGCGCCATCCTATATGACGGGTACTATCATCGCTGTAGATGGTGGTGCTGGTCTTGGGGTAGCGTGACGGGCGGATGAGTGCCTCTGGGATTCGCATCGTGTTAATCGGTGCAGCAGGATACCTGGGTACCGTGTTGGCTCGACGTTGCGTCGAAAATGAGGCAGAGGTTCTCGGGCTCGACATTCGATGCCCTGGAAGCAACTGGCCTACGCAGGCCAGCTTTGCGATCCATGACGTGACTGATTCATCACTGGCAACCCGACTGAACGATTTTGCCCCAGACGTGCTCGTTCACCTCGCCTGGATCTTCGACCCAGTTCACGATCAGCAGTATGAAGCACGTGTTGATGTCGATGGGACCCGCAATGCGTTCGAGGCCGCCGCCGCCGCCGGCGTGCGCCGGATTTTCTACCCGAGCAGTACCACCTCCTACGGTATCGATGTGAATCGGTCGCGCCCATTGCTCGAGTCCGACCCGCCAGTTTCTAATCCGACCTATCCTTACGGTCGATTCAAGGCTGAGGTTGAGCATTGGCTTCCCGAATTCCGCGAAGCCAACCCGAGTATTGATGTCGTTGTAGCGCGTACTTGCATCGTGATGGGAGCTCACACAAAGAACATCGTCACCCATATCACCGGGTGGCCGGTAATGTTTCGGGTGGCCGGAGCGAACCCGCCGATGCAGTTCATGCATGAGACGGATGCTGCGGACATGATGTGGTGGGCGATTACCGAAGCTCCCGCTGGCACGTTTAACGCAGCCAGTTCCGGGGTTGTGTCGTACAAGGAGATCTGCAAGATGGCAGGCCGGCTGTGCATTCCTCTCCCTGCGTTTTTGCTATATGCCGCCGTTGAATTCGGGTGGCGCCTTCGTCTCCTGCGTTTCCCCTCAGGATTACTTGACTACATTCGTTACCCGTGGGTGGCGGATACGGTTCGCATGACCGAAGAACTCGGTTTCCGCCCGAGGTTTAGTAGTCGTGACGCGCTCCAAGCGTACCTGCAAGCGAGCGGTTCTCAACGGTCCCAGGAGACACCGAAAAGGATTAGATGAGTGTTGATTCCTGGGTTAGTTTCTGTGGCCCCCTTGTTGGACAGGTGATGGAATCGATACTCACCACCAATCGCAAGTTCGTCTTGGACTAAGTATTGCAGCCCGAGTCCGACCTGCGGCGTGAAATTGCGAGTCGTTTCGCCGGGTGGCACCTGCTCGTCTGTGTACAAGATACCCGCACCACCGAGGAACATCGGTTGCCAACGATTTGTGGTCCATGTGTAACGGAACAAGACATTGAGTCCCAATCCCGAGGCACTCGGGTCTTGATCGATCCAAGCTTTGACGCCCTCGACCACTAGCGCAACCTTTCCACGCATCCACATAGGCAACGGGCGACCTCGGTAAAATTGTGGCTGCCAAGCCACCCGAACGATGACCTGCGAAATTGAAGTTGGTGTGCGCGCCACATCATAGACTTTGCCGTTGCCCCAGCTAAGGAGAGCACCGATCTCGAGGGTGTCAGGGTTTAACCCTGCGTCACCCGGGATGGTTTGAGCCGTTTGAGGCACATGGATGCTGGCCTGCAACGTTGTTGCTTGAATGGCACCGCAAGCGGCTAAGGTAATCAGGGTTGAGGCAAACATATTGTCCTGCAGACGTCCTCGATAGTTCCTCTACTGTTGGGTGTGATCGAGTTACTCGGATCAGTAGTCATTCGTGAACCTTCCCTCGATCGAGTTACTGTCAAGGTCTTCTCGCCACCCTTCCTGGCGTGAGGGTTCTGTCACCCGAAGATAGGCAAGAAAGACGACCGCGAGCGTGGTGATTGAAACACCCATAATTAACCACAAATGCTCGGTATAGGTGGTTTCGTTAAAGATCAGTGGAAGGCCGAACAAGGCGATTAGGTTGTTCAGCCCGTGCGCCAGGATGGCAGGGTACAGTGAGTCCGACCGCCATACCAACACAGCGAGGTAGGCGCCGACGAGCCCCACTGGTAGCAAAACGATCGGGTTTAGGTGGAACAAGGCGAACAATACGGCGCTTGCAATGATTGCTGAAATCCAGCCGCCGCGATGCCGCAACAGGTTTAGTAACAGCCCGCGGAAAAGAAACTCTTCACAGATCGCTGCGGTTATTACGGCTGCAAGAAATAACATCAATAAATCGAAGTTAGTCTCGGTTGCCACGAACTGCTGTACGATTTCTTCCATCATCTGCCGGGTCGGCGAGTTTTCTGGAAGCTGGTTGGTGATGGCGAACTGCATTGCGCCGCCGGTTGCCTGCAGAGGAATTGCGGCACCCATCGCCATGTAATAGTGGATTGCCTTAGCTGGGCGCAGGGCGAACGCTTGGCGGACCGGTATCTTCATCATTTGGACAAGCCACAGCGAAAGTCCAAGAAGGCCGAGAAACTGAGCCACCATGAGAGTAACGCGAGAATCCAGACCGGCCAGGGAAAGCAACCCTGATAGCGTGATGTACACCAGCAGCGCCAGACCGTATATAACGAGGGCGACACGGCGAGACGAAACCGCGGGGGGCCAGGGCATAGCTTCTCCGCTGTAGGAATTAGAAGTGGCGCGTTATCGTAACATCGCCTCGGACCCCATTCTTAAGACGATTGTCTCCTCAGCCCCAGTCTAAAAGGCGATGAGTATGGAACGAACACCAACCTCTCCAACCCCCTATAGTGCTCACCTGGGTATCGAAATCGTGGAAACTGGCGACGGAACTGCGTTATTGCGGTTGCCGCTGCTGGAGCACATTTGCAATCGTCGGGGTGTCGTCCACGGTGGTGCACTCGCGTCGTTGCTCGATTCAGCCCTAGGCGCAGCAGTGATCTCGTCGATTGATCACGAGGAGTGGTGTGGAACCCTCCAGCTTTCGGTGCAATATAACGATCCCGCGCGTCGTGGGCCTTTGGTCGGCGTCGGACGTGTTGTGCGTCGAGGTCGCCATGTTGCCTTTGCTGAAGGCGAGGTAACCGACGGCGAGGGCCAGATTGTGGCGAGAGCCCACGGAACTTGGGTGATTTGGCCGGGGCATCCAGATGGTGAAGCTACTTCCAGTTAAGCTCCCGCGTGCTCTGGCTGGAGCCGCCTATTCGTATATCAGGTAGCGCTCACGGATTTCGAGGAACTTAGCCAGATCAGCAGCCCAGGTGGCAGCTATCTGGGTTGCTGAAAGTCCGGACCGGAGTTGGTAGATGACCTCGGGGCGACCCCACAGCCTTGGGAATTGCTCCAAACTCCAGGTTTCACCGTGAAGTTCGTGGAGCGTAGTGGCCAACGTGATTGCAGTAAGGCCAGCCGTAAACGTGTCTCGGTTGGTGAGGATTATGTCAACGCCGTGGCAAAGTTCACTAGCATAAACGCTGGCCATCGGTGTGCGGTCGTGAGGCACAAAGCGGACCCCTGGCAGGGCTGCAGCGTTGAGTGCTTCCGCTAGCCGCTGCGCGTCGATCCACGGCGCGCCGAACCACTCAAACGGTTCTTCGGTGCCGCGACCCACAGACACATTGGTAGTTTCAAGGGGCCCGACGGCAGGATAAAGCGTCGCCTGGACCAGGTTGCGTATGTTTGGTGAAGGGTTTGTCCACTGTAACCCGGTAGCGTCATACCAATCAGTGCGCCGCCAGCCAGCTATTTCCACAACGGTTAAATCGGCGCCGATACCGCGTTCTTGGTTGAAGTAACGGGCCAATTCACCGATCGTCATTCCATGGCGCACGGGTATTGGTGCGTAGCCGACGAACGACAGTTCAGACTCATCGAGCAACGGACCCTGAACGTAAGCTCCCGCAATTGGGTTTGGTCGATCAAGGACAACGAATGACAGACCATGGGCGGCAGCTTCTTCCATCGCGTAAGCCATTGTTGTTGCGTACGTATAAAACCGCGTACCGATGTCTTGGATGTCAAATACCAGGGCATCGAGCCCGTCTAGCATCTCACTAGTTGGTCGCCGGGCTTCTCCGTATAGGCTGTGGACTGGTAGGCCGCTCGCATTGTCGCTGCTGCTCGCGACACTGCCTTCCTCTATGCCTGAGAAACCATGTTCAGGGGAAAAAATGGCTACAAGGTCGACTGATGGTTCCGCTCGGAGCACATGAGCAGTGAGTTCTCCGCGGTTGTTGCGGCCGGTCAAGTTGCTGATTAGGCCGATGCGCTTACCCGCTAACGGGGCGAAACCGCGCTCGCTCCAAACGTCGATACCGACACGCGTTCTAGAAGTCTCCTGGCTAATGAGGTCCTGGGAAGGCTGCGGAGCTGCAGAAGGGGCGGTCGCGATCGAGACAAAAACTAACGCTGCAAGTATTGAAATCGTCGCTTCACGAATCATTCTCAGGACATTTTTCCCCATGTTCGAACCATTACCAAACCCTCACACTTTCACCATGGTCTGTTAGACTGCCTTTCCCGGGGCGGAGGTGTTCACGGAGGCTCAGAAATCCTCTAGTAGGTGGGTCGGCACATGAACCAATCCAGCACGGCGAATCTTAACCCGCGCGGTCTGTACATAGTCAGCGCGTTGATGGTGATGTTGGGTTTATTGGCGCTGTTTCCGGAAGGATCACTTCCGCCGAGCGCCCAGCCGATCAACAAGCCTGGAAATCAGGGACCACAGGTAGCTTCTCTTGTGGCGTCCCTAGATCCTCGCGTGGCGCTGCCCCCGGACGCAGCCGCATGGGTTGAGTCGACACTTGCGTCAATGACCCTTGAGCAGCGTGCTGGCCAAGTGATGATGGTTCGTGCCTTTGGCGAGTATTACGCCGCCGATGCTGCCCAACGTCTTCGCCTAACAGGAATGGTCCAGTCACTTGAACTCGGTGGTGTAATTTTATTTCGTTCCGAGGCCTACGAGGCCGCGGCCTTGATTGCGGACCTGCAGCGAACAGCAACTAACTTCGGTCAGCCGCCCCTATTGGTGGCTGCTGATTTCGAATGGGGTGCCGAATTTCGGGTCGGTGGGGCAGTGCCGTACCCCACCGCGATGGCGGTTGGTGCCACGGGTAACATCAAGGCGGCCGAATGGATGGGTCGTGCCAGTGGCCGTGACGCCCGCGCTCTCGGCATCCACTGGATCTTTGCCCCGGTTGCGGACGTTAACAGCAACCCTAGAAACCCTGTCATCAATGTGCGGGCGTTCGGAGAAAACCCGGACCAGGTCGGTCGTTTCGCCGCCGCATTCATTTCCGGGGCTCAGGCTTCCGGATCGATGGCGACCGCAAAACACTTTCCAGGACACGGTGACACAGGAGTCGATTCGCACATTGACATGCCTGTCTTGCGCGTCGACAGTCAGCGGCTACAAGCTGTCGAATTGGCCCCGTTTCGTGCAGCCATCGAAGCTGGTGTTTCATCAATTATGACAGCGCATCTCTCGGTGCCGGCCATTACCGCTGATGAGCATCTACCGGCGACGTTGTCGCATGCGGTACTTACTGACCTGTTACGGAACCAGCTCGATTTCAAGGGTTTAGTGGTTACTGACGCGATGGAAATGGGTGGCATCAATCGGCATTGGTGGAGTGGCCAAGCAGCCGTGCAAGCATTGGCTGCAGGGGCAGATATGGTGTTACTCCCTCCATTTCCTAATGCCGTGCGGGATGCGATCGTTCGTGCTGTTGAGAGTGGCGAGCTTTCGGCGGAACGTCTTGATGCGGCAGTTCGCCTTGTTCTTCAGTACAAGGCGCGCCTTGGTCTCCACCTGAGTTTGGCCGAAGCATCGCTGGCTGACTTGCCTAATCGATTCGCACCTGCGTCGGATGCGTTACGTGCCGAGGAGGTGGGAGTAGCGGCGGTCACGCTGTTGCGGGATCGCAACGAGATTTTCCCGCTTGACGCACGGGATAGGCATCGCGTGTTGGTGGTTGGCATTTCCGACACCGACGCCCCGGTTGACGTGACGACGTTGTCAACTTCGTTGCGGGAGAGCCTCGAGGATGTGACTAGCCGGAGCATCGACGGGCGTACCAACGGAGAGGAAGTGGCGGCTTTAATGGCTGAGGCTTCGCGTGCCAGCGTCGTGGTGATGGCGGTGCGTGCCCGGGTACGTTCGAATCAGGAAAAAATTACGCTTCCGGAAAAACAGCAGCGCTATGGCCAGATGCTCTCAAGTCTCGATGTCCCCGTGATCATGGTTGCATTAGGTAGTCCGTATGTGGTCGGTGCGTTTCCCGATGCTGGTGCGGCGGTGGCTGCGTATGGATGGTCCCAACCGTTACAGCGCGCTCTGGCGTCGGCATTTACGGGAAAGACCACTTGGGATGGCCAGTTGCCGGTAACCGTGCCGGGTGTTTATCCGCTCGGATTCGGCATCAAGAAGCCTGTCTTGGATGCTGCGCTTGAAGTACCTAGGTTGGACACCAACCCCGAGCAATCAGAATCGCCCGAAACGCTTACCCCTGAAGATCTGTCATCAGCGCGGGATTCCCTACAACAATTTGTGGAATCAGGAGGGTTTCCGGGTGCCGTTTACGCCGTTGGGCATCGTAACGTTCTGGTTGAATTGGGTTCAATCGGAAACATGAGCTATGAGGTTGGTGCGGCGCCGATGCCGGCGGACGCGGTATTTGACCTCGCGTCGTTGACTAAGGTGATTGCAACGACGACGATAGCGATGAAAGCAGTTGAGTCTGGTCGGCTTCGTCTTGACTATCCGGTGCAGGCCTATATCCCGGGGTTCATCGGTGGCGGCAAGGAAGCGGTTACTGTTCGTGATCTGCTTTTGCATGTTTCGGGGTTGCCTGCCTACATTCGCTTCTTTCTTGATTATGACCCCGAACAATTGGGACCCTCGACCCGCGTCGACATCCTGCGTCGCATCGAGAACACTGCTCTTGAATCCGTTGCGGGAGAACGTTACGCGTATTCGGACCTTGGCATCATCCTGCTCGGCGAGATCCTTGATCGTGCACTCGGTGAGAGCTACCAGGCACACGCCATGCGGGAAATTTTTGGACCGCTCGGCATGACGCAAACACGTTGGAATCCTCCAGAAGAGTGGCTTGGAAAGATCCCCCCGACTGAGCAGGATCCATGGCGCGGCCGTATGGTGCACGGTGAGGTCCACGACGAAAATGCTGCCGCGATGGGTGGTGTTTCATCACATGCTGGGTTGTTTTCTACTGCTAGTGACCTGGCGGTCTTTTCCCAGATGTTGCTCAACGGTGGTACCTATGATCATGTCCGGGTGCTGCGGCGATCGACCATTGACCGCTGGACGCGCAGGCAGAATAGGCCAGAGGGAAGCAGTCGCGCCATCGGTTGGGATACCGCCCATCCCAGCCAGAGCTGGACGATGTTTTCCGAGGCGGCCTTTGGGCACACTGGATTCACTGGCACATCAGTATGGATCGACCCAAACCGTGATCTCTTCGTGGTCTTACTGACCAACCGTGTACACCCGACGCGCGAAAATACGCAGATCCGGGAGGCCCGGATTGCATTTCACCGCGCCATTGTTGAGGCCGTCGACCGGCTCAGGTGAGTGGCGAGAGGTGGTGCCGACACGGGCTGGCTATCCACTGCTGGGTTTGTCCTAGTTTCGCAGGTTGCCGAGGGTAAGGCGTCGTGACCCCAATTACTGTCAATGCTCTAATTGTCGCAGCCTACTTCGTCCTGACGCTGTGGATTGGACGTCGATTCTCTGGCCCCCAAAGCTCACTTGACGACTACATGTTAGCCGGGCGGAACATGCCGTGGTGGGCGGCAGCGTTCTCAATAGTCGCTACCGAAACCTCGACACTGACTTTCATAGGTCTTCCAGGGATCGCTTACGGCGGCAACCTGACTTTTTTGCAGGTTGCTCTGGGTTACGTAGTAGGGCGTTTCTTCGTTGCCGGGGTTCTCGTGCAAACCTATTTCAACGGTCGCTTCAGCACTGCCTACCAAGTGCTCGCCTTGCGTTTTGGCAGCATCGCCCAGACGACAGCGGCGCTGGTGTTCGTTGTCAACCGTGTGATGGCGGATGGGGTGCGTTTGTTTGCCACCGCGCTGGTACTTATCGAATTGTTGCCTCTGGGTGTACCAGCGGTTGCTCGGTTGCCGGTTTCGATTGGCCTGATCATCGGGGTGACCCTCTACTACACGGTTCGCGGGGGGCTGCGTGCTGTGATCTGGAACGACTTCGTGCAGCAGATCATCTACGTGGGTGGGGCTGCTCTGGCAGGGTGGATTCTGTTGCACCGTATTCCCGGAGGCTGGAAGAACGTGACGGTCGAACTTGCCGAAGCTGGCAAGCTCCAGTGGCTCGATCTCAGCTTCGATTTCAGTGTCGAGTTTTTTGCCGTGCCATATACGTTTTTGGGAGGAATCATTGGTGGGGCTGTACTAACGGCCGCGACCCACGGAACCGACCAGATGTTCGTGCAGCGTCTGTTGGCAACTGGCTCTCCGAAGCGTGCCAAACAAGCTGTCATAGCCAGCGGCATCCTAGTGTTTGCTCAAGTCCTTTTGTTCTTATCGATCGGTTCCTTGTTGTACGCGTTCTATGAGGCTGTACCTCCAGCCGTTCCGTTTGCCAGTAATGACAGCGTATTCCCCCGTTTCATCGCCGAAGAACTACCATTGGGTCTCGGTGGTTTGGTAATCGCTGCTGTCTTCGCTGCGGCTATGTCGACTCTTTCGTCATCGCTCAGCTCGTTGGCGTCAACAAGCACGATCGACCTATGGCGCCGGTCGGTAGGCGCTAGGCTGCAAGATGAGGTTCACGATGATGATGACGAACAAGCGATGCAAGACGCGTTGACAATGTCTCATCGCTTCACGGTCGCATGGGCGGTTGGCCTCGCTCTGGTTGCCTTCGTGGCCCAAGCTTGGGGTTCAGTGCTGGAGGCCGGCCTGACGATAACGTCAGTTACTTTCGGCGCGGTTCTTGGGATCTTTCTCGTCGGACGGGCCGGCTGGCGCTTGGGTGAATACCAGGCGTCGATTGCCATGTTTGTCGGTATCAGTGTGCTTTTGTGCGTCCACGTTCAGGGAAGTATCGCCTGGACGTGGTACACGCTGCTTGGCGCTCTGGTGACGATCGCGTGCGCTGGCCTTTTTTCGCTGTTGAACGGCCGACCGCACATCACTGGTGACAGTGTTTGAGGCGAGCAGTGCGGATTGTCGTATAAGTGATGCTTGTGAGATCAGTTGAGGAGCGTCACCGTTCGAAAGTTATCTCGAGGTTCACCGGGCGGTATCGAAGGCCACTGCCGGGAATCGTGACGTCGATCGTTGCAATGCCGGCGTCTGGTTGAGTGGGGTATACGTCCGGTAGGCCTGTTACCTGGCTCACCCTCCATGGGGTGGCCAGCCTAAGCGTATACGTGCGTCCGGGCACTCCTTCGATTTGGATGGCCATCACACCGCCGAGGTACCGAGTTCGGATTACTCGGAGACGACTAGAGGATGCTCCCTGCTGCAGGTAAGAACGAGCCTCGGTTAGCCGGTCGGGAATTGGTGAGATCAGACGCGGGAAGGGTTCGTGGACAAACGTGACTGTCGAAAGATCGGCTGTGGGCCTGATAACGACAGTTGCTAGCCGGTCGGGTGGGTGTTGCTCGATGATGAGTTCTTCGATGATCTCGGCGCCAATAACGTTAGCGTCGAGAGAGATGTCGACGTCGATCGGGACGTGAGTGCTCAACCGTAATTCTGTGTCGCGGTTACCTCGCCAGCGGTCAACTTGAAATTGAACCCGATCCGCAGTCTTCCGCACTTGTAAACGGAACTCCCTATCGCCGACCCGGACTCGGTCTACATTTACCCTGCTCCAGTTAGCTGGCAGGTGGGGGCTGATGCTCACTGAGTTGTTTAGGGCATCGGGACGTATACCGAGCATCCCCCAGATCACCGGCAAAACGGTCATTGCCTGTGAAGCGGCGGCGTGGGCAACGCCGCCCTGGGGCGCCAATATATTCTCATCGAATGCTGCGCTAGCGTAGCCGGGGTTAGCCTGCTCAAGCAGAAGCAGATTGGTATAGGCATGTGCAAAGCCTGAATCTGGGCGATGGTTTCCGTATTCAGCAAGAGCGGCCCAGCCAGTGAACACTGGACTGACCAATCCAGCGGCAACCGTCGGCAGGCCTGTGGGTGGTGGCTCGGGAATAAGGGCGGTCTCATCGACGGATACCTCGGGGGGTGGTGCGTGAGACAATAAACCAACACCCCAGTCCCGAGAGAACTCGGAGCTAGAAAACGAGTCAAGTGCCGGGATCGCGAAGCCGGGATCAAGTAGTCCGAAAATCATTGGCACCGCGGGTAACACGGTACGCTCGCCAACGAAAGATCCATCAACCCTCTTAGCAAAGCTAAAACGCCGCTCGGCAGGGTTCCAGAATTCGTCGTTAAGGATTACTCGGACGCGAGCCGAAGCTTCACGAGCACGGGCAGCATCGTCGCTCTCTCCCAAAAATTCGGCTAGACGTGCGGTTGCGTCGAGGGCGGCGCCCCAGAGGCCAGCGAGATGGATCGTCGTTTGCACCACGTTGTCACTGCTCCAGCGGTCGAGTTCGCTGAGGCTGTTGATCAGCCCATCGTTTTCGTAATCGATGCCGTAAAGGAATGCGACTGCATGTTGTGCTGACGGCCAGAGCTCTTCCAGGAGGGTCTCGTCACCCCAGGTACGAACATGATTCTCGAGGGCGATCAAAAACAGTGCAGTATCCGAAATCCGGTTTGCGATAACCTGATGAGTTGCATTGGTCGAGGTTGGTATCCGACCATCGATGCCTTGGTACTGTGCCGCGAGCCGCAACGTCTCGGCGGCAGGTGCCTGATCCCCGTAGGCATCAGCGGCCATCGCAGCCCATAGCGTACCGGTACCAAAGGCGTTCGGTGTCGCTACCCAAGCGTCCGCTGGGTCCAGGGATCCGAAACCTGAGATCATCCCGTCGCCAACGTTGGGCAACTTTGTTCGTAATGACTCGATGCCAATCTTTGCCCACTCGAAGGTCTTCTGGAAACCATTTCCTGGGACCTGCAAGCTCATTGTCCTCCGGCCGAGAAAGTCACGATAGTAGTCAGCATTGTCCACCCAGGCGCGCCCTGGCGCTGCGATTAACTCTTCAAAGGCAGCGTCTACGTTTAAGTCAGTCTCGGGCCCACCGACAAAGACGATTGGAAGCAACGAAGAGCTGTTCGGCTTGGTTTCGACGCGGACCTGCAAGGCGACATTGGAGGCATCTGGCGACGCAGGACCGGTTCCCCCTACCCATTCTTCGGGAGTTCGTAAGGGGGCAAGCAGGCCCGTTTCGTTGAGATGTTTATCGGGTTGAAAGCCTAGGATGTGGGCCGGGGTTTCACGGCCAAACCCCGCCTTGACAGTGAACCCAGTCTTGTCTCGCCACACTACGGCCTGCGCACCATCGTCCCAGCCGATCTCTGTGTTATCGACTTTAGTGTTTGTTTGTGCCGAACCTGTTGTATGTTGTGCTTCCCATGTTGCGATGATCTCAACGGCTGCTGGGCTACGTATAACCAATAGGCCGACGAGTGCCGTGTACCGCCGGTCGACTGTGAGGTATAAACGTATGTTGAGTTCGCCGTCGTTGTAGAACAGCTCAGAGCCCTCCGGGCGAACAGTGAACGTACGGTCGCCGGACTCGGGATCGTCGAGCCACGTTACGCCGCGATCCGGCCGCACGATGCCGAAACGGAGCTGGCGCAATAGTAGAAGGGGATGGACCCGGAAGGTATCGACGTGGCCCAGCTGTGACCCGACGGCGACAGCCTTCGGCGTTGCCAGCGTGAACGGCATTTCTGCGTCCGGGTATCGCGGAATCTCCGGGCCTGATGGTCGGCCTTCCACCATATTGAGCACAATTTCGGTATCGGCGACTGGCGGCAGGGACGTGGCTGGGATCGGTACAGCCTCGAAGACCGGCGAATTGTAAGCCCCATAGAAAGCGTCCGGACCTGTTGTATTGTCTGTGTCCGTTACTGGCACAACGACTCCCGGCCCGGAAGAATTGGACGCGGCACGTGTTCCCAGATAGTGGAGCGCATCAGCTGCTAGGCGCTCAAGTTGTGGTCGGTTGTGGTTGTCACCGTCGGAGAAATAGAAATGTGCTCCAAGTGTCAGTACACTGCCGCCGCTGCCAAAAAACGTAGATGGATACTCAATTCCTACCTTGGGTGGTGTCTCCATAGCACGTTGAGTTTTGTGCACCGCCCAGACGTGACCGGTTGCCGGCCATCGATCGCCCGTGTATGCGACCGCCGGGCGGGGAGGAGAGGAATTGTTCGCCGAGGTGAAGAGCACACCCCAGAACGGATCGAGTAGAGTATGGTCGCGACGCGATTGGAGGCCACTGAGTTCCGATTCCGACGCAAAGAATGCATTCATTGACACGGTATCGGGTGGGGCAGGCTCGATTTCGAGAGGAACAACGTACGAAGCTGCTATCAGGCTGAATAGAGCGGTGCCGCCAGCCCTCAGGTGATTACGGACGGCCTGCAGGTTGCCGGGGCGCACAGCAACCGACGGAAGTGCTTCCTCTGAGGCGTAGTGCCACCAGAGGACCGTGTTTTGCGGCAACTTAGTGTCCGGAAGGTCAATCATCTGGACCTGTTGGACATTGAAGTTTTCGTTGTTCCGCAACCAGGCCCAGGCTGCGGCTTCTTCAGGTGGCAGGGCGGCTAGTGGTGAGTTGGTGAGAAATACAACAGATGGCAGCGTGGGATAACCGGGTATTCTGGTGCCATCGGGAATCTCAATGAGGCTTTCGTCACAGGCAGCGGTAAACAGAACCGAAACCAGCAGTAGTGTTAATAGGCGCCAGGACATCAGCGTATCGGTGCAGCGACCACCTCAATCGGCAATCGCACGATCTTGTGCTCGTCAATCGGCGGATCTGTTATAACGAGCTGAACGAAATACCGTCCCGGTGGCATTCCTGCAGGTAGAGGAACCATCCCTCGATGGACGCCCCCCACGGTGGGGCGCATGGCAAGGGGAAAGAGGCGGGCCCCCTGCTTCCCCTTATCTGGACCGGCAGTTTCAAGAAACACCTGGCCCGACAGGATCGGCCGCTGTCCACCGTATACCTCGACAAGGGCGACAACGTTGTCGCCGGGCACAAACCGGCCGAGGACGACGGGGTGTGCCCGGCCAGCATCGTCAACGGTGACGAGCAGTGGATCACTAATCCCCCATTCGTCTTCGTCCGTATATGGCGGGACCTCGATCTCAACTGATATCGCTCCGACCCGACCGGTGACGTTATCAACGACGGCGACGTTGAAAGTGTAGGTGGCTGGACCGAGAGTCCACTCATGCTGGTAGGCGAGATAGCCTACCAGCCTCGGCGTGACTGGTTTGTCGTTTACGGCTTCAAAATGCCCCTCGTCAGTCGAACGCGCAATCAGCTGCTCGTGAGCTTCATCGATTTGTTGTGTGCCTTCAAGTGCTATCGAGTGGAGGTCCAGCGAAATACGGCGCTCGCCGTCAGGAGTTAGCATCATGCCGATCTCGGAACCTTCAACTGCAACCGCAAGCAGAACGTTCGGGCTTCCATCCAGCCGTTGTGAGCTAAACGCCTGGGCCGTGACCGGAAGGTCGGTCACCGTGCCAGGAAGCGCTAGTCCTGCCGCGATCAATCTCCGGACCCTGTCCTTGGGGGCATGATCCGTGTAGCCACCCCGAGTTCGCACAGTGGTGTCTTCGCGAGATACTTCGACGTGGATCTCGTGGTAGTCACCGTCGCTATCGAGGGAGGGCGGCTCATAGGTGAGCAGATAAAAGCGGCTGGTATCGGTTTCAATATCCTTGAGGACCGATTGAATATCGGTCGCTTGGATGAACGCTTTGCCTCCAGTCTCGTCTGATGCTATGCGCATTGAATCACGCAACCCGTCTAGAGACTGTTCTACCGCAGGGGTGCTTAAAAGAGCCGCCCCCTGGCCGAGTTGGGAGTCGACACCGATTCTGCGAGTCTCGTGCAACAAGGAGGGATCAACCGAGTATATGCTGACATTCGAGTCGTTGGCGGCCCGGTGCAAGGTCTCTTGGGCAGCCTTGATCTGCGGATCAGGTGACACAATGTCAAAGCGAGCCCCGGCCATTCCCTCACTATCGGGGTTTACGTCCTGCGCGAAAATTGCGGTGTAGGGCCCACCCTGCATAAGTTTGATGCCTGTCGAGACCCACACCATTGCCGTGCGCCCGGGACGCGCCCAGAGGGCATCGGCAAAGCTGGTCAAGAGTTGGTACGTGGCCAGCGTCCGATTACGCTCCTCAGCTTCGAACGTACGTGCCTTGGCAATGGCGAGCTGTCGCATTGACTCACGAGCTGAGGCCGTATTCATTAGGTCTTCAGCGATCTCGTACATCCGCTGGTTTATCGACGTTCCGAAAAACGGAGCCTCGCGCACCGTTGCCGCAGCCGAGTGCATTGCTTCGGCGTCGTAGCCGAGCGGCGCGAGCTCTTGGAGCCGACCGACGTTGTCTACGAGATAGGTGGCACGAGGGATCTGAGGATTGTCGGTTTGTTTCAGCAAGTTTTTCCAGGCGTCGCCAAAACGTGCCCTCGCTTGCGGGCTTAGGCTCGGACCGTCAATGAGAAAAATGATGCTGCCTAACTCGCTCACCGCTGAAGGAGAGACTTGGCCTGTTGTGCTGTCGGTTGCTTGAATAGCTGTCAGCGTGGTTTCACGATCGCGGAAGATGGCTTCATCGGAAACGACTCCCTCCAGTTCATGTTCATCGAACAACGAGTGGACTCGCCCTGCGGGAAGATCAACAAGCTGGAGGTTGAGGATCTCCTGTTTCCTTCCGTCTTCCAGGAGGGTGAACTCGTCCGGGCCTAGGTCGGCGACGAAATTACCGTCGCGATCCGTGACGATTACGTCGACTCGCACCCGCGAGACCATGGCATCGAACATTTGTGGTTGCGAGCTCTGGGGGATGCGACTGGGATTCTTGAGTACTCGGGTGGGGCGTCCCCTCTGGTTGGTACGCATCTGCAGTTGGTCGGCGACTGATGCTGCCGGTAACGTGAGTGCCCCGAGAACGATACTCACGCGCAAGATGCGGCCTGGAATGCGAACGTGTTGCATTCTTCAAGAAACCGGGTCGGGACGGCACGAAGCCAAGCGAAAATAGCCCTAAGGTAGCGACTTGAATACGAATTCTATCATCGGATGGGTCGCAGGCGTGAGGGGCAAGTGTCATCCTGTCGAGGGATTCGAGTGGCATATTATTTATGAGTTGACCCTGATTTCGATAACAACCCCCAAGAAGATCCATTGAGTGATTTACCCACCATGGCTGAACGTAATCGGACCCGCGCCGTCGCTATCGGTTCGGTGACCGTGGGTGCTGGTAGCGCCATCGTTGTCCAGTCGATGTGCGCTACACATACGCAGGACGTAGATGCCACAGTTGAGCAGGCAAATGCGCTCCATCAGGCCGGGGCTGGAGTTGTTCGCTTAGCAGTCGATTCAAAGAAAGACGCCAAAGCTGTTGCTGAGATTGCCCAGCTTACCTCAGCGAATATCTGCATTGACCTGCAAGAGAGCTACCGTCTCGCAACCGAGGTTGCCCCGTTTGTCGCCAAGCTACGCTACAACCCCGGCCATCTTTACCATCATGAAAAGTCCAAGAGTCCTGCCGAGAAGGCACGCTTTATCGCCGACATCGCTGGTGAGCACGACTGCGCGGTTCGCATCGGTATCAATTGTGGCTCAGTCGATCCGGAGCTCGCCGAGAAGTTTGGCGAAGATTCGGTCGGTGCCATGGTGGCGTCCGCCGTTGAGCACTGTGGTTACCTGGACGTTGTTGGCTTCAGCAGGTACATCGTCTCCCTGAAGGACTCAGACCCCAAGAAGGTCATCGAAGGCAACGAACGCTTCGCTGCCGAGCGACCCGACGTGCCTTTGCATCTAGGTGTTACCGAGGCAGGTTTACTTCCGGACGGCGCTATAAAGACACGGATTGCTTTTGAGCAACTTCTCACCAAGGGAATCGGCGATACGATTCGCGTTTCACTGACGCTCCCTAATTCGCGAAAGCCCGAGGAAGTACGGATAGGCCAAGAGATCCTTGATGACATCAGCGCTGGCCGTTTTCGCTCAGTGCCCAACTTTGGCAACGATACGCTCAACATCATCTCCTGCCCGTCGTGTTCAAGGGTCGAGAACGAAGACTTTGTAAAGCTTGCTGAACAGGTGCGAGAGGTGTCGCGCTACGCTGCGCAGCACGCCGTCACGATTGCAGTGATGGGATGTCGAGTGAATGGTCCAGGCGAGACTGACGATGCCGACCTCGGTCTCTGGTGCGGGCCAACACATGTCAATATGAAGCGTGGCCCAGAAACCGTGGGAGCCTTCACATATGACGAGGTCCTGCTGCGCTTGCGGGACGAGCTCGACAACTTGATCGCAAAACGAAGCTGACCCGCTTCCTAGCGTCCGCCGCCAGTACCAGCGTCGCCAAGCTGTACGCCGTAAGCTTGCAGGAGTGTTCCCTTGTTCAGCTCTAGCTGGGCAATGCCGGTCTGCAGTTGAATGATTGCCTGCAGCTCGGAAAGTCGCGCATTTGCGAAATCGTTCTGAAACGTAAGCACATTGAAGTTTGTGCTTGTTCCCACCTCGAACTTCCGCTGTTCGGCCTGCAGTTGGCGCTGCGAGAGTTCTCGGCTTAGCGCCGAAGTGGCGACTTGTCGCACCAGGTTCTCCACGTTCCGCACTTGCTGGCGCACGACGTAGCGGAGTTGCTGCTGTCGTTGGGCATACGTCGTCATTTGTTGGCGCTGATTGATTTGGCTGGTTGCCACGCTTGCTTTGGCTGAGTAATTGTGCAGCGGCATGGTCAACGTCGCGCTGACGGACCAAGTGTTGAAATCACCTGAGAAAATCTGCCCGAGGGCGGTTCCGATGCCGGTCGAGAGCGTCTCGATTTCGCCACCACCAAAGGCATTAAGCAGGCGGGTCCCGGCGCGGCCCTGCATGTTGAAACTGGCGTTAAGGCTCAGGTTAGGTAGGAGCTGGTTCCTGGCGCGGGCTAGATTGAGCTCTGCACTGCGCAGACTTAGGCGCTGCTGCGCCAATGAGGGGTCATTCTCTAGCGCGATACGAATAGCCTCTTCAACGTCGATCGGAGCGATATTCTCTTCGGGTTCCTCGGTCGGAACGAGATCGTAGGCGAACGGATCATCGACGATGACATCGAAATTCAACAGCTCCTTTAATTGGTCCTGGGCGTTCTCGAGCGCGTTTAAGGCCTGGATCAGGCTGAGTTCAGCGCTCGCTGCGGATGTTTGAGCCTGTACAGTTTCGATGGGTGCGAGAGTGCCGATTTCGACCTGGATCTGGTTGCGAGCGTACTGCTGTTGGGCTTCATCAAGTGCGTTTTGACGCACAACCACTGTTTCCGATTGAGCTCGCAAATTCCAATATGCCTGGATGGTTTGAAACAGAACGTTTTGCACCTGGCCGCGGAAACTCTCTAGGCTTGAGTCATAGCTGTTCACCGCGACTCTGATACTGGTCCGGTTGACGTCTCCCCGGTTCCGCAGCAGCGGCTGGCTTATGCTGCCGTTGAACCTTGCGCTTAGCGTGGGATTGAACGTCTGAAGATCATTATCAGTCGAGTTCCGCGATTGGTTCCATCCGAGGCTGTAGTTCGTACCCCACTGGAGGTTCTCCGACCAAGTGAAACCACCACTGAGGTTTTGCGAGGTGACGATGTCACCACCCTGGATCTGGTTATTTGATGGCGACGAACCACGAGAAAACCCCGAAGGAATTTGAAAAGCCATTGTTGCGTCGAATGCTCCACGCGCAGAGTTGATGCCATGAAATGAACTCTCTGGACCATATCTTGAGACCTGGACGTTCAAGTTGTTACGAAGCGCTATCTCAACGGCATCAAGTAGCGACAGCTCATAGGATTCCCGGGGCCCACGTTCGCCTTGACCTTGGTCGCTGTTGTAGACGAGATTTTTAATGACCTCGCTGTCACGCGATACAGCGTCGCGCAACATCGTGTTTTGTGAGCCCATACCGGCGATCAATGCAGCGTTGACGAGACCCGAGGTAGGTACGACGACGCCACTTGGAGGGGGCTCCTTGCTCGGCATGGCGAACACCAATGCTGGTGTCATGAAGATCAAAAAGGCCATAGTTCTGACAAACAACTGATAGTTCGAAGAACTTTGGAGAGACGGTAGGTGAATGTGCCTGTGCATGAATTTACAATCTCCTCGGGAGCGAGGATTGGGAGCAGACGAAGTCTTACCTAGCAAACAAGGGGAGGGCTTAGCGAATTCAAAGTCTATTCGTATCGTAAAGCATCTAATAAGGCCGAGCCGAGCTTCCGGGCTGGCCGGATAGATACCAAAGAATATCGCGATGATAGGCGAAAACGCTACCTGAATTGACCGACCCGTTGTAAGAGTTGATTGGATGCGGCTGAGTGGGGGATGAGCAGTGGCAAGTTTGACCCCCCAACAGGCCATTGTTACTGTGGCCAAAGCGCCTCTAAATTAGGCAATGCAGGGGTTTTCCGGCGGGTAGCCTATGCCCAAACGTACTGACATTGAGAGCATTTTGGTCATTGGTTCGGGCCCGATTGTTATCGGACAAGCCTGCGAGTTTGACTATTCTGGCACACAGGCGATTAAGGCATTGCGCCAGGAGGGTTATCGCGTTGTCCTGGTTAATTCGAACCCGGCGACGATAATGACCGACCCAGAGGTAGCCCCGGATGCCTATATTGAACCGTTGGTTCCTGAGGTCCTCGAAAAGGTCATTGCCGCAGAGCGACCGTGCGCCCTTCTGCCAACTGTAGGGGGGCAGACAGCGTTGAACTTGGCGGTCGAACTCGATGCGCGTGGCATCCTTGAACGCTACGAAGTCGAGTTAATCGGTGCCACACGCCAAGCTGTTGAGATTGCCGAAGACAGGCAGAAATTTCGAGAGGCCATGACGAATGCTGGCCTGCCTGTTCCGCATGCGGGCTACGCACATAATCTTGAGGAAGCCTTGGATTTGGTGCGCTCGATTGGCTATCCGACGATCGTACGCGCGTCATTCACTCTTGGTGGAAAAGGAGCGGGGATAGCCTACAACATTGAAGAGTTTAAGCGGATCGTTGAAGCTGGTCTGCGTGCCTCACCCGTCGGCGCGGTTCAGGTAGAGGAGTCGGTGCTCGGATGGAAGGAATTCGAACTTGAGGTGATGCGGGATCAAGCTGACAACTTCGTCGTTGTTTGCTCGATCGAGAACCTTGATGCGATGGGGGTGCACACTGGCGATTCAATTACCGTTGCACCGGCAATGACGTTATCCGATCGCGAGTATCAGCATATGCGTGATTGGGCCCGCAAGGTGATTTCTATTGTCGGCGTCGAAACGGGCGGCAGCAATATACAGTTTGCCGTCAACCCAGTGGATGGACGCATGGTTGTTATTGAGATGAATCCGCGCGTCTCTCGTTCTTCTGCGCTTGCCTCTAAGGCGACCGGTTTTCCCATCGCCAAGATCGCTGCCAAACTGGCGGTTGGTTACACGCTTGATGAGATTCCCAACGACATTACCCGAGAGACTCCAGCGTCGTTTGAGCCGACGATTGACTACGTTGTCGTCAAAATACCGCGCTTTACCTTTGAAAAGTTTCCCGGGACTGACCCGACGTTGAATACTCAAATGCGGTCTGTGGGTGAGGCGATGGCGATGGGCCGGACATTCAGGGAGGCGGTCCAAAAGGCGTTTCGCTCGCTGGAAACGGGCCTTGCAGGTTGGGGAGAGCCAACGTCGTGGAGGAGGCAGTCGTCGAAAACCGATGCTTCTCCTTCTCCGCTGCCTTTAACGGGAACAGACCCTCAGCTTGCGGCCATTCGGGAGCGTTTACGCCGGCCAAGGTGGGATCGGCTCGACGATTTATGGGAAGGATTCGCTGCTGGTCTGCAAGCTGCCGAGATGGCTCTTTTGACTGGTTACGACCCGTGGTTTGTTGGTCAGTTCGAGACTTTGTTTCATCATGAGCGTGCGCTGCGTTCACAGTCACTCGCTGACCTCGATGCCGAGAGCCTGCGTGCTGCCAAGCGGGCCGGCTACAGTGATGCTCAGCTGGCTGAATTTACTGGGAGCGACGCTGATTTGGTGCGAGCTCGCCGCGAGCGGTTTGGTATACGTCCGACGTTTCGGCGTGTCGATACGTGCGCTGCAGAGTTCGTTGCCCATACGCCCTACATGTATTCGACTTTCGATGCAGGGGGCCTGAAGGTTCGACCTGACGGAAGTGTTATCGAGAGCGGCGAAGGTGCCGACGAAGCACGACCGACCTCGACTCCCAAGGTTTTGGTGCTTGGCGGTGGTCCTAACCGCATAGGCCAGGGTATTGAATTCGACTATTGCTGCTGCCATGCGGCTTTCGCCGCTCGTGACGCCGGCTATGAAAGCATCATGGTTAACTGCAACCCAGAGACTGTTTCTACCGACTATGACACCGCCGACCGACTCTATTTTGAACCTGTGGCCCTTGAGGAAGTCCTTGCGATTGTCGAGCGTGAACAACCGGTAGGGGCCATCTTGCAGTTTGGGGGGCAGACTCCCTTAAAAATTGCCCTAGCTCTGCATCGTGCTGGTGTAAGAATTCTAGGGACTCCGCCAGAGGCCATCGACTTGGCCGAAAATCGTGAACGATTCAGTGCTTTTTTGCGACAACGTGACATACGACAGCCACCTTTTGGCACTGCAACCGATCTGGCTGGAGCGATAGAGGTTGCGGAAGAATTGGGCTACCCGGTTCTCGTTCGCCCGTCATACGTACTCGGAGGCCGAGGTATGGCGATCGTGTACGAGTCAGATAGCCTGCGCGGCTACATCGAAGAAGCGGTTCAAGCGTCTCCGGACCACCCTGTCCTGATCGACAAGTTTCTCGAGTCCGCCCAAGAAATAGACGTTGATGCCTTGTGCGATGGGGAGAACGTGGTCATAGGCGGCATCTTGCAGCATATCGAAGAGGCTGGTGTGCATTCAGGCGATTCAGCTTGTGTGTTGCCGCCGATCGGTGTTGCTGAAGCTGCGCTGGTGACGATTCGAGATTGGACTAAGAGGTTGGCAGTCGACCTCGGTGTCGTTGGTCTGATGAACATTCAGTTTGCGGTCGTCGACGACGAGGTTTTCGTCCTTGAGGTTAATCCCCGTGCGAGCCGAACGGTGCCGTTCGTCGCCAAAGCAACTGGTGTGCCGCTGGCGGGGATTGCTACACGGCTGCTACTTGGTTCGACGCTACCTGAACTCGGTCTCACCGAGGACCCACAGGTGCACTCGGTGTTTGTGAAGGCACCGGTGTTTCCCTTCGATAGGTTTCCAGGATACGACCCGCTCCTGAGCCCGGAGATGCGTTCGACCGGTGAGGTTATGGGTGTTGCTTCAACCTTCGGTGTTGCATTCGCCAAGGCATGCGCTGGCGCCGGAATGCCACTTCCTTCTGAGGGTACCGCCTTTATTTCTGTACAGGATGGCGACAAGCTGGCTGCTGTGCCGATTGCTGCGAGCTTGAGCGAATCCGGTTTCCGCCTGCTGGCAACTAGCGGTACGCAGGCTTTCCTGGCTAAAAACGGAGTCGAAGCCGAGTTGGTCTATAAGGTCAATGAGGGGCGGCCGAGTATCGCTGATTACATTGTCAACGGCGAAGTCCAGATCATCATTAACACACCGCTCGGGGCTGAGTCTCGTTTCGACGAAAAAGCGATTCGCGCCACTGCACTTGATCACGGAGTGCCGTGCATCACTAATATTGCGGGTGCTATTGCTGCGGTCGAAGGTATCCGGGCGATGAAACGTGATGAAGCACCCGTGGCTCTCATTCGGGAATACCAGGCAGCTCCAGTCAGCTAGCCAGGTACTTGTCCGTCCCCCTGCGGAGTTCTTTTGTGGATCCTGTCAGGAGTGCACCCCCAGTGACATTTTTGGCATCCTGTTGGATGGGACCCCCATGCTAAGATCGGGTTTAACGAACGTGCGCCGTGTCGTACCGCTTCCCCATGAAGAGCTGGAGCTGGTTCCATGGATCCTTTTTCGAGCCCTGAGCTAGCCGCGAGCTCCCACCGGGGGAGAATGAGGGCCGCTCTTTTGGTCGTGGCGCTGATCGTGGCGATGCTTCTCGTCTCTATCTTCGGCGCCGTATATTGGCGACCGGAGTCGACGGCCGGAATGATGCTTGAACTCGGCGGGCCGCGTCCCGTTGGTCTAGACGCCGGCTTGCCAGAAGAAACGATTTCACGAGTGCTAGAGCATGTTGGGCCGACGGTTGTCCTTTTGATGGTTCCCGAGACTCGTCGCAGTGGCTCTGGGGTAGTTGTCCATGAAGCGGGTTACATCCTCACCAACGCCCATGTGGTCGAGGATGCTCGGACGGTTCTTGTGAGTTTCACTGATGGCTCGGAGCTTGACGCTGAAGTATATGGCGTTGATGGGGCTACCGATCTTGCCGTAATTAAGGTTAAACCCGGGGGGTTAAAGGCTGCAGCTTTAGGCGATTCCGACCAAATGAGGGTAGGTGAGTTCGTTGTTGCGGTCGGGGCTCCATTTGGCCTAGCGGCAACGGCAACCAGCGGCATTGTAAGTGGCTTGCACCGCAGCGGATTCGGCATTGCCCGCTATGAAGACTTCATCGTCACTGACGCACCGATTAACCAAGGCAACTCGGGTGGTCCTCTCGTCAGCCTGCGTGGCGAAGTTATTGGCATCAATACAGCCATCATCTCTGGAAGGGATGGCCCGCGTGGCCATGGCAGCTTCTCAGGGGTGGGCTTCGCTATCCCTATTAATGTCGCCCGCGCCGTGGCACAGCGTCTGATTGGGGATGTGGCGTTGATGCCGCCAGCTGAGACCAGCGATGCTGCTGGCTCTATCTCGGCTAGTGTTTTGTCGTCTCGCATCGATGAAAAACGCGTTGCTGGCGTCGATCAGCTGGCAGGGGTGCTTTTTGCCGAAGCCGTTTCAAACGGAAGACTCCGTTTACTTACTCCCTAGTACAATGGCCGCGACTCATATTAAGCACGCCAAGATGGTGTTCGAGCCAGTTGTGTCGGGTGAGCCTGGGGCGCCTTGAACCGCGAGGCCTTTCGCCTTCTGCTCATCGGGTCGACGGTGGCCGCCGCCGCGTTGACGATCTGGTTCGGCATACCGCTGTTGCAACGTTGGAGCACCCCCAAGATGGAACGTGTCTGGGTTGTGTCGTCTCGCCTAGGGGACGATATGGCCTCCATATCCCCGAAAGAGGTCTTAGCTGGGGAACCGGTAAACCTTTACGCCGTCGTGGAGACGACACTGCATGGACGCAGGCGGTTTTTTGGGCCGATTGATCGTATGCGGTTCGGGGAATCGGGCACCGAGGTTGTCGACGTGGAATCGTGGAGCACGTGGTGGAATTCCCTAGAAATTCTTTGGTTCAAAGTTGAACCTGTGTATGGGTTCGACAACGAAAACTTCAAGAGTGCCTTTGACCCGGGCGAGATTCGCTATAGAGAAACGTTCATGCTGGCTTGGGGTTTTCGTAACCAACACGCTGCCGATACGATGCCGACAGGCGACGATTTCCCACGTGTTGACGTTGGGACGATGCGCTTTAAGGCCCAGGCTGTTGTCCGTGACGTCCGTGACAGGGTGCTCGATAAAGCTTCATCTCCCGGACTAGAGGGGGTTCACACCACGATGATTACCGAACAACCTCATCGGGTGACCGTACGGGCGAGTGACGATGCTCTCGGTGTCATACAGGGGTACGCTGGGTTGCCTTATGTTCCGGTCAGTAACGACCTGCTTGCCTCTGACCATCCTGCTACCCGTTTTATTGGAGGAACGATCCTCGACTTTTGGATCGCCACCAAGCGTGTCCTCGGTGCAGCTGACATGCAGTTCTTTGGATGGGAGGAGCTGGGGGAATGGGGTACGGTCGTGGTCGAGGAAATGTTCCTTGCGGACGATGGTATTTACTACTACACGGGTGACCCTGTTCGCCCAGTAACCTTCGATGAGGTGCAGGTCGGAGACCTTCTTTCGATCGAAGATCATGTTGGCGTTCTCTATCAAGACCGCAGTCCAGGCGGCGGGGGAGACGGTGTCTTGAACAAGTGGGACCGGTTGTTGGGCGGATACTTCGAACCATTGCGAGACATGCCGGTGGAAGAAGCATTCCATTCCGGTATAACCGTTTACCGGCTGGCTGTGCAAGTTGAGCTGGGCGCTGACGCCGCACGGTGACAGCGTCAGGCTACCGGGAAATTGATCACACTGCAGACCTTGGGTTCGATCTCTGGGCCGACTCAATGCCGTCTTTGTTCGCGGAAGCTGTCCTTGCCTTGAGCGAGTTTTGCTACGAGAGAACTGCTGTGCTTTGGGTTGAGGAACGCATCTTGGAAGTTCGCGGGACCGATCCAGAAGAACAGCTCGTGCGGTGGTTGCAGGAAACATATATGCAGCTGGAATCCGGTCTCTGGCTAACAGCAGCGGCAACGGACGTAGTGCTCAAGGGCGAGGTGGTCAAGGGAACCTTGCATGGGGAACCTATTGATCCTGCCCGACATACGCTGCACTCGGAAATCAAGGCTATTACCTATCATGGGCTCAAGATCGTTCGCGAACATGGTTTGTGGCGGACTACGGTGGTTGTCGATGTCTAGGCGGCGATCCGTTCGGCTACACCAGATTGGCGAGTACTGCTGGGAAATTCCCCCATCCTCGGGGATGCGGGTTCCAGGCCGGATCTTTGCCAGTGAGCGGATGATTCGTGATATCAAGACCGACAAGAGTCTCGAACAGGTTGCCAACGTTGCCTATCTGCCGGGAATCGTTGGCGCATCTCTTGCCATGCCCGACATTCACTGGGGATACGGGTTTCCGATAGGCGGCGTGGCTGCGACCGACCCAGCCAAGGGAGGTGTCATATCACCGGGGGGTGTTGGTTATGACATCAACTGCGGGGTTCGCGTTCTGCGTACCGAATTAAGAAAAGAAGACATCCTAGGACACGTCCCACGGCTTATGGATGCTTTGTTTGAGGCTGTGCCGGCCGGTATTGGCTCGTCCAATGCGATTAAGTCGTTATCAGTTGACGAGATGCACAAGCTGCTATCGGAAGGGGCTGAATACGTTGTTCGTGACTGCGGGATGGGTAGCGAGGAAGACTTAAAGCATACCGAGGAGAACGGTTGCTTGGTCGATGCTGACCCTAGCCATGTGTCGGACCGCGCAATCGAGAGAGGTCGCCGTCAACTCGGGACACTTGGTTCCGGCAACCACTTTCTTGAGGTCGGTATTGCTGATCGTATCTTCGACTCCCGCTCGGCTGCCACCCTAGGGGTCGATAAAGGAACGGTATGCGTTCTTATCCACTGTGGCTCGCGAGGTCTCGGATACCAGGTTTGTGATGACTACCTGTCAGTGATGAACCGTGCGGTTATCAAGTACGGCATCGAACTTCCAGACCGACAGCTATGCTGTGCTCCTATCGAGTCCAATGAAGGAACTGCCTACCTTAGAGCTATGGCCTGCGCGGCGAACTATGCCTGGGCCAATCGCCAGGCGATAACGCACCTCGCTCGGCAATGCTTTATGGAGACCTTTAGCATTGGCCCTAAAGATCTTGGTATGGTGCTGATCTACGATGTGTGTCACAACGTTGCCAAATTTGAGGAACATACCGTTGACGGCCAACTGCGAACCTTGTGTGTCCACCGCAAGGGTGCTACCCGAGCCTTCCCGGCTGGAGATTTGAGGATTCCCACAAGTCTGCGTGCAGTCGGACAACCGGTGTTGGTTCCGGGAGACATGGGTCGTTTCTCATATGTTCTAACAGGGGCACCGGGTGCTTTGCAGCACACTTTCGGTTCGACCTGTCATGGTGCCGGGCGTGTCATGAGCCGTGCGCAGGCGAAACGCGAGAGCCGAGGCCGTGATCTTTTCGGTGAAATGGCGGAACGTGGCGTCACTGTTCGTGCCGCCAGTAGGCGTACAGTGGCGGAGGAGATGCCTTACGCTTACAAGAACGTTGCGGATGTTGTCAATGTGATGGCGGGTGCCGGCGTTTCGGACAAGGTGTTTCGACTCAAGCCCGTTGGTGTGATCAAAGGCTGAAGTAAACAAAGTTCGGCGGGAAGCGAAAACGAGATTGATAGCAGAAGACTCCCCGAAGATAACGAATCGACCAATGTTTGAGGATGAACGGCCAACGCAGCCGATCTCTGCGCCGCGTGGCGTCGACCGAAGTTGTGCTACCTGGGACGCCGAGGCGGCAAAGCGGATGCTGATGAACAACCTCGACCCCGCAGTAGCCCTCGACTGGAAGAATCTTGTCGTCTATGGAGGTAGTGGCAGAGCGGCACGGAACTGGCGCTGTTATCAACAGCTTGTCACGGCGCTTGAATCGCTCGCTCCTGACGAAACATTGTGTGTGCAATCGGGTAAACCCGTATATGTGTCGCGAACATTCCCTGAAGCGCCGCGTGTGATCATCGCCAACTCCAACCTGGTGCCGCAGTGGGCAACGCAGGATGAATTCGACCGCCTCGACGCACTGGGCTTGATGATGTACGGACAGATGACCGCTGGCTCTTGGATCTACATTGGCACGCAAGGGATTCTCCAGGGGACCTATGAGACGTTGGCGTCGTTGGCCCGTCAAGAATTCGATGCCGACAGTCTTGCAGGCCGCTTTATCCTTACTGCTGGGATGGGTGGAATGAGCGGTGCCCAGCCGCTTGCCGGGTCGATGAACAATGCAGCGATCTTGATCGTCGAGGTCCGCGCGGACCGCATTGCCCGGAAGGTTAAAGAAGGCTATTGCGACCGGATGAGTACCAACCTCGATGAGGCTCTAAAGTGGATTGATAAGGCTAGAAGTGTTGGTAAAGGTCTCTCGGTTGGTCTCGTTGGCAACGCCGCTGAGGTGTTCGCTGCGCTCGCGAAACGGGGCGTGATTCCGGATGTGGTGACCGATCAAACTTCTGCACACGATCTGCTCGACTATGTGCCGGAAGGTGATCTTGGTGAGCTCGACACCATGCGAAACGACAATCCGGACGAGTACAAACGGCGCAGCATCGAGACCATCATGCGTCACACTCAATCAATTCTCGACTTGCAGGCGCAAGGGGCAATTTGCTTCGATTATGGCAATAATCTGCGTGGCCAGGCTGAGGCTGGTGGGCTCACAGTTCGTGATGACGACGGCCAATTTCTCTACCCAGGATTCGTGCCGGCCTACATCCGGCCGCTATTTTGCGAAGGCAAGGGCCCCTTTCGTTGGGCTTGTTTGTCGGGCGACCCCGCTGACTTGGAAGTATTGGACAACGAGCTGCTCCGCGTGTTTCCTGACGACCCAGTATTGCAACGTTGGGTGTGTTTAGCGCGCGAGCGTGTACCTCAACTCGGACTGCCTTCGCGTATTTGCTGGCTCGGCTACGGAGATCGAGCGGTCTTTGGTGCTGCCATGAACCGCCTTATCGCTGACGGGAAGGTGAGCGCACCCATTGCCATCGGGCGTGACCATCTTGATTGTGGCTCAGTCGCTTCCCCGAATCGGGAGACCGAGGCGATGCGTGACGGGTCCGACGCGGTTGCAGATTGGCCATTGCTAAACTTCGGGATGAATGCAATTTCCGGGGCATCCTGGGTTTCGTTTCATCATGGTGGAGGTGTCGGTATGGGTTACTCGCTGCACGCTGGCATGGTGATCGTTGCGGATGGCACTGATACTCGTGCCGAGAGACTTGATCGGGTGCTCACTGTTGACCCCGGCATTGGCGTGGCACGCCATGCCGACGCTGGTTACGTTGAGGCGATTGATACAGCGGTGCGACATGGCGTAAAACTTCCATCGGTGGATCTAGAGAGTTGTTGATGGAAGACCGACTGGAATGCGCCTCGGGCGAGAAGCCGCAGGCGACGCTTGTCGTGACCGGAATTCGTACTTGCCTGACAATGGCAGCCGGTGGGGGAGGCCCGGCAATTGGAGAAGTTCAGGAGCAAGTTGGTGATCTTCTCGATGCAGCCATCGCGGTGCGAGGAAAAGATTTGATCTATGTTGGACCAGCGAACCGTTTGCCCGCAACGATTCGAGTTGCGCCTGACGCGGTGCGCGTTGATGCGGGTGGTGGTGTTGTCCTGCCAGGTTTCATCGATTGCCATACTCATTTGATATTCGCTGGTTGGCGAACAACGGAGTTTGTCCAACGCATAGCTGGTGCAAGCTATCAGCAAATCCTAGCTTCTGGTGGAGGCATTCATAACACCGTAGCAAGGACCCGAGTGGCATCCGAAGAAGAACTCACCAAGGATTGTCAGGGTCGTTTAAACCGGATGCTCTGTTCGGGTACAACGACCGTCGAAGCTAAGAGTGGTTACGGTCTGAGTTTAGCTGACGAGGCGAAGATCCTGCGTGTCGCTGGGCGGCTCGATGGCATCGGTCCTTGGGATGTCATCCCGACACTGCTGGGCGCCCACGCCCTACCGGGCGAATACAGTGAAAATCGAGATGGGTACGTGGAGTTGGTTGAAGAGATGATCGAAACGTTGGCCGACCGCGCGGTCTTCGTCGACGCTTTCTGTGAGATTGGGGCTTTCACTTCACGGGAGTGCCGCCGGTTATTCGAGAAGGGTTGCGCGGCGGGGCTGGGCATAAAACTTCATGC